>Ga0160428_1000134_pt1 | contig 92839 bp, 74 predicted proteins | sample SolpanmetagenomM_FD_108198 | JGI IMG/M metagenome (GOLD analysis project Ga0160428, IMG submission 108198) | Solar panel surface microbial communities from Lawrence Berkeley National Laboratory, California, USA - M | ecosystem: Engineered > Built environment > Solar panel > Unclassified ...
GCGCTCGGCTACGGCGTCGAGCACTTTCACGGCCTGCCGACAGACTTCCGGCCCGATGCCATCACCAGGCAGTAAAGCTATTTTCTTGGTTACCATGTCCATGCGCGTTGTTTTTCGAAGGCCTCAATGGCCGATTTTTGATTCACTAAAAAGTCGATGTCGTCGTACCCGTTAATCAGGCACTCCTTTTTGTAGCCATCGATGGCGAAGCTGAACGTCTCGCCCCAGGCCGGTACAGCTAGGGTCTGCGAAGGCAGGTCTACCACTAGCTCTAGCGCCGGATTGGCCTCGATGGCAGCCAGCAGGCGGGCCAGCACCTCGTCGCTTACTTGCAGCGGTAGCAGGCCGGTGTTCAAGGCATTGCCCCGAAAAATATCGGCGAAGTAGCTGGAAATAACCGTCCGAAAACCCGCGTCGTAGAGCGCCCAGGCGGCATGCTCGCGGCTGCTGCCGCAACCGAAATTTTTGCCGGCCACCAGCACCGAGCCGGTGTAGCGTGGGTCGTTGAGCACGAAGTCGGCTTTGGGCGAGCCATCGGCGTGGTAGCGCCAGTCGCAAAATAGATTTTCGCCGAAGCCCTCGCGGGTGGTCGCTTTCAGAAATCGGGCCGGGATAATCTGGTCGGTATCAATATTTTCCAGCGGCAGCGGGCGGCCGGTGGTGTGCAGGGTTTGAAATTTTTCCATTAGTTCAAATACTGCGTAATGTCCACGATGCGGCCTTGCACGGCCGTGATGGCCGCCACCAGGGGGCTAGCCAGCAGCGTGCGCGAGCCAGGGCCCTGGCGGCCTTCGAAGTTGCGGTTGGAGGTAGCTACGCAATACTTGCCAGCCGGAATCTTGTCCTCGTTCATGGCCAGGCAGGCGCTGCAACCGGGCTCGCGCAGCTCGAAGCCGGCGGCGGCAAAAATCTTGTCGATGCCCTCAGCAATAGCTTGCTGCTCCACCTGCTTGGAGCCAGGCACGATGAAGGCGGCTACGTGCTCGGCCTTCTGTTTGCCCGCCACGTAGGCAGCCACGGCGCGTAGGTCTTCGATGCGGGCATTGGTGCAGCTGCCGATGAACACGTAGTCAATCTGCTTGCCGAGCAGCGACTCGCCGCGCTCGAAACCCATGTATTTCAGTGATTTGTCGAAGCTTTCGGCTTCGCTGGCAGGCACTTCACTCGGCACATGGCCGGTGAGCGCAATGCCCATGCCAGGGTTAGTGCCGTAAGTAATCATGGGCGTGATGTCGGCCGCCTGGTAGGTGTACTCGGTTTCAAACGTGGCGTCGGCGTCCGAATACAGCGTTTGCCAGTAGGCTACGGCATCGTGCCAAGCCGCACCCTGGGGCGCGAAGGGCCGGCCCTCGACGTAGGCAAACGTGGTGGCATCGGGGGCGATGAGGCCGCCGCGCGCGCCCATCTCAATGCTCATGTTGCAGATGGTCATGCGGCCTTCCATACTGAGGCTGCGCACCGCGCTGCCCGCGTACTCCACAAAGTGGCCGGTGGCGCCGCCCGTGCCGAGCTGCGCGATAACATAAAGAATCAAGTCCTTAGCCGTAACCCCCGGCCGTAGCTCGCCTTCTACCGAAATACGCATGCGCTTGGGCCGGCTCAGCAGCAGGCACTGCGAGGCCATTACCTGCGCCACCTGGCTGGTGCCGATGCCGAAGGCCACCGCGCCAAACGCGCCGTGCGTAGAGGTGTGGCTGTCGCCGCACACCATGGTGAGGCCTGGCTGGGTCAGCCCCAACTCCGGCCCGATAATGTGCACAATACCCTGGCGCGGGTGGCCGAGGCCATACAATTCGATGCCGTATTTCTCGCAGTTTTCCGTCAGCTTCTCCACCTGCAAGCGCGAAAGCGGCTCGCGGATGGGCTGGTCCTGATGCAGAGTGGGCACGTTGTGGTCGGCCGTAGCCAGAATCTGGCTGGGGCGAAATAGCGGCAGGTTGCGCGCCGCCAGCTCATCAAACGCCTGGGGGCTAGTAACTTCGTGAATCAAATGCCGGTCGATGTACACCACGTCCAGCCCCTCAAGGGAACGGACGACGTGGGCATCCCAGATTTTATCGAATAACGTGCGGGACATGGGGTAGGGTAGGGATAGGATAGCGTAACTGACTAAGCAAGAACGTCATGCAGAACGAAGTGAAGCATGACGTTCTTTTTTGCTTTCTGAGGTCTGAATAGTCCGACTAAATTTTAGTAGCAATCAGCCAAAAGGCTAAGGAAGTGGAGCAACAGGGGGAAGTTTTGGTCGAGTTAATAGTGTGAAAGAATGGCGTTTATGGGGGCTTAACCCGACCCCCTGACCTCCCTGCTCCCACCCACTGGCAGCGCCTGCTGCCCCGCTTCCTTAGCCCTTTAGCCGACGGCTACTAGTTTTTCTTGTTCAATGAGGATATGTAAGTCGTTATCGAATACTTCGCGCTGGCGGTCGGCCATTTGCAAAAAGCTGGCGTAGGCGCTGTTGAGCGCTGACCGCTCAAGGTCGTAGCCCAGCTTCTGGAGGCGGTAGGCGAGGGCAGCGCGACCCGAGCGGGCGGTGAGTACGATGCTCGAATCAGCGACGCCAACTTCTTTGGGGTCAATGATTTCGTAGGTTTCGCGGCACTTAATCACGCCATCCTGGTGGATGCCGCTGCTGTGCGCAAAAGCGTTAGCGCCCACAATGGCTTTATTGGCCTGCACCGGCATGCTCATCAGGTGCGACACCATAGCCGAGGTTTCGGCCAGCAGGCGCGTGTTTATACCCGTAGTGAGTTGGAGGTCAGCGTGTTGGCGCAGTATCATCACGACTTCCTCCAGGGCGGTGTTGCCGGCGCGCTCGCCCACGCCATTTATAGTGCACTCGATTTGGCGCGCGCCGTTGCTGACGCCCGCAATGGAGTTGGCCGTGGCTAGCCCCAGGTCGTTGTGGCAGTGCGTCGAGAGGATGGCCCGGTCGATGCCTTTTACGTTTTCGTACAGGTACTTAATCTTGGCGCCGTACTCGTGGGGCAGGCAGTAGCCGGTGGTGTCGGGGATGTTGAGCACGGTGGCGCCGGCCGCAATGGCGGCTTCGCAGACCCTGGCCAGAAACTCATTCTCGGTGCGGCCCGCGTCCTCGGCGTAAAACTCGACGTCTTCCACAAAGCTCTTGGCGAGCTTGACGGCGGCAATGGCGCGTCGCACCACGTCTTCGCGGGTGGTGCGCAGCTTCTGCTGCACGTGCAGGTCGGAGGTGCCGATGCCGGTGTGGATGCGCGGCCGGCGCGCCCCGCGCAGGGCCTCGGCGGCCACCCGAATGTCGTTTTCAACGGCGCGGGTGAGGCCGCAGACCGTCGCCTCGCGGGTTTGGGCAGCAATGGCGGCCACGGCGGCAAAGTCGCCGGGACTCGATACCGGGAAGCCGGCTTCGATGACATCGACGCCCAGGGCTTCGAGCTGCCGCGCAATGATTAGCTTCTCCTGCTGGTTTAGCTTGCAGCCCGGCACCTGTTCGCCGTCGCGGAGCGTGGTATCGAAAATCTGAATTTTTTGCGTCGCCATAAGAAAGAGAAACCCGTCGGGGCGGGGCTAGCTTGTCGTAATGGCTCGCAAGTAGCGGCGCGCTTCCAACTGCTAAAAACATTTTTTGATGGTTTCTATTATTTCCAGGTGAGCTATTTTTTAGATTAAGTTATTGAAAGTAAGTCACTTGATATTATTTGTTATACAATGCCTAACAAGCTCAGCGACCCCGTTTTTCAGCTATTAAAATCGCTGACGCAGTCCGAAAAGCGCCATTTTCGCCTCTTCACCAATCGCCAGGGCTCCACCGAAGGCCTGAAATTTCTGCAACTATTCGACGCCTTCGACGCCCAGGACCAGCCCGACGAGGAGCGCGTACTGGCCCAGGTGCCCACCCTCAAGCGCGCCCAGCTGGCTAACCTCAAGGCCAACCTGTACAAACAGCTGCTGGCCAGCCTACGCCTTTACCACGCCGGCCAAAACCTGGATATCCAGCTGCACGAGCAGCTTGATTACGCCCGGGTGCTCTACAACAAGGGCTTCTACCAGCAAAGCCTGCGGATGCTAGCCCGCGTCAAGCTCGCTGCCCAGCAGGCCGAACTGCCGCACGTGGCGCTACTAGCTATTGATTTTGAGAAGCTTATCGAATCGCAGTACATCACGCGCAGCTTGCAGGGCCGGGCCGAGTCGCTGGCGGCCGAGGCTACGGCCACCGCCGCCCACCTGAGCCAGCAGCACGCACTCTCCAATGCCTCGCTGCGCCTGTATGGGCTGTATCTGCAAGCCGGCCATGCCCGTAATCAGGCTGACCACGAACAATTTACGGCGTATTTTCGGGCGCATGTGCCGGCTAGTATCGGGCAGGGGAGTGGGTTTTGGGAGAAGCTGTATTTTTACCAGGCGCACGTGTGGTATCATACTATAAATCAAGATTTTCGGGCTTGCTACCGCTACGCGCAAAAGTGGGTCAACCTGTTTGATACCCAGCCCGATTTGCAGGAAAGCCAGACGATGCTCTACATCAAGGGTCTGCACAATTTGCTGGCTTCGTTATTTAACTTGCAGTATTACAGTAAGTTCAAGGAGGTGTTGCAAATACTGGAAGACTTTGGGGCCAGCCAAACGCGCCGCGCCACCCCCAACACCGAGATTCTGCTTTTTCAGTACATTTGGACCAATCGTATCAACGCCTGCTTCCTGGAGGCGCGCTTTACCGAGGGCGTCGAAATCATCCCGGAGCTGCTGGAGCAGTTGGGCCAATACAAGGCGCAGCTTGACCTGCACCGCACGCTGGTGTTCTATTACAAAATTGCTTGCCTCTACTTCGGCAGTGGCCAGTATCAACAGGCCATCAAGTACTTGAATCGCATTATTGACCACAAGGAGCTGAGCTTGCGCGAGGACTTGCAGTGCTTTGCCCGTATCCTCAACCTGGTGGCGCACTTCGAGGCCGGCCAGGATGCGGAGCTGGAATACCAGGTGCGCTCGGTGTACCAGTTTTTGGGTAAGATGAACGACCAGCAGCCCATGCAGGTAGCGGTGTTCCGGTTTTTGAGGCGGGTGGGCAGCGTGGCGCCCGGCCAACTGCGCGAGGAGTTTAAAAAACTGAAAGCCAGGCTAGAGGAAATTGCGGTGCAGCCGTATGAGCGGCGGCCATTCTTGTATTTCGACATCATTTCGTGGCTCGAAAGCAAGATTTCGGGCCGCTCGGTGCAGGACGTGATGCAGCAGAAATTCCTGACCATGAAGTAGCCAGTAGTGCGAGGCGAAAGCTGCCCGCTACTTCGTGCGCATCCAGGCCAGAAAATCGCGGGCGACTTCATCCCAGTGGCTTTTTTCGTAGTCTATTTTGCCGTTGGTGAAGCCGAAGAAATTGTGTTCGACGGCGGGGTAGGCGCGGAAAGTGAAGTTGGTTTTGCCCGCACGTATCATTTCCAGGTGCAGGTAGTCGTTGGAAACGGCGCCGGGGTCAAGGGTGCCGTAGCCCACAAAAACCGGGATGCGGCAGTGCCGAAAATCTTCGATGGGCGTTTGGGTTTCGGAAAAAGAGGCGGTGGTGAGCGGCGAGTCGCCGGGCTGCGTGCAGTCGTAGCTTTTGGGGGCGGCCACGATGGCTTGCCAGCGCCTAAAAATGGTAGCCTGGCCCGTAGTATCGCCATTGGCCCCGGCAGTGGTCATCGTAAGCATACGCCCTAGCGAGTTGCCATTTAAGTAGATAGCGCGGGCTATATGCGCGGGGTGGCGGGCCATGCGAGCCACAATGGGTGCCCCTTCCGAATGGCCCATAAGGGTAATGTTATCGGCTTGTACCCACCGCTGATGGACCAGATACCGGAGTACTGCTGCATTGCGCTGCACATAGTATTCAAGGTAGTTGTGCTGGCAAAAGGCTGCTGGTGGCAGGTGGGTGCTGGGGTCAGTATAAGTAGCACCGGGGCCCAACTGCCGCACATCGCCAGTAAGCGGAACGCCGGGCTTGCTGACGACCACGAGGTGGTAGTGCGCCAGCAGCGAATCTAACTGAATGGGAATGAGGCGGTAGGGGCCTTTCTCATCGTAGAGAATGACTGGGCGAGGGAGTGACCCCTGGGCGAAGAAAAATACCGGCTTGCGCTTTAATTCCTCGCCTTTTTTAGACAGCACCAAAATATCCACCGGGGCGCGCTGGTAGCGCATCGTGAAGTGGCGGTAGCCAAAGTCGGCGGGCGTTTTGGGCTGCGCGTGGGCAGCCAGGGTGCCGGCTAGCAGCAAGAGCAACAGGAGGAACGGACGCACGACGGATGAGGAAAGATGGTGAAGCCGGCGAAGGCCCACCAACGACTGCGGAGTTCGTGCTTAAGTTGCGCCCGTGCCTACTCTGCCCACTGCCTTTGCCACTATTTCGGCGCGGCGCTACGCTGCCTTGCTGGCGCTGGCGCTGCTTTCGCTCACCACCGCCTGCGGCCAGACTACCACGCCGGCCCTGCCGCCGGCCATTATTACCGACTCGGCCACCGGTAAAACCGATATGCCCTGGCTGCGCCAGCAACTCGACAGCTCGCGCACGCTGCGCCGCCAGCAAGTGGGCGTGGCCCTGGCCGATGCCGCCACGGGGGCGCCGCTTTTCGGCTACAACGAGGGCAAGTATTTTACCCCGGCCAGCACCATGAAGCTGCTGAGCCTCTACGCCGGCCTCACGCTGCTGCCCGACTCGCTACCCAGCCTGCGCTACTTTTCGCGGGGCGATACGCTGTTTTTTCAGGGTACCGGCGACCCGACGTTTTTGCACGGCGACGTGCCCTCGCGCCGGGCCTACGCCTTTCTGGCCGGCCGGCCCGAGAAGGTGCTGGCGTATTGCGACATTGCCACCGTGCCGGTCTACGGGCCGGGCTGGACCTGGGACGATTTTGGCTACTACTTCCAGCCCGAGCGCACGGCGTTTCCGGTGTACGGCAACACGGTGCGCTTTTACGCGGCGGCGCCCCAGGCCCTGCGGGCGGGGCCCGGCGCGGCGGTGCGCATGCTGCCGCAGCGGGTGCGGGTGCTGCCGCGCCAGTTTGCGCCGCTCACCGAGCGGGCCGGCAGCGACTTCCACCTCTCGCCCGACCAGGACGACGAGATGCACGTGTACCGCGCCCTGGCCGACAACCGCTTTACCTACCGCCCGGCCGGCAAAAAGTGGATTGACGAAGTGCCCTACCGCACCAGCCGCCCGCTGCTGCTGCGCCTGCTCGGCGACACGCTGCGCCGGGCCATCGTGGGGGCGGCCTGGCACCCGCACCCCGGCCAAGACAGCCTGCGCACGCTGCGCGGCCTGCGCGCCGACTCGCTCTACCGCCGTATGCTGCGCGTGAGCGACAATTTCCTGGCCGAGCAGCTGCTGCTGATGGCCAGCACCCGCGTGGGCTACCGCGACTCGCTGAGCGGGGCGCGCGTCATTCGCCAGCTGCTGAAGCATGAGTTGAAGGACCTGCCCGACCGGCCCGACTGGGTCGATGGCTCCGGCCTTTCGCGGCTCAACCTGCTCACGCCGCGCACCCTCACGGCACTGCTGGCGCGGCTGCATCAGCAGGTGCCCGAGGCGCGCCTGCTGAGTTTGCTGGCGGCCGGTGGGGGGCAGGGCACGCTGCGCAAGCGCTACTTCGAGCCGGGGCCGCCCCGGGTAACGTGGTTTTGGGGCAAAACGGGCACCCTCACCCACACCTGCAACCTGGCGGGCTTCGTGCGCTGCAAAAGCGGCCGGCTGGTGGCCGTTACGTTCTTCAATAATAGCATTGCCGGCGACGACCAGGCCACCCGCAACGCCATGCAGCGCCTGCTGGGCGAGGTACGCGCCCGGCTCTGAGCCGCGTGCGGAGGCTGATGAATAGTATGACAAAAGGTAGAATAAGTAAGAAATTTCTTGTCTAGCGAATCAGGGGCGTTGTTTGCACAGATTTAAGCCGGGTTGAGCGAGAGGGGCGGGAATGGTTGGGGTTAAAGGGAGAATTTTGCAGCGTTCTCTTTCACTCGCCGCTAGCCTTTCCCTCTGTATGTCGTTTGCTATCAAACCCCCCGTTCAGAAACTGTTCAGCCAGGCAGCTTTGCTGTCGGCCCTGGTGGTGCCCGGCATGGGAACTGCTCAAACCATCACGAGTTTCTCGCCCGCCACCGGCCCGACCGGTACCAGCATTACCATCTTGGGCTCGAACCTGGCGGCGGCCAAATCGGTGATGCTGAACGGGCAGTCGTTGAAAATTACGCTGAATCCGGCCACGGGCACTTCGATTACCGTGACGGTACCCGTGGCGGCCAGCACCGGCAAGCTGGTGGTGACGACCGGCGCCGGCTTCGTGGTGGCCGCCACGCAGTTTGGGGTGACGCGCAGCACGTCGGGCGTCACGTTTCCGCAGCAAACGGCCAAGGGCGCGAGCTATAACACCATTAAGGTAGCCGCCGCCACCGATGCCACCGTGAAGGCCAACTACGGCGGTACCAACGGCGCCACGCCGCTCTACTACTCGACGCCCACCGTGGCCGACCTCACCAACACCGGCCGCGCCGACCTGCTGATTGGCAACGCCAACGGCAACGTGGAGTATTGGAAGCAAACGACCGTAAACGGCACCGCTTACAGCAAGATTGGCAACTTGCAACTGGGTTCGGGAGCCGATATTCGGGTGGCCGACTTTGCCAAGCCTACCGTGGCCGACATTGATGGCAACGGCCTGCTCGACCTGCTGGTAGGCACCGGCGACAATCAGCGCATTGCCCGCTTCGAGCAAACGGCTGTCAACGCCGTTACCTTCACTGCCAAGGGTAACCTGCAAGTGCCCAATAGCACGACCACGGCCGACCTGGTAACGGGCTCGTACTTCCCGCGCCCCGCCATTACGGACCTCGACGGCGATGGCCGGCTCGACCTGCTCATCGGCGATTACTCGGGTTTGCTGAAGCGCTACGAAGCCACGGCCGTGAACTCGACCACCTTTGTGGCGGATGCCGGCAACATACAAGCCGACGGGGCCAACATCAAGGCCGACGGCGCGGCCACCAACGGCACGGCCAAGCCGCTGATTTTTGACATGGACGGCAACGGCCTGCTCGACATGGTGATGGGCAGCCAGCTCGGCGCCGTGACCCGCTACGAGCAAAGCGCCCGTTACTCGCTCACGTTCACCAGCAAAGGTAACCTGACCACCAACGGCAGCACGGCCGTGAACATGGGCAGCACTGGCAACAACGAGGGGGGCTACGCGGCACCCATCATCACCGACATCAACAACGATGGCCAGCTCGATATGCTGCTTGGCGACCAGAACGGCACCATTTACCTCTACACGCAGTCGCAGCAGGCGGCCCTCACGGCCTCGCCGCTGCCCGTGCAGCTCACCAGCTTTAGCGGGCAGTCCACCAGCGGCGGCAGCCTCCTGAGCTGGGCCACGGCCTCGGAAGTAAACAGCGCCCGCTTCGACATCGAGCGCTCGGCCGACGGCGTCAGCTTCGGTCTGGTGGGCACGGTGGCCGCCGCCGGCAACAGCCTCAGCGCCCGCAGCTACCAGTACCTCGACGCTGCTGCCCCGGCCGGCGCCAGCTACTACCGCCTGCGCCAGGTAGACCAGGATGGCACCAGCACCTACTCGCCGGTGGTCAGCCTCAACCGTGCCGGTAGCCTAAGCGCCGGCCAGCCGCTGGCCTTCCCGGCGCCCTTCACCACTGAGCTGAGCGTGATGCTGCCCGGCGCTGAGGCCACCCAGGCCGCCACCGTGGCCCTGCTCACCCTCGACGGCCGCACCGTGTACAGCCGCACGCTGGCCCTGAGCACCACGCCGCAGGCCCTGGACGAGCTACCCGCGCTGGCCCCCGGCCTGTACGTGCTGCGTACCACCACGGCCGCCGGCACGGCCACCCAAAAAATTGCCCGTCAATAAATTAGCCGCTCTTCCGCTTCTCTACCTTATCCTGCCTGGCCCCCGGCACTTGCCTACCAAGGCAGGCGGCCGGGGGCCAGTGCCGTGGGGGCTAGCCCACCTGCTGCAAGCTGGCGGCTACCTGGTATGCCACGCCCAGGGGCTCCAGCGCGGCAAAATGCTCAGTGCCGCAGGCAATTTTCAGGGCTTCGCGGCCCCGCAGCGCCTGCTGGTCGATGGGGGTAGTCTGGCCGGCCGAGCCCTTGGTTTCGACCACGAAGTAGATGCGCTGCGCGCCCCGCAGCACAATGGCCCAGTCGGGCCGGTAGTGGCCCAGCGGCGTCGGGATGAGGAAGCCGCGCGGCAGCTTGAAGTAGAACTCAACCTGCTCGGCCACGTCGCAGCTGGCGGCAAAGCTGCGCTCGGTGTGGCTGTCCACGGGCACGTAGTCGTAGAGGGTGCGGCCCTGGCGCTGCACCTCGTACAGGTTATGGGCGTACTGCGCCACCTCCTCGTCGTCAAAGAGTTGCATCTCGTAGGTTTGCCCGCCCAGCTGCTCGTACTTAATGCCCGCTACCTGCAAGCGGTGCAGCGTGCGCCGGATGGCCCCCACCACGTTATCCAGAAAAACCTGGGGGTTAATCAGGAGTTCCGCGTAGCGCTCCGAGCGCCGCAGTAGCTCAAAAATGGTGGGCCGCGTAATGTCTACCCGGCTCTGGATGTAGCCATACACGTCGGGCACCGCAAACGTGGGCGTGTGCAGCGTGTGCTGGGCCTCGGCCGCCAGGTGGCCAGCCAGCCCGGCCGGCCCGTAGTGCAGGTGCGCCTTGCGGGCGTGCAGCTGGGGCGGGCGCGTGGGGGGTGTCTTGAGCGGGTCGCGCAGCTCGGCCACGGCGCCGGCAATGAGGTCTTCGGTGCGGAAAGCTACCTGGTAGCGGGTGCGGTGCCGGATGCGCTCCCAGATGGCAAAAAACGCGGGGTAGTTGGCGGGCGTCAATTCCTTGGGGCGGCGCAGGGTGCGGCGGGCCGCCGCGTCGCGGGTGCGGCCCCCAAACTCGACGCCCGTTTCGGTCTGCATCTCGCGCTGCAAGGCGGCCGAAAAATCCTGGTAGCTCTCGTTAGCAATGACGGTGAGCACGTTCAGGGCCTTATCCTGCACGCGCCGGCCGCTGGCATCCACGGGCAGGCGCAGGCCGCGCCCGATTTCCTGCCGCTTCTTCACGTCACTGTGCGTCTCGTTCAGCGTGCAGATTTGGAACACGTTGGGATTGTCCCAGCCCTCGCGCAGGGCCGAGTGCGAGAAGATGAACTGCAACGGCTCATCGGGGCTCAGCAGGCGCTCTTTGTCGCGCATTATCAGGGCGTAGGTATCGCGGTCCAGGGCCGTGTCGCCGCGCGTGTCGCGGCCGGCCGGGTGCGCCTTATCCTGCGAAAAATAGCCGTCGTGCACCTGCCCGGCGCCGAAGGTCAGCAGGCCCGCGTATTCCGGCCGGGCCGCGTACTCGGCGTAAATCGCCTCAAACCACTGGGCAAAAACGCCCGGCCGGCGCTGCCGGGTGGCGGCATCGTAGTGCCGGTAGCTGGCCACGCGGTCCACAAAGATGAGCGACAGCACCTTGATGCCGCGTGGCTTTAGCTGGCGCAGCTTCTCGAAGTGCCACTTCACGGTGCGCTCCAGCTGGTAGCGCAGTACGGCTTCGGTGAAGCCGCCCACCTCCTGGTCCACTGCCACGCGCAGGCCCGAGGCGAAGGTGACGCTGCCCGCCTCGGGGTCCAGCTCATTCACAGTAAAGCCCGTGCGGTAGAGGTCGCGCCCCTTGCTGAGGGCAAACAGGTCGCTGCCCAGGCGCACGGTCACGTCCTTCTGGCGCACGCCGCCCGGCTCGTTGCTGAAGATGGTAAGCTTCGCTGTGAGGGTTTTGCGGGCGGCAGTCACGGCCTTCACCCGCACGAAAGCGGCGTTATAGTGCCCGTCGGTCGTGATGCCGTCCACCTCAATCTGCTTCACCAGGCCCAGGTCGTAGGCCTGCACTGGGTTGAGGGAATACACGAGGTTGTAGAGGTGCTTGTGGGTGGCCGAGTAGCGCAGCGTGGCTAGTGGGTGCAGGGCCGCCAGGGCCGCCTTGCGGGCGTCGGTTTCCAGGTTTTGCGGCTCATCCACGATGACGATGGGCCGGGTGGCTTGCAGGTACTCGATAGGCCGCACGCCCGTTTCGGGCGCCTTGTGGATGAGGTTGGAGTCCTTGGCGAAGGCATCGATGTTGATGACCAGGATTTGCAGCGCATCGCTCAGCGCGAAGCTGCGTAGCCGGGCCGGCTGGCCGCTCTCGTACAGCCCGTACTGTGCCGGCGGGTAGCCAAAATGCGCCTGAAAGTGCGCGTGCATGATGGCCAGCGACTTCCACACGCCCTCCCGAATGGCCACGCTGGGCACCACCACCACAAACTTGCGGAAGCCGTAGGTGCGGTGCAGCTCGTAGATGGTGCGCAGGTACACGTAGGTTTTGCCGGTGCCGGTTTCCATCTCCACCGTCAGGTTGAGGGGCAGGCTGTGGGCGTCGGGGGCGCCGGTGGGCGGCTGAAAAACGCACGGCACCAGCGCCTCGGAAAGTGGTAGCCCGCGCGCCGCCTGCCCCTGCCGGATGTTGGCCAGCAGCTGTGCATCGGCCAGCACCAGCCGGTTGGCCACGCCGGTTTCGGAGTAGGCCAAGGAGCCGGCGGTGGGGTTGAGGGCCACTTCCAGCGGGGCCGGGCGCAGCGGCTGGCCCTCAAAAGCGGCCACCACGGCTTGCACGGCCGCTTGCTGATAAGCCTGTTCGGCATCAAATTGCAGCTCCATAGCCCGTTAAATCAATTGTAAAACCACGCCCGCATCGGCCAGCGCCAGCCGGGCATTGCTGACTTGCTCATCGGGATTAACGCCCGCAAAGGCGCGGCCCGGTACCACCACCCGCTGCGGCCGGGCGGTCACGGCGGCGGCCACTACCTCGGCCGTGAGGCCGGCCAGGGCCAGCCATACCTGCCCGGCGGCTACCTCGTGCACGGCCACGCCGCCCAGCTCGCGCCGCGCCACCGGCACCGACAGCGGCCACACGCCGGGGCCGCCCGCCAGCTTCAGCAGCAGCTCGGTGAGCAGGGCGGCCTCCTCGCCCGGGGCCCGCAGCGGCTCCTGAAACAGGTCGAGCTGCGCCAGCAGGTCGGGGGCGGCCGGCACGTCGGTCCGCCAAGCGCGGAAGTTGGACTCGGCCAGCCGGTAGGCCCGGAAGCCGGTATCGGGCGCGGGGCCGCCCGGGGGCCGCGCCGCTTGCAGCTGCGCGCCGGCCTTGGCCAGGCGGGCGCGCGTGATGTCGGCGATGGTGCGGTAGCCGGCCTGGTAGGCTTCGGATTTTTCGGCTACGGGCTCGGCCAACTGCACCAGCAGGTAGCGCCGCTGGCCGCCGTCCTGGGCGTTGAGGTCCAGCACGGCGTGGCCGGTGCTGCCGCTGCCGGCGAAGAAGTCGATAACCAGGTCATCAGCCTGCGTTACGAAGGCTAGCAGGCTGGCCAGCAGCCGCTCGTCCTTGGGGAAGCGGAAGATGTCGCGGCCCAGTAGGTCGTTCAGGCGCCGGGAGGCCGCGCGGCCATCGTTGTAGATGAGACTACGCAGCTGGTCTTTGGCCTGGGCGAGGCGCTTTTTGGGCTTGATAATCGTCGTTTCGTCCTCGCCAAACACGATGTCATCGGCCGCTACCAGCTTGCGCATCGTGGCCTCGGGGTAGCGGTAGCCCTTGGCGGGCACTTTGCAGGGGCGGCCGGTGCGCGGGTGTAGCACGTCGTACACGTAGCCGCCAAACTTGGGGTTGGCCACGTCGGCATCGTGAAAAACGCCCTGCGCATCCACGTTGTCGTAGTGCTCGGCGCCGCGCAGTTCGGCGCGGTTATCCTTGAGCCAGGCGCGCAGCTGGGTTTGGATAGCGGCCACGTCGGCACCGTGCGCTTTGCGCAGCTTTTGGTACTGCTTCTCAATGAGCCGGGCCTTTTTCGACTCGGTAAACCAGTCGGGTTGCAGCGCCTTGTTCTTGGCATACACCAGCAGGTACTCGTGTTCCTTCGATACCTGATTGGGGTTGTTGTCGGTCGCCGTTTCGAGGATAATCTCGGCGATGAAGTTTTCCTCGCCAAAAATCTCGTTCAGCAGCAGACGCAGGTTGTGCACCTCGTGGTCGTCGATGGCGATAAACAGCACGCCGTCTTCGCGCAGCAGGTTGCGGCCCAGGTAGAGGCGCGGCCACAGCATACTCAGCCAGGCCGAGTGGTACTGGCCATTGTCGCGGGTGTTCTGGCGCCACAAATCCTGCCGGGTCAAAAAACCGGCTTCGTCGCGCTGGCCGGTACGCTGCTCATAGGCGCCGCGCCGCTCCGAGTAGTCGTCCGGGTACACAAACGAGTCGGAGCCCGTGTTATACGGCGGGTCGATGTAAATCACTTTGGCCTGCCCAAAGTAGCCACGCTGGAGCACGCGCAGCACCTCCAGGTTCTCGCCCTCGATGAAGACGTGCTGGGTCGTGGCCCACGCCACGCTGGCGGCCGGGTCGGGCACGAGCGTGGCCGTGGTGGCGCGCTGCGCCTCGCGGCGGGCCTGCGCCTTACCGGCCCAACTTAATTCGTAGCGCTCGGGCGCGGACGTAGCCAGGGCATCGGCGGTGTCCAGGGCCGCCCGCAGCCGCTCAAAATCCACGCGACCCTCGCTGATGACCTCCGGAAAAAGCTGCTGCAAGGCATTGAGGGCCGTGGTGGTAAGGTCGAGGCTGCGGCCATTCATAGCGATGAAGCAGAAGGTGAAAATTCGTTACAAATATGATTCAAATAAACGTCAAATTGAATCAAAAATGTAAAAAAAATCGCACAAATATCTGTCACCGCCGGACGCAAATTTGTCTTTTTCCCAGAAGTAAGAATGACAATGCAGCACCGGGGTGAGATAGTGGCCGCCATCGTAGCCAAAAGCGGCGTTAAGCTCAGCCAGCTGCACCGGGCGCTGGGCATCAGCCGCCCCACGCTCTACCGGCGCTTCGAAGACCCCAACCTGGATTTTGACTTTATCAAGCGCGTGGGCCAGCTCATCTACCACGATTTTGCCGAAGACTTTCGGGAGCTGGCTGCCCCCGCCTCCAGCCTGGCCGCCGAGCCCGCCCCCGGCTACGCCCTCGACTCGCTCGACGATTGCAAGAATAAGCTCCTGCACGTATATGGCTTGTACGCTGAGCTTCAAGAAAAATACAACGCCCTGCTGAACGAGCGCGGGCGGTAGCCCCGTCCAGCCGCCCAATTAGTTGCTCGAATGGCCATTGTGGCCCGGCCGGGGCGCTGGCGGCCCCGCGTGCAGTTTCGGCACTCAGTTTACCTTTGCGGCCCACCCCTCTAGCTACCCGAGCCGCTATGCCTATGCCCCGCCTGCGCCAGTTGCGCCGCGATAACACGCTTTTTAAGCTGGCGATGAACACCGTGCGGCTCCACTTAGAAGAGCACGACCGCCTAGCCCAGCAACCGCAGCTGCGCGAGGCGCCCGATGAGGAGCTGCAATTCATTCAGCACAGCATCGACCAGTGGGTAGGTCTGGCTTCCAATTACTTGGCCCATAAGTTTCGCTGCCCCGCCCCGCAGGCCATGCAATCGCTAGGCGAACTGCTGATTGACTTAAAAGCGAGCATTCCGGTAGGCGAGTTGCGGCAGGTGCCCTTTCAGCAAGCGCTTTACCTGCCCCCCGCCTGGGTTGCCGGCCAGCAGTCAGCCCAGGCCCCGGCCGCTGAGGAAGGCTAATTAATGGCCTGCGCCAGCGTAGCCAGCCGGGTAGGGGCTGGCTACGCTGGCGCAGGGGACTTTTGCTAGTACAGCACCCGAAACTTGATGGTGTGCTCGACTTCGCGCAGGGCCTGAATCACGTCGTGGTCGTACTCGCGGTTGATGTCGGTGATGACGTAGCCAATCAACTCGTTGGTTTTCAAGTATTGACCCAGGATGTTGACGTGGTGCCGGGCCAGCACGTTGTTGATATTGGCCAGCACGCCGGGCACGTTGGCGTGAATGTGGATGAGGCGGTGCGCCTGCTGCGTGGGCAGCTGAATGTTGGGGAAGTTGACGCTCTGCTGGGTATTGCCGGTATTGACATATTCCATGATGCGCTCGGGTACGAATTCGGCGATGTTGCGCTGGGCCTCGGCCGTGCTACCGCCAATGTGGGGCGTGAGCAGCACGTTGGGCAGGCCGCGCAGCTCGCTCTCAAAGCTTTCGCTGTTGGTTTTGGGCTCGTGCGGAAATACGTCGATGGCCGCGCCGCCGAGGTGACCGCTGCGCAGGGCGGCGGCCAGGGCCGGCACGTCCACCACGTGGCCCCGGGCGTTGTTGATAAACAGCGCGCCCGGCTTCATGAGGGCAAATTCCTTGGCGCCGAAAAAGTCCTGGTTATCGGGCCGGCCGTCGATGTGCAACGTCACGATGTCGGCCTGGGGCAGCAGCTCGTCCAGGGTTTTGGCCTTCACGGCGTTGCCGAGCTGGAGCTTTTCGGCCATGTCGTAGTACACTACTTTCAGGCCCACGGCCTCGGCCACCACCGAAAGCTGCGAGCCAATATTGCCGTAGCCAATGATGCCCAGCGTTTTGCCCCGAATCTCGAACGAGCCGCTGGCCGACTTGTCCCACTCGCCCTGGTGCATCTTCGGGTTTTTCTCCGGAATGCGGCGGGCCAGCACAATCAGCTCGGCCAGCGTCAATTCGACCACCGAGCGCGTGTTGCTAAACGGGGCGTTGAACACGGCCACGCCCCGGCGCATGGCCTCGGCAAGGTCAATTTGGTTGGTGCCGATGCAAAACGCACCGATGCCGATGAGGCGGTTGGCGGCGGCGAGCACCTTGGCCGTCACCTGCGTTTTCGACCGGATACCCAGGATGCTCACGCCCTCAATGCGCGCAATCAGCTCGTCTTCGTCCAGCGCGCCCTTCACCTGCTCCACCTGGTAGCCTTCCTCGCGGAAAAGCTCGGCGGCGCGGGCGTCAGGATTTTCCAGCAAAAGCACCTTAATGCGGTTTTTTGGGTACGAAAGAGTCATGGGTAGTTTTAGTTGGTATAAAAACTCATCGAAGGTAGGCAGCACCTCATCGGCGTGGGCCACCACGCTGGGGCGGCTAACATTCTCTGTGTAAGCGTAGAAGCGGTGTGCCAGCCCAGCTTCGCGAATCTGGTAGTCGGTGTAGCCATCGCCGAGCACGTACACCGGCCCGTCGAGGTTGAGCAGCACAAGCTGCCGGATTTTGCCGCCGTCGCGGCTCAGCACGTTGGCCGGGTCGCAGCCGGTGATGTTGCCCTCGGCGTCAAACGCGAACGTATTGGCCAGCACGTGGCTGGCCCCAATGCCGAACTCGGCTACCACCGGCTCGATAAACTCGCGGAAGCCGCTGCTCACCACGTAGATGCGCGCGGCGTGCTGCCGAAAAAACTCGGCGTTGCGCCGGATGCTCGCGCTCACCTTGGTTTGCAGGTGGGCCACCAGCGGGGCCAGGTGCCGCCGGTGGGCCCCCAGCAGCGCCAGCCGCTTGGCCAGCGACTCCTGGAAGCCGATTTCGCCGGCCATGCCGCGGTCGGTAAGAGCCTTGATTTGGGCCACGCGCGCGGCGCGGTCGGGCTGCCCTTGCAGGGCAATGTCGGCCAGCTCATCGAGGCCCTCGACCTGCGTAAACGTGGAGTCGAAATCGAAAACGAGGTAGGGCAGGAGCGGGGCAGCGTCGGGCATGGGCGCAAAGATGGGGCGGGCACTACCTTGCTGCTACTTAATTCTGCTGATGAAAGGGTTAATCCTGCTTTTGCTAGCGCTACTCGGTATTGCCAGCCCACCAAAGCCGCCTGCCGTGCGCGTGGTATTCAGCCCGCTGGCTCAGGCAGCTTATGTAGCAGCCAGCAAGCACCTTGTTGAGATTAAACCGCGTGTGACGTTTCCACTTAAAAAGCAGCGTGGACGTATTGTAATTCCGACTGCGAAAGGGCAGCGCGTATTTCAAGACGGCTGGATTGGAAAGGAGCGCGATGAGGATGCCCGCTACACTTACCTAGGCTACTGGCCCAGCTTGCACTGGCACTTGGTAGAAGGGTACAACTATGGCGAGGTATATACTACAAACGTGGTGACTCCAGGTGGCCAGCACTTGAAGCTGAATGGTTCACCCTCTCTTTCTCCTGACACAAGTCAGTTTGTAGTGGCCTTCGGTTCCTTAGACGGGCTGGGAGCACCCATTATTCAGCTTTTTCAGCTCAACAATGGCACTTGGCGGGAAAGTTGGAAAATAGCGCCGAATACCTGGCAGGTTGAGCAGCTAGAGTGGCTGACGAAGAATACGTTGCTGCTTAAGGAAAAGCACTGGGATAAGGATTTTTCGAAAAGTTGGTTTATCTACGCTCGGCTCACTATTCAATAAGCTATGCCCAACCCCGACGTCCCCATCTTTTGCCCCGCTAGCCGGCAGCACTGGCGCGCGTGGCTGCTGGCCCACCACGCCCAAGAGCAGGCCGTGTGGCTGGTGTATCATAAGAAGCACACCGGCACGCCTAGCCTGAGTTGGAGCGAGGCCGTGTCGGAAGCGCTCTGTTTTGGGTGGATAGACAGCCAGGCCAAGCCCATCGACGGCGCTACCTACCGGCAGCTATTCAGCCGGCGCAAGCCGCGCAGCGGCTGGTCGCGGGTGAATAAGGAGAAGATTCAGCAACTGCTGGCCGATGGCCAGATGATGCCCGCTGGTTTGGCCGCTATCGAAACGGCGCGGCAAAACGGCTCCTGGGCGCTGCTCGACGAGGTGGACGCCCTGGTTGTGCCGCCCGACCTGGCGGCTGCCTTGCAAGCCAGCCCGGCGGCCGGGGCCTATTTTGCTGGTCTTAGCCGCACCGACCGGCGCAATATGCTGCAATGGCTGGTGCTGGCCCGCCGCCCCGAAACCCGCCAGCGCCGCTTGGCCGAAATCGTGACCCTGGCCGCGCAGCAGCGGAAGCCGGCGCAGTTTGGAGGCCGGAAAACAACGAGCAGCGCAAACAGTTAACCGCCCGCCAACTGAGAAATTGAGAATAGGCGAAAATTTTCTTTTGGGCAAAAACAATGTCGATACATTAAATGTATGTACATTTGAAGCGCGGCTAGCCCCGCGCATGCGTTGCCCTCACCGGCCTAGCGGCCACTACCAAATTTTCCCGTGAACATTCTGCACATCATTTCCAGCCCCCGCAAGGAGGCTTCGGCCAGCATCCAGCTCGCCAATGGTATCATCGCCAAGCTGCAAGCGGCCCACGCCGGCAGCAACGTAGTAGTGCACGACTTGGCTACGCACCCCTTCCCGCACCTGGAAGAAGCCAAGCTACAATCGTTTTTCACGCCGGCCGAGAGCCGCACGCCGGAGCAGGCGGCCGCCGCCAAGCACTCGGACGACGCCATCCAGGAGATTAAGGATGCCGACGTAATCGTGATTGGCGCGCCGCTCTACAACTTCGGCATTCCGTCCACGCTCAAGGCCTGGGTTGACCATATTGCCCGCGCCGGCATCACGTTCCGCTATACCGCCAACGGCCCCGAGGGCCTCATCACCGGCAAAAAAGTGTACGTAGCTATGTCGAGCGGCGGCATCTATTCCGAAGGCCCGTCGGCCGGCTATGACTTCGTAGCCCCGTACCTGAAAGCCGTGCTCGGCTTCCTGGGCATGACCGACGTGACCGTCGTGCGGGCCGAAGGCCTGGCCATCCCCGGCGTGCAGGACACGGCCGTGCAGAAGGGCCTGGACAGCGTGACCATCACCGCCTAAGCACCTGTACTGCGCAAGCAGTCAGCAGCTTATAAGATAAAAAAAGGTCCTTTCCGGTGTAGCGCAGCGCTACACCGGAAAGGACCTTTTTTTATGCATTGGCAGCAGCCAGGCAGCCACTGCCAAGCCCGGCTAGCGCGACTTGGCCTCGCGCCAGCTGAATTCGGGCTCGTAGCCCAGCACGCGGCGGGCCTTGTCGATGGAAAGCAGCGTTTCGTGCTCGCCCAAGGCCTTTTTTACCGGTACTTGGGGCAGGTAGTTTTTCATCAGCTCGGCCGAAGATTTCGACATCACCGTGTCGGCGTTGGCGATGATGAAAGGGTGCATGCCGGTGGCCTCCCACTCGATGGCTTTGCGGATGGCCTGCGCGCCGTCGCGGGCGTCGATGTAGGCCCACATGTTCCACTTGCGCTCCTCGGGGTCTTCGTCGTAGGCCGGAAACTTGGCGTAGTCGGCGGGCTCCATCACATTCGAGAAGCGCAGGCCGACGAGCTTCATGTCGGGCGTTTGGAGCACGAACTGGCGGGCCATGTCCTCCATCAGCACCTTGGCCAGGGCGTAAGCGCTTTTGGCGTGCAGCGGGTAGTCCTCGTCCACGGGGGCGTAGGGCTCGCCGCCGTCGAAGGGCTCGCCCAGCGTGGTTTCGCTGCTAGCCCAGATGACGTTGCGAATACCCAGCCGGCGCGAGGCCTCAAACACGTTGTAGGTGCCCATGATGTTGTTTTGAAACAAGTGGGCATCGGGGTACTGGCGCGGGGTGGGGAAGGCCGCCAGGTGCACCACGGCGTCGAAGGCGTTGTTGCCTACGCCGGCGTGAATGTCAAAGCTCACCGACGACAGCGCGTCGAGCGTCTGGCCAAAGTCGCTCAGGTCGGCGATGATGTGCGGAATGCCCTTGGCCGGCGCCACGGTATCGACCACAAACACGTCGTAGCCATGCGCTTGCAGGTCCTGTACGCACACCTTGCCGAGCTTGCCGGTGCCGCCGGTTACGAGCACACGCTTGGGTTTTTGGGGAGAAGAGGTCATAAAAAGAGAAACTGAGAAAAGGAAAGCGAGCCGCGCAGCCCGCTGGCCGGGGCTGGCTGGCCTGGTTATACGGTGGCGCGGGCGGGCCGGCCCGGTACCGGGCCGCTGTCGCCAGCTGGGGCCGCCGCCAGGCTCAGCAAGCCCGCGCGCTGGCTGCCCCGTTTTCGGGCGTAATTTTGTAGGTAATCCGTTGAGAATTTAGTTTATGAAGCACGTACTCCTCGCTGCCACCGCGCTCCTGCTCACGGCCGCCGCGCCGGCCACTACCCCCAGCGCGCCGCGCAGCCGCACTTTTCAGCTGCTGTGCCGGGCCACGGTGCCCGTGCCGGCCGCTGGCACCCGCACGCTGGAGCTGTGGATGCCCGTGCCGCACGCCGATAAAAGCCAGGACATTCGGGACCTCAAAATAGAGGCCGGCGCGCCCTATACCATCGAAACCGACCAGTACGGCAACCAGGCGCTGCACCTGCGGCCGGCCGCCGTGCCCACGGCGCCGCTCGTGGTTACGCTCACGGCCCGCGTCACGCGCCGCGAGCACCTCAACCTGCGCGCCACCGACGACCACGCCCCCGCCGAAACCGAAGCCCGCGACCCCAACCTGAGCCGCTGGCTGGCCCCCGACCGCCTCGTGCCCCTCGACTTCAAAATCAAGGCCCAGGCCCAGGAAGTAGTGGACAAGGCCGGCGCCAAAACCGACCTGCAAAAGGCCCGCGCCATCTACGAGCACGTGGTGAGCACCGTGACGTACGACAAGACCGGTCAGGGCTGGGGCCGGGGCGACATCTACTACGCCTGCGATGCGCGGCGCGGCAACTGCACCGATTTTCACGCCATCGTCATTGGCTACTGCCGGGCGCTGGGCATTCCGGCGCGCTTCAGCATTGGGCTGCCGCTGCCCACGCAGCGCGGCAAGGGCGAGATTAAGGGCTACCACTGCTGGGCCGAGTTCTTTACCAAGCAAACCGGCTGGGTGCCCGTCGATGCCTCCGAGGCTGCCAAAAACCCCGATAAGCGCGCCTACTTCTTCGGCGCTCACGACGAAAACCGCGTCGAATTCACCCGGGGCCGCGACCTGACCCTGACGCCCAAGCAGGCCGGCCCGCCCCTCAATTACTTCGTGTATCCCTACGCCGAGGCCGACGGCAAGGCGCTCGACAATGTGGAGCATACCTACACCTTCGAGGACGTAGAAGTAAAGTAGCCAGACGTAAAAAGATAAAATAGAACGTCATGCCGAACGGCAGGGCCGCACCTCTACTGCTTTTCCAACGCGGCGGTAGAGGTGCGGCCCTGCCGTTCGGCATGACGTTCGGTTTGGTGTAACCCGGGCAGGAAAAGCCGGCCGGGCTAGCCTTGCAGCTCGGCTACGTCGGCGGCGCTCAGCTGCACGGCCATTGCCTTGGTCAGCTCCTGCACCTGCGCTACGCTGGTGCCGCTGGCAATGGGCGCCGTAATGCCGGGCGCCTGCATCAGCCAGGCCAGCGCCACCTGCGCCTGCGAAATGCCGTGGCGGCCGGCCACTGCGTCGAGGGCTTTGAGGAGATGAAAGCCTTTGTCATTCAAGTATTTTTTGCCGATGCCGGTGCCGCGCTGGCTTTTGCCCAGGTCGGCTTCGCTGCGGTATTTGCCGGTGAGGAAGCCGGCCGCCAGCCCGAAATACGGAATAACCCCGATACCGCTGGCCTGCACAATCGGTAGGTCATCTTGCTCAAAAGTCGCCCGGTCGTAGAGGTTGTACTCGGGCTGGAGGCTTTCGTAGCGCGGCAGGCCCTGCTGGGCGGCGTCGAGGGCGGCTTGCAGGCGGGCGGGGGCAAAGTTGCTGGCCCCGATGGCCCGGATTTTCCCCTCCTTGATAAGCTCGGCGTAGGCTTCGAGCGGCTCGGTCACGGGCAGGCTCTCGTCGTCCTTGTGGCTCTGGTAAAGGTCGATGTAGTCGGTTTGCAGGCGCCGGAGGCTTGCTTCCACGGCCTGCTTGATGTAGGCTTTCGAGAGGCCCTTTTTATCGGGGGCCAGCTCCATGCCCACTTTGGTGAAAATAAGCACGTCGTCGCGCCGGCCGCGCTGGGCCAGCCACTTGCCGATAACGGTTTCGGACTGCCCGCCGCCCGCGTGGCCGGGCACCCAGGCCGAGTACACGTCGGCCGTGTCAATGGCGTTGCCGCCGCCCGCCACAAAGGCGTCGAGCAAGGCGAAGGACGTTGCCTCGTCGGCCGTCCAGCCAAATACGTTGCCGCCCAGCACGAGCGGGGCAATATGCAGGCCCGAGCGGCCCAGTTCACGAAGATTTGCCATGAAAGCGAGGGAAAAGGAAAGTGAGCCAGTATAACCGCTGGTCCGGCCGGTTTGTCTACGCCCACCCACCCGCGGCGCCGGTTCAGCGGCTTTTCACGCGGAGGGGTATATTTTTGCTTCGTCAAATTTCTCTTTGCTCCTTTATTCTACAAAATGAAAGCAACCTTACCCTTGTTAACCCTGCTGGCGACCGGCCTGACGGCCGCCGCCCAAACCCCCATTACGCTCACGCAGAGCAATTTCCCGGCCCTGCCCACCACGGTAGAGGTGTACAAAACGGCCAGCACCAACAGCGTGACGCCCCCCGGCCCGGGCGCCAACCTGAACTGGGACTACCGCGGCCTAGTAGCCACGGGCCAGACGACGCAAGCCTACAACGCGCCCAGCGCGACGCCCGACTTTGCCGGTACTACCCGCACCTACGACTACTCGCAATCGCTTGGGCCTTTCACGGTGCGGGGTACTTCGTCGCAGGCACTTACGGCCTCGGGCCTCAACTACCTGGGCTACACCATCCCGACGCAGCGCTTCGGGCTGGCGTCGGTAACGGGCTTCACGACCGACTCGCTCGTGGTGCCCAAGCAGCTGGTGCCCGTGGGCGTGCCGCTGGTGAAGTTTCCGACCACGGTGGGCACTATCACTAAATACTTTTCGCGCACGGGTACTACGGGGCTGCTGACCGTGGCCCTGGTCGGCCTCAATAAAACGCCGCTGCGCCTGGTGCAGCGCATCACCAATACCGACAGCGTGGCCGCCTACGGCACCCTGCGCGTGCCCACGGCCACCGGCCCATCGGCCGCTACGCCTGTGCTGCTGGTGCGCACCCGCAACATAGAGGTCGATAGCTTCTACCTGGCGGGCCAACCAGCCCCGGATATCCTGCTGGCGGCGCTGGGCGTGCAGCAGGGTGCCGTTTCGCGCTCGTACTACGACAGCTTTTACCGCGCGGGCTCGTCGCAGGTGATGGCGGGCTTCAGCTACACCTCGGCCACGTACCAGACGCTGCAAAAGGTAGTGTACTCGGGCGAAGCCACGCTGCTGGGCGTCCGCGCCAGCCTGGCGGCCGCCGTCGGCGGCCTGTCGGCCTATCCTAACCCGCTGGCGCAGGGCCCGCTCGTAGTGGCGGCCGGCAACGGCTCGCACGCGGCCGTGACCCTCCTCGTGCGCGATGTGCTGGGCCGCCAGCTGGCGGCCGGCGCCGGCACGCTGGGCCAGCCCACCACGCTGCTCGCGGGCCTGCCCCAGGGCAACTACCTGCTCGAAATCAGCACCGCCGACGGCCAGCGCGCCGTGCAGCGCATCGCGGTGCAGTAGCTCTCAGGCTTAAACGGCCAGCTTCCGAGCGGGGCAACCAGTTGGCGCAGGCCGGCGGGTTGCCCCGCTTTTTTTGCGGGTGGTTTGGGGCCGGGAGGCGCCCCGTGCGCACAGGCGGCCCCACCCGGCCCCACCCTAAGGCACCGGCTCGCCCAGGGCCAGCAGCAGCCCTTGCAGCTCCTGGTTGAGCAGGCGCACCGCCGATTGCAGCTCGTTGAGCAGGTTGGCGCGCACCGTGAGCTGGTCGGCCGAGTACTGGCCGCCGGGGCCGAAAAGCAGGGCCACCAGCGCCCGGCCCTGCTTCGAGTCGGGCCGGGCCAGGGGGCCGTAGTGCTGCCAGCGCTGGCGGGTGTTGTGGGCAATGCTCGTCTGGCCGCCGTTGCTGAAGGCCGGCGTGCGCAGCATGTACCACACGCTGGGCGGCAACAGGCCGGGGTCGGCTTGCTCGGCCCACACCTCAGCCAGCAGGTTGCGCGGGTGCTCAAATGTGGCCGTGTGGCCCGGCTGGCTCAGCGTGAGCAGGCCCAGCCCCGCCGCCAGCAGCCCGCCCCCGATGCCGAAGGCATACTGGCCGGGCTTGTTCTCAATAACGGTGGTGCCGATGCCGCTGGCCGCGCCGATGCTGATGGAAAGCACGTTGAGGCGCTGGGTGCGGCGGTCGTCCTGGGTTTTGAGGTAGCCGGCTACTTGGTCGGCGCGCTCGCCCTCGCAGTCCAGCTCGGCGGCCAGGCTGGCTATAGTGCTGCTCACCAGGGCCACCTGCGCCCCAATGAGCTGGCGCTGGCGCAGCTCGGCCAGCTCGGCGGCGGGGCCGGGGTGCTGGCGGGCCGCGGCCTGCAAGGCCAGCAGGGTGCGCAGGGCGGGCAGCAACCCCACGGCATTGGCCGTGAGCAGGGTGCGGCGGGGGTAGCGGACCAGCAGCGCCGGCGTGAGCGCGCCCTCAAAATCGGGCAGCGGGGCGAAGGCGGGGTTGTAGCGGTAGGGCAGGGGCGGGTCGCAGTAGCCGGCGGCCACGGCCAGGCGGGCCGACGGGCGGGTGCCGGCGCAGCCGGCCAGGGCCAGCAGCAGGGGCAGCAGGTAGCGCTTGGGCATAAGCTTAGAGCAATTTCGGGGTTGGGGTAGAGTAGCGCGAACTCTATAGTTCGCGTCTCCGCGCCAGTACCATCGTGCTGGGACGCGAACTACAAAGTTCGCGCTACGCCCTGCCCGGTACACTGATTCCGATATGGCTTAGGCTTCGTAAAATTCCAGCGGCAGGCCATCGGGGTCGCTGAAAAAGGTGAAGCGCCGGCCCGTCAGCTCATCCACCCGCACGGGCTCGCAGGCCACGCCGTGGGCGGCTAGGTGCGCGATGGCCGCCGCCACGTCGGGCACGGCAAAGGCCAGGTGGCGCAGGCCCGCCGCCTCGGGCTGGCTCAGGCGCGGCGGCGGGCTGGGGAAGGAAAATAGCTCGATAATGTACTGGCCATTGATGGCTAGGTCGAGCTTGTAGGAGTCGCGGGCGGCGCGGTAGGTTTCGGCCAGCACTTCCAGGCCCAGCACCTCGGTGTAAAAGTGCTTGGCGGTGGCGTAGTCGGTGCAGATGAGGGCAATGTGGTGCACGCCCCGCAGCGCCAGCTTGGTAGAAGGGTTCATGGGGGCAAAGAACGCGCTGCCGGTGCAACGGCCCGCCCCCGGCCGGGTCTTTGGGCCCCACCCACCAGCGGCCCGCCTGGGTTGCGGCGGGCGGGTGGGCTGCTACTTTTGGGCCCCTGGCCTTGCCGATTCTCCGTTCATGAAAAAACTTTCCCTGCCTGCCCTGCTGGCCAGTGCCCTGCTACTGGCGGGCCCGGCCCAGGCCCAGCAGCCGGCGCCCGCCGGCCCGCTGCCTCCCTACAACGCCCGGGTGCTCTTTAACCCCGACTACCTCAACCAGGTGGGGCCGGCCACGCGCACGGCCGGCGGCGCGCCCGCCGCTACCTACTGGCAAAACGCGGCCGACTACCAGATTGCCGCCCGCCTCGACGAAAAGGCCGCCCGCGTGACGGCCACCGTGGCCATCACCTACACCAACAACAGCCCCGATGCGCTGCCCTTCGTGTGGCTGCAACTCGACCAGAACCTGTACCGGGCCGACTCGCGCGGGGCGGCTACCACGCCGCTGGCCGGCAGCCGCTTTGGCAACGGAGCCCGTGGCTTTCAGGGCGGCGACTCGCTCCAGACCGTTACCATTGAGCTGCACGGCAAGAAGATGAAGGCCAACTACCGCCTCAGCGACTCGCGCATGCAGCTCATCCTGCCCGAGCCCATGCAGCCCCACGGCGACAAGCTTAAAATCAACATCGCCTACGGCTTCAACATCCCGGAATACGGCTCCGACCGCCTGGGCCGCCTCCAAACGCCCAACGGCGAGATATTTGAGGTGGCGCAGTGGTACCCGCGCATGGCCGTGTACGACGATGTGGAGGGCTGGAACACGCTGCCCTACATGTCGGCCGAGTTTTACCTCGACTACGGCAACTACGACTACACCGTGAACGTGCCGGCCAGCTACCTCGTGGGCGGCTCGGGCGAGCTGACGAACCCCGCCGAGGTGCTCACCGCCACCCAGCGGCAGCGCCTGGCCCAGGCCGCCGCCTCCGATAAAACCGTGCTGGTGCGCACCCCCGCCGAGGTCACGCAGGCCGGCTCGCGCCCCGGCGGCCAAAACGGCCGCCTCACCTGGCACTTCAAGTGCCAGCGCGCCCGCGACGTGGCCTGGGCCGCGTCGTCGTCCTTCGTCTGGGATGCCGCCAAGATGAACCTGCCCAGCGGGCGCAAGTCGCTGGCCCAGTCGCTGTACCCGGCCGAGGTGGCCCAGGACTCGGCCTGGAGCCGCTCGACGGAATACGTGAAGAAAAGCATCGAGTACAACTCCAAGCAGTGGTACGAATACACCTACCCGGCCGCTACCAACGTGGCCGGCGTGGTGGGCGGCATGGAGTACCCGGGCATCGTGTTCTGCGGGGTGAAGGCCAAGAAGGGCAGCCTCTGGGGCGTGGCCGACCACGAGTTTGGCCACAACTGGTTTCCGATGATTGTGGGCTCCAACGAGCGCAAGTACCCCTGGATGGACGAGGGCTTCAACACCTTCATCAACATCCTGAGCAGCCAGAATTTCAACAACGGCGAGTATAAGGACCTGGGCGACGTGCCGGCCCGCATCACGCCCGGCATCGTGCGCGCCCTGCAAGACCCCGGCATGGACGTGCCCTACACCGTGCCCGACGTGACGCAGGCCCGCAACCTGGGCTACGCCGCCTACTCCAAAACCGGCTTCGGCCTGTACCTGCTGCGCCAGGAAATCCTGGGCCCCGAGCGCTTCGACTACGCCTTCCGCACCTACATCCAGCGCTGGGCCTTCAAGCACCCGCAGCCCCGCGACTTCTTCCGCACCATGAACAACGTGGCCGGCGAAGACCTGACGTGGTTCTGGCACGAGTGGTTTTTTGAGAACTGGCAGCTCGACCAGGCCGTGACCTCGGTGGCCTACGTGAACCAGGACGCCAGCAAGGGCGCCCTCATCACCATCGAAAACAAGGGCCAGATGGCCCTGCCCGTAACGGCCGAAATTACCGAAACCAGCGGCAAGAAAACCACCGTGCACCTGCCCGTCGAAATCTGGCAGCGCGGCGGCACCTGGACGTTCCGGGCCAACACCACCACGCCCCTCACGCAAGTGGTGCTCAACCCCACCAACGTATTGCCCGACGCCAACCGCTTCAACAATACCTGGCGGGCGCTGAAGCTGCCTGAGTAGCCAAGTGGCAGCGGCCTGTTTCTGACGCGCTGCAACAATAAGAACGTCATGCTGAGCTTGTCGAAGCATCTCTACCACGCCGCTGGATTAGTAACCCTAACGGCGCGGTAGAGATGCTTCGACAAGCTCAGCATGACGTTTTGTTTTTCCTTGTGTTTGCGAGGCCGCAGGAAGGACGAAATTGCTTGCTACTAAAAAGTCCGTTATCAATTATTTGGTAACGGACTTTTTAGTAACAAGCAATTTCGTCAGGCCCAGCCGGCGCTAGTGCGACACCGTTTTGGAGAAGAGTTGCATCACCAGCACGCCAATCACGATGAGGGCGATGCCCGCCAGCGCTGGCAAATCGAGCCGCTGCTTGAGGAAAACGAAGCCGATGAGGGTGACCAGCACAATGCCCACCCCGCCCCAAATGGCGTAGGCCACGCCCATCGGGATGGCCTTGAGCGCGAAGCTGAAAAAGTAGAACCCCAGCCCGTAGCCCGCCACTGTCACCAGGCTCGGCCCGAGCTTGGTAAACTGCTGGGAGGCCGCGAGCGCGCTCGTGCCAATGACTTCGCTGACGATGGCGAGCAACAAAAAAACGTAGGGCATGGGGCAGGAAGGAAGTTGCGCGGACTTGGTAGTCCGCGCGTGCGCGCAGCGCACAGTGAAAGAAGAACGGCCCGGTTGCGCGCCCACTGGGGCTACCAGGCCCGGGCTGCGGCTGCCTAGTCGCGGGTGCGCAGCACGCGCCAGCCGTGGGCGGGCACCAGGCGCGTTTTGGCCTGCGCCAGGGTGCAGGCTTCGCCGCTGAATACGTCGAACAACCCCTTTTGGGCGGGCACCAGCATGGGCTGGCCGGGCAGGGTTAGCGGCTCGGCCGAGGCATTGACCAGCACCACTACGGCCGAGCCGTTTTTCTCGCGCACGAAGCCGTAGAGGCCCGCCGGCCCGCTCAGGCGCTGAAACTGGCTGGCGGGGTCGCCGTTGCGCAGGGCCGGGTGGCGCTTTTTGAGCTGCAAGAGCCGGGTGTAAAAATCCTGGAGCGGGTAGCCGGTCCAGTCGATGGTATCGCGTTCGAAGAAGGCCAGCCGGCGGTTCAGGGCCGCTTCCTGGCCGCTGTAGAGCATGGGCATGCCGGGCAGCAGCGCCGTGAGCACGGCAAAGGGCTGGGCCAGCGCGCCGAGGCGCTCGTACTCGGTGCCATCCCAGCTGTTCACGTCGTGGTTGCTGGTAAAGTGCATGAGGTACACGGTGGGCGGGTACTTTTCGCGCTCGGCGGCCAGGTAGGTATCGAGGTCGGCCAGGGCGGCCTTGCCCTCGGCAATGTGGTCGAGCAGGTAGTGCAGGCGCAGGCCAAAGCTCATATCGAAGGCCCGCTCCAGCAGGTGCGTGTCGCCGTTAAATTCTTCCCAGCTCAGCCCGCCCGAGGGGTACAGCTCGTCCCACTCGGCCAGCATAAACACGGGCTTGATGGCCTCCAGCGCGGGCCGGGCCTCGTCCCAAAAGTCGGTGGGCACCAGGCCGGCCACGTCGCAGCGGTAGCCGTCGAGGTCGGCCTCGCGCACCCAGTAGGCGAGGGCATCTACCATGTAGGCGCGCAGGGCGCGGTTGGTGTAGTCGAGGGCCACCACGTCGGTCCAGTCGGCCACGGGCGGCACCAGTTGGCCCTGCGCATCGTGTTGGTACCAGTCAGGCCGCTCGGCCACCAGGGCGTTGTCGCGGCTCGTGTGGTTGGCCACCCAGTCCAGAATCACCCGCAGGCCCAGGGCGTGGGCCGCCTGCACGAGGTGCTGCAAATCGGCCAGGGTGCCAAACTCCGGGTTCACCCCGAAATAGTCCTGCACCGCGTAGGGCGAGCCCAGCGAGCCCTTGCGCCCCACCTCCCCGATGGGGTGAATGGGCATGAGCCACACGATGACGACGCCCATGCGGGCCAGTCGGGGCAGGTGCGCCTCAAAGGCCCGAAACGTGCCCTCCGGCGTGTAGTTGCGAATATTTACCTCGTAAATAGTGGCGTTGGCGGCCCACTCGGGGTGGCGCACCGTAAAGGCAGAAGCTAGCGGATGGTCGGTCATAAAGCAATAGCGCGAACGTTGGGGTTCGGGTCTTGAACGACTTTTAGCCGCGCAAGGACGCGCCCTACAACGCGCGCGCTACCGCCTACGGTTTTTTGGTGCTGAGCACGCGCCAGCCGTGGGCGGGCACGGTCACCTGCGGGTCTTCGACGGGGGCGCCCACGTCGGCGAAGGCATCGGTCACGGTTTCGGCGGGGTGCGTCACGGTCTGGGGCCGGGCGCCGAGGTTGAGTGCCACCCAGGTTTTGGCCCGGCCATCGCCGCTGGCCCGCTCAAACACGAAGCAGTCGGGGGGCGCGGGCAAGATGGTGAAGGTGGCGCAGGCGTCGCCGTTGCGCAGGGCCGGGCTGTCGTGCTTGAGGTGCAGCAGGGCGGCGTAAAAGGCATTCAGCCCGTAGCCGTTCCACTGGATGGTATCCTTGTCGAAAAAGCGCAGCTTTTTGGGCGAGGCCGCCTCCTGGCCGCTGTACACGAGCGGGATGCCGGGCACCAGCGCCGTGAGCACGGCCAGCGCCTGGGCATTGGCGCCGAGGCGCACGCCCTCGGGGTTGTCCCAGGCATTGACGTCGTGCGAGGATGTGAAATTCATCAGGTACACCCCGGCCGGGTACATCCGGCGCTCGGCCGCGAAGTAGGCCGGCAGCGCCGCCACCGGCCGCCGGCCCTGTGCCACGCTGTCGAGCAGGTAGTGCAGCCGCAGCGCATAAGTGGCGTCGAAGGCTTTTTCGAGCAGGTGGGTGTTGGGCGTAAACTCCCCTTTTTTGAGGAAGGGCGGGTTGTGCAGCTCGTCCCACTCGGCGAGCATGAATACCGGTTTTATCTTCTCCAGCTCGGCGCGGGTGCTGTTCCAAAACTCGGTGGGCACCAGCCCCGCCACGTCGCAGCGAAAGCCGTCGAAGCCCACGTCCTTCACCCAGTAGGCCATGCTCTGGGTCATGTACTGGCGCAGGCCGGGCTGGGCGTAGTCGAGGTCGATGACATCCTGCCAGTCGGCCACGGGCGGCACGAAGTGGCCCTGGGCATCGTGGGTAAACCAGTCGGGGTGCTGCTTGCTCAGCTCGCTGTCCCAGCTCGTGTGGTTGGCCACCCAGTCGAGGATGACGTGCATCCCCAGGCGGTGCGCCTCGTTGAGCAGGTGCTGCAAATCGGCCAGCGAGCCAAACTCGGGGTTGACGCCCCGGTAGTCGCGCAGCGCGTACTGGCTGCCCAGCGTACCCTTGCGCTTGACCGCGCCGATGGGCTGCACCGGCATCAGCCACAAGATGCCAACGCCCATTTTGTGCAGGCGCGGCAGGTGCTTCTCGAAGGCCCGAAACGTGCCCTCGGGCGTGTACTGGCGCACATTTACCTGGTAGAGGCTGGCCGAAGTGGCCCAGGCCGGGTGCTGAACGGTGAACGGCGCCGGCGGCCGGCACGCGGCCGGAATGGCCACGTCGGGCGGGGCAGAAGTGGTAGGCGCGCAGGCCGCCAGCCCGAGCAGCAAGCCAAGAAGCTTTCGCATGAAAAAACGCTGGGAGGGAATAGGGGAGAGGCTTACGGAAGCGCCGGGTTGCGGGCTTCGTACCAGGCGCAGGTGGTGCCGCCCTCCGTAAAAGTAGGCCCCGGCGCCAGCCCGATTTTTTCCAGAATGCGCCGCGAGCCGGCATTGTCCACGTCGGCGTAGGCGCAGATGCGCGGCAGGCCCAGCGTGGTAAACCCATAGGCCAGCCACGCCCGCGCGGCCTCGTAGCCGTAGCCCTGCCCCCAGTAGCCCGGCCGCAGCCGGTAGCCAAGGTCGTAGAAATCGCGTTCGCCGTTTATCGGCCCGGCCACCTGCTTGAGGCCCGCCCAACCCATAAACTCGCCGGTGGCGCGCAGCACCACCGCCCAGCGGCCCAGCGCGCCGGCCGCATACTGCGCCTCCAGGAGCCGGAGCCGGGCCAGGCTGTCGGCCACGCGGGCCGGGGGCACCCCGCCAATGCCGCCCAGGTGGCGCTGCACGGCCGGGTCGCTGTCGAGGGCAAATAAGCCGGGCGCATCGGTGGTGGCCAGGGGGCGCAGCAGCAGCCGGGCGGTAGTGAAAGGCAGCATGGGGAGTGGGGCAGTGAGCCGGCAAAATAAAAGCTGGTAGCCGTAGGGCCACTGCGGACGCTGGTTTTGCGTATGCAAGTCGCATCCTTACCTCTTGCTTATGGCCGTTGTTTCCGCTCGCCGCCGCTTGTGGCTGCCCGCCGCGCTGGCCTGGGGCGTATTTAGCGGCATGGCCGCGCTGGTGGCGGGCCGGGGCGGGGCGCCCTTCGATGCGCCCATGCTGCTGGCGCTGCACCGCCACGCCACCCCGGCGCTCGATGGGCTGGCCGTGCTGCTGACCATCGTGGGTAACACCGGCCCGATGGTGGCGGCCGGCGTGCTCACCACGGGGCTGCTGTGGCGGGCTGGCCGCCGCCGGGCCGCCGGGCTGTTCGTGGCCGGGTTGGGCGGCTCCATGCTGCTCACGCAGGTTATCAAGTACGCGGTGGTCCGGCCCCGGCCGGCGCTGTGGGCCAGCATCCGGCCCGAGCACACGTTCAGCTTCCCGAGCGGCCACGCGATGGACACGGCGGCACTGGCGGCGGCGCTGTTTTTTGTGCTGCCGCGCCACCGCCGGGCCTGGGCGCTGGCCCCGCTGTTTGCGCTGGCCGTGGGCGGAGCGCGCATGTACCTGGGCGTGCATTTTCCGAGCGATGTGCTGGCCGGCTGGAGCGCCGCTATGGGCTGGGTGCTGCTGGTGCAGCTGCTGGCCGGCCCGGCCCAGCCGGGCCAGCCAGGCTAGGGCCGGCTGCCTACAGCACTACGCCAAATTTGGCGCCCGTCGCGGCCAGGTCCTGCACCACGGCGTCGAGCAGCGGAATGCCGTCGATGAGCCGGTGGGCGGCCATCGTGCGCTCGGGGTCGCCGGGGATGAGCACCTGCTTGCCCGCCACCGCCTTGGCGGCACGGAAGGTGGTTATCCACTGGTCCATGTGCTGCTTAAACTCGTCGGCGGGCCGGAAGGCATCCACCCGCATGGCCCCGAAGAAGTGGCCCAGGCCCTGGCCCACCGGGTCGGCGGGGGGCTGCAAGAAGGCCACGAACGGCGGCACCCATGGCCCGTAGTTGGCCCCGCTCAGCACCGCCGAAAAGATATCGACCACCGCGCCCAGGCCGTAGCCCTTGTGCGAGCCGGTGGCGCCGCCCAGCGGCTGCAAGGCGCCGCCGTTTTTCACGGCGTTGGCGTCGGTGCTGGGCTGGCCCGCCGCGTCCTGCGCCCAGCCCTCGGGGATGGGCAGGTTTTTGCGCTGCGCGATTTCGAGCTTGCCATTGGCAGCGGTAGTGGTGGCCATGTCGAGTACAAAGTCGGGCTGCGCGCCGGCCGGCACGGCCACCGCGATGGGGTTGGTGCCTAGCAGCCTATCCAGCGAATAGGTGGGCGCCACCAGCGGCGAGGCATTGGTCATGGCAATGCCAATCATGTCCTGGGCCAGGGGCAGCATGGCGTGGTAGCCGGCAATGCCGAAGTGGTTGGAGTTTTTCACCGATACCCAGCCGGTGCCCACCTGTTCCGCCTTGCGCATGGCCACGCGCATGGCCTGCGGCCCCACCACCAGGCCCAGGCCGCCGTCGCCGTCGACTACGGCCGTGCTGGGCGTTTCGTAGGTGACGCCCACGCGCGGCCGGGCATTGATGCGGCCCGCCTCCCAGAGGCGCACGTAGCCCGAGAGCCGCGCCACCCCGTGCGAATCGACGCCCCGCAAATCGGCCGAAAGCAGGGTTTCGGTGGCCAGGCGGGCATCGTCGGGTGGGCAGCCGATGGCCAGAAACACGCGCTCGGCGAAGGTGAACAGCTGCTGGTAGGAGAAAGTAGGCATGGAAGAAAAGGGTGCCGAACTTACCCCGGCCCTGGCGGCCGGGGCACTGGCAAACGCCGGGCAAAGGTCGGGCGCAGCCACGCAACGGCGCGGCTGGCCCCAGTGTCGCCCGGTAGCGGCTGGGCTTAGTAATAGCGGTAGCGGTAGTAGCGAATGGCCTCCAGGCCGAGCGTGGCCCCTGTCACTTCTTCGTGGTCTACCAGGCCGTTGGGCAGGTAGCCAAATACGGTGTGGTCTTGCGGGACGGGCGGGGCAGTCAGCACGTTTTGAATGTACTCCTGCGTGCTTTGCACCCGCCCCTGGTCGTTGCGCTGATAGGTTGTGAAAAAATACTTAGCGGCATCTTTCAGCAGCCGGCCCTGCGCGTCGTAGGTGCGGGTGCTGGATGGTTCGGGGCGGCCCGCCGCGTGGCGGGCTACTTGGTCAAGCAAGTGGTAGTACGCTTCGGTACCCGCCTCAGGCTGGCTTGCCTGGGGGTGCTGCGCCAGGTAAGCACGCAGGTCATCCTCAAAATGCAGTACGCCAGCCTCCATTTGGCGGCCCTGCTCTTGCCGGGTATAGGCGTACTGCGGCTCCGTTAGTCCGCCGATAACCCAGTTGCCGGTTAGCATATAGTCGAAGCGCGTGCGCTCACCGGGGGCAGGGTAGGTGCGGGCCAGGGAGCCACTCGTGGCATCAGGCAAGCGCGTAATTTGCACGTAAGTAGTGTCGTGGCTACTCCAGCGGCGAGATGCTTCGGCGCGCTGCCAGCTGTTGGTATGCCGGTTCCACTGGTCGCCGTAGCCGGTTTGGCCGTTGGCCACCGGGTAGTGCGCCCGCGATGCGGGCTGCCAGGCCGTGCCCAGGCGGCTGGTATCGGCGGCGGGGCTTGCGTTGTTGTAGGTAGTACGGTCGGTCAGGCGCCCGGCAGCATCGTAGGTCGATTCTTCCAGCGTTAGAAACCGCCCCTCGCTAGGGTGCTTCCATTCCTTGGTGACGCGGCCCCGGCGGTCGAACTGCTGCACCGACAGCGTGCGGCGGGTGCCCTGGTGCCCATCATAATATCCCTGCCTCAGCACGACGATTTCACGCACCCGGTGCCGGCTGAAGAAGGCCGCTTCTTCTTGGCTATAAATGTCGAACGGTTTCAGCGGCTCGTCTGGGCCGGTAGCCACCGCCAGCAGACCCAGCAAGGTGGGTAAGTAAGATAGCATCGTTTGGGTCAAAAAAAGGCGCTAGAGCTGCCCGGATAATAAGCGTCAAGCTTGACGATAGAGAAGGCCGCAAGCTACCGCAGAGGAAAACTGGAATGATGCAAGAAAAATTATTTGAAAAACAAATACCTGTGCTTTAAGTGGTTGAATAAATTAAACTAAAATTTTAGTCACAAACTATGATTTTAGTTAAAAAAATGCTTTCATTTGCTGGCCAAGCGGGTAGCAGCGACTTCGCGCTGCTGCCACTGCGACCGCAACTCAACGCAGGATACCCATGCAACCCCCATTTCCCGAACTGACCCGCGCCGAAGAGCAGGTGATGCAGCTGCTGTGGCAGCGCGGCCCCAGCTACGTCAAAGACCTGCGCGAGGCCCTGCCCACGCCGCTGCCCGCCCTCACCACCGTGAGCACTATCGTGCGCATTCTGGAGCAAAAAGGCTTCGTGGGCTACGAGCCCGTGGGGCGCGGCTATCGCTACCACGCCCTGGTGGCCCAGGACGACTACCGGCGCTTTTCGCTGCGCAAGCTGCTGCGCGGCTACTTCGGGGGCTCGTTTGGCCAGCTGGTTTCCTTTTTTGCGCAGGATGAAAACCTCGACGCCGCCCAGCTCGACGCCCTGCTGCGCCAGGCCCAGGCCGACGGCGCGGCGCCAGAAGGCAGCGCCGCCGAAACTCCCGTCCCCGCCCCACCTCAGTAGCTGCCATGCGCCCGTCCTTGCTTCCGCTACTGGGACTGCTGGGTGCCCTGGCCACGGCCTGCGCCGGCACCCGGCCCACCGGGCCAGCCGAGCGCTCCGACCGCCAGGGCCGGCGACAGGGGCGCAGCCGCACCTACTACGACGAGGCCCGCACCCAGCGCTTTATCGAGGCCCGCTACCGGCACGGGCAGCCGGTGGGCCGCTGGCGCTACTACGCCCAGGCCGGCGACTTGCAGCGGCAGGAGCGCTACCGCCGCCACGGCTTCAGCGACATCCGCTACTATTACCCCGGTGGCCAGGTGGCGCGCCGGGGCCGGGCCCGCACCGTGGACGAGCTCCAGGGCGCGCACTTTTACTGGCTGGGCGAATGGCGGTTTTATTCGCCGGCCGGCGCCCTCGACAGCGTGCAAGTGTACCGCCTGGGCCACCGCACCAGCACGAAGTGCCTGATTGACAAGCGAAAAATAGCTGACTACTAACCGACTAGCTGCTCCTTATTCCCACCCTCTTCTCCTCGCTGCGTATGGATGCTCCTTTTTTACTGGCCTGGCTGGGCGGCACGCTGCTGCCACTGGGCTCCCTGTGGCTCGTGTTCTGGTGGGCGCTGCGCCGCGAGCGGTGCTTTGGCTACAACCGGGCTCTGCTGCTGCTGGCCCCGCTGCTGGCGGCCGGGCTACCGCTGCTGCCGCTGCCGCCATTGCCGCCCTGGCTGGCTGCGCCCGCCGCGGCGCGGGTGGCCCTGCCCTCGGTGCTGCTGCCCGCACTGCCGGCCGGAGCACCGGCGGCGGCCGGCGGCGCCAGTTGGAGCTGGGTCATTTGGCTGTATGCGGCAGGAGTAGGGCTGGCGCTGGGCCGGCTGGCTCACCAGGGCTGGCGGCTGCACCGGGCCACGCGCCGGCTGCCGCGCGAGGCCCGGCCTGGCTACGCGGTGGCCTACACCGGCGGGCGGCTGCCGACCAGCTCGTTCGGCCGCACCATTTTTTGGGATGAAACCACTGGCCTCACGCCCGCCGAGGCAGCCCCGGTGCTGGCCCACGAGCTGGCCCACGTGCGGCAGGGCCACAGCTACGACGTGCTGTGGCTGACGCTCTGGCGGGCCGTGCTCTGGCCCAATCCCTTTGCCTACCTGCTACTGCCGGCCCTGCGCCTCACCCACGAGCTGCTGGCCGACCGGGCGGCCTTAGCCACCCCGGCCCCGGTAGCCTACCCCGCGCTATTGGCGCGCCTGGCTACCCGCCGGCTCACCGGCGCTCCTCCTTCGCCCTTGCTGCAAGCCTTCACATTTTCCTTCACCCTTACCCGCCTTGCCATGTTGCAAAATCCCCTCCCCGTGCGCCGCTGGAAGCAGTGGCTCGTCCTACCCGTGCTGGGTGGGCTGTGTTTGGCCGCCTGCCAATCGGCCAGCGACCAGCCGGCGCCCGGCGCCGCCGAGCTGGCGCCGCCCCCACCGCCGCCGCCCACGCTTACTACGGTGCCGGTAACGGCGACAGACGCCGCGGGCAAAGTGTATACCTACGTCGAGCAGATGCCGCAGCTGGCCGGTAACCCTGGCATGACGCCCATCATGCAGCAAATCATGGCTAATCTGGCGTACCCCGCCGGGGTGCATCAGGAAGGCAAGGTGTTCGCCTCCTTCACGGTGCGGGCCGATGGCCGCGTAAGCGATGCTAAAATCGTGAAAGGCCTTGCCCCAGCCTACGATGAGGCAGTTTTGGCGGCCATTCAGAAGCTGCCCCGCTTCGTGCCGGGCCAGCAAAGCGGCAAAGCCGTCGCCGTGAGCTTCACCGTGCCGGTACTATTCAAGGAAAAGCCCTAGCAGCCGTTAAAGTCAGCAAACTCCTTCATTATCAGCCCGGCCGCCGGCCACTTGGTGGGCAAGCGCACGTTCATCCACCAAGTGGCCGGCGGCCGGGCTGCTAATGCGGTAGTGCGCAGCTTCCGCTTCGTACTACTGCGCTAGCAGCTCGGCCAGCAGGCCTTCTTTGAGAGCGAAGGCGGATGTGGTAATCTGCGTTAACCCGTAGGTAGTCAGCACGTACTTCACGATGACGCTGGCTACCACCAGCATATCGGCCCGCATGGGGAACATGCCGGGCAGGGCCACGCGCCCGTCGTGGTCAAGGGTGAGCAGCTGCGCGAAATGCTGCTCAAAATCGGCCAGCGCCAGCGGCGTACTGGGCGGCAGGTCGGCTTCGCGGCGCACCTGGCCCAAGCTGAGGTCGGCCAGGGTGTCGAAGCTGCCCGAGCTGCCCACCAGGCCGGCCAGCGGCCCGTGCGCGGCCACGGCGGCGGTGAGGGGCGCTAGCTTGTCGGCCAGGTATTCAAGCTCCGCCTTGAGCTGGGCCGGCGGAAACACGCCGCTGGGCTCCGTAAAAAACTTGTCGAGCAGCCGCTGTGCGCCGATTTCAAAGCTGTGCTTCCAGAAAATCGTGTCCTCATTGGCGATGATAAACTCGACCGAGCCGCCGCCGATATCCATCAGCAGGTGCCGGGCCGGGCCCAGCGGCACCGCCTGCCGGATGCCCCTGGCAATCAGCTCGGCCTCGCGGTGGCCCGGAATGACTTCGACCTGGATACCGGTGCTGTCCATGATGTCGCGCACCAAATCGGGGCCGTTGCGCGAGACGCGCATGGCGCTGGTGGCCGTGGCGCGTACCTCCGTTACGGCGTGCAATTCAATTTCTTCCTTGAAGCCGCGCACCGTTTGCAGGGCGCGGGCGTAGGGCAGGGGCGCAATCTCGCCCTGGCTGATGCCGCCTTCGCCCAAGCGCACGCCCACCTTGGTGCGCAGCAGCACGTGCGGCGGCTGGCCGGGCCGAGCTTCCACAATGAGCAGGTGAAAGGTATTGGTACCCATGTCGATAAGGGCTAGCCGGCGGTGGTGTACGGGGGCGTGCATAGATGATAATTGGGCAAAAAAAAGGAGAGCCTTTTACAGCTCTCCTTTTCTAGGCAGTGGTACCAGCGGCTTTTAAAAAGCTTTGTGGAGATGACGGGATTCGAACCCGCGTATGGAGGTTTACTAGCGCTGGTACCAAATTATTGGAGACCCCTGCTTAGCCACTTAGCTACATCCCCTAGCTTACATTCTAAGCTGAATGTGACACAAATGTACGGCGTAATTTTTCAAATGCAATAAAATAACCAAATTTTTATTAAATCGCGAAGCGGCAAAACGTGCCCAGCGGCAGCTTGCGATGGCCGGCATCGTGCAGGTATATCTCGCCCAGCTCGCGCACGGCCTTTTTGCCGGGGAAAATAGCCTGGGTCAGGTTGTCCAATATCAGCGCCGAGAAGCCCAGCGAATAGAGGTTCACCACGAAAAAATGGTCTTCCGGGTCGAGCAGTTGCTGGCTGAGTTTGAGCAGCTCGTTGAGCTCGTCTTCGAGCTGCCACTTTTCGCCGTTGGGGCCACGGCCGTAGGCGGGCGGGTCCAGGATGAGGCCCTGGTACTTGCTGCCGCGCTTCACCTCGCGGCGCACGTATTTCATGGCGTCTTCCACGAGCCAGCGCACGCCGTCGAGCTGGCTGGCTTCCATGTTGTCGCGGGCCCAGAAGTTGACCTGCTTTACCGAGTCGAGGTGCGTGACGTCGGCGCCGGCGGCGCGGGCGGCCAGGGTGGCCGCGCCGGTGTAGGCGAATAGATTAAGCACGCGCGGCAGCTTGGCCTGGCGTGCTTTGGTCTGGTTATAAATGAATTGCCAGTTGGGGTCCTGCTCCGGAAACAACCCCACGTGCTTGAACGACGACAGCCCCAGCCGGAACTTCAGCCGCAGGCCGCCGGGCCGCTCGTAGGCAATAACCCACTGCTCGGGCATCCCTTTTTTGAGGCTCCACTGGCCTTTTTCGGTGCTGCCGGGGGCGCGGGCAAAGGTGGCATCGGCGCGGGCCCACTCACTGGCAGGCAGGTGCGCATCCCAGATGGCCTGCGGCTCGGGGCGCGCCAGCACGTAGGCCCCGAAGCGCTCCAGCTTCTGAAAGTTGCCGGAGTCGAGGAGTTCGTAGTCGGGCCAGGGAGAAGTGGTCAGAAAATCGTACACGAGGTAAAAAGCGGGTTTACAGGGCGCCAGGCCCCGGCCGGGACTTGCAAAGGTCGGGCTTGGGAAGCTAAAATGCCGAATGCCCGAATTTTTTTAAACCAGCGTCCGGCTATTGCGTAAATAGACCACGACCCGCAGCTTGTTTAACAAGCTCTTGATTATCAAAAAATTAACTTAACATTCATTTTATGCCCACCACCGCCCAAGCCAAGGAAACGAAGCCCACGCTGCTGCACACCCCGTCGGACCTCGATGAGCAGGGCCGCGCCAAGCTCAGCGATAGCCTCAACCTGCTGGTTGCCGACTACTTCGCTTTGTACATCAAGTCGAAAAACTACCACTGGCACATGAGCGGCCGTCACTTCCGTGACTACCATTTGCTGCTCGATGAGCAGGCCGACCAGATTTTTGCCGTAATCGACCCCGTCGCTGAGCGCGTGCGCAAGCTGGGCTACCCCACCATCCACTCGGTAGGCGAGGTAGGCCGCAAGCAGCGCGTGAAGGATAACGACGACATCTACGAGAACCCGCTCGATATGCTCATCGACCTGCAAAACGAGAACCGTGAGTTGACTAAAAACCTGCGTGCCTCGCACGAGATTGCCGACGACATCAACGACGTAGCCACCGCCAGCCTGCTGGAAGTGTACATCGACGAGGCCGAGCGTCGTGCCTGGTTCCTGTTCGAAGCCAGCCGCGAAGTAAACTAAGCGGCTGCTAGCCAAGCTAAAAAAGGAGGGGCTGACCGGTAATTATCGGTCAGCCCCTCCTTTTTTAGCTTGGCTAGAGTGCTAGGGCTGGCCGCCGCCGCCGGCCGAGCCATACACCTGCCCGGTGGCATAGCTGGCGTCGCTGGCGGCCAGCTGCACGTAGATGGAAGCCAACTCAGCGGGCTGACCGGGGCGGCCCATTGGCGTTTTGCCGCCAAATTCCTTGAGGTTTTCCTGCGTGGAGCCCCCCGCTACCTGCAAGGGCGTCCAGATGGGGCCGGGCGCCACGCCGTTCACCCGAATGCCTTTGGGAGCGAGTTGCTTGGCCAGCGACTTCACGTAGTTCATGGTAGCAGCTTTGGTCTGGGCGTAGTCGTACAGGTTCGGCGAAGGGTCGTAGGCCTGCTCCGAAGTAGTGCCGATGATGGCCGAGCCGGGCGCCAGATGCGGTAGCGCGGCCTTGATAATCCAGAAGGGCGCGTAGATATTGGTCTTCATCGTGGCGTCAAAGTCCTCGGTCGTCAGGTCCAGGATGGATTGGCGCTGCTGCTGCCGGCCCGCGTTGTTGACCACGATATCGAGCCCGCCGAGCTGGCGCACGGCCTCGGCCACCAGCTTCTGGCAAAAAGCCTCCTCGCGCAAGTCGCCGGGAATGGCCACGCCCTTGCGGCCGGCGGCTTTAATGAGGGCAATTACTTCCTTTGCATCGGCCTCCTCGGCCGGCAAGTAGTTGATGGCTACGTCGGCACCCTCGCGGGCGTAAGCAATGGCGGCGGCGCGGCCCATGCCCGAGTCGCCCCCGGTAATGAGCGCCTTGCGGCCCGCCAGGCGGCCCGAGCCTTTGTAGCTGGTTTCGCCGTGGTCGGGGCGGGGGTCCATCTGGCTGGCTAAGCCTGGGAATGGCTGCGACTGGCCCTTGAAAGGTGGTTTGGGATATTTGGTGGTGGGGTCTACGAGGGCAGGCGAGGCCGCCGCAGTGTTGGGCGCCGCCTCGGCGGACAAGATGGGCGCCACGGCGGCAGCGGCCAAGCTGGCCCCCAGGCCACCCAGTATCTGCCGCCGGCTCATATTATTTTCCTTATTCATGGTAAGAATTACGCTTGAAAATTGCTTGGTAACTACCCCATAGAATACGCCAGCCAGTTCCCGCGGTTGCTACGGCAGCGCTTACCCGCCCGCTAGCACTACGTGCTGCGCAGTATTTACCACCAGCCTGGCAAATCATAATCCTACTGCCAAGACTCTCCCAGGAATTTATTATCCTGCTTTGAAAACCGTTTAGGAAGTCTAAAAACGTCGTCTGAACGTCATGGAGACCGCAGGGAAGCATCTCGCTCGCTTCATCCGCACCGTTCAACGAAACGAGCGATATGCTTCCCTGCGGTCTCCATGACGTTCTATTCAAAAACAGAGTAGCTTTTTACCCAAAAAAGGTGTCCTTCGAAGAAGAACACCTTTTTGTTTTGGAGCTAGTGGGCGCGCCTAGCGCTTGGCAGTTGTCAGCTGAAGCTCACCTGCTTTCAGGCCGGTGGCGGTGGCTTGCAGCTTAAGTAGCCCGGCGGCTTCGCTGGCCTGCACAATGGCCACGAGCTGCCCCTGGAAGGCGTGCATCTGCGGCAGTTGGAAGGGTTCCAGATTGGTGGCGTCGCCGTTGCCCACGGCCCGGAACTTACCCGCGCCGCTCACCGTGAAGTGCAGCTGCTGGGTGGCGTCGGGGCAGAGGTTGCCCTGGGCGTCTTCCACGCGGGCCGTCACGTAGGCGAGGTCTTCGCCGTCGGCGGTGAGCTGGGTGCGGTCGGTCACGAGCTTGATGTGGTGGGGCGCGCCAGCCGTGCGAACTTCTTCGCTGCCAATCGTTCTGCCCTGCGCATCGTAGGCCACTACCTTGAGGCTGCCGGGCTGGTACACCACGTCTTTCCACTCCAGGCGGTAGCGGGTTTGCGGGTCGGTGGCGCCGGTGGCGGCTTTGGTTTGGCGGCCCTGGCTTTTGCCGTTCACAAACAGCTCGGCCGAGGCGCCGTTGGTATAGCAGAACACGGGCGTGTTCTGGCCTTCGCGGCCTTTCCAGGTCCAGTGCGGCAGCAGGTGCACGGTGGGCTGGGTGGTGTTCCAGCGGGCGCGGTAGAGGTAGTAGCGGTCCTTGGGCTGGCTGGCCAGGTCGATAATGCCGAAGTACGAGCTGTGCGAAGGCCACTTCTCATCGTAAGGCGTGGGCTCGCCGAGGTAGTCGAAGCCCGTCCACACAAACTCGCCGAGGGCGTAGGGCAGGTCGTCCTGGGCCGCAAACTCGATGTCCGGTATCTGCGACCAGCGACAGGCTTCCAGGTCGTAGCTCGACGATTGGTTGTCCGGATACTGCTTGTCCTTGGCCAGCACGGCCGGAAACTTGTACACCCCGCGCGAGCTCACCGTGGAGGCCGTTTCGGTGCCCAGCAAAAAGCCCTGCGGCAGCTTGGTGATGGCGTCGGCGTAGCGGTGGGGCTTGTAGTTGAAGCCCGGAATGTCGAGCACGGCGGCAATGCCGTACTTGAAATCGTCGTCGTAGCGGTCCATGCCCATCGTGACCGGGCGGGTGGGGTCTTCGCGGTGCACCAAGTCTTGCAGGCGCTTGGCGATGGCCGGGCCCTCGGGCGTGCTCTGGTCGGGCACCTCGTTGCCGATGCTCCACATGATGGCCGAGGGATGGTTGCGGTCGCGGTGCACCATGTTGGTGAGGTCCTTCTCCACCCACTGGTCGAAATACTGGCTGTAGCCGTTCTTCACCTTAGGCGCCTTCCACTCGTCAAACGACTCCACCATCACCATAAAGCCCAGCTCGTCGCAGAGCGTCATCAGCTCGGGCGCGGGCATGTTGTGCGAGGTCCGGATGGCATCGCAGCCCATGTCCTTGAGCAGCAGCAGCTGGTGGCGCAGCGCCGCCACGTTCACGGCCGTGCCCAGCGGGCCCAGGTCGTGGTGGTTGCACACGCCCTTAAACTTGCGCGGCTGCCCATTGAGCGAGAAGCCTTTGCCTTTCTCAAACTGGAAGGTGCGAATGCCGAACGGCGTCTTGTACGTGTCCTGGATTACCTTGCCCGCCATCAGCCGCGACTCGGCGGTGTACAGGGCCGGCGTTTCGGGTGACCACAGGCTGGGCGATTTCACGCTGAAGCTCTGCTCGACTTCGGCCCCCGTCACGGGCGTGCTGGCCTGGGCTACCACCTGGCCCTTGGCGTCGCGCAGGGCAGTGTACAGCACGAGGCTGGGCGAGCCGGCGGGCGCCTCCACCTTGGTGCGCAGCTTGACGGTAGCCGCCGCCGCCGATACCTCGGGCGTGGTGAGGTAGGTGCCCCACACCGGCACGTGCGCCCCCTGCGTGGTGATGAGGTGCACGTTGCGGTACAGGCCCGCGCCGGGGTACCAGCGCGAAGCTTCCGGCTGATTTTCGAGGCGCACGGCCAGCGTATTCGGCCCGTTGGCGCGCAGGTAGGGCGTGATATCAACCGAAAACGAGTTGTAGCCATAGGGCCAGAACATGGCTTCCTTGCCGTTCACGAACACGCGGGCGTTGCTCATGGCGCCGTCGAAGAGCAGCACGGCCTGGCCGCCCTGGCCCAGCGCGGGCACGGCCAGCTGCCGCCGGTACCAGCCCACGCCGATAAACGGCAGCCCGCCCGTGCGGCCCGATTTCAGGCTGGCATCTTTCTCGCCATTCTGCTCAATCTTCACTACTTGCGCATCGTTTTTGCCGTCAAACGGCCCCGTGATGGCCCAGTCGTGCGGCACGCGCACGGTCTGCCACTTGGCATCGTTCAGCTCGGGCTTGGCGCCGTCGGGCTGGTCGCCTTTGGTAAATTTCCAATCGGTAGTGAGGGAGGTTTCGCGGCGGCTCTGGGCGGCGGCGGGCAGGCTGGCGGCCAGCAGCAGGGCGGCGGCCAGGGGTTTGGGAAAGGGCATAAGGCTACGCCTTGCTGCTACAGAAAAAGGGCAGCAGGCCCGGGCAAGTTACGGCCAGGTACCCCAACGGTGGTTTGCCGGGCAGAAGCACCCATTGGGCCGGTGCCCACGTAACCCGAACTAATTCAACCCCTAGCCCGCTTTGCTGCCCAGTAGTTTTACGCACGATTTTGGCTAGCGCACGGGGAGCGGCTGCGCAGCAGCGCCCTGAATTTTTACGCTGTCTGGCTTTCCCCGAAGATACTCTATGCGCCTGCACCTGGTCTTTTTAGTCGTTGCGCTAGCCCTGGCCGGCTGCTCGTCGCCTAGCTCACCCACCGCCGCCCGGGCGGCCGAAACCTACGCCCGGCGGCGCGAAATAAGCCCGGCCCCCACCCGCCGGGGCAACGTGCTCGACCGCCGCGACTCGGTGCTGGTCACCACCCGGCCGGTCAATATGCTCACGCTGCCCCTGCGCCCGTGGTTCGATTCGGCTACCTCGGTGCGCCTCAACCAGCTGTTTGGCTGGCGCGACAGCACCTTGCAGCGCCGCGTGCTGGCCGCCCTGCCCTACGGCGGGGCCCGGCCGCGCCAGCCCGTGCAGCTCGTGCTCACGCCCACCGAGGCAGCGCGCCTGCGGGAGCACCAGGACGAGTGGCCGCAGCTAGCCCTCTCGCAGCAGCCCATGCTCACCTACACCGGCCGCACGGCGGCCACGGTGCTGGGCTACCCCACGGCCAATGCGCAAGGCTTTCTGAGCCAGGCCCGGCGCTACCGGCGCGGCCGGTTTTACAACCTGCGCACCGGCGGCGTCGAAGCGTATTACAACGGTATTCTGAGAGGCCACCGGGGCTACACCCATCCGCTCGTGGATGCCCAGGGCCGGCCGCACGGCACCTGGGCCGCCGACACGGCATTTCAGGACGGCCAGGACCTGCACCTGAGCCTCGACAGCAAGCTGCAAGCTTATGCCGAAAGCTTGCTGGGGGGCCGCAAGGGCTACCTCGTGGCCCTCGACCCGCGCACCGGCGAAATCCTGTGCTCGGTATCGGCCCCGACCTACGCGCCGGCCATGCTCACCGACCCCGACCAGGCCGGCCAGCGCCGCGCGCTGCTCGAAGACGAGGATATGCCGCTCATCAACCGCCCCGCCATGCTGGCCAACCCGCCTGGCTCGGTGTTTAAGCTTGTCAATGCGGCCATTGCTTTGCAGCTGGGGGCCATCACGCCGGCCACGCCGTTTCCGTGCGACCAGTCGCTCATTAGCTGCGTGCACCGCCACCCCGCGGCCCGCAACCTCACCATGGCCTTGCAGTACAGCTGCAACCCGTACTTCTACCAAGTGCTACGCGAAGTCATCAACCGCGTGCCCGACAGTCTAGTGGCCGACACCGTGCGGGCCCGCCACGTAAACCTGGCCGCGTGGCGCCGCCTGGCCAAGTCGTTTGCCTTCGACACGCTGCTGGGCACCGACGTGCCCCGCGAAAGCCCCGGCTTCCTGCCCACGCCCGCCTACTACGACAAGGCCCGCCGCACGCCCAACTGGACGTACCGTTCCATCTACTCGCTCAGCATCGGGCAGGGCGAAATCAACCTTACGGGCTTGCAAATGGCGAATATGATGGCCATTATCGCCAACAAAGGATGGTACATCACGCCGCATTTTGTGCGGGCCATCGGCAGCACCGGCCAGCCACTGCCGCGCTTCCGGCCCCGGCACTATACGCTGGTCGATAGCGCCAACTTTAAAGCCCTGCTGCCCGGGATGCTGGCCGTAATGAAGCGCGGCGGCACCGCCGAAGCCTCCACGCTGGCCGATGTGGGTATTGCTATCGCGGGCAAAACCGGCACCGTGCAAAACGACGAGGGCGACGACCACGCCACCTTCGTGGGCTTTGCGCCGGCCGAGCATCCCAAAATTGCCATTGCCGTGTACCTCGAAAACGCCGGTTTCGGGGCCACCGCCGCCGCGCCCTGCGCCGCGCTGGTCATCGAAAAATACCTGCGCGGCACCATTTCTTCGCCCCGCCGCAAGCGCTGGGAGCGCCGCATGCAGTACCGGCACCGGCCGTATCAGTAATTTTACGGAGCGGCTACTGCCGGGGCGTGCAGTTTTGGCCCCGCCCGCGCCGTTTTCTTCCCCCATGACCTTCCATAAATACCAGGGTACTGGCAACGACTTCGTCATTATCGACGACCGCGCCGCGCAGTTCGATACCGCTGACCACGTGCGCATTGCGCACCTCTGCCACCGTCGCTTCGGCATCGGGGCCGACGGCCTGATGCTGCTGCGCAACCGCGAAGGCTACGACTTCGAGATGGTGTACTTCAACGCCGATGGCCACCCCAGCAGCATGTGCGGCAACGGTGGTCGCTGCCTGGTGGCCTTCGCCAAGTACTTGGGAGTCATTGAGAATACGGCAAATTTTCTGGCTGTGGATGGGCCCCACGAGGCCCGCGTCGAAGCCGATGGCACCGTGCGCCTCAAGATGATAGACGTGGACGCCGCCCAGCCCGCCGGGGTGGGGGAGGAGGATGTTTTCCTGCACACCGGCTCGCCGCACCACGTGCATTTTCTTGACCCCGAGGAGCACCACGCCCTGGCCGAGTTCGACGTATTCGGCCACGGCCACGACATCCGCTTTGACCAGGCCTACGACCCGGCCGGCGTCAACGTCAACTTCGTAGAAGTACCCGCTGCCCCCAGCCACGCCTGGCCCGTGCGCACCTACGAGCGCGGCGTCGAAAACGAAACCCTGAGCTGCGGCACCGGCGTCACGGCGGTAGCGCTGGCCGCTTCGGCGCGCGGCGCTACCTCGCCGGTGCGCCTGCAAGCCGCCGGCGGCCTGCTCGAAGTGTCTTTCGAGCACCGCCCCGACGGCGGCTTCGCCAACGTGTGGCTGAGTGGCCCCGCCGAGCGCGTATTCGGCGGCGAAATCTAACGCCGATGGTGACCCTGCGCGCCCTGGAGCCCGACGACCTCGAATTTTTATTTCAGCTCGAAAACGACCCCGAGCTGTGGGCCGTGTCGGATGTGCTGCCGGCGCCCGTTTCGCGCCACACCCTGCGCGAGTACCTGCGCCACGCCGCCGCTGGCCTGGCCGAAGTGGGCCAGATGCGCCTGATTATCAATTCGGAAGACAGTCAGCCTGTCGGTACGCTCGATTTATTTGACTATTCGGCCCTGCACCAGCGGGCGGGCGTAGGCATTACGGTGCTGGCCGGCGCACGGCGGCGCGGCTACGCCCAGGCCGCGCTGGCCCAACTGCTTTCTTACGCCCGGCAGGCCCTGCGGCTGCACCAGCTATACTGCACCGTAGCGGCCACTAATAAGGCTAGTCTCAAGCTATTCGAAAATGCCGGTTTTGAGCGCGTCGGCGAGCGGCGCGACTGGCTACGCGGAAATACCCCCACCGAGTGGATTAATGTCATCGAATGGCAGCTTATCTTGCAGCCAGAAGGGCCAAACGCGGCGAAGATGCCTCCTCAAAGCTCGACCATATCCTTTTAAGACGGCTTTCCGTATAACAAGGCAGGTACTGCTACTGGACGGTTCTCCCCGGTTTGCGCAGTTCTTAAAGCTCTTTCCTGTCTTTTTTCATGCCGCTTTCTACTCCGGCGGAGGCACTTGTGCGTGCCACCGCCACCGCCCCGGCTGCGGGCCAAGCCGATTCAAACTCCCTTCCGTACTCGCTGCCCGATTTGGTGTGTTTTGCACACCTGCATTGGGATTTTGTTTGGCAGCGCCCCCAGCATTTGCTGTCGCGCTTTGCGCAACATGGCCGCGTTTTTTATGTGGAAGATGCCTTCTACCACAATGATGACCTTATCGAGCCGCACGTAGAAGTGAAGGAGCGCCAGAACGGCGTGAAAGTAGTGGTAGTGCATCTGCCCCAGCACCTGCGTGCCAACGAGCAGGACAGTGACGAAGCTCAGGTAAAAGTTCTTAAGCAGTTTTTCGCCGACAACGAGGTTAAGACCTACGTTTTCTGGATTTATACGCCTATGGCTATGGGCCGGGTGCGCCAGTTTGCCCCCGTGCTTACCGTGTACGATTGCATGGATGAGCTAGCCCAGTTCAAAGGAGCCCCGCCCGAGCTGCGCCAGCGCGAGCAGGAGCTATTCAAGCAAGCCGACCTGGTATTTACCGGTGGCCAGCGCTTGTACGAGTCCAAGCGCGAGCAGCATAACGACGCGCATTCCTTCCCGAGCAGCATTGACAAAGCGCACTTCGGCCAGGCCCGCGACCCGAAGCTGACCGAGCCCGCCGACCAGGCCAGCATCCCGCACCCGCGCGTCGGTTTCTTCGGCGTAGTCGATGAGCGGCTCGACATCGAGCTGCTGGGCCAGCTGGCAACGAACCATCCGGCTTGGCAATTTGTCATAATAGGGCCGGTAGTTAAGATTGACCCCGCCACACTACCCCACAACACGAACATTCATTACCTCGGCGGTAAGAACTACCAGGAACTACCCGCTTACCTGCGGGGCTGGGATGTAGCTACGCTGCTATTTGCCCGCAACGAGAGCACCGAATTTATTTCGCCCACCAAGACGCCGGAATATCTGGCCGCCGGCCGCCCGGTAGTGAGCACGAGCATCCGCGACGTGGTGCGCCCCTACGGCGACCTCAACTTGGTGCAGATTGCCGATGACCCCAAGGAATTTGGCCAGGCCATCGCCATCGCGCTGGAGCAGGGTAAGGATGCCGACTGGCGCACCCGTACCGACGACTACCTGGCTACCATCTCCTGGGACCTCACCTGGCAGAACATGGTGAACCTGATGCAGGAACGCCTGGCTGCCAAACCCTTGAATGCCGCCAGCACCTCGAAAGCCTAGCGCTGTCCGCGTTAGCCCCGCCTACCAGCTACCCCACTGAATACGCTTAAATTTCTAATCTTACCTCCTCCTAATTTTCCTCCTATGTTTGACTACCTCATCGTCGGGGCCGGCTTCGCCGGCAGCGTGCTGGCTGAGCGCCTAGCCACCCGCAGCAACAAAAAAGTGCTTGTTATCGACAAGCGTAGTCACATTGGGGGTAATGCCTACGACCACTATAATGAGGACGGTATCCTGATTCACAAGTACGGCCCGCACATCTTCCACACCAACTCGAAAGACGTATTTGACTACCTCGGCAACTTCACCGACTGGCGCCCCTACGAGCACCGCGTGCTCGCCTCAGTCGATGGCCAACTGGTGCCGATGCCCATCAACCTCGACACCATCAACAAGCTGTATGGCTTGAACCTGACCAGCTTTCAGGTAGAAGAATTCTTCGCTTCGGTAGCGGAGGAAGTACCGGTGGTGAAAACGTCGGAGGACGTGGTAGTGAGCAAGGTAGGCCGGGAGCTGTACAATAAGTTCTTCAAGAACTACACCAATAAGCAGTGGGGCCTCGACCCTTCGCAACTGGATAAGTCGGTGACGAGCCGGGTACCTACCCGCACCAACCGCGACGGCCGGTACTTTACCGATACGTTCCAAGCGATGCCGCTGCACGGCTACACCCGCATGTTTGAGAAGATGCTCGACCACCCGAACATCAAAATCATGCTCAACACTGACTACCACGAGGTGATTAAGTTCATCCCCTTTAAGGAGATGATTTTCACCGGCCCGGTAGACGAGTACTTCGACTTCAAGTTTGGCAAGCTGCCCTACCGCTCGCTCGAGTTCAAACACGATACCTTGAACGAGGAGCAGCACCTCGCTGCCCCAGTGGTAAACTTCCCCAACGAGCACCCTTACACCCGCATCACCGAGTTTAAGGCCCTCACTGGCCAGAAGCACCCCAAAACGGCCATCGTGTACGAGTACCCGCAGGCTGAAGGCGACCCGTACTACCCAATTCCGATGCCGGAAAATGCCGAGCTGTACGCCAAGTACAAGAAGGCCGCCGATGAGGCCCCTAACGTGCACTTCGTAGGCCGCCTTGCTACCTACAAGTACTACAACATGGACCAGGTAGTGGCCCAGGCCCTCACGCTCTACAAGAAGCTGACGGATAAGGAAGAAGCCGCTAAACCCGTGCGTCCGGCTATTGCTGGCTCGACTTCGCTGGTCGAGAAGCTTATCAACCGCGAGCCGGCCGTAGAATAGTGTAGCGCGAACTTTGTAGTTCGCGTCCTAGAACGATGCCTTGCGGAGCGGGGACGCTAACTATAAAGTTCGCGCTACTTGCCTGCCAATATTACCGCTTCCTGAAACCCCGCACTCTTTTTGAGCGTGCGGGGTTTTATAGTTTATGGCCCGGCGCGTCGTTAAGCGGGCAGGCCTTAAATTTGTCCAGAACGCGCTGCTCTTTTTAGTCAATTTGTTTACCCAATGTTAGATTTCCTCGGCAAAACCGTCGCCAAGCTGTTTGGCTCCAAAGCAGAAAAGGACCTCAAGGACGTGGTGCCTTACGTGGCTCTCATTAATGCGGAATATGCCAAACTGGCCGCCCTCACCGACGACCAACTGCGCCAGCGTACCCAGGAAGTCCGCCAGCAGATTGACGGCAAGCTAGCCGGCATTGATAGCCAGATTGCGGGCCTGCAAAACCAGATTGACTCGCAGCCTAACTTGGATGTATCGCGCAAGGAGGCCATCTTCGAGCAAATCGATGCCCTCGAAAAGCAGCGTAACAAAGACCTCGAAGCAGCGCTACTCGACGCCCTGCCCCAGGCTTTCGCCATTGTGAAGGAAACTGCCCGCCGCTACGCCCAAAATGGCCAGCTCGTGGTAACGGCCACCGACCTTGACCGCGAGATTGCGCAGACGAAGGGCAACGTAACCATCCAAGGTGATAAAGCTACCTGGAGCAATAAGTGGCTGGCCGCCGGCGCGGAAATCACCTGGGACATGGTGCACTACGACGTGCAGCTCATCGGCGGCGTGGTGCTGCACCAGGGTAAAATCGCCGAGATGGCCACGGGTGAGGGTAAGACGCTGGTTTCGACCCTGCCCGCGTTCCTGAACGCGCTCGGCGGCCGCGGCGTGCACCTAGTAACGGTGAACGACTACCTCGCCAAGCGTGACTCGGAGTGGAATGCGCCGCTGTTTGAGTTTCACGGCTTGAGCGTGGATTGCATTGACAAGCACCAGCCTAACACCGACGCCCGCCGCAACGCCTACCTGGCCGATATCACCTACGGCACCAACAACGAATTCGGCTTCGACTACCTGCGCGATAACATGGCCCGCGACCCTAGCGAGCTCGTGCAGCGCAAGCACCACTACGCGATGGTTGACGTAGTGGACTCGGTGCTGATTGACGATGCGCGCACGCCGCTCATCATCTCTGGCCCCGTGCCTAAGGGCGATGTGCATGAGTTCTTGCAGCTTAAGCCGCGCATTCAGCGCCTCGTGGATGAGCAGCGCAAGCTGGTGCAGAGCTACCTCGTGCAGGCCCGCAAGGCCATTGCCGAGGGCAAAACCGGCGCCACCGAAGGCGGCAAGGACGGTGACGGCGGCCTGGCCCTGTTCCGCGCCTACCGTGGCCTGCCCAAGAGCAAGCCGCTCATCAAGTTCCTGTCGGAATCGGGAATGCGCGTGATTTTGCAGCAGGTGGAAAACCACTACATGCAGGACAACTCGCGCCAGATGCCGGAGGCCGACAAGCCGTTGTTCTTCACGATTGATGAGAAGAACAACCAGATTGAGCTGACTGAAAAAGGCATCGACCTGATTACGGCGCAGGGCGAAGACCCGCACCTGTTCATCATGCCTGATATCGGGGTTGAAATCGCTAATATTGAGAAGGCCGACGCCCTGACTGCGGAGGAAAAGCTCCAGCAGAAAGAGCAGCTGATGAGCGACTACCAGGAGAAAAGCGAGCGCGTGCACACCGTGAACCAGCTTCTGAAAGCCTACACGCTGTTTGAGCGCGACGACCAGTACATCCTGAGCCAGGAAGGCAAGGTGATGATTGTGGACGAGCAAACCGGCCGCGTGATGGAAGGCCGCCGCTACTCCGACGGCCTGCACCAGGCCATCGAGGCCAAGGAAGGCGTGCGCATCGAGGATGCCACCCAGACTTACGCCACGGTGACGTTGCAGAACTTCTTCCGCATGTACCACAAACTGGGCGGCATGACGGGTACGGCCGAAACCGAAGCCGGCGAACTCTGGGAAATCTACAAGCTCGACGTAGTCGTGATTCCGACCAACCGCGTGATTTCGCGTAAGGACGACCACGATAAAGTGTACCGCACGGTGCGCGAGAAGTACGCCGCTGTGATTGAGGAAATCCAGTCGCTTGTAGCGGCTGGCCGCCCTGTACTAGTAGGTACGACTTCGGTTGAAATCTCGGAGCAGGTAAGCCGGATGCTGCGTCTGCGCGGCATCAAGCACCAGGTGCTAAACGCCAAGCAGAACCAGCGCGAGGCCGAGATTGTAGCCGCCGCTGGCTACCCCGGCACCGTGACCATCGCTACCAACATGGCCGGTCGCGGTACTGACATCAAGCTGCGCGAAACCTCGCGTGAGGCAGGGGGCCTAGCCATCATCGGCACCGAGCGCCACGAAAGCCGCCGCGTGGACCGCCAGCTGCGGGGCCGCGCCGGCCGCCAGGGCGACCCAGGCTCGTCGCAGTTCTTCGTATCGCTGGAGGACAACCTGATGCGTTTGTTCGGCTCGGAGCGCATTGCCAAGCTCATGGACCGCATGGGTATGGAGGAGGGCGAAGTAATTCAGCACTCGATGATTACCTCGTCGATTGAGCGCGCCCAGAAGAAGGTGGAAGAAAACAACTTCGGCACCCGCAAGCGCCTGCTGGAGTACGACGACGTGATGAACGCCCAGCGCGAGGTGGTGTACCGCCGCCGCCGCAACGCCCTCTTCGGCGAGCGCTTGGAGCTGGATATTCTCAACCTGATTTACGACGTGAGCGAGGACATCGCGGCGGGCCACAAAATCAGCAATGACTTTGAGGATTTCAAGCTGTCGATTATCAAGGACTTTGGCTACGACACGCACATCACGGCTCAGGAGTTCAGCGCCCTGCCCGCTGAGCGCCTGACCCAGAAGCTTTACGACGAGGCCACCGGCTACTACGAAAGCAAGAACGAGCACATCGGCCAGAACTCGATGCCGATGATAAATGACTTGCTGGGCCAGGGTACGCCCTACGAGAACATCGCCATCCCTTTTACTGACGGCCACAAGCACACGCAGGTAGTTGCCAACCTGCGTAAGGCGCAGGATACTAACGGCCTGGACATCATCCGGCAGATGGAAAAGGGCGCGGTGCTCTCGACTATCGACGAAGCCTGGACCCAGCACCTGCGCCAGATGGACGACCTCAAACAGGTGGTGCAGAACGCGGTGTACGAGCAGAAAGACCCGCTCTTGGTGTACAAGTTTGAGGCGTTCGAGTTGTTCAAGCGCATGCTAAGCAAGGTGAACCACAGTACCTCGGGCTTCCTTTTCAAGGCCGACGTGCCGGTGGCTGCCGAGGCTGGCTTTGCCGAGCCGAATTCCTATTATGAGGATGATATTGTGGAGCCGCTGCCCAAGCTGAAAGCCGAGAAAGCCATCTCGGATGTGAGCCTCGGCGCGGGCCAGGAAGACCTCGACCAGGCCGCCGAACTGGGCTTGGCCCCGCCCATCCGCACGGAGCCCGCGCGCAGCCAGAAAGTGGCTAACCGCAACGAGAAAGTAACCGTGCAGTACATGGACGGCCGCGTGCTGCGCGACGTGAAATACAAGACAGTGGAGGAAGACCTCGCCGCCGAGCGCTGCGTGCTGGTGGAAGAGGCGTAAGAATTCAGCGCTTGCGCATAAAAAAAGGCCCGCTTACGCGGGCCTTTTTTTATGCGTGTTTGAGCCGCTGGGCTATTTGCTGCCGGTGGTAGCCCGGCGTGCAACGCTAGGCGTAGCGGGCGGCTCTTTGCGGAAGCTACATTATTTCTTCATTTTTTTCTGCCGTCAACTAGCCTTTTCATGGTACTTTTTACGCTGGCTATCCGCTCGCCTGTGCGCCGGATGGCTCTTTCTACTGGCCTGGCTACTTTGCTGCTGAGTTTGGCCGGGGCCGCGGCCCACGCGCAGAATACCCAAACTCCTGCCTGGCAGCTGGCCGTGGCGGCGGGCGGCGGCGCCTACTCCGAGATAGACGCCATGACCACCGATGCCAGCGGCAACGTGTACGTGGCGGGCTGGTATTCGAGCCCTACCTTCACGCTGGGCAGCACCACGCTCACCAACCCCGTGGCCGATGGCTTCAGCACCGATGCCTTCGTGGCCAAGTGGAGCCCGGCCAGCAACAGCTTCGTGTGGGCCAAGCGCGCCGGAGGCACCGGCTACGACCGCGCCAAGGCCATCGCCCTCAGCGGTACCAGCATCTACCTCACCGGCGAGTGCGCCAAAGCCGCCGCGTTCGATGGGCTCAGCCTCAGCGATGGCCCCAGCTTTGTGGCCAAGCTGACGGATGCGGGCAACACCGCCAGCTTCGACTGGGTGCAGCGGGCCGATGGCACCCTGCTGGCGCTGGCCGCCACTGGTAATAGCGTGTACGCGGCCGGCTACTTCACGGGTACCGCCGGCTTTGGCGGCACCAGCCTGACCAGCGCCGGCGCTACCGATGTGGTAGTTGCCAAGCTGACGGATGCGGGCAGCACTGGCGCTTTTGCGTGGGCGCAGCGTGCCGGGGGTGATAATAGCGAGTACCTCACCGGCCTGTCGGCCAGCGGTGCCAATGTGTATTTGACCGGCCAGTACAGCAGCGCGCAGGCCACCTTCGGCGGCACCACGCTGGCCCGCACCAGCACGGCTACCGCCAACAGCTTCGTGGCCAAGCTCACGGATGCGGGTAGCACCGCCAGCTTTACCTGGGCGCTGAGCACCGGCAGCACCGGCGAGTCGAACGCCTCGGCCGTGGCCAGCGGGCCAGGCGCGGTGTACGTGGCTGGGTATTTTCAGGGCAAGGTGGGCTTCGGGGCCACCACGCTCGATAGCGGGGCCGGGGGCAGCATTTTTCTAACCAAGCTGACGGATGCGGGCAGTACGGCCGCCTTCACCTGGACCCAGCAGGCGGGCGGCTCGTCGCTCGACGATGCCCGGGGGCTGGCCGTAGTGGGCAGCAGCGTGTACATGAGCGGCCGGCTGGCCCGGGCGGGCAGCTTCGGGCCCTTTACGGTGCCGGCCGCCACCGACCGCAACCTGTACGTGACCAAGCTGACGGATGCGGGCCAGACCGGCACCTTCAACTGGGTGCAAACCGGCAGCAGCGGCGACTACGGCCAGGCCCTGTGCGTGGCCGTGGCCGGCTCGCGCGTGTACCTGGGCGGCCGGGTCAGCGCGCCCGCCGTGTTCGGGACGTTCAGCCTGAGCTTGCCCGGCGGGCCGGCGGCCTTTTTGGCGGCGCTTAATACGCAGGTATTGGCCATTGCCCCGGCCGGCAGCCTGGCCGGGCTCACGGTGGCCCCCAACCCCGCTCACGGTACCACCACGGTGCAGGTGCCGCTGGGAGCAGGCGCCGCGCCGACGGCCCTGGTGCTGCACGATGCGCTGGGCCGCGTAGCTCGCCGCTACCCGGCCCCCACCGGCCCGAGCTACGCCCTCGACCTGGCGGGCCTGGCCCCCGGCGTGTATGCCCTGCGGCTGGAAACCGCCGGGGCCCCGGCCATGCGCCGCCTGGTGGTCGAGTAAGCCCAGCCAGGCGCCGCCCCCTGCCGGCGGGCTGCCGGGCCACCCAGGCCCGGCAGCCCGCCGTATCTTTGTGCCATGCCCACGCCCCACCTCGCCGCTACGTTCGACCATACCCTGCTACGGCCCGACTGCACCGAAGCCCAGATAACGCAGCTCTGCCAGGAGGCGCGCCAGCACGGCTTTGCCAGCGCCTGCGTGCCGCCCTGCCACGTGCCGCTGGCCGCCCGCGAGCTGAGCGGCTCGGGCGTAGCCGTGTGCACGGTCATTGGCTTTCCGCTGGGCTACAGCAGCAGCCGGGTAAAGTTTCGGGAGGCCGAGATAGCCCTGGCGGAGGGCGCCACCGAGCTGGATATGGTGCTGAACGTGTCGCTGCTCAAGTCGGGCCAGTTGGCGGCGGTGCAGGCCGAAGTCGAAGACTTGGCCGACCTGGCCGACGTGCACGATGCCCTTCTGAAAGTCATCATCGAAACCGCTTTGCTCAGCGAGGAGGAGATGGAAACGGCCGCCCGGCTCTGCGCCGAGGCCGGCGCTCACTTCGTAAAGACCAGCACGGGCTTTGCCAGCCGGGGCGCCTCGGTGGCCGATGTGGCGCTGCTGCGCCGCGTGCTGCCGGCCGGGGTGCGCATCAAGGCCAGCGGCGGCATTCGCACGCGGGCGCAGGCCTTGGCGCTGCTGGCCGCCGGCGCCGACCGCCTGGGCACTTCCAATAGTCTGGCAATTTTGCAGGAAAATGAAACCGACCCTTCGTAGCGCCGTGCTGTTTCTGAGTTTGCCGCTGCTGGCGGCCTGCGCGGCTACGGCCCCCGCCGTGCCCGCCCGCGCCCAAGCGCCGGCCGATACCACGCGCAAGCCCGTGGCCGGTGCCCCCACCGAAGACGTGGCCCGCTACCGGCCCGTGTTTGCCACGGTAGCCACCGGCAGCCCGGCCCCGGCTGCGCCCAAGCCCGCGGCGCCCGCCGGACCGGTAGCCAAAGCCGCCGCGCCGGCCCCCACCAACCACGTCACGGCCCAGGTAGAGCAGCGCCTGCGCGACCAGGCCTACGTGAACCAGAACGTGAAGTACGCCAGCGGCTTCCGGGTGCGGGCCTACCTCGGGCTGGAGCGCGACCAGGTGATGACCATCCGGCGCCAGCTCATCAGCCGCTACCCCGACGAAACGGATTACATCACCTTCAAGCAGCCCGTGTACCGGCTCTACATCGGCGACTACCTCACCAAGCTCGACGCCGCGCGCGGCCTCTCGCGGGTGCGCCAGTTTGTGCCCCGCGCCGAACTGGAGCCCATGCAAGTGCTCCTAAACAAGACTCCCTAGACCACGGATTGGCGCGGATTAAAACGGATTTCACGGATTTTGTGGACGTTTGATTTGCGCGCTCTTCAACTTGGCTCAGTAGGCGGGCGTTTGCATAGCTACTGGTTTATTACTCGATTAGAATCGGCGTGCTGCCGACTGTGAAACCTGTGACACCTGAAAAATCCGTGGACTCCGTGGTTGAGATACTGAAGGCCCGCGCCGCTGCCCTGGCGCCCGAGCTGTCGGCGGTGCGCCGCCATTTGCACGCGCACCCCGAGCTGTCGTTCAAGGAAATCGAGACGGCGGCGTTCGTAACCCGACACTTGCAAGACATGGGCCTGGCGCCCTACGCCGTGGCCGGTACCGGCGTGGTGGCCCTCATCGAGGGCCAGCCGGGCGGCCCGGTGGTGGCCCTGCGCGCCGACATGGACGCGCTGCCCATTCAGGAGCTGAGCGAGATTGCCTACAAATCGACCAGGCCCGGCGTGATGCACGCCTGCGGCCACGACGTGCACACCACCTGCCTGCTGGGCGCGGCACGCCTGCTCACCGAGCAGCGCGCCCACTTTCGGGGCACGGTAAAATTGATTTTTCAGCCCGGCGAAGAGCTGCTGCCCGGCGGCGCCTCGCTCATGATAAAAGACGGCGTGCTCGAAAACCCCGCGCCGGCCGAAATCCTGGGCCAGCACGTGTTTCCGCGCCTGCCGGTGGGGCAGATTGGCCTGCGGCCCGGCCGCTACATGGCCAGTACCGACGAGCTGTACCTGCGCATCAAGGGCAAGGGCGGCCACGGCGCCATGCCCGAGCTCAACCTCGACCCCGTGCTGGTGGCCGCCCACCTCATCGTGGCCGCCCAGCAGATAGTGAGCCGCCGCGCCAACCCCAAGCTGCCCTCGGTGCTGAGCTTCGGTAAGGTCATCGCCAACGGCGCCACCAACGTCATCCCCGACGAAGTGTACATCGAGGGCACCTTCCGCACTCTCGACGAGCAGTGGCGCGACGAAGCCCACCTGCACCTGCGCCAGCTCTGCGAGGGGCTGGCCGCCAGCATGGGCGCGGTGTGCGAGTTGGAAATCCGGCGCGGCTACCCCTGCCTCGACAACAGCCCCGCCGTGACGGCCCGCGTGCGCACCGCCGCCGAAGCCTACCTGGGCGCCGAAAATGTGATTGAGCTAGACCAGTGGCTGGCCGCCGAAGATTTTGCCTACTTCTCGCAGGCGGCCCCGGCCTGCTTCTACCGCCTGGGCACCCGCGCCGCCGATGGCCGCTTTGCCGCCTCGGTGCACACGCCCACGTTTGATGTTGATGAGCAGGCGCTTAGCCTGGGCGCCGGCCTCATGGCGTGGCTCACCCTGCAAGAGCTGGCCCAGTAACCCCGACTTTACGGCGGCCCGCCCGCCCGTGCCTTATGATGCAAAAAACTGCGATGCTGGCCCTGCTGCTAGTCGGCGCCGGCCAGGTAGCCGCCCAAAGCACGGAAAAGCTCCAGCGCCCCGTGGCGCTGGGCCCCGAGTTGCAAGCCGCCGTGGCGCTGTCGGCCGACAACTACGCGTATTTCAGCGTGGGCGGGCGGCGCGAAACCGAGAACTTTGCCGGCCGCAACCCCGCCCTGGGCCTCGACTACCTCAACCTCACGGCTGGCTACGAGCATCGCTGGCAGCCGCAGTGGAGCTGGGGCGCCACTCTGCGCTATGCCAGCGAGCCGGCCACCTTTGTGCGGCGCAGCGCCGTGGTGCCGGGGCTGCTGCTACGCCACCGGGCGGCGCTGGGCCCGGTGCAGTTTGGCCAGCGGCTGGGGGTGGAGTACGCCATTGGCGAGGCGGCTTACAACGCGGCACCCTTCCCGACTACTTCGGTGGCCAGCCGCACGCTGGTGCGCCTGCGCCTGGATGTGGAGAAAACCATCCGGCTGGGCAGCCGGCCCGAAGGCTTCGCCTTGCGTCCGCGCGTGAGCTTCGAGCCCGCCCTGTTTCTGCGCCTGCAAAAGGCCGACCTCGACCCCGACAAGCGCACGGTGGACTTCACCAGCCTGCGCGGCGAAATCGGGGTGCAGGCCGGTCCGCAGCTCACCCTCACGCCCTGGGTGGGCCTGCTGGCCAACTACAGTCGCCTCCTCATTCAAACCGATAAGAATGGCGTGCCCACCTCCAATGGCAAGCTCAACACCACAACGCCCGTGGTGGGCCTGGACCTGCGCTACACCTTCTTTGCCCGCCCCGCCTCGGCAGACTGGCAGCAGTTACCAACGCAGAATTAGCAAATTCGGACTTTATGTCGGTGGGTAAAAAGACTTCTAAAGTCCTTTTGTAGCGTGTGCGGGCTCATTTTGACAGCTTAAGTGGGTGTGAACTGATAACTGATTAGTAGGGTAGCTGACTTTTTGGCTTAAAATTGGTTCGGCATAGATTTTAAGGAAAGGAGGTAGCCCCGCCGGTAGCGGCTGGTGGCTTTTCACCTCAACATCTTCTTTATATCATGTCTGCTGTAGCTTATAACAACCGCCCCGTGCTGCGCCCCACCCGCGCCTTCAACTCTATGCTGAGCGAACTGCTGCGCGATGCCCAGCCGGCCACGCCCCAGCCTTCTACTTCCTTCGTGCCCGCCGCCGACATCTTCGAAACGGCCCAGGGCTTTGAGCTGCACCTGGCCCTGCCGGGCGTGGCCAAGGAAGCTGTCAGCATCGACTTTCAGGATGGCCAGCTGGTGGTAGCGGGCAGCCGCCCGGCCCCGGCCACCGAGGGCGAAGCCGCCGCCCAGCTGCGCCGCGTCGAAACCCGCTTTGGGGAGTTTCGGCGGGCCTTCCGCCTGCCCGAAACGGTGAATGTGAAAGCCATCGGTGCCGAACTGGCCGATGGGCTGCTGCGCGTCACGCTGCCCTTCGACACCGAAAAGGTGACCAAGCAGCGCATCGAGGTGCGCTAAGCCACCGGCCAAAAGGCACCCCGCAGGGTGCCTTTTTTGGTCCGGCTCTTGCATAAAAGCGTTGGGTGCGCAACCTTTGAAACCCGCGCCGGCTCTTTTTTGCCGGAAGCTAAACTCTTTCTTATTTTCACGGGTAGTAAAGGAGTGCCGCGCACTAAGCCGGTACCTTCCGCGTTACTCTTACTCTTTTTTAACTCAACCCCAATGCAAGCTAAAAACATGATGCTCGGCCTGCTGACTTCCGCCGTACTCGGCGGCGGCGTGGCCGTGGGGGGATATAAGCTACTGGAATCCGAGCCGGGCAACGTGGCCCTGACGACGGTGGCTTCTGACCCCCAGGTGCGGTACACGTCGGCCATGCGCAGCAGCGCCTACGCTGCCCCCGAGGGCCTCAACTTCGTGGCCGCCGCCGCCGCCGTGACGCCCGCCGTGGTGCACGTAATGACCGAATACAAAGCCGAGCCGCGGCAGCAGAGCCGGATGCAGATGGACCCCTTCCTGCGCCAGTTTTTTGGTGACCAACTGGAGGGCCAGCTGCACGGCCAGCGCGAGCCGCAGGGTGGGGGCGAAGGCTCCGGCTCGGGCGTGATTATCGCGGCCAATGGCTACATCGTCACCAACAACCACGTGATTGACAAGGCGTCGAAAATCACGGTGGTGATGGACGACAAGCGCAAGTTCGAGGCCGAGCTAGTGGGCGCCGACCCCAGCACCGACCTGGCTGTGCTCAAAGTAAAGGCGGATAACCTGCCCTTCGTGAAGTATGGCAACTCCGACGAGGTGAAGGTGGGCCAGTGGGTGCTCGCCGTGGGCAACCCCTTCAACCTGAACTCGACCGTGACGGCCGGCATCATCTCGGCCAAGGGCCGCAGCCTGGGCTTGCTGAGCCGCGACCAGAACATGGGCGTGGAGTCGTACATCCAGACCGATGCCGCCGTAAACCCCGGCAACTCGGGCGGCGCTTTGGTCAATACCTCGGGTGATTTGGTGGGTATCAATGCCGCCATCTCGTCGCACACCGGCTCGTACGAGGGTTACTCGTTTGCCGTGCCCAGCTCCATCGTGAGCAAGGTGGTGGACGACCTGCTGAAATACAAAGTGGTGCAGCGCGCCCTGCTCGGCGTGCACATTCAGGAAGTGGATGCCCGCCTGGCTTCCGAGAAAAAGCTTAATACCCTGAACGGCGTGTACGTGCAGGGCCTGAATGAGAAGAGCGCCGCCGCCGCCGCCGGCCTGAAAATCGGTGACATCATCACCGACATCAACGGCGTGGCCGTGAACACGGCTTCGCAGCTCCAGGAGCAGGTGGCGCGCTTCCGCCCCGGCGATAAAATCAAGGTGGGCTACCTGCGCGGGGGCAATAAAGAAGTGGCCAGCGCCACGCTCTTCAACGCCTCCAACACCACGGCCGTGGTGCACGAGTTGCCCGCCGAGTCCGGCATCACCTACGAAGGCGCCAAGGTGGCCCCGGTGGCCGCCCGCGTGCAAAATTCGCTCGGTATCAACGGCGGGGCCCAGATTTCGGGCATCAAGGGCAGCAACTTCAAGGAAACCGGTATGGCCGACGGCTTCATCATCACCCGCATTGATAAGAATGTGGTGCGCAAGCCCGCCGACGTGCAGGCTTACCTCGACGAAGCCAAGGACAACTCGGGTGCGCTCGTAGAAGGCGTGTACCCCGATGGCCGCAAGGCGTATTACCCCATCGGCCGCGAGTAAGCAGCCGTAGCCGAACACAAGGTAAAAAGCCCCTGCCAGCTACTGGCAGGGGCTTTTTGGCTTCAAAACAGGCGTGAGGAGCTGGTCGGTCGTTACTCCACCACGAGGCGGCTCACCGCCGTGGCCGGGCCCACGGCCACGCGCAGGGCGTACACGCCGGGGGCCACGCCCGTGAGGTCCAGCTCGGCGGTGGGGGCGAGGGTGGGCGGGGCCGTGCGCACCACCCGGCCCAGCGCGTCGAGCAGGGTGAGCGTAGCCGGGCCCGCGCCGAGGCCGGCCGGCCGCGCTACCGTGGTGCGGCCGTGGGCCGGGTTAGGATACACGGGCGCCGCCAAGGGGCTGGCGGCCGGGGCCGTGGTGGCCAGCAGGCTGGCATCAGCCAGGGTGGCGAAGTAGCCGCCGCTGTTGCCCATTGCCGTGGTGAGTGTCAGGCTGCCGAAGGTCAGCTGGTCGGTAAAGCCGCCGACCACGTACACGCTGCCGCCACTCAGGCCGAGGGAAGCGGCGCCGTCGCTGCCGGGGCCGCCCGCCTGCTGCGCCCAGGCAAAAGAAGCCGTGGGACCCGCATCGAGAAGCTTGGCGAGCAGTAGGTCGTAGCCGCCAGCCGCGGTAAGCTGGGTGGTGCCCACGGTTGTTTTCTGGTAGAAAGAACCCTTCACGTACACATTGGGCCCCTGCACGGCCACGGCTTCCAGAAACGTATTTTCGCTGCTGCCTACCGGCTTCGTCCAGGCAAAGCTGCTGGCGGTGCCGGTATCAAACAGCTTGGTAATGAAGCCGGTGGGCTTGGTGGCATCGCCGGTGAGCGTGACACTGCCAAACGTGGCCTTGTCCACGAACGTGCCCGTGAGGTACACGCCGGCGGCGGTGGCGGCCAGGCCGTAGGCGTAGTCGTTCTCGTTGCCGCCCACGCGCTGTGCCCAGGCAAAGCTGCCGGTGGTGCCCGCATCGGTGAGCCGGGCCACGAAGCCATCGGTGGCCGTGGTGGGGCTCACTACGGTGGCCGGCCCAAACGTGGCCGCCGTAGAAAACGCGCCGCTTACGTACACGGCATTGCCCAGCGCCGTGAGGCCGTACGCAAAGTCGTTGTCGGCCCCGCCCGCCTGGCGCGCCCAGGTGAAGGTGCCGGTGGTGCCCATGTCGGTGAGCTTGGCCACAAACAGGTCGTAGCCGCCCGCGCTGGCCAGGCTGGTGCCGCCCAGCGTGGCCGAGCCCGTGAAGTTGGCCGCTACGTATACTCCAGTGCTGCTGGCGGCCAGCCGCACATCGCGCGTGTCGTAGCTGGAGCCGGTTGTGCCGCTGCGCACCGCCCAGTCGATGGTGGCCGTGCTGCCGGCATCCGTGAGCCGGGCCACAAACACGTCGTAGTAGCCACTGATAGGGCTGGTGAGCGTGGTGCTGCCGAAGGTGGCCGCCCCGCGAAAGCTGCCTCCCACGTACAGCTGGCTGCCGCGCACCACGAGGGCAGCGGCGTAGTCGTGGTCGGCACCGCCCATGCGCCGGGCCCACACAAACTGCGCGCTGGCGATGTTCCATTTGGCCACAAACACCTCCGCATCATAGCCGCTGGTGCTGGTGAGGCGCGTGGCACCAAAATCGGCCGCGTAGGTGAAGGAACCCGTCAGGTACAGGTTGCCGCTGCCATCGGGCACGGCCGCCGATACGCCCACCCCGCTGCCATACGGGTTGTCACTGGCCGGCTGAAACGCCACGGCCGATTGCCAGGCCGGCGCCTGCGCCCGCGCCAAGTGGCTGCTGGCCAGCAGGTAAAAGCCAAAAAGGAGCGCCCGCAGCACGCGCCAGGGCCGGGAGTAGAAGAGAGGCATAGGCAGGAATGAAAAGAATAGCAAGAAAGCGCCACAAAGCTATTAGTACTGCGGCTGGCAAACTGCGACTTGAGGTTAATTTTGCCCGGTCCAAGCTGCTGCGCTCATGTCCTCAGGCCCTACCTTTTCCCCCGATAGCTTCACGCTTACTTACCTGGCCGACCAGCACCTGCTCATTGGCCGGTGGCTGCGCCCGGTGCTGCTCGAAGAACTGCGAAGCCACTACGAAGCCCTGCTGGAAGCCGCCCAGGCCCACGGCCAGTGCCGGCACTGGCTGCTGGACGTGCGCCGCCGCATCATCAACGACCCCGAGGCCGTCGCGTGGTTTGGCCACGAGTTCAGCCCTCGCCTACCGGCCGCGCTGGGCCAGCCGGTGGTGGTGGCTTACTTCGCCATGGTCAACCAGGAGAGTATGCACGGCGAGCCCGCGCTGCGGGAGAACATTCGGCAGGGCGCCCTGCAAGGCAGCCACTACCGCTACTTCAACCAGGAAAGCGAAGCCCTGGCCTGGCTGGCCCAGCAGCCCTGAGGCCGTGGCGCCAGCCCGGCCAGGGCCCGGCTGCTGAGTAGGTAGCAAGGGGGCCGGCCGCCGGCCGGCCCCAGTTTTAGCTTTTTATTCCACGGCAATGGCGCGGGTGACGGTGCCGGTGGCATAGCCGACGCGCAGCAGGTAGAGGCCAGCGGGCAGGCCCTCCACGCTGAGCGCTGTTTCGGCCGCCGACGTGAGGGGCAGCGTGCGCACGGTGCGGCCCCGGCCGTCGAGCAGCTCCAGGGTGCGGGGCTGGGCGCCGGCGTCGGGGGCCACGTGCAGCACCGAGTGGGCGGGCACGGGCCAGGCCTGGGTGCGGGCGGCCACGGCAGCGGGGGCCGCCACGGCCAGCACGTTGGGCGCCGTGATGCGGGCCAGGCCGAAGGCAGGCTGGCTGCCTACCGTGGTGAAGCTGCCACCCAGCACGATGCCGCCATCGGGCTGCACCAGCAGGCTGCGCACGAGGGAGTTTGGGTTGGCCGTGGGGGCAAAGGAATTATCGGCCTGGCCAGTGGCCAGCAGGCGGGTCAGGTAGCTGCCCTGGGCGGTTGTGAAAACGCCCCCCACCAGTACGCGGCCATTGGGCTGGAGCGCCAGGCTGTAGGCGTAGGCCGTAGTGGGCAGGCTGGGGGCAAAGCTGCCATCCAGGGTGCCGGTAGTGGTGAGGCGGGCTACGCCAGCCTGCGTCGTGCCGTTGACCGAGCCAAAATTACCGCCCACCAGAATTTTACCGTCGGGCTGTAAAAGCAAGGAGTAGAGACGGTGCTGGTCGGGTATCGTCGTCGTCGTCGTACCAAACTCCGACAGGTTGTTGAAGGTAGCATCCAGGGTGCCTGTGCTTTCGTAGCGCACCACGCGCGAGGTGTAGAAGCTGGCCGTGTTGGCAACGGCAAAATCTTCGGCCACTACGATGCGGCCATCGGGCTGCACCAGGATGGCCCCAACCGTATTGGGCATGCCCAAGGTCGAGCTATTGACGTCGCGAACGAATGAGGCATCGTAGGCGCCGGTAGTCGTCACCCGAAACAGGTAGCGGTACGTGCTGCTGCTGACGGCGCCGCCCACCAGCACCCGGCCATCGGGCTGCACGGCCAGGGCCGTGACCGTGCCCCCGCTCGAAAAATAAGTAAAGCTGGCATCGGGGCTGCCGGTGGTAGTGAGGCGCCGCAAGCCGTTGGAACCCACTAGGAGCTTGCCATCGGCCTGAAGGGCCAGGCAATTGACCATGCTGGCCTGCACGCCGACCGCGGCCGTGAAGCTGGCATCCAACACGCCGGTGGCCGAGAGGCGGGCCAGCCGTTGTGCGGGCTGGCCATTGAGCTCGGTAAAGTTGCCGCCAATTACCAGCTGGCCATTGGCTTGGCGCACCACGGCGTTGACGTAGCCGGGTATCTGGAGCTTAGGCGCAAAGGCGGGGTCAACGGCACCGGTAGTGGTGAGGCGCGCCAGGGGCAGCTCGGCGCCCGCCGTAGTGCTGATGCTGCCGCCGACCAAGACGCTACCGTCGGCTTGCAGCCCCAGCGTGAAAGGCGAGGTGCTGGAGCCGGGAGTGACCTGAAAGGAGTTGTCGAGGGTGCCATCGGCGTTGAGGCGCGCTACCCGGGTGCTGTTGGCCAGCACGAAGCTGCCGACCACCAGGATTTTACCATCGGGCTGCACCGCCACGGGCGGGTCGTTCAAATTAAAGGTCGAATAGCCCGGCAGCGTGCTGGTCGTGAAGCCGGTATCGACGCTCCCGTTCGTGTTGAGCCGCACTATGCCGGGGCTGGCGTTGCCCAGTAGCAGCGAGCCGGTTACCAGCAGCTTGCCATCGGGTTGCAGCACCACGTTGGTGGCCTCTGAGTCAGTATTAAAAGGCGAGGTAAACGACGTATCGAGGCTACCATTAGGATTGAGGCGCACCAAGCCGTTGGCGGGCTGGCCGTTGAAGGTGGCAAACACGCCGCTTACCAGCAGCTTGCCATCGGGCTGCACCGTCACCGCGTCTACGTAGTTGTAGGTCGTCGTCGTAACGGGCACCACGCCCGCGCCCACGCTAAAGCCCGTGTCTACGCTGCCATCGGCATTGAGGCGCACCACGCCAGCCGCCGGCTGGCCATTAAAGCTATCAAACTCACCCACCACCACAATCTTACCGTCGGGTTGCACCGCGAAGCCCTCCTCATAGCTGAAGCTAGTGGTCGAGCCTGTGCCCGTGCCGGCATTGAAGGTGGCATCGGCCGTGCCATTGGCATTGAGGCGCAGCAGGGATGGGCGGTTCAGGCCCCCGGCCGTAACGTTGCCGCTGCTGCCCAGCAGGTACTGGCCATTGGGTAGCAGGCGCAACGTGTTGATGATGCCGGCGTTGCCCACGTTCTGGCCGAAGGCCACGTCGGCGGCGCCGGTGGCGTCGAGCCGTGCCAGGTTGCTGGCTGCTACGCCATTGACCCGCGAAAACGAGCCGGCTACTACGCGCTTGCCATCAGTCTGCTGGGCGCTCATCGTGTACACCTGGCCCGAGGCATACAAGCCAGCCGGGGGGGTGAAAGTAGGGTCGAGGGCCTGGGCGGCCACTGGCTGGCGCAGCAGCGGTGCCAGCGACAATAGCCCCACGGGTAAGAGTCGAAGTTTTGTCATCAAAAAGGGAGTAAATAGGTGAGAAAAGAGTGGCGGGGCTTCAAATATAAGTACTTAATGCTGTGGGGTGAGCGCGGGCTGGCCGCCGGTAGTGCCTCAGCTACGGCCACCCCCACCCCCGCGCCGCCTGCTACCTTTGGCCCCCATAGCCAACCCCACCCGCTCCCCCATGAAGCAAGCCCTCGAAGAAGCCACCGCGCCCGACGTGACCGTGCCGCACCCCCACCACGACCCCCACGGCATCCGCGACGTGCTGCGCCAGCTCGGCGTGCAGCCCGAAAACGCCGCCTACAGCACCGGCCGCGCCTGGGGCGGCGGCGGTGCCCAGCGCGTCATCACCTCGCCGGCCGATGGCCAGCCCATTGCCGCCGTGGCCCAGGCCACCGTGGCCGACTACCACACCGTGGCGGCCGCCGCCCAGGCCGCCTTCCCGGCGTGGCGGCTGGTGCCCGCGCCCCGGCGCGGCGACATCGTGCGCCAGATTGGCAACCAGCTGCGCCACCACAAGGAAGCCCTGGGCAAGCTCGTGAGCTACGAAATGGGCAAAATATTGCAGGAGGGCCTGGGCGAAGTGCAGGAGATGATTGACATCTGCGACTTTGCGGTGGGCCTGAGCCGGCAGCTCCACGGCTTCACCATGCACTCGGAGCGGCCCGCGCACCGCATGTATGAGCAGTACCACCCGCTGGGCGTGGTGGGCATCATCTCGGCCTTCAACTTCCCGGTGGCCGTGTGGAGCTGGAACGCCATGCTGGCCGCCGTGTGCGGCAACGTATCCATCTGGAAGCCGTCGGAGAAAACGCCGCTGGCCGCCGTGGCCGTGCAGCACATCATCCGGAAGGCGCTGGAAGAGAACGACGTGCCCGAGGGCGTGTTCAACCTGGTGCTGGGCCACGCCGACGTGGGCCAGGCCATGAGCGCCGACGAGCGCGTGCCCCTGGTGTCGGCCACCGGCAGCACCCGCATGGGCCGCGCCGTGGGCGCCGCCGTGGGCCAGCGCCTGGGCCGCGCTCTGCTGGAGCTGGGCGGCAACAATGCCATCATTCTCACCCCGCAGGCCGACATCGACATGGCCATGCGCGCCATCGTGTTTGGGGCGGTGGGCACGGCCGGGCAGCGCTGCACCACCACGCGCCGCCTCATCATCCACGACAGCATTTACGAGGAAGTGACCCAGCGCCTGCTGGCCGCCTACGCCAAGCTGCCGGTGGGCCACCCGCTGCAAGCCGGCACGCTGGTGGGCCCGCTCATCGACGCCGATGCCGTTGCGCTCTTCACCAACGCCCTCGAAGCGGTGCAGAAAGAGGGCGGCACCCTGCTCACCGGCGGCCAGGTGCTGAGCAGCGCCGAGCTGCACGGCGGCCACTACGTGCTGCCCGCCCTGGTGGCGGCCGAAAACCACTACCCCACGGTGCAAACCGAAACCTTCGCCCCCATCTTGTATTTGATTAAATACCAAGGCGATGTGCACGAAGCCATTGCCCTGCAAAACGGGGTAAAGCAGGGCCTCTCGTCGGCCATTTTCACTCTCAACCTGCGCGAGGCCGAAGCCTTTTTGGCCGCGCCGGGCTCCGACTGTGGCATTGCCAACGTGAACATCGGCACAAGCGGCGCCGAAATTGGGGGCGCCTTCGGCGGCGAAAAGGAAACGGGCGGCGGCCGCGAGTCGGGCTCCGACGCCTGGCGCGTGTACATGCGCCGCCAGACCAACACCCTCAACTACGGCACCGAGCTGCCGCTGGCCCAGGGCATCAAGTTCGATATTTAAGTTAGGCATCCTTGCCAGGAAAAGCGACCCGCCGGCCCCGCCGACGGGTCGCTTTTTTGGTAGCTACGGGGTAAAACGCAGGTCGCCGTGCCCTTTATACAGCAGACCGGTGGCGTTAGTCACGAGGTAATAGAGCCGGTAGTTCTGGTCGAAATTGTAGGCTTTGGGAGCAAATTGCACACTGTCGCCGGCCGCCATCGTGGCCGCAAACACGTCGGCCTCGGTATAGCGCTTGCTGCGCAGCGAGGCATAAACCTGGCACGGGCACGGCGCCGCCGGGCTCAGCCTAAGCCGCAAGGTGAGCTTGCCAGCCGGGGCCGGGTTAGGGTAGGCTCCAACAGTGCCAATGGCCGCGACCTGCTGCGGCCCATTAATGGAAAAATTCGGGAAGTTGAAATACGCTAACTCCTGCTCGTTCCAAGTGGCATCGGTGGTCCAGTCGCTAGGGTCCTGGGGGCCACTGACGCGGCCCTGCGCGTCGCGATACGTGATGCCTTCGCCGGGCCCAAAATCAATGTCGGGGCCCGTATAATCCTTCTCACACTGAAAAGCCAGCAGCAGCAGCGAGCCAATGGCGATAAAAGGCGGTACGCGTTTCATTAAATCAGGGGCTAAGTAGCTGATGCTGCCCTAAGGCGACGCATTATCAGGAAGAGCGACGCGGTGCCCCGCAGGTTGCAGGCCGGGGCTAGCCACTGGGCCGGCCCATCTTTGTGCCATGCTACACACTATGTTTGAGGCGGGCTTCGGCTGGCTGGGGCGGCGCACGGCGCACCGCCACTGGCGCTGGTACCTGGCCGGGCTGTGCCTGCTGCTGGCCACGGTGTTCCAGTTTCCAAAAGTCAACCACGCCTACGCGCAGCTTTTCAGCCACACCGAGGTGCTGGACGAGAAGCTGCGGCGCATCAGTGAGCAGATAGCCGCGCCGTTTGTGCAGCGCGAGTTTGTGGCTTCCACGCACCTGGCCAAGATGAGCTTCCGGCTGGCCGTGCCGCTGCTGGCGCGGGGGCTGCACCTGTCGCTGGCGCAGGTGCTGGCTTTGCAGGTGCTGGCGGGCTTCGCGGTGTTTTATCAGGTGGCGGGCCTGCTGGCGGCCAGCCTGCGCGACCGCGTGGCGGCTACGCTGCTCACGCTGGGGCTGGCGCTCACGTACTTCGGCTACGAGTTTACCTACGACCTGAGCGGGTATTTCGATGGGCTGGGCTACGCGGCGCTGGTGCTGGCGCTGGGGGCGCGGCGCTGGCCCGTGGTGTTTGGCCTGGTGCTGGCCGGCAGCTTCGTCGATGAGCGGGTGCTGGCGGCTTCGGCGCTCCTGGTGTTCTGGTACGGCGTGCGGCAGCACGACTGGCGGGTACTCGGCCTGGGTCGCTTCCTGGGCACGCGGCGCGCCACGGCCGTGTACGCGGCCTGGCTCGCCTACGCGGGGCTGCGGCTGGCTTTAATGTGGCGCTACGGCCTGCACACGCCGGGCGGGCTGGTGGGCGTGTCGGCACTCTTTCACAGCAGCTGGCACGAGCTGCTGGCGCTGGGCTTCGTCACGGGCTTGTCGAGCTACTGGCTGGCGCTGGCGCTGGCGGCGGCCTTACTGCTGTTTCAGCGGCGCTACGGGGTGCTGGCGCTGCTGCTGGCCAGCTTTGCGCCCATTTTCGGCAGCGCCTTTGCCGTCACGGATATCACGCGCAGCCTGGCATTTGGCATGCCGGTAGCCTTCATCAGCCTCGACTTGCTGGGGCGCCACACCACGCTGGCCGAGCGGCGCTACCTGGCGCTGGTGGTGGCGTTTTTCGCGCTGCTCATCCCGGCTTACTTCACTACCGGCTACCTGCAATATGCCGGGCCGGTGTGGCTGGTGGTGCTGCGGGCGCTGGCGGGCCGGTCGTATCAGTAGGAGCGGGGCGGCTAGTTCGCCTTCTTGAAGTCGCCGCGCGCGAAGTACTTCTCGATGAGGCAGTAGATGAGGATGAAGAAGTAGCGGCTGCCCATCTCCTTGATTTTGAGCTTCGACTCGCCATACTTGCGGTTGGTCCAGGAGTTGGGCAGCACGGCGTAGGTGTAGCCCCGCACGATGGCCTTGAGCGGCAGCTCCAGCGTGAGGTTGAAGTGCGGCGAGAGGAAGGGCTTGAGGCCGTCCATCGTGCTGCGCCGGTACAGCTTGAAGGCGTTGGTGCAGTCGTTGTAGCGCAGCCGAAACACGAGGCGCACAATGGTGTTGGCCACCCGGTTGAGGGTTTTCTTGTGGGCCGGGTAGTCCACCACGCGCCCCCCGCGTATCCAGCGGCTGCCGAATACGCAGTCGTAGCCCTCTTGCAGCTTGTGGTAGAAGCGCACGAGGTCGGCGGGGTCGTCCGAGAGGTCGGCCATCATCACGGCTACGCAGTCGCCCTGGTAGCGCTCCAGGCCGTAGCGCACGGCGTAGCCGAAGCCGTTGGGGCCGGGGTTGGTGTAGGTGGTGAGGGTCGGTATTTCCTGCGCCAGTTCCGTAAGCCGGGCCAGGGTACCATCCTTCGAGTTGTCGTTGGTGACTACTATCTCGTGGTCAATGCCTTCGCGCAGCAGCGTAGCATAGAGTGTGCGCAGCGTCTCACCGATGCTTTCTTCCTCGTTGTAGGCCGGAATAACGACGCTGAGCTTCATAGTATAAAATTGTCCTTGCGAGCCTGCGAAGCAATCGCATCGGAACGATGGCTGAATGGCGGGCATGGGTGTCGTTCGGGTGCGATTGCTTCGCAGGCTCGCAAGGACAGTTTACTTATTTTCTGACGCGCAGCTCGTTGAATATCTGCGTGAGCGTGCTCACCAGGTCGTACTCGGGCTGCCAGCCGGGGTAGTGGCGCTGAAAGTGCCCCACGTCGCTGACGTACCAGATGTGGTCGCCCACCCGGTTTTGGTCGGAGTAGGTATACTGCATCCGGTTGCCCGTAATGGTTTCGCAGAGCGCGATGGCTTCCTGCATTGAGCAGTTGGCAAAGCGCCCGCCGCCGGCGTTGTACACCTGCCCGCCCGCGCGCGGCGCCTGGTAAAAGTGCCAGAACATGCTCACCAGGTCGTGGGCGTGGATGTTGTCGCGCACCTGCTTGCCCTTGTAGCCAAACACCGTGTAGGGCTGCCCCGTGAGGGCGCACTTCATGAGGTAGGAGAGGAAGCCGTGCAGCTGCGCCCCCGCGTGGCGCGGCCCCGTGAGGCAGCCCCCCCGAAACACCGCCGTGGCCATGCCAAAGTAGCGGCCGTACTCCTGCACCAGCACGTCGGCCGCCACCTTGCTGGCCCCGAATACCGAGTGCGTGGTGTGGTCGATGCTCATCTGCTCATCGATGCCGTTCTCGAAGTAGGCGTGGCGCGGGTCGATTTCCCAGCGCGTGTCCAGCTCCACCAGCGGCAGCAGGTTGGGGTTGTCGCCGTACACCTTATTGGTCGAGGTGAAGATGAACACCGCCGCCGGGCAGTGCTGGCGCGTCAGCTCCAGCAGGTTGAGGGTGCCGGTGGCGTTGATGCTGAAGTCGGTAAACGGCTCGCGGGCGGCCCAGTCGTGGCTGGGCTGCGCGGCGGTGTGCACCACCAGGGCAATGTCGGCGCCGTATTCCTGGAAGATAGCCGTGAGCGCGGGCACGTCGCGGATGTCGGCCGGGTAATGGCGGTAGTTGGGGTAGTCGGCTTGCAGGCGCTGGCGGTTCCAGTCGGTGGAGGCGGCTTCGCCGAAGAAGTAGCGGCGCATGTCGTTGTCGACGCCCACCACCAGGTCAAACTTCTCGCTGAAAAACGCCACGGCCTCCGAGCCAATCAGCCCGCCGGCCCCGGTAATGAGGGCAACTTTCATAATCTGTACTTCACCACTATAAGCGGCAAAGATAAAAGCCCGTCATGCTCATCTGGCGGCCACGCAGTGAAGCATCTCGGCCAGTTCGTCCAACGATGCGGTAGAGATGCTTCACTGCGTGGCCGCCAGATGAGCATGACGGGCTTATGGCTTACCCCACCCCCAGAATCGGCTTCAACTCAGCCTCATGCGCTTGCAGCCACTCGTGCACCTCCTGCACGAGCTGGCGCACGGGGCGGCGCGGGGCCCAGCCGGTGGCGGCCGTCACGCGGGCATTGTCGGTGAGGTAGAGGGCGATGTCGGCGGGGCGGGTTTCGGCCTCGGCGTGGATGGGCACGGTGTGGCCGGTTATTTCCTGGCACAGGGCCGTCAGCTCTTGCAGCGAGACGCTGCCGGCCCGGCCGCCGCCCACGTTGTAGGTCTGGCCGCTGTGGGTGGGCAGGTGGGCCAGCTGGATTTCGAGCAGGTCGTAGAGGTCGTCCACGTGCAGCACGTCGCGCACCTGCTTGCCGGTGCCCCCAAAGCCGATGTAGCCCAGGCCCTGCTGCCAGAAGTGGCGCGCCACCCACAGCACCACCACGCCCTGGTCTACCTTGCCCATCTGCCAGGGCCCCGCCAGCACGCCGCACCGGTTGATGACGGTGCGCAGCCCGTAAAAGTGGTGGTATTCCTGAATGAGGTACTCCGAGCACAGCTTGGTGGCGCCGTAGAGCGAGCGGTAGCCCTCCAGCGGGAAATTCTCGGCCAGGCCCGCCGCGCTCATGCCCGGCATGGGCTGCGCCGGGGCCACCTCGAAGCGCGTAGGCCCTTCGGTGAGGGCAATGCGCTCAATCTGATTGATGGGATAGACCCGACTGGTGGATAAGAACACGAACGCCGCGCCGTGCTTGCGGGCATAATTCAGGCAATTGATGGTGCCCAGCAGGTTGGTATTCACCAGATAGTCGGGGGCCGAGGTGAGGCCGGCCAGCACCGACGGCTCGGCCGAGGCTTCAATCACCACCTCCACCGGGGGCAGGGCGTCGAAGTCTTCCGCGTTGCGGATGTCGCCGTGCACGAACTCGACGCCGCCCTGGCGCAGGCGCGGCAGGTTCAGCTCCGAGCCCCGGCGCTTGAGGTTGTCGAGGGCAATGACGCGCGCTTCGGGGTGCGCCGCCTTAAAGCGCAGCGCCAGCGTGGCGCCCACAAAGCCGGCCCCGCCCGTAATCAGTAATGAAGTCAAAGATGCCAGCCGCTAGGTAAAGAGAGCCGCAAAGGTGCAACCGGCGGCCGGGAGTAGGCATAGCCCGGCATGCTCAATGGTTGCTTGAAAGTAGTTGATTTTAAATAGAACGTCATGCTGAACGCAGTGAAGCATCTCTACCGCGCCGTTAGGGTTACCATTCCCAACGGCGCGGTAGAGATGCTTCACTGCGTTCAGCATGACGTTCTGTAGAATCAGGTTGGCAGCCTACTGGCCGGCCGTGGTCTGCACCACTTCGGGCAGCACTTTGGTCAGGGCTTCGGCCTGGGCGCGGGTAAACGTACCCTGCACCTGCACCAGCACAAACGAGCCCAGCGCATCGGGCATCGAGCCGGTAGCTACCAGCTCGCTCACTTGGTCGCCGCTGGCTTTCACCACGTAGTGGTAGTTGGTAGCGCCGGCGCTGGAAGTTACCAGCGAGGTGTAGCGTTCGGCTTGCAGCAGGCCATCTACTTCACTGTTCAGCCCTTCCTGCACGAGGTTTTGGGCGCTGCCCGAGGTGGGCGTAAAGGTCATGACCCGCGCCGTGCGGATGCCGGTGATGGCATTGGTCAGGTCGTTGCCGCCGAGCAGCTTGCCCACGCGCACCAGCGCCAGGCGCTGGAGCAGGTCGGCCGACCACTCGGTGGTGCGGAAGCCCGAGCGGTCGCGGTACTTGGCAAAGAAGGCGGGCACAGTGCGGGCCGGCGTGGCCGGGCCGCCCCGGCTGGCCTGGCACCCCGCCAGCAGCGCCAGCGCCAGGAGCAGGGCCAGGGCTTGCAAACCCAGGCGGCTGCCGAGGGGGCGGTGGGGGGCCGGGGCAGTATCGAGGAAATGCATGGGGAGCGGGCCTAGCTGTGCGCGCCGGCCGAGTCGCCTTTCACGAGGTCGTCGCTTTCGCCCCGGCGCTGGCCCTGGCTATCGCGCGGGCCTTCGGCCTGGGTTATCTCATCGTCCTCATCCGTGGACACGTACTCGTTGGTGGTGGGGCCGAGGCCGCCGGTTTTGGCCGCCAGGTCGGCTTCGGCCTGGGCAAATTTGAGGTTGAGCAGCGAGTCGTCGGCGGGCTTTGGGGTCTTATCAGCCATAGCAAGCAAGCCCGGCGGCCGGGAGGTGAGCGGCGGCCAGGCTGCGGGTAGTACGCACCCGCTCGGCGCGGGGTTGGGGGGAGCGGGCGGCGGCGCGGCGCCTATTTTTGCCGCTTCGCTCCCTAACGCCCTGCCCCCATGCCCCACGACCAGCCCCACGCCGACCTCGACGAAACCCACAACCCCTGGCAAACCCTGGGCTCCGAGCTCAAGTACCAGAACCCCTGGATTCGGGTGCGCGAAGACCAGATACTCAACCCCAAGGGCGGGGCCGGCATCTACGGCGTGGTGTCGATGAAAAACAAGGCTATCGGCATCGTGCCCCTCGACCACGAGGGCAATACCTGGCTCGTGGGCCAGTACCGCTACACGCTCAACGAGTACTGCTGGGAAATCCCGATGGGCGGTGGCCCCGTGGAACTCGATGTGCTGGAATCGGCCCAGCGCGAGCTGCGCGAGGAAACCGGCCTGCTCGCCGCCCGCTGGACGCGCATTGCCCGCCTGCACACCTCCAACTCCGTCACCGACGAGGAGGGGTTCGTATTTCTGGCCGAAGACCTGACCCAGGGCGACTGGGAGCCCGAAGAAACCGAAGACCTGCGCCTCTGGAAGCTGCCCCTGGCCGAGGCCGTGGCCCTGTGCATGAGCGACCGCATCACCGACGCCATCAGTGTAGCCGGCCTGCTCAAGGCCGAGAAAGTGCTCGCCGCGCGCGGTGCCGCCTAGGCTGCCGGGTGGCCCTCCGCCCTGGCAAAGTGCAAAACGGCGCCCCCCCGCCGCCGGCTCCATCCTTCGAAGGCAGAACGAACCTACCTCGAACGGGCAGCGAAGGCAGCTTGGCCCGGCCACCTGCGAATTGTGCAAAAACGTGGGCCGGCCGGCTGGGTGCCGGGCGGCTGGCCCGCCCCTGGCGCCCGGCAAGCCGCCCGGCATCGCTAATTTTGCCGGTATGCCTGCTTTCCTGCGTACCCTCGGTCATCGGCTCTACACTACCTGGGCCACGTTCTGGTTTGTGCTGCCCTTCGTGGTCACGTACCCGTTGCAGCTCATCCTGGTGCGGCGGCCCGCGTGGCGGCGGCACCTGCACAGCATCAACCGCAACTGGGCCAAGCTCTCCATCCTGATGTGGGGCGTGCCGCTCGACATTGTACGCGAGAGCACCAAGCCGGTGCCCCAGCCCTGCATCTACGTGGCCAACCACGGCTCGTACATCGACATCCTGGTGCTGTTTTACACCATCCCCGGCTTTCTCAACATGATGGGCAAAGACGCGCTGGTAAAGTTTCCGCTCTGGGGCCCCATCTTCGGCAAAACCTACATTCCCGTCAATCGCCGCAGCGTGGTGAGCCGGGGCCGGGCCTTTGCCCTGGCCAAGCAGGGCTTGCTGGAAGGCCGCCCGCTGGCCCTGTTTCCGGAGGGCACCATCGGCCCCAAGCCGGGCGAGGAGCTTCAGCCCTTCCAAGACGGCGCGTTTCAGATGGCCATCAGCCTGGGCGTGCCCCTGGTGCCGGTGAGCATGCCCCTCAACCACAAGTTTATGCCCTCGGTGGCGGGCCTGCGGGTGCGCCACGCGCCGCTGCGCATCGTGTTTCACGAGGCCATCGACACCACCGGCCTCACCCAGGCCGACGTGCCGGCCCTCAAAGCCAAGGTAATGGCCCAGATTGCCGACGACTTCGTGCCCGAAGGCAAAGGCATTCCGGAAGCCAGCCGCTTTTTTGGCAATGGCTGATGGGTAATGAGCAGTAGGTAATGGGTAATACTACGTCTTGCCGCATTGCTTGCTACCACCTGCCCCCATAGCCCATTACCCAGTACGCATTACCTATTACCCGTCTATCATGAAAGCTGACCTCAACACCCTGCGCGGCCTGGCCCACCTGGCCCGCCTCGAATTTGACCCTGCCCGCGAGGGCCAGATGCTCACCGACCTCAACAAGATTCTCGACTGGGTGGCCCAGCTGGAACAGGTCGATACCGAGGGCGTGGCGCCGCTCGTGCACCTCTCGCACGAAATCAACGTGCTGCGCGACGACGTGGCCACCAACTCCGTGACCCACCAGGAGGGCCTGCGCAACGCCCCGCGCAAGGACTCGGACTACTTCCGCGTGCCTAAGGTGCTGGACTAGGGCTGGCTACCAGGAAAAGATAAAAAATAGCACGTCATGCTGAGCTTGCCGAAGCAGCTCTGCCGCGCCGTTGGAGTAGTAACCCCTGGCGGCGCGAGCGAGATGCTTCGCAGGCGCAGCATGACGTTCGTGCTTTGCTGAATCATTCTTACTTACTACCCCGCCTTTTAGCTGAGTTACGCCTTGCCTGACCTTCCCCTCCTGCGCCGCCTGCCGGGGCTGCCCGCCCTGCTGGCAGTGCTGGCGCTGGCCGGCGCCGTGTACTACTACTTTGCCGGCGAAAGCGCCACGCTGCCCATGCAGCTGGTGCCGCACCTGGCGCCCGTGCCCCTCACCCTCGACTCGGTGGCGGTGGGCACGGCGCGCCTGCCGGTGCCGGTGAGCGGCTTTATCACCACGCTCACCCACGACGTGGGCGGGCCCTATACCCAGCCGCTGGCGGCCGGGCTGTGGCTGGGGGTGCTGGCCCTGGCGCTGGCCGGCTGGCTGGCCGTGGTGAGTATGCTGGCGCGCCCGGCCTTCCTGGCCGGCACGGTGCCGGTGGTGTTCCTGCTCATGGCCCTCAACCTGGACGGGCTGGGCGTTTTTGACGCTAGTAAGCAGCACTTTCTCTACCTCGCGCTGGTGCTGCTGGGGGCGGCGGCGCTGGGCCTGCAAGCCTTCGGCGACCGCGTGCGGGTGGCGTGGCGGGTGGCGCTGTTTCTGGCTTTAATTGGTGGGCTGGTGGCCCTGCTGCTGGCCCGCACCAAGCTGCCGCTGCCCGAAACGGCCCTGCACCTGGCGGCCTACGCCACGCCGGCCGGCGCGGGGTTGGTGGCGGCGCTCGTGCTATGGGTAGGGGTGGAGAACGTCCGGGCCCTGCTCTGGTTCAACACCCAGGCCGAGCGGCCCGAGGGGCGCTTCGGGCTGCTGCCGTTCGTGGCAGCCAGCCTGCTCTACCTGGGCGCGCTGGCCCTGTATTACTGGAATGGCGGCACCCTGGCCCTGGCCGGCGGCCTGCACCTCGACCCGCTGGTGCTGCTGCTGCCCGCCGTGCTCATGGGCGGGCTGGGCCTGCGCGAGCGGGCGCCCAGCTACGCGGGCTGGCTGCCCTACGCGGCGGCCCGGCCCCTGTACTGGCTGCTGGTGGCCGCCGCCTCGGCCGCGCTGGGCTACGCCCTGGCCACCGCCAATGCCCCGCTGCTTGCGGCGGCCCGCGCCTTCAGCGGGCGGGCGCTGGGGCTGCTGGGGGCGGCCTTCTTGCTGTATGTGCTGGTGAATTTCGGCTCGCTCATCCGGCAGCGGCTGGCGGTGCACCGGGTGGTATTTGAGCCGCGCCGGCTGCCATTTTACACGGTGTATATCCTGGGAGTGGCGGGGCTGTTCCTATTCGAGCTGCGCAACAACTGGCCGCTGCTCGACCTCGTGCAGGCCGGCCAGTACAACCAGCTCGGCGACCTCGCCCGCCAGCAGAGCGAGGCCCGCCCCGACGACCTACCCCTGGCCCTGCTCGCCGAGCGCTACTACGCCGAAAGCGGCGACGTGCTCGACCGCTTCAACCGCACGGCGCAGCTGGGGCGGGCGGCCCTCTACCGCTTCCGCAGCCAGCGCCAGAACGAGCTGAACGCCCTGCGCCGCGCCCTGCTGCGCCAGCCCGACGAGAAAATCAGCCTCAAGCTCAACGCCCTGCTCAGTGAGCCCGCCGACTTCTTCGATGCGCTGGAGGTGCTGCGCCAGGCCCGCCGCTCGGCGCCCGGCAGCTTCCCGCTGGCCTCGGATGTGGCCCAACTCTTCACCCGCTCGGCCCTCACCGACTCGGTGGCCTTTTACCTCGACAAGGCCGAGCGCCTGCGCCCGGCCAGCTACGTGGGCCGCACCAACCAAGTGGGCTTCCTGCTGAGCCAGGGCCTCGTGCCCGCCGCCCAAAAGCTGGCCGCCGCCTCGAAGGCCACGCCCGCCGAGCCGGGCCTGCTGGCCAATCAGGAGTTGCTGAGTTTACTAGCGCCCCGCTCGGCGGCGCCGGCTATCCCGGCGGCTGGCCCCGCCCTCGATGGGGCCGCTTTTGCCCACGTTTACCACGCAGCGCTACTCACGGCCCGCACGGCTACCTCCGGCGCGTGCCGCCGCTTCACCGAAGTACTCACCCAGCTGGCGGGCTACGCCGTCAACGAGCCCTACTACGAGCAGATTCTCTTCCTGCAAGCACTGCTGCGCCACGCGGCCGGCGACGAGCTGGCCGCCCGCCAAACGCTGGCGCCCCTGACAGTGGGTACCACGGCGGCGGCCGGCTATTATCAGTACGTGCTGGGGCTGTGGCAATTGCAGCAGCAGCAGTATGCCACGGCGGCGGGCCAGCTGGCCCTGGCCGCGACGCACGGCGCCAGCGCGGCCCGGCTGCCCCACGCCTGGGCCACCGCCCTGGCTGGCCCGGCCGATTCGGCCCGCGCCGAATACCGGCGCCTGGCCGCCGACTCAACCCAGGCGCGGGCGGCCGCGCCGCTGGGCCGGGCCTTGCGGGCGCCGCAGCTGCTGGCCCAGCGGCCGAAAGCGCCGCTTGTTGGGAGCGCGCAGCTGGCGGCCGCCCGGCAGGCCGAGGCCGCCGGTCAAGCGCCTCAGGCCACCAAGCTTTATCAGGCGCTGGTGCAGCAGGCGCCCTTCAACGAAGCGGCCGTGCTGGCTGCCGCGCGCTACTTCACCCAGCAAAAAGCCTACACCGAAGCCTACGACGCCCTCAACACCGGCTTGACGGAAAACCCCACTTCGGGGCCGCTGCTGCAAGCCTTTGCGCTGGCCGCCGCCGATGCGGGGCTGGCCGAGCTGGGCCAGTCGGCGCTGGAGCAGCTGCGCCCGCGCCTCGGCACCGCCGAGTACGCTAACTTGCTGGCGCAATTTGCGGCGCGCCGCGCGACCCACGCGGCGGCCGGCGCGGCCTTCGACCAGCCGCCGCTGCCTGCCCGCTAGTTTAACCCCCTCGCCCTATGTCCGCCGCCGACCCGACGCCCCTCGTCATCCAGACCACCAACATCGCCAAGGAGTACGTGATGGGCACCGAGCACATTCACGCCCTGCGCTCGGTGAGCATCGACATCAAGCGCGGCGAGTACGTGGCATTTATGGGGCCGTCGGGCTCGGGCAAGAGCACGCTCATGAACATCGTGGGCTGCCTCGACACGCCGAGCCAGGGCCAGTACATCCTCAACGGTCAGGACGTGAGCCGCATGAGCGACAACCAGCTGGCCGAGGTGCGCAACAAGGAAATCGGCTTCGTCTTCCAGACCTTCAACCTACTGCCGCGCTCCACCTCGCTCGAAAACGTGGCCCTGCCGCTCATCTACGCCGGCCTAGGCAAGCGCGAGCGCACCGAGCGCGCCCTCGAAGCCCTGCGCTCGGTGGGCCTGGCCGACCGCGCCGGCCACCGCCCCAACGAGCTGAGCGGCGGCCAGCGCCAGCGCGTGGCCATCGCCCGCGCCCTCGTCAACACCCCCAGCGTGCTGCTGGCCGATGAGCCCACCGGCGCTCTCGATTCCAAGACGAGCTACGAGATTATGGCCCTCTTCGAGGCGCTCTACGCCAAGGGCAACACCATCATCATGGTGACGCACGAAGAGGATATTGCCCACTACGCCCACCGCATCGTACGCCTGCGCGACGGCCTCATCGAAACCGACGAGGTGAACCACAACGTGGCGCAGCCGGCGGTTTTAACGTAAGACGTTGGCAGCCGGAAAGGCACGTTGCTCCCTTGCTGGCAGCGGCGCCCCTACCGGCTTCTTTCTTCCTCCTTCCAGCGTTGACCCATGAAAATCTACACCAAAACCGGCGATAAGGGCCTTACCTCGCTCATTGGCGGCACGCGGGTGCCCAAGTCGAGCCTGCGCATCGACTGCTACGGCACGGTCGATGAGCTGAACTCGTACTTGGGCGTGCTGCGCGACCAAGACGTGAACGCCTCGCGCCGCGAGGTGCTCAAGGAAATCCAGGACCGGCTTTTCACCATCGGCTCGCACCTGGCTACCGACCCCGCCAAAGACCCGCGCCAGCGCCTGCCTGACCTGCACGCCGCCGATGTGGCCCTGCTCGAAACCGAGATGGACCGCATGGATAAGGTGCTGGCGCCGCTGCGCGAGTTCGTGTTGCCCGGTGGGCACCAAGCCGTGTCGTTTGCGCACGTAGCGCGCTGCGTGTGCCGCCGCGCCGAGCGCCTAATCATTCACTTGGGCGAAGAGGCGCCGGTCGAAGAATTGGTGGTGATGTACCTCAACCGTCTCTCCGACTATCTCTTTGTGCTGAGCCGCGCCATGGCCCACGACCTGGGCGTGGCCGAGGTAACCTGGAAACCTCGCGTGTAGCGCATGGTTGCTAGGGTAGGGGCCGGCGGCGCCGGTGCAACCGTTGGCCCCTGCTGCCCTCTATAGTGCTCTTTCTCCCACCCCAACCGGCGGGCCCGGCGGCCCGCTTTCTTTGTTGACTTAATCCCGTCGACCTGCTTATGCTTGATACCTTAACGATTGATGTTCAGCCAACCGGCACTTCGCGCCTGGCCGAGCTCGACCCCGCCAACATGGAGTTTGGCAAGCTCTTCGCCGACCACATGCTGAGTGTGGAGTACACTGGCGGCCAGTGGCAGCAGCCGCGCATTGTGCCCTATGGCCCGTTGGCCATCAGCCCCGCTAACTCGGCTATCCACTATGGGCAGGCCATTTTTGAGGGCATGAAAGCCTACCGCCAGGCCGATGGCAGCGTGGCCCTGTTCCGGCCCCTCGACAACTGGCACCGCCTCAACGCCTCGGCTGAGCGCATGGCCATGCCTACGCTGCCGGAGGATATTTTCCTGCAAGGCATCCGCGAGCTGGTGAAGCTCGACGCAGCCTGGGTGCCGGGCGTGCCGGGCAGTTCGCTCTACCTGCGCCCCTTCATGTTTGCCACCGACGGCGCGCTGGGCGTGCGGCCGTCCGAGACGTACCACTTCGGCGTCATCACCTGCCCGGTGGCCGCCTTCTTCACCAAGCCGGTGCGCGTGCGCTTCGAGCAGAAGTACGTGCGCGCCGCCCCCGGCGGCGCCGGCTACGCCAAAAACGCGGGCAACTACGGCGCCGCCATGCTGCCCAGCAAACTCGCCCAGCAGGAGGGCTACCACCAGCTCATCTGGACCGACGCCTCGGAGCACCAGTACGTAGAGGAGTCGGGCGCCATGAACGTGATGTTCGTCATCGACGGCAAGGTGACGACGCCCGAACTATCGACTTCCATCCTGGACGGCATCACGCGCCGCTCGGTGCTTCAGCTGGCCCGCGACTGGGGCCTGCCCGTGGAAGAGCGCCGCGTGTCGAGCCGCGAGATTATCGAGGCGCTCAACGCTGGCCGCCTCACCGAGGCGTTTGGCGTGGGCACGGCGGCCACTATCGCTTCCATCGCCACGATGGGTTACGAAGGCCAGGACTACGACCTGCCAGCCCTCAGCGACACGTCGTTTTCGCGCCGGGTAGGGGCGGCCCTGGAGGCCATCCGCACCGGCCACGCCGCCGACCCGCACGGCTGGGTGGTGGCCGTGTAATCACCACTGCCTTGCTGCAAAAAGCCGCCCGCACGCCGGGCGGCTTTTTTTATGCCGAACTTTGCCCCACTGGCCAGGGCTTTCCCCGGCTGCTCACCCATCTATTTTCACCCTATGACCCAAGACCAGATAAAGGACTTGAGGGGCCGCGCCGAGGCTCTGAGGAGGTATCTTTGACTACGATACCCGTAAAGAACAAGTGCTTGACTTAGAGGCCGGCACGCTGGCCGCCGACTTCTGGGACGACTCGAAGGCCGCCGAAATCAAGCTGAAGGAAATTAAGAGCCTCAAGACCTGGACCGACGACTACGAGGCCGTGCTGCAAGCCGTGGCCGACACCGAGGTGCTCTACGACTTCTTCCGCGAAGGCGAGGCCACCGAGGCCGAAATTCAGGCCGACTATACCGCCGCCCAGGCCAAGGTGGAGGCCCTGGAATTCAAGCGGATGCTCTCCGATGAGGAAGACCAACTGCCGGCCATCATCGACATTAACCCCGGCGCCGGTGGCACCGAAAGCCAGGACTGGGCCGAAATGCTCATGCGCATGTACATCATGTGGGGCGAAAGCAAGGGCTTCACCGTGAAGCAGCTGAGCTACCAGCCCGGCGAGGGCGCGGGCATCAAGTCGGCGTCGCTGGAAATCGACGGGCCGTTTGCCTACGGCTACCTCAAGAGTGAAATCGGGGTGCACCGGCTCGTCCGCATGTCGCCCTTCGACAGCAGCGGCCGGCGCCACACCTCGTTTGCGTCCGTCTTTGCCTATCCCGTGGTCGATGATACGATTAACATCGAAATCAACCCCGCCGACATCTCCTGGGATACCTTCCGGGCCGGCGGCGCGGGCGGCCAGAACGTGAACAAGGTCGAAACGGCCGTGCGCCTCACCCACGCACCCAGCGGCATCATCATCGCCGTGCAGATTGAGCGCTCGCAGCTCATGAACAAGGAGCACGCCCTGCGGATGCTCAAGTCGCGCCTCTACCAGCAGGAGATGGACAAGCGCAACCTGGAGCGCGATAAAGTGGAAGCTACCAAAAAGCGCATCGACTTCGGCTCCCAGATTCGCAACTACGTGTTGCACCCCTACAAGCTCATTAAAGACCTGCGCACCGGCATCGAGCGCACCGATGTGCAAAACGTGCTCGATGGCGACCTGGATGAGTACATCAAGGGCTACCTGATGCAACACTAGCGAAGGCAGTGATACGAAGCCAGCCTAGCGATTGACCATCCGACAAAGGTAAAAAAGAAGGGCTGCCCAAACGGGCAGCCCTTCTTTTTTAAGCATCCAGTGGGGGTAGGTTAGTCAACCGAATCCCAGAAGATTTTCGTGAACTGCGTAATGCCAGCCGGGATGTTGGCATTGTTGGTGTTGATTTCGCTCTGCGGATACAGGAGGCGAGTAGGCAGCTTGTCGGCACGGGGCGAAGCAGATTGCGAGGCGGCCGGCAGCTTCGGGAAAGCGGTACGACGGTAGTCGTCCCACGCCTCAGTGCTAGCAACGGAGTTCAACGCCAGATATTTCTGGTAGATGATTTTCTCCTGCTTGCTCACCGTGCGAGGAGCGGTGAGCGGGGTTACTGACAGGTCGGTGCCTTGCGGCGTCGTCGTCGTATTCGAATCCCAGTCTACCAGCCCGTTGGTGGGGTTAGCGGCGATGTACGTGTTATACTGGGTAATGCCCGCAGTAGTGGCAGTGGCATCAGCCAAAGCGGTAGGGGCAGCCGTACCCGCACGGTAGTAGTACAGGAAGGAAGCTTTGATGCCATCAAAGTAATCCGCCTTTGCATCACCGCTCGTGATTAGACCACGCGTTTCAGCCTCCGACTTCGAGAAAAGGTGCTCGGATAACAGCATCAGTGCGGTAGGAGCATTGAAGCCTTTGAAGATGCCACCGGTTGCCGTGGGCGAGTTGGCACCCCGGAAGCGCGAGCCGATAAGCGGCAGCACTACGTTCGGGGGATTGCTCTCACCCGGTATAGAGCCAACGTACTGCGACAGGGTGTCCTTGCCCACTACGCGGCTGCCCAGCGTGTACAACTGCGAAACGCGGGGGTCTTTGTTTACAATGTACTGGTTGAGTACGTACTGAGTAGGAATCTGGTAGCTGCGCTCGGTCGCGTTGGAACCGGCCGCCGTGTAAGCGTAGCGGTTATAGAGGGGGTTCTGCTGGCTGGTCACCTGTGCGTAGGTAGGCTGAGCTACTACGTCGGTAGTGATAAAGCCATCAGCCGCCGACTGTAGCGTCGTCATCTGCGTTTTCACGTACGAGTCCAGCGTGGCATCGCCGGTCTGCGACTCGCGCAAAAGCGTGCGCAGCTTCAGGCTATTGGCAAACTGCTTCCATTTGGTCATGTTGCCACCAAATACGATGTCTTCCGCGCCAACGGTACGGACCCCGGCAGTAGCATTAGCCTTGTTGATATCAGCGATGGCGCCATCCAGCTGGACGATGAAGTCCTTGTAGATATCGGCCGCCTTATCATACTTGGGCGTGATGTTAGTGCCTGCCTGCAACGCAGATGTGTAGGGAATGTCACCGTACTCATCTACCAGCAGCTGAAAGTTGTACACCTTCATGATGCGCGCAATGGCCGCGTGGTAAGGGTAGCCGCTCGCCATCCCTTGGGTCTGAATGAGATTGTAATCGTTCAGGTTATCGTAGGTCTGGCTCCACAGGCCAGCGTAGTACGACGACGAGTAGTTATAGGTCTGCTCTTCGCCGTAGCCGCTCACTACTGCCGTTTTACCCCAGTACACGGCTACCCAGCTGGCGTAGCTATTGAAGCTGGGGTTGTTGCCTGTATAGTCCGCAGCCGTCACCGTCAGGGCCGAAGCCAGCAGGGCATTAGGAGTTACCGAGGTTGCTTGGTTGGGGTTGGTGTTGATGTCAAGAAATGACGAGCATCCAGTGGCGGCACTGGTTAGCGCTGCCGCTGCAAATAGCTTTAAATATAATTTCATTGCTAAGCAGATTAAAAAGTTGCGTTGAGACTAGCACCGTAGAACTTGGTAGCCGGCAAGCCCAGGTTGGTGTTGATACCAACGGCGTTGGAGTTGGTGCCCAGGTTACCGCTGAGTTCGGGGTCCGTGTAGATGTTCTCTTTCGGTACCCAGGTAAAGATATTACGGCCGTAAACGTTCAACGAGAGGCCCTTAACGAAGCCGGTTTTCTCGAGCAGGTTCATCGGCAGCGCGTAGCTCAACGAAAGCTCACGAATTTTGAAGAAGGTACCGCTGGTCACGTAGTTCTCAGCTACCGTCCGGTTCCAGGTCGAGTTCTGAGCCCAGAATTCGGCACCGCCGGGGGTTTTGCCTTGCGTGTTGGCTACGTAGGTAGCGCCGCCATCCGTCGAGATAGCCGAGTTCGGGTAGATGAAATCCTGACGACCATACATGGCGCTGCGAGCGCCGCTGCCCGTGAAGTCGAGGTCTTCACCGATGGCGTTGTAGATAACGTAGCCGGTGCGCAGTTCGCCCTGGCCAGACAGGGTCAGGCCTTTGTAAGCGATGCTGGCGTTGAAGCCATACTTGTACTTAGGCTGGGTGTTGCCGAAGCTGATGTTGTCAGCAGCTTTGAGCGGGTAGTAGTAAACCGTTTTATCGGTTGCGTCATACTTGTTGTTGGTGGCCTGCATCTTGATGAGGCCATCAGCCGTGCGCTGGTAGTGCGAGCCCTGGAGCACCGGGTAGGGCTGGCCGGGGATAGCGTAAAGTGCGGCGTTGGCCGAGCCACCCGACGAAAGTACCAGTTGGGTAAGGCCGTTGGGTAGGGAGATTACCTGGTTGTTGTTGTAGTTGAAGTTACCACCGATGACAACGGTCAGGCCGTTCTCCAGGCGGATGGGCGTGATGCTCAGGTCAGCTTCAACACCTTTGTTCTGTACTTCACCCGAGTTGAGCAGCAAAGAGCTGTAGCCGGTAGCAGTCGAGATGCTCGTGCTAACCGTCTGGTTCGTGCTCTTCTGCGCGTAGTAAGTAACACCACCGGCCACGCGGCGCTTGAAGAAGCTCAACTCAATACCGGCTTCCGTCGATACAGTTTCTTCCGGTTTGAGGCCGGGCTGCACAAGGCGGTTGTCAGCCGTGAAAGAGGCCTGCGAACCGAAGGGGAAGCCCGTACCCAGGCTGTAGGTAGAGTTCAGGGCGTAAGCACCGGTGGGGTTGTATACCCCAGTCGGGATGTTGAAGCCGTTGTATATCGGAGAGGCGTTGTTGAGCAGGTTAATCTGGCTCACTTTCGAGATACCACCGCGGAGTTTACCGTAGTCGAGGAACGAAGCGTCTTTCAGGGCCGGAATGGCATTGGTGAAGACGAACGAAGCGTCTACGCCAGGGTAGAAGAAGCTGCGGTTAGAAGGGTCCAGCACCGACGTGTTGTCGTTACGACCCGAGCCGTGCAGGAAGAAGAAGTCCTTGTAGCCCAAGGTCAGGTCAGCGTAGAACGCGTAGAGACGGGCCTGCGCAGTGCCATCAAAGCCACCAACCTGACCAACGCGGTTACCCAGGTTGAACAGGTCTGGGGTTGCCAACGCCGTCGAAGCAGCGTAGTTGTAGCGGGTGTCTACCTGCTGCACGTTGTTACCCAGGATGGCCTTCACGTTGATGTCGCCGAACGTTTTGTCCATACTCACAAACAGGTCCGAGTTGATGCGGGTGAAGCTGCTGTTGAGGTCCTGTACGGAGCCCGGCGTACCCGTGCCGGCTTTGTTGGTGTTGTTGTTGCGAACGAAGTCGTTGTACACGAACTTATTCTGGGTATTGATGGCCGACTGGTTGATGGTCGTGGTACCCAGGCGGTACTGTACCCGCAGCCAATCAGCTACCCGGTACGACAGGTCGATGTTGCCCAGGAGCGTGTTGCGACGGTCGTTCGTACGGTTGTTGTCGATAACCCAGTAAGGGTTAAAGTAGTAGGCGTTGTAGTAGCCGTTCGGGTTGGCATATTCGTTGTTCTGCCAGTCCTTGTAAGACGTCAGCGGAGCCATTACCGAGGTGTTGAACCAGTTCCAGTACACTGACTGGTCGCGGTCGAGCGTGTAGTGGGCATCCACTTTCTGCTGCGCGTACGATACGTTGAAGCCCATCGTCAAGCGGCCCAACTCACGCGAAGCGTTGAAGCGGAACGTGTTACGGTCGTACTTATCCTTGGGGACAATGCCGTTGTTGTGAACGTTCTGGTAAGAAGCAAAGAACTTGCTCTTCTCATCGCCACCCGAGAACGTAATCCCGTTCTGCATCTGGTAGCCCGTATTCCAAAACTTCTTCTTCTCGTCAGGACGAGCGTTGTAGGTCAGCATCTGCACGTCGCCGTTGGACAGCGCCTCGCCGAAAGGACGGAGCGAGCCATCGAAGCGGGGGCCAAACTGCTGGTTTTCAAAGCTGTTATAAGCCGTGTTCTCGTTCGAGTCGATGCTGCCATCAGCCGTAAAGTCCGGCCGGGATTTAGTGCCGCCACGCTGACCGTTCCAGGAGTTAGCGCCGGGGCCAAACTCGTTTTGCAGCTTAGGCAAGAACGAAACAGACTCAAACTGTGAGGTTTGCGAAAGCGTAACCTGGGGCGTGTTGCTGCCCTTTTTGGTGGTGATAATCAAGGCGCCGTTGGAGGCCTGCGACCCGTACAAGGCGGCGGCGTTTGCACCCTTCAGTACAGAAACGCTGGCGATATCGTCGGGGTTGAGGGCGACCAGAACATCATTGGTCGAGATAACGCCGTCAACTACAATCAGGGCTTCGTTGCTGCCGGTGAGCGAGCGCGTGCCGCGCAACGTCACGCGAACCTGGGGGTTAACACCCGAGCCGAGCGTCTGCACCTGCAAGCCCGATACTTTACCGGCCAAACCGTTGGTAACGTTGGTAACGCGTGCCTGGGTCACTTCTTTCGTGTCCAGCGTAGCGGTAGCGTAACCAATTTCCCGCTCTTGGCGCTGCACGCCAAGGGCACCCGTTACCACTACTTCCCCAATCTGCTTGGTGTCGGGAGCCAGAGCCACGTTGATGTTAGTGCCACTGCCGATGGGCTGGTCAATGGTAGCATAACCGATGAAGCTGAAGCTCAGAGTGGTAGCGGTGGTTGGAACGCTGAGCGAAAATACCCCGTCGTTGTTGGTCGAGGTACCGATGGTTGTCCCCTTTACCAGCACCGTTACACCGGGCAATCCCTGATTGTTACTCCGGTCAAGTACCCGCCCCGAAATATTCCGGTTTTGGGCCAGGGCTACTTGGAATAGCCCCGTGATGAACAAAATAACTAAGAAAGTAAATTGTCTCATATGAGAAAAATGTGGTGGATAATGGTGAAAATTATTCGTCAATCATCGAGATTGAGCGGGCAAGTTATTCATAAAAACTGAATGGGCAGGTTATGCGAAAAATAACAAACCCCTAACCGGGGATTAATTTTTCGCTGGCCGTTGGCAAGGGGGCCCGGCGGGTGGGTGTTGCTTAGGTGAAGAAAAGTAGGCCGGCTGTGCCGCCCAGACATACTTGAAAGGCTAAGGCAAGGCGGCATTCTAAGCTGGACAGCAGCTAGTCCGGCCCCGGCCGGGCTGGTTCTGGGCAGTTGATAAGTAGCGTAACGCTTGCCTTGCAAGGGCCACGAATCATGATAATCGGCTAAAAAACCTGCTATTAGCCGGTGAAATAGGCTGCGAAGCTCTTGAGCTACCAGCGGTGGAGCCGGTGGGGCTTTTTTGCCAACTAGCAGGGTCGGATAATTTTCTTGCGCCAGGCAAGGGGGCGGCTGCCGACCTTTGCCGCATGCATACTTTGCAAGACCTACGTGCGGGCAAGTTGGCGGGTATTCACCGCCTCGATTTGAAGGAGGGGCTCACCGAATTTCCGCCCGAAATACTCGACCTCGCTGATTCACTGGAGGTACTCAATCTTTCGGGGAATAAGTTGACGACCCTGCCCGCTGGGTTGGGTCGGCTGCGCAAGCTGCGCATCCTGTTCTGCTCCGACAATAATTTCACCACCGTGCCCGAAGTACTGGGCGACTGCCCCCAGCTGAGTATGGTGGGCTTTAAGGCCAACCAGCTGCGCACCCTGCCTGCCGCTGCCTTGCCCGCTGCCCTGCGCTGGCTCATCCTGACCGATAACCAACTCGCCACCCTGCCCACCGAGCTGGGCCACTGCGCGCACCTGCAAAAGCTGATGCTGGCCGGCAACCAGCTGCGGCAGCTACCGGCGGCGCTGGCCCAGTGCACGCGCCTAGAGCTGCTGCGCCTGGCTGCCAACCAGCTCCCAGAGCTGCCGGCGTGGCTGCTGGAACTGCCCCGCCTGGCGTGGCTGGCCTACGCGGGCAACCCGTGCAGCGCCCCGCAGGAGGAGCTGGCGGCCGTGCGCTACCCAGTGGGCAGCATAGGCTGGCCCGAGCTGGTTATGCAACAGCAACTGGGCGAGGGTGCTTCGGGGGTGATATACCGGGCCGAGTGGCGCCACCCGGCCGGCCCGCCTACCGAGGTAGCCGTGAAGCTCTTTAAAGGGGCCGTGACCAGCGATGGGCTGCCGCACAGCGAGATGCTGGCCTGCATGGCCGCGGGCGCTCACCCAAACCTGGTGGGCGTGGCCGGTAAGCTTATCCGGCACCCGGCCGGCACCGAGGGCCTGGTGCTGGACCTCATCGCCCCGGCTTTTAAAAACCTGGCCGGCCCGCCCAGCCTGGACTCGTGTACCCGCGATGTGTATGCGCCGGATACGGCCTTCAGCTTAGCGGCGGCGGGTCGGCTGGCCCACGGCATTGCCTCGGCCACGGCGCAGCTGCACCGCCGGGGGATTTTGCACGGCGATTTATACGCGCACAACATCCTGGCTACGCCGGGCGGGGCGGGTTTGCTAGGCGATTTTGGGGCGGCCAGCTTCTTTGACCCCGCCGCACCTGGTGCTTCGGCCTTGCAGTGCCTGGAAGCGCGCGCCTTCGGCTGCCTGCTGGAGGAACTGCTGCTGCATTGCCCCACCGATGCAGTGCCCGGGCGTCAGGTGATGACTCACTTACAGCAGCAGTGCGTACAGCCCGGCGTAATGGCCCGGCCTTCCTTTGCCGAAATGGCGCAGGAACTATCCGGCTTTCAGTAAAAAAATACTCCTTATAATGCTAACGCCTCACCTAGGGCCTTGGCCACGCGGCGAAGCTCCTCGTCGCCCATAGCGGTACCGCTGGGCAGGCACAGGCCCCGGCCGAACAAATCTTCGCATACCGCGCCGCCGTAGTGCGGCGTGCTGGCAAAAAGTGGCTGCAAGTGCAGCGGCTTCCAAAGCGGGCGGCTCTCGATGCGGCGGGCTTCGAGGTGCTGGCGCACGCTCTCGGGCGTGGCGGAGGTAGTGGCCGGGTCGAGCAGCAGCGTGGTCAGCCAGCGGTTGGAGCGGCTGCCGGCGGGCTCGGTGGCGGGGGCTACGGCCAGGCCGGGCAGCCGGGCCAGGTGCTCGCGGTACCACTCAAAAATCTCGCGGCGGCGCTTCACGCGGTCAGGCAGCAGCTCCATCTGGCCCCGGCCGATGCCCGCCAGCAGGTTGCTGAGGCGGTAGTTGTAGCCCACCTGCGAGTGTTGATAGTAGGGCGCGGGGTCTTTGGCCTGCGTGGCCAGGAAGTGCGCCTGTGCCGCCAACTCACGGCTGGCGGTTACGAGCGCGCCGCCGCCGCTGGTGGTCAGTATCTTATTGCCATTAAACGAAAACACGCCTACCTGCCCGAAGCTGCCCAGCGGGCGCTGCTGCCAGGTAGCGCCCAGCGCCTCGGCCGCGTCTTCCAAAATAGGGAGGTCGTACTCGGCGGCCAAGGCCAGGATGTCGGTCAGCAGCGCGGGCATACCGTAGAGGTGCACCAGCAGGAGGGCCTTCGGCTTTTTGCCCAGTCGGATTCGGTCCTTGATGGCTTCGCGCAAGCGCATAGGGCAGATGTTCCAGGTGGTAGGCTCGCTATCGACAAAAATCGGCGTGGCCCCGCAATAGAGAATGGCGTTGGCCGAGGCCACGAACGTAAACGAGGGGCACAGCACCTCATCGCCCGGGCCCACGCCCAGCAGCAGCAGCCCCAAGTGCAGCGCCGCCGTGCCCGAAGTAAGCGCCACGCAGTGCGGCACGCCCACCGCCGCGCAAATATCGGCCTCGAAGCCCGTGAGGTTGGGGCCCGTGGGGGCTACCCAGTTGTCTTCCACCGCTTTGTTGAGGTAGTTCAGCTCGTGGCGGCCCAGGTGCGGCGGCGATAGGTAAATACGGTCCATGAATTGGAGTGAGAAGCAAGAAGGCGAAAAGCAGCAGTATCGTTCGGATACCCGCGCCTTACTCAGTCCAAGTTTTGATAGGTCGGGCCGGCACGCCGACTACGGTGGTACGGGCCGGCACGTGGCGCACAGCCACGGCACCCGCGCCCAGTACGGCGTAGGCTCCGGTGGTAACACCTTGAATAATAGTAGCGTGCGCGCCCACGCAGGTGCCTTCGCCCAGGTGCGCCGCGCCGCCCACGCTGGCCTGCGGCAGCAGCGAGCAAAAATCGGCCAGCGTCGCGTCGTGGCCCACCGTGCAGTTGGGGCTGAGCAGCACGAAGCGCCCCAGCGTGATATCGCACGTCAGCACGCAGCCCGGTTGGATGAGGCAGCCCTCGCCCAGGGCCACACGCTGCGTCGGGTGCAGCGCCACCTGCGGGTGCACCAGCGCTGGAAAGTGCAGCAGCGGCGAGGTGAGCCGGCCCACCACGGCGGCCCGGTCCGCGCTGCTGCCCACGGCCACCGCCACGGCCAAGGGCTCGGGGGTGGCGTTGAGGTCGGGGGTGGTGCCCAGGTAGGGTAGGCCACCCACGGTCGGCGTCGTGGGGCGGCGGTCGTCGTAAAAGCCGCGCACCTCCCAGGCGGCGCCGGCGGTATTCAGCTGGCTTAGCAGCAAGGCTACCTCGCGGCCCAGGCCGCCCGCCCCCACAATGACGATGGGGCGAGCGGCCCGGTCGGGGTCAACTTCGTATTCTGCAAAAAATAAATGGGTCATGGGCAGCGGCGCGCCAGGCGGGCTGCCGGGAGCGCATTAGGCGGCCAGCATAGTTTCGCCGTGCTGGCTGGTGTCGAGGCCGCGGGTTTCGTTCTCGGCATTTACCCGAATGGGCACGATAAAGTTAGTGACCCGGTACAGAAGCCACGAGCCGCCGAAGGTAAAGGCGCCCACCACGGCCAGCGTGAGCAGGTGATAATAGAGTA
>Ga0160428_1000138_pt1 | contig 90722 bp, 74 predicted proteins | sample SolpanmetagenomM_FD_108198 | JGI IMG/M metagenome (GOLD analysis project Ga0160428, IMG submission 108198) | Solar panel surface microbial communities from Lawrence Berkeley National Laboratory, California, USA - M | ecosystem: Engineered > Built environment > Solar panel > Unclassified ...
TTCCCGTCGTTTGGGAGTGCAAAGGTAGAGCGAAAAAGGGCCCCGTGTCAAGCCCCGATCCGAAAAAAGTCACTGCTATTTGTCCGGCAAGCGGGTAAGTAGCCATCAGTCAGCTACTTACCCTGACAAGATTGTTTAAACTTTTTTCAGCAGGTGATTCTTCTTGCCTTTAGAAACCAGCGCATATCGGTCCTGAAGCCACTCAATGGCTGGATTTGCGGCCGGATCAGACACCTTTGTTTTATTTATGCTTACCGCATTTTGAGCGATTGCGCGACGTGCCTCTCCCTTCGATGCGTATACTTGTCCTTTGCTAGCTGTTGATAAAAGGTCTGTGATGTCTTTGCAATCGGCCAGATCTTCCGCCGTTATCTCGGTTTGTGGTACGCCTTCGAATATTATATCGAACTCGTCGACCTTCAACGAGCGAAGTGTATCAAGCGTGGCTTTACCAAATAATACTTCCGAGGCTTTCACGGCCAAATCGTATCCCTCCTGGGAGTGCACGCGAATCGTGACGTCTTCGGCGATTGCCTTTTGCAGAATGCGCAGATGTGGTGCCTCGGCGTGTTGCCGTTCCAGTTCCTCTATTTCCTCCTTTGTCAGGAGCGTAAATACCCGAATCAGGCGCGTACTATCTTCATCGGCTGCATTGAGCCAGAATTGATAAAATTGGTACGGAGAGGTCATTGCCGGGTCGAGCCAGATATTCCCACCTGCCGACTTACCAAACTTGGTACCGTCTGATTTGGTGATCAATGGTGTGGTCAGGGCAAATGCCTGGTATTCTTCCCGGCCTTCTTTGCGCCGGATTAGTTCAGTACCGGTTGTGATGTTGCCCCACTGGTCTGATCCGCCCATCTGAAGGCGGACTCCTCTGTTTTTGTAAAGCCAGTAGAAATCATATCCCTGTAGCAGCTGGTACGAAAATTCCATGAAGGATAAGCCGGTTTCCAGCCGCTTCTTCACGGAGTCTTTTGCTACCATATAGTTGACTGTAATGTGCTGACCCGCTTCCCGCAAAAACTCGAGGAACGTAATCCCTTTAAACCAGTCATAATTATTGACCATTTCAGCGGCATTGTCGCCGGAGTCGAAGTTCAGGAATCGCGTCAGCTGCGCCCGGATACCAGACTGATTCTTACGCAATGTTTCTTCAGACAGGTAATCACGTTCTGCCGAACGGCCTGATGGATCGCCAATCATACCGGTAGCACCGCCAACCAGCGCGAACGGCTTGTGACCCGCCCGCTGTAAATGCACTAGCAGCATGATCGTAGCCAGATTGCCAATGTGGAGCGATGCGGCCGTTGGGTCGAAACCGATGTAGCCGGCGGTCAGTTGGTTTTGCAGTTGTTCTTCAGTGCCGGGCGTCATGTCCTGCAACATACCACGCCAGCGGAGTTCTTCGATAAAATTCATACAGAGTGAAATCGGACCGCCAGGGCGGAATGAAAGAGCGAACGAGCAAAAGGATGTTTTTCCCATGCTCTCCCGTCATTATACGTACTTACAAAAGTATGGCTTTACGGCAAAAGCAGCGACGAGTCGCCGTAACTCAAAAAACGGTAATCGTGCTGTAAGGCTGTCTGGTAAACGCGCTGCCAGTTATCACCGATCAGGGCCGCTATCAACAGGATCAGTGTTGAACCAGGCTGGTGGAAGTTGGTGATGATACCGCGACAAAGCCGAAAGCGATAACCGGGCGTAATATAGATACTGGTATGCGCCGTAACGGTTGCCAGGTCATTCGTATTCATATACGCCAGCACAGCCTGTATAGCTTCGGTGGGTGACGGCTGTTGGTCGATGGGTAAGCGATACGCGTAGTGTTGATCCAGCACAAACGGATTCGCTTCCTGGTGCATCACCCGTACGCCCATCCAGTATAAACTTTCCAGCGCCCGCATGGACGTGGTACCAACGGGAATGATGTGTCCAATCCGACCGAGCAGGTTTCGCAGATTAGCCGCCTTATAAACGATCTCCTCGGTGTGCATGAAATGCTGCCGGACATCATCGGTTTTGATCGGCTGGAATGTCCCGGCTCCTACGTGTAAGGTAAGGTAACCATGGCCGATTCCCTGCTGCGCCAGTGCGTCAAGTACGGCGGGGGTAAAATGTAGCCCGGCAGTTGGTGCGGCTACGGCTCCTTCTTTCTCCGAATAAACTGTCTGATAGGTGTCGCGGTCGGTGTCGGTGGCTTCGCGGTTAAGGTAGGGCGGCAGGGGAATCTGACCGGCCTGCTCGATAATCTGCGCAAACGACTGGTCTGCGGGGTGCCAGCTGAACCGGATCAACGACTGCGCCGGATCGAACCAGTCAGCGCGAAGTGTCACCTCGCCCTGTGGCGTCGGCAGGCGGGTTTCGAGTGTTTCGTTTGCCTTCCAGCGTTTACGGTTACCAATCATTACCTGCCAGATCACCTCGCCCGTTGCTTCCATGGCCTCACTGATCGGGGGAACCGTGTTTGTATCGGGATCGACGGGATTCAGCAGAAACAGCTCGATCAGCGCGCCGGTTGCCCGCGTAAAATGCAGCCGCGCCGGAATGACCCGGGTGTTGTTGAACACCAGGTAACTATCGGCGGGTAGTTGACGGGGTAACTCGGTAAACGTAGTGTGTTCGATCTGACCAGCTTTGTAGACCAGTAGCTTCGATGCGTCGCGCTGGGGCAATGGAAAGCGGGCAATCCGGTCGTCGGGCAGGTCGTACTGTATGTCGCTTAGCCGGAGTTCGGGTAATTCAGTCATCGGCCGATGGTTTCATGAATAAACGAATCGGGAGGGCCGCCAGTACGATAATTATGATGGCCGTACAAACAGGCAGCAGACCGCCGTAGTCAATGAAACGAACGGTACGGGCTGACTGATTGAGCAGTGATAATACAAACAGCCCCAGCGCCAGGATGGTACTGATAGCAGCCGTCAGGGCATAAAACCAATTAATGAATACGGTGTTAAGCTGAGACCGGTGCGCGGTCCAGTCCGCCTGATTCGGCACGGCCAGTTTGCTGGATGGCACACGGGGAAACAGCCGACGCAGGGCTCCAAGGCTGGTGAGACTAATGAGGAAAATGCCAATAGCGACGTAAAACAATGTTTCACGGTTGATGTACTGAATAGCCCGGTTGGCGTCATCGAACCGAACGGCTACTTCTTCGGGATACGATATGTAGCTACTGAATAGCGATACCAGAAAACCAAGTATGGCCAGTATGCGCCAGGCGCGAATAAACAGAGTACCTGCGGTCATGTAAATTAGCGAAAGAACGAAAGCGTGAAGCTGGATCAGGCCACGGTGGTCGGGCCACGACGGTCGCCGGTGCGGAGCGGTCAGCTATCACACTTACGCTTGTTAATGCGTACGTTTTTGAATCAGGGCGCAAAGGTACGGCCTGAACGGTCGAATTCCGTTAGCTTAGCTTTTTGTTGTAACACAGGGTTTATACATTTCATGAAGATTTACACGAAAACGGGAGATACCGGACAAACCGCTTTAATTGGTGGCCGACGGGTAAGTAAGGCCGAGTTGCGGATTGACGCGTACGGCACAGTCGATGAGCTGAATGCCTGGCTGGGACTGCTGCGCGATCAACCCGCCAATGCGTCGCGGGTTGGCCTACTGGCCGACATTCAGGATCGGCTATTCACCATTGGGGCTGAGTTAGCCACGGACCCCGACAAGGCGATCCGGAAAGCACTGCCAGCCATTGTCGAATCAGACGTAGTGCGGCTGGAGGAACGTATGGACGCGATGGATGCTGATTTGCCGGAACTGCGCGCCTTCGTGCTACCGGGCGGCCATCAGTCGGTATCGTTCTGCCATCTGGCCCGAACGGTCTGCCGCCGATGTGAGCGCGTAATCATCGCCCTGAACGCGCAGGAGCCGATCGATCCACTGGTGATTCAATACATCAACCGCCTGTCGGACTACCTTTTTGTGCTGGGGCGCAAACTAACGCAGGAACTCGCGGCCGATGAGATCGAATGGAAGCCCCGTGTGTGACCCGAAAAAGAAAGTTGTTAAGACAACTAAACTTACTCCGGCTATTTTTTTAGTTTTGCCGTACCCCGTTCAAAACGGCTTTGTGCATTAACCAACACCCTGATTATGACGACGGACGTCTTGCAGATTGAGTTGCGGAAAGCGGAACGCTCCCGCATTCAGGAGGTCGATTTTAATAATCTTCCTTTCGGAAAACACTTCTCCGACCATATGTTCGTGGCGGACTTTATTGACGGTGAATGGCAGAATCAGCTGATTGTGCCGTTCGACAACTTTACGCTCAGCCCGGCCCTATCGTCGCTGCATTACGGTCAGTCGATTTTTGAGGGTATGAAGGCGTTCAAGAACGAATCGGGCGAAGTGCGACTGTTCCGGCCGCTGGAAAACCTCAAGCGGATGAATGAGTCGGCGAAGCGGATGTGCATGGCCACGCTGACGGAAGACGTATTCATGGGCGGCATGGAAGCGTTGCTGCGCGTCGATGCCGATTGGGTACCGTCGTCGGCGGAAAGCTCGCTGTACATACGCCCGTACATGTTCGCAACCGATACGTACTTGGGTGTAGCGCCGTCGAAGACGTATAAATTCTGCATTTTCACCTGCCCCGTGGGTGCGTACTACTCGAAGCCACCCAAGCTGAAAATTGAAACAGACTACATCCGCTCGGCACCGGGCGGGGTTGGTTTCGCCAAATGCGCCGGGAACTACGCCGGGTCAATGTACCCAACGTTACTGGCGCAGCAGCAGGGTTACGATCAGTTGATCTGGACCGACGCCCGCGAACACAAATACATCGAGGAATCAGGCACGATGAACATCATGTTCGTGATCGATGGTAAGCTGGTTACGCCCGCCACGTCGGATTCCATCCTGAAAGGGATCACCCGTGATTCACTCCTCCAGATTGCCCGCAGTATGGGTATAGGCGTTGAAGAACGGCTGGTTTCGATTGAGGAAGTTATCAGTGGTATCGAGAGCGGCCGTCTGACGGAAGCGTTCGGGGCCGGAACAGCAGTGGGTGCATCGCCTTACGCGCTGATCGGGTACAACGGTACCGATTATATGCTGCCCGAATACGGCCCGGCCGATTCACTGGCGGTCAAGCTGCGCGATCAGATGAACGCGATCCGTACCGGTCAGGTGACAGACACTTTCGGCTGGGTACACACGGTTTAAGGATTTTTGGTTTACGGTGGGTTGCCCTCACGGCTGCGCGCCCCTCACCCCTGCCCCTCTCCCAAAACGGGAGAGGGGTTCTTTTTGTGAATGGATGTAGCCTGGACGTCCACGTCCGGGTGGACGCAAAGCGGCCTGTTAGCTGCCGCCTAGACTAGTTGGCCTGACGGCCACCCGGACGTGGACGTCCAGGCTACTTTTGGCGCTACAGCCCGCCAGTCCGGGCCAGGATTGTTGCTTAAAAATACAGGCTATTCACCAGGCGGAAGGTGTTGCAGTGGGCTTCGACGATGTCGGTCAGGCGGGGCGAATAGCCGCCCCCCATCGATACGGTAATGGGTAAACTGCGCTGAATGGCCTGCTCGAAAACAAAGCGGTCGCGTTGCAGGCAACCCTCCCGGCTAACGGCCATTTTCCCCAGCCGGTCAGACGCCAGAATATCGACACCCGACACGTAGAACAGGAAATCGGGCTGCACACGATCGATCAGGTTGGGGAGCGTGTCGTAAAGCGTGTTGAGGTACAGCTCATCGGCGGTGCCGGTAGGTAGTTCGATGTCAAGATCCGACTGCTCTTTGCGAAGTGGGTAGTTGTCTTTGCCGTGGACGCTGAACGTAAACACGCGCGGTTCGTGCTGAAACATGACGGCCGTTCCATTGCCCTGATGCACATCCAGATCAATCACCAGAATTTGCCGGGCCTGCCCCGTTTCGAGCAGATAGTGCGCGGCAACCCCCACGTCATTCAGCATACAGAATCCTTCACCCCGGTCGGGAAAGGCATGGTGCGTCCCGCCAGCCACGTTCATCGCGACGCCGTCCCGCCGGGCCAGCTGCGTACAGTCAATGGTACCCTGCGTAATGATCCACTCGCGATCGATAAGCTCGGGCGTCAGCGGGAAACCAATCCGTCGCACCATTTCGGCGGGTACAGTCAGTGTTTTGAGCTGGTGGACATAGTCGGGCGTATGCACACCCAGCACCCAGCGGTCGTCGACGGGAGACGGGCCAAAGAAGTTGTCGTCGGTGCAGGTGCCTTCGTACAGAAGTTGCTCGTAGATCAGTTCGTACTTAAGCATTGGAAACCGGTGGCCCTCCGGTAGTCGGAGTCGATAAACCGGCGAAAAGGCAATCTGGAGCATACTAACTGGTCAACGGATGGCAGTATATGTTGTCGATGTTCAGCACTTTCATACTACGTAAGCGTGACAAAAAAATAGTCAGGTATACAGTCACCCGACTACCTGGAATCAGTTTTGCCCGCAGTTTCGGACGAAAAATGGCATACGACTTTGGACGAAATGACGTTACCAATGCTACGCCGACCTGCATCCACCTACGCTGCCGGGGCCGTTTATGAAGCGATAACAATTTTATAACCGCCCGGTACCGGTCAGTGTTACGGATAGACATCACCCGGCTTTTTACGCTTACCCAACACATCTATGAAAACAGCTATCATTACCGGAGGAGGCCAGGGTATTGGCCGCGTAACGACACAGTATTTGATTACTCATGGCTACCGGGTAGCCGTTTGGGAAGCCGATACGGAGGCACTGGCGGAGATGCGCGATGCCTTCAAAGCGTCGTCATCGCAACTCCTGTTTATCTCCTGCGACGTATCGAGTGAAGTCAATGTAAAGAAAGCCGTCGACCAGACGCTGAGCCATTTCGGGCAGATCGACGTGCTGATCAACAATGCCGCCCAGATGACCCGCAAGTCGATCGATAAGCTGACACAGGACGAGTGGAACCGGGTTATCGGCACCAATCTGACCGGTACATTTCTGTGTACCAAACACTGCGCTCCGGCAATTGCCGCGCAGAAAGGATGCATTATCAATATGTGCTCGACACGCGCTTTCCAGTCAGAACCCGACACGTTTGCGTATTCAGCCTCGAAAGGCGCGATCCTGTCACTGACCCATTCGTTGGCCATTAGCCTGGGGCCGGCGATACGGGTCAACTGCATTAGTCCCGGCTGGATCGACGTGTCGGCGTTGAAGAAAGCGAAATCAAAACCCGACGATCTGACGCCCGAAGATCACGCGCAACACCCGGCCGGGCGGGTTGGTACGGCCGACGACATTGCCCGGATGATTCTGTTCCTGATCTCCCCCGAAAACAGCTTTATCACGGGCCAGAACTTCACGGTCGACGGGGGCATGACGCGAAAGATGATCTACGTGTAAACACACGGCAGGCACAGCTGGTTAAGAGATGTACCAAACGCTCGGTTAAGGTACCAGTCAGACAGTTTTTCTTGATAACGCTCTGTTTGCTATTTAACTAGCTGGTCCATTTTCATCAACGCATGACACTAGAGGTTACTACCGCATCGGAAACTGCTCCGCTTGAAGTTCTTGACGTACAGGTTTCCAGCCGCCGGTCGGCCGGGCCGCTGTTACTGTCGATCGGCTTACTGTATCGTATGGGGCGTAAGAATCGATCGTTCAGCGTTCCGACGCTTTCCTGGTTCGATGCAAGTCGGCTTCAATACTTTTCGCAGCAGCTGGCCGCAACAAGCTATCCCGAATCGTGCTCGGTCGACCTGCCGGACGCAGGCTTGCGCCTGACCGGATCAGCCCGTCGGCTGGCGGGGCGCTGGACCACGGGCCGGACAGTGAAGATTGAGCCCACACCCGGTGCAGCGGTAGCCTTCGCTCCTTTCTCGGTGCATGCGTCGCATACCGACATTGCCGACTACTCCCGCAAGCTGTACAACCGGTTGTGGGAAGTATTTACCCGGGCTTAATCCCTCACCCATTACTTTTTTTTACTCAACCCGTTATGAACAGCGAAAACCAGGATGCGATGCTGAATCAGCACGATCAGACCTACCGCCCCGATACCGGTGGTCCGGCACAAACGCCCGTCGATGGTCAGATGATGGACGAAACGTATAACCCCACCGATCTCTCGGGCGATGCCCAGACGATGCCGACAACGCCGACTGATGAAGACGATGCTACCAATGGTACTGGAGCTGCGTCGGGTAGCCCGAATATGGAACCCGACATCGACAACTATGGCAACGGCGATGCGCTGGGAAATAATGACGGTACCGAGCCAGACCCGGCTATGAATGACGACGACATGCGTGGCGGGTTGTAAGGGATAAAGTTAACTATCCGATAAAGCGGAGACTTCTGACGGGAGTCTCCGCTTTTCATTTGTACCGCGTCAGTGCGGGCTGTTCTGAAAACAGTAGGCAGCGCGTCTGGTTAATCAGGCAGTTTACAGGCTATACCTTATGATAACGAAGCAACTCTCAACTGGACTACGGCTGGCATTGACGGCAGGACTACTGGCCTCCCTCAACTCAACCCTACACGCCCAAAGCACAAAACCCATGCAATCAATCGAATACCAATCGCCATCGAAACCGGTGGAAACGGGTAAGGCACCAGGCCTACAATCACGACTGGTCAGCGACGTAAGCGGCACGAAGACATACGTACTGATTTTTGCCAAAGGCGATGAGGTACTATCAGGGCTGACCGACTTTGCGAAACAGAACAACGTACAGTCGGCCCACTTTTCGGCGATTGGCGCGTTTCAGCGGGCCACAACAGCCTGGTTCGACCCAGCGAAAAAGCAGTACCGGCTCAATCCGATCGAAGGGCCGATCGAACTGGTGTCACTGCTGGGCGATATTGCTGTTCACGACGGAAAACCAACCGTTCACGCGCACATGGCCGTTGGACACCCCGACGGACGGGTTGAGGGTGGGCATCTGATTAATGGCTACGTATTTCCGACCGTCGAAGTATTTATGACCGTATACCCGACACCGTTATACAAGAAAGACGATGCCGAAACCGATCTGAACTTCATCGATCCGACGCTGAAAAGTAAGCCATGACCCGCGCCGAATTTCTGCTGAGCAGCGTACCGCTTTTTACCTTGCCCGTTATGAACACCGATAGCCCCATGCCCGAAACGTACCAGTTTGCCGACGACGGTACGATTCCGAACAGCCGGTATCCGCTATTGCTTTACCGCAACGTTTTTTCGGCGCGCGGAACCGCAGGAGCAGCCTGGCTGGAGCGTCGGTTTGCCGATAACAACTGGACAAACGCGTGGCGCAACGGCATCTTTTCGTACACGCACTACCACAGCCTTTCGCACGAAGTACTGGGCATTTACAGCGGCTCGGCACAGGTGCAGCTGGGGGGTGAGCAGGGGAAGACGGTCCACTTGCAGGCTGGCGATGTCGTCGTTATTCCGGCGGGCGTCGGCCACAAAAATCTGGGTGCATCAGCCGACTTCGGCGTGGTCGGTGCTTATCCCGATGGGCGTACCTTCGACGTACTGCGTGGCCAACCCGGCGACCGCCCGAAAGCCGACCAGACAATAGCCGCTCTGCCCCTGCCCGGCACCGACCCGCTGCTGGGTGCGTCGGGCGGAGTCGGTCAGCTCTGGAAATAGCATAATTCAATTGTACGAACTCTGGCATAAGCCGCTCTATCCGATGACGAGCGGCTTTTTTCAAATACATACACTTGTACTTTTCATAGACTCTACAAACACTATATTCTGAAAAATACATAAGTAAATAATCAAATAATTACAAAAAGTAGGCAGGTAGGGGTAAGTTCAGCAGGGCAGGACCACAATATTTGACTATCCGACCGACCTGATCACTCGACCGGGGGCAACGATTCCTGACACTAAACCTGGAACCCCATGCACAAACTTTATCCATTGGCAGTGCTCACGCTGCTGGCGGGAACCGTGTCGGCTCGCACGTCGGCACTACTGACCGGATCGACCCCGCCCCTACCCACTGCATCCGGGATAGCACATCACCTGGTAGCGCACACGGTCGGCTCCAGCCCATCACGCGGAAAGATCAGCCTGGCCGATATAGACGTAACGGGTCGGGTGGTCGATGAGAAAAACAACGGGTTGCCGGGCGTTACGGTCGTGGTGAAAGGCAGCACTAAAGGCACGACCACCGATGAGCAGGGCAGCTTCAAACTGGCCGTTCCCGGTCCACAGTCGGTGCTGGTGTTCAGTTTCGTCGGGTACCAGACAAAGGAAGTTCCGGTTGGCAACAACACCGTACTGAACGTATCGCTGGGCGAGGGCGATCAGACGCTGAACGAAGTGGTCGTGGTGGGCTACGGCAGCCAGCTGAAAAAGGAGATTACCGGGGCCGTACAGAACGTCAGCGCGCAGGAAATCAAAGACCTACCCGTGTCGCAGATCGGTCAGAAATTACAGGGGCGACTGGCGGGGGTGCAGATCAATCAGACGACGGGTAAACCGGGGCAGGGCATCAGCATTCGTATCCGGGGGCAGGTGTCGGTATCGGCCGGTAGCGACCCGCTATACGTGGTCGACGGGTTTCCGATTACCGGGACCATCGGCCAGCTCAACCCCGACGAGATCGATGACATTTCCATTCTGAAAGATGCGGCTTCAACCTCGCTCTACGGCTCCCGCGCGGCCAACGGTGTGGTGCTGATTACGACAAAAAAAGGTAAAGTCGGGCAGACCAGTATCAGCTTCAACGCCTTCGCGGGAGTGCAGCAGGTACCCCAGCGGGGGCGCGTAAAGATGCTCAACGCGGTGGAGTTTGCCCAGTTCAAGAAAGAGTACTACCAGGATCAGGGGCAGGTCGTACCGACCGAATTTCAGGACCCGTCGCAGTACGAAGGCAAAAACAACGACTGGTACGGTGCGCTGCTGCGGGTGGCCCCGATTCAAAGCTACAACCTGACCATTACCTCCAACCGCGACCGGGCCAGCACATCGCTGGTGGCGGGGGTTTTCAACCAGGACGGCGTGGTGCTGAACAACAAATACAAGCGCTACTCCCTGCGGATGAACTCCAACTACAACCTGACCGACCGGGTGACCGTGGGTTTCAACGTGGCTCCCTCCTACGTGTTCGACAATACGCCACGGACGGACGGCGACCGGGGCACGGGTATTCTGTTCAACGCGCTGCACACCTGGCCCGTCATGCCGATCTACGATGCCAACGGCGACCTGACCAAATTCAACCAGTTTCCGGGCAGTACGGGCAACATCTTCGCGTATCCCAACTGGCTGCGGGCTGCGAAGGAGCTGATCAACGAAACCCGCAACACCAACCTGCTTGGTAATGCGTACATCACCTACCGCCCCATCGCCGGGCTGACGCTCAAATCGACCATCAACATCGAATACCTTAACTCGAAATTCTTTTTCTTCAACCCGTCGACAGCCACCAACTCGATCAACGTACCGATACCAACGACGGCCGTATCGATTCGGCAAAGCATGGAAAACGTATCGTGGCTGAACGAAAACCTGGCCACCTATTCGCGGACTTTCAACGATCATAATTTTGAACTGCTGGCCGGTTTCACCAATCAGCGATTCCGGCAGGACATCACCCGGATTCAGGCCGACACCTACGCCAACGACCAGATCCCGACGGTTCAGGGTGGTCTGAATATCAACCGGGCGGGCACGTCGAGCGGAGTCAACGAGTGGGCGCTGACCTCGTATCTGTCGCGGCTGACGTACAATTACAAGGGCAAATACCTGTTCACGGCCGCTATCCGAACCGACGGCTCGTCGCGCTTCGGGTCAGCCAATCGCTGGGGTACGTTTCCGTCGGCGTCGCTGGGCTGGGTGCTGTCGGACGAGGAGTTTCTGAAACCGATTCCGGCCGTTTCGTTTGCCAAAGTCCGGGCCAGCTACGGCATCATCGGCAACAATAACATCGGCAACTACACGCAGTACGCTCTGCTCGACAACACGACCAACGCCGTTTTTGGCAGCAACGTCGTGTCGGGGGCCGTACCGACGTCACTGGCCAACCCGAACCTGGGCTGGGAGACGACCCGGCAGTTCGACGCGGGGCTGGACCTCGGCCTGTTCAACGACCGTATCCAGTTCGTCTACGACTTTTATACCAAGCGCACGACCAACCTGCTCTACGCCGTACAGATTCCGCAGGAGTCGGGTTTCACCAACTACAGCGACAATATCGGCGAGATCAAATTCTGGGGGCATGAGTTTTCGCTGACGTCGAAAAACACAACCGGTCGGTTTCAGTGGACAACTAACGCCAACATCTCGTTCAACCGCAACCGGGTCGAGTCGCTGGCACCGGGCATCGACCGGGTATATGGCACGTTCCACATCACGCAGGTCGGGCAACCGTTCGGGCAGTTCTACGGCATGGTGAAAGACGGGTACTACCAGAACGCGCAGGAAGTGGCCAGTTCGCCCATTATTCCGGGCCGGTCGGCGGTGGGCACGATCAAGTTCCGGGACGTCAACGGCGACGGCGTCATTACCTACGGGGGCGACAAAGACGACCGGGCCATCATCGGCAGTCCGTTTCCGAAGTTCGTTTATGGCATCACCAATTCCTTCCGCTACGGCAACTTCGACGCGTCGATCGTGGGGTCGGGTTCGCAGGGCAATCAGTTGTGGGTGCGGCACCTCTACAGCACCGCCAACCTCGACGGCGTATTCAACCTGGTGGCGGGGGTGAAAGACCGGTTCCGCGTCGGCAGCGACGGTACCGTCATCACACCCGGCGCGGGTATGTTCGGCGCGACCAACGGGGGCGGCAACTTTACGGGTGTCGAACGCGACTGGAACAGCAGCCAGTTTCTGGCGAATGCGTCGTACTTCACGATCAAAAACATCACGCTGGGCTACACTTTTGGACCGCTGAACCGCTTTTTCAAGTCGGCACGGGCTTACGCATCGGTGCAGCAGGTGTACGTCTTCACGAAATACACGGGCGGACCGAATCCCGAAACCAGCGGCAACGCAACCGGCGACGGTCCCGGCGACAACCTGAGTCAGGGCGTCGATCTGTCGAACTACCCGGTACCCCGCACCTATACGCTGGGGGTTAACCTGAATTTCTAAAGCCGTCGATCATGTAGAGACGCGAAATATCGCGTCTCACCGCCGGATGGTTATTACACCGAATGGTGTTCTGCCGGACGGTCGTTGCTCCGGATAGCTACTATACCGGATGGACGCAAAGGCTGGCGCGTGCTGAGACGCAAGGTATTTCGTCTCTACAAAAAAACATAAACCGCTGTTTATCAACATGAAAACACGATATATCATAACGGGGCTGCTGGCCGTCGTCATCGCCAGTTGCAAAAGCGACTTCCTGACGGTCGTGCCGGAAACGGCACTCAGTTCGGCCACCTTCTACAAGGCCGAGGCTGATTTTCAGCAGGCCGTCAACGGGGCTTACGTGCCGCTCCGGGCTCAGTTCAACGAGCGGGCGTGGATACTGGAGGAAATGCACTCCGACAACACCTACTACGCCCGGAATATCCTCTACGGCGCGGTTGACCCGACGGAAAACGTGGCTGACTTCGCCGTGCCGACAGCCGGTGGCGTCACCGCGAACGACAACGTACTCTGGGCGTTCCGGTACAATTACCAGATCATCGCCCGCACCAACCAGCTCCTGTCGCAGATCGACGGCGTTACGTTCACCAGTGCCGACAACAAAAATAACATTAAGGGACAGGCCGAATTTCTGCGGGCCTTCGCCTACTTCGACCTCGTGCGGCTGTTTGGCAAGGTGCCGCTGCACCTGATGCCCTCCACGGGCCGGGAAGATGCGGCTCTGCCCCTATCCACAACGGATGAGGTGTACGCGCAGATCGAGAAAGACGCCAAAGACGCCAGTACGCTCCTGCCCAATAAAGCGAAGCAGGAAGCGGGCCGGGCCACGTCGGGAGCCGCGAAAACGCTACTGGCCAATCTGTATATCACCCAGAAAAAATGGGCGCAGGCCGAATCGCTGATGAAGGAGGTCATTACAAACGACGGCTACGCGCTGATGCCCGACTACAACGATGCCTTCTCGTACACGGGGGCCAACAAAAACAACCAGGAGTCGGTATTTGAAGTGCAGTATATGGAAGGATCAGGCGGCTACAACGGCAACCAGATTTACCGCTTCGTACCGTCGCCGATTACGGCCGCTGAGCTGAAACCCATTACCGGTACGACCAACACACAGCCGACGTCGCAGGAAAGCAACAACATCCCCACACCCGACCTGATTGCCGCGTACGAAGCGGGCGATAAGCGGAAGGATATTTCCATCGGCACCGTCACGCTGAGCCAGAGTGCCCGCGAAAACAAGACCTATCCGTACATCAAAAAATACGCCCGTACCCACGCCGTACACAACATTACGGGGCAAAACTGGCCGGTCTATCGCTACGCCGAAGTGCTGCTCTTTACGGCCGAAGCCGCCAACGAACAGGGCAAAACGGGCGATGCCGTTACGTATCTCAACATGGTGCGGAGCCGGGCGGGACTGGCGGCAACGACGGCCGCTACGCAGGCGACCCTGCGCGAAGCGATTTTCAAAGAGCGACGGGTGGAGCTGGCCTTCGAAAACAAGCGCTGGTTCGACCTGACGCGCACGGGCCGGGTGAAAGAAATCATCGGGGCCTATGGCGCGTCGGTGAAAGCCAACCCGCAGGATTACTACTTCCCGAAGGGAGCCGTACCACCCCCCAACGCGTTTACCGTGCTGGACGATTATTACGGTCTGCCCGCCGTCGAATCGGCGTTATCACCGTATTTCTGAGCAACAACTAGTTATAAATCAGACCAGACTGCCTTACTAAATTACCCCACCCCAACCGGACCGCCGGACCGCCCTCCCCGTAAGGGAGGGGCTTTGCCCATCAAGTGTGGTTAGCCCCTCCCTAACGGGACGGTCGGCCGCTGCCGAGGGGTTGGGGTGGGGTTTTAACCCGGTCACCACATCTTCCGGCCATAAACCGAAACCTGAAAATCATAAACCGTCTATGCGTTCCCGAATCAACGTAATGAAACTTGGCGTCGCCGTGTCAGCCCTCGTGCTGCTTGGTGCGTCGTGGGTAAGCCTGCATTACCCCGAATCTGACCGGCAGGGGGCCGAAAACCCGAAGGTTGAGAAAATCAAGCTGCAGCCCGGCTTCAAGGCGGAGCATATATACAGCCCGTCGGAAAACAAGCAGGGGTCGTGGGTAGCCATGACCTTCGACGACAAAGGCCGACTCATCGCGTCCGATCAATACGGTAGCCTGTACCGGCTCAAAATTCCGGCCGTTGGTGCCGGATCGACCGCGCCCGAGATTCAAAAGCTGGTCATCGACAAGGACACGAGCGTGGGCATGGGCTACGCGCAGGGACTGCTGTACGCCTTCAACAGCCTGTATGTGATGGTGAATAACCGGCCCAGCAAGCAGTTTCCGAAACCCAGCGGTCTGTACCGCTTGCAGGACTCCGACGGCGACGATCAATTCGACAAGGTGACGATGATCCGCGAACTGAAAGGTGAGGGCGAACACGGCCCGCACAGTATCGTGCTGTCGCCCGACAAGAAATCGCTGTACGTCATCAGCGGTAACCACACCGACGTGCCACCGATGGATGCGTACCGGTTGCCGTCGAACTGGAAGGAAGACAACCTGTTTCCGCTCATTAAAGACCCGCGCGGTCACGCTGTCGACCGGATGGCTCCGGGTGGCTGGGTCGCCAACATCGACCCCGAAGGCAAGCGGTGGGAGTTGATGGGTGCCGGTTTCCGCAACGCGTTCGACATTGCCTTCAACGATGCAGGCGACATGTTTACCTACGACTCCGATATGGAGTGGGACTTTGGCCTGCCCTGGTACCGCCCGACGCGTATCTGCCACGTCACGAGCGGGGCTGAATTTGGCTGGCGTACCGGCGACAGCAAGTGGTTGCCCGGCAATCCTGACAACCTGCCGCCGGTGCTGAACATCGGTCAGGGCTCACCGACCAATGTCGTCTACGGCGGCACGGCCAAGTTTCCGAAGAAATACCGCGAGTCGCTGTTTGCCTTCGACTGGAGTTTCGGCATCATCTATTCGATTCACCTGAAACCAAAAGGATCGACTTATGAAGGGGAGCGCGAGGAGTTTATTTCGGGCACACCCCTCGCTGTAACGGATGGCGTAATCGGCCCCGACGGAGCACTGTATTTTATGACCGGCGGGCGTCGGCTGGAGTCCGACCTGTACCGGGTGTACTACAACGGTACTGAGTCGAACACCCCGCAGACACCCACACTCACCGCCGAACACAAGCTGCGAACGAGTTTGGAGGAATACCACAAAGGGCCAAACCCGGCGGCACTGGCGGCTGCGTGGCCCAACCTGAACAATCCCGACCGCTTCGTACGATATGCTGCCCGCATCGCTGTAGAGCATCAGCCGGTGGCCGAGTGGCAGGAGAAAGCCCTCGCCGAAACCGATCCGCAACGGGCAACGCAGGCTATTATCGCGCTGGCTCGTCAGGGTAGCCCCAGTGCCGACCTGAAAAGCAAGGCACTGGCATCGCTGACCAAAATCAACTACGACCAGTTGCCGGAATCGCAGCAGTTCGACCTGACACGGGCGTTCGAACTGGTGTTCCTCCACATGGGTGCCCCCGACCCGGCCGACAAAGCCAAAGTCATTGCCTACCTGAATCCGAAATATCCGGCTAAAACGGCGCTGCTTAACCGGGGTCTGAGTAAAGTGCTGATTTATCTGGAAGCACCGGGCGTGGTCGACAAAACGCTGGCGCTGATGGACAAGAAAGACGAGCCCGGCAGCAACAATCTGGGCCTGACACCGTCTACCGAATCGTCGGACCTGATCCTGCGCAACCCGCAGTACGGTATGGACATCGCCAAAATGCTGGCGAAAGTGCCGCCCCTGCAACAGACCTATTACGCTGTCATGCTGAGCCGGGAAGCAACCAACTGGACCCCGGCCTCCCGCGATAAATACTTTGCCTGGTTTGGCAATGCGTTCAAATACGAAGGGGGCCGCAGCTACGTCGGCTTCATCGACCGGGCGCGGAAACTGGCACTGGCTCACGTACCCAAAGAGCAGTTCGAGAAATACAACAAACTGTCGGGCGCTGACCTGCTGACGAGTTCAGGCAACGACATTGCCATGAGCGGCTATGCCCCCAAAGGACCCGGCCGTCGCTGGACGCTGGACAACGCCGTCGCTATGCTCGACACGGGTTCGTATCACCCCGATTATGCCACAGGTCAGAAAATTTACTCGGCCATCCTGTGTTCCCACTGCCACGCTATGCAGGGTAGCGGTGGCGACATCGGCCCCGACCTGACGCAGCTGGGTACGCGCTTCTCCAATAAAGACATTCTGGAAGCGATTATCGAACCGAACAAAACCGTATCGGATCAGTACGCGTCGACGGTGTTCGTGCTCAAAAACGGGCAGTCGGTAGTCGGACGGCTAGTCAACGAAGACAAGGCCAACTACGTGATTTCGCAGAACCCGTTTGCGGCCGATCAGACCCGGAAAGTGCCGAAGAAAGACGTCACGGCAAAGCGGTACTCGCCCGAATCGATCATGCTGCCTGGCCTCATCAACAGCCTCAACAGCAACGAACTGAAAGACCTGATGGCGTACCTGAAGTCGGGCGGAAACCAGAAAAACGAAGTCTACAAAGCCGGCGGCAAGTAATCTGTAGCGTAAAACTAGCTGGTTAGAAGTAGCCTGGACTGGTCCGCCGGCGCGGGTCCACGTCCGGGTGGGCGCGGAGCAACCAAGAAGCTGCCGCCTGCGTAGGTTGCCCTGACGGGCACCCGGACGTGGACGTCCAGGCTACTTTTAACTGGGCTACACAAACCACTCATTATGCGAACACGATATGCCATTGCGATAGCCCTGCTGCTACTCGGCACAACCACCGTTACCCACGCCCAGCGCAAAAAAAGCAAAGATGGCTTCGTCTCTATTTTTGACGGCAAAACCCTGACCGGCTGGGATGGCGACAAGACCTACTGGCGGGTGGAAGACGGGTGCCTGACCGGTGAAATCACCCCTGATAAGCTGCTCAAAACCAATTCGTTCATTATCTGGCAGGGCGGCCAACCCGCCGATTTTGAGCTGACCGGCCAATTCAAAATCACCGAAGCGGGCAACTCCGGCATCAACTACCGCAGCGATCAGCTTACCGACGTGCCGTTCGCGCTACGGGGCTATCAGGCCGACATCGACGGAAAAAACCGCTATACGGGTCAGAATTACGAGGAACGCAAACGAACGACGCTGGCCTATCGGGGACAGAAAACCGAGATCGCGCCCTATACCGGCCCCGCCAGCCCCGACTCGATCCGAGCGCGAGTGAAGAACAACGCCTGGACGGGTATGCAGGTCATCGGGTCGCTGGGCAAGTCGGATTCGCTGCAAACCCTGATTAAAACCAACGATTGGAACACGTTTCATCTCGTCGTTAAAGGCAACCGGCTTCAGCACTACATCAACGATGTACTAATGAGCGACGTCACCGACGACGACACCGTAAATCGCAAAGCCAGCGGTCTGCTCGGCGTTCAGGTTCACGTCGGACCACCCATGAAAGTGCAGTACAAAGAACTGATGCTGAAGCAAATGTAAATTCTGTTTGTGGTTTGTAGTTCGTTGTTTGTAGTTCCTCCGGTTCGCGACAACAAACCACGAACTACAAACTACTAACCACAAACTACAAACTACAAACTACTTTTGACTCCCTGGCATACTAAAATCTCGAATCCGGCGCAGGTCGGCGGTATTGAAACATCGGTACTCGACAACGGTTCCGGCCGGGGCGTGCGCGTCGCGTGGGTGAATACCGGTACCGGATTGCGTTACAAGGTCGTGCTCGACCGGGCGATGGACATTTACGACGCGTTCTACAACCAGCACAGTCTGGCGTGGCTGAGTGATACCGGCATTACGCCCCCCGCACCGTTTTCTGATAAAGGCGTCGACTGGTTGCGCACGTTTGGCGGTGGCCTGCTGATTACCTGCGGCCTGTCGCACGTGGGTGGGCCAGAGAAAGATGAGTTTGGCGAACGCGGTCTGCACGGCCGTATCAGTAACCTCCCCGCCGACCTCGAATCGATCATTCAGCCCGACCCAATGATGGGCAGACTGGATATGAGCCTGACCGGGCGGGTTCGTGAAACGACCATTTTCGGACCACGGCTGGAGCTAAAACGTACCATCAGCAGTACCCTCGGTCAGCCGGTAATTCGGATTCACGACGAGATCACAAACCGGGGCAATACCGCTGTGCCGCACATGCTGCTGTACCACTTCAACTTCGGCTGGCCGCTGGTCGATGAAGGCACAAAGATCATCTGGCGGGGCGACTGGCAGGCGCGGGAAGGCGGTATCAACGACCGGATTTTCCGCGACGGCAACGATTTCAAAACCTGCCCCACCCCGCTGGACGATCACCTCGGCAACGGGGAAGCCGTCGCCAATATCGATATCACACCCGACGCCGACGGCCTGTGTACGGCGGGTCTGTATAACGAAAAGCTGGGACTGGCGATGGCCCTGCGATTCAACAAAGACCAGCTGCCGTGGCTGATCAACTGGCAGCACTGGGGCCGTGGTGAATACGTGACCGGCATCGAACCGGCCACCAATCCGCTCATCGGTCAGCAGAAAGCCCGCGAACAGAACGAGCTTATTTTCCTGCAACCCGGCGAAACCCGCACCTACGAACTCGAACTGGAAATCCTGACCAACCCAGCCGCCATTCGGGATTTTGTAGATGAACGAGGATAGACGAAACTGTCCCCGACAGCAGGATGCCGCCGAGGACAACCTTAAACCCAAGACCTTAAACCCTCATACTCAATGCAAACAACCGCAACGATGAGCCTTGCCCAGAAAGCCCTCGAACAGGGGCAGGGCATCCTCCGCCTGACCCCCACCTGGGTCCCGCGTTCGTTCTGCGTCCCCGGCCGGCGCATCAAACTCCACCCTGATGATTACTATGTGCTGGGTGGCGAACGGGGTGGCATCGATGAACGCTGGTTCTCATCAACCACACCCGCTAAAAACGGCCCGCTGACTGGCGAAAACGAAGGACTGAGCCACATCGTCTGCACCGACGACGACGGTAGCGAAACGCAGTTTCTGCTGAAAGATGCCGTCGGAGAACTCAAAGGTGAACTCATCGGCGACCGACTCTGGAACGAATACCAGAGTTGGCCGATGTACTCCAAGTTCTTCGATAATATGGGGCCCCTGCCCCACCACCTGCACCACAACGACGAGCAGGCGGCACTCATCGGGCAACTGGGCAAACCCGAAGCGTATTATTTCCCGCCACAGGTCAACAACCACGGGGGCGATTTTCCCTATACGTTCATCGGCATCGCGCCCGGCACCACCAAAGAGCAGATCAAGGAATGCCTGCAAAACTTCACAAAGGGCGACAACAAGATCACCAACTATTCGTCGGCCTACCGGCTCGAACCGGGTACGGGCTGGGACGTGCCGCCCGGTTTGCTCCACGCGCCCGGCAGTATGTGTACCTACGAGCCGCAGAAAGCATCGGACGTGTTTGCCATGTATCAGTCGCTGGTCAACGAAGCGATCATCCCGGAGGAGCTGCTCTGGAACGGTACGCCGAAAGATCAGATCGGCAATTACGATCAACTGATGGACGCCATCGACTGGGATCTCAACACCGATCCGCAGATGATGACGAACCGGTTTATGCGCCCCAAACCCGTCCGCGACGAAGCACAGATGGAAGCCGACGGCTACCGTGAGGTGTGGGTGTGCTACAAATCAGATGCGTTCAGCGCCAAGGAATTAACCGTGCTCCCCGGTCAGACGGTGACGATTCGGGACAGCGCGGCTTACGGGCTGATTATGATGCAGGGCCACGGCAAAATGGGTGTATGGGACATCGAAACGCCCACCATGATTCGCTACGGCCAACTGACCAACGACGAGTTTTTCGTCAGCGAAAAAGCTGCGATGGAGGGCATTCAGATCACCAACCACTCCACCACCGACCCCATCGTGATGCTCAAACACTTCGGCCCGGCCAATCCAGACATGAATGTCTAGTTTAACGTCTGATGTTCAACGTTCAAGGTTGGCTGACGCAACGTAGCCCAGACGTCCACGTCTGGTGGGCGCAAAGCGACCAACGCAGCTGCCGCCTGCATTAGTTGGCCTGACGGCCTCCAGACGTGGACGTCTGGGCTACTAATGCATAAGCCAACGACAAACCACAAACCCAATGGAAAATAACTATCCCAAACTGCACAACGCCATGTGGCCGGGTGTGGTGGGCAAAGGGCCGGATTCGGAACCGGTCGTCCCGTTCGACACGATGCTCGAACTAACCGCAGCGGCCGAGGTCGATGGCGTGAAGTTCGATGGCGTCGACATTGCCCTGTTCGAGCACATGGACGTCAACATGTCGGACGACGACATCAAGCGGATGGCCGATAAGGTCGCGGGTTATAACCTGAAGATCGGGTCTATGGTCGCGCCGATCTGGGGCGGCTCGGCGATGGGCAGCAAAGACAAGCGCGACCATTTCATCGAGATGGTCCGCAAAGCCTGCCACATCGGACAAAAGCTGAAAGAGATCGGCATTCGTCCCTATGGCGTTATCCGCATCGACTCGTCGGCCTCCCCCACCGACTGGGACGCCGACCCAGCCGGCAATCAGAAGCTGATCGTGGACACGTTTCAGCAAGCCTGCGACATAGCCGCCGATTACGGTGAAAAGCTGGCGGCCGAGGGCGAAATCTGCTGGGGCGGTATGCACAGCTGGAAAACCATGCTCGACACGCTCGAATCCGTCAATAGACCGAACATGGGCTTTCAGGCCGACATGGCGCACACGCTGCTCTACACGATGGGCTACAACCGCGAACAGGACCGCATTCTACCCCCCGACTTCGATTGGAACGACCGCGCGACGCTCGAAGACGCGCTAAAAACCCTGACCACCGCCCTGCGTCCCTGGACCACCGATTTCCACGTCGCCCAGAACGACGGTACGGTGTTCGGCTCCGGTTCGCACGACAAAACCGGGCGGCACTGTCAAGCCCTCGACCCCAACGGCAAGCTCGACGTCGTACACGATGCCGGTTACTGGCTGCGCGACGAGAACGGTCAGCTTACCAAAGCGTTCAAACACATCTGCTGGGACGGCTGCATGTTCCCCAATAGCGTGATGACCAGCCAGCAAACCTGGAACGACATCCTCGCTACCATGATCGACGTCCGCAAACAGCACGGGTGGAAAGAATGATTTATCGGTTTGTCGTTCGTGGTTTGTGGTTCGTAGTTCCTCTGGTTCGCGACAGCAACTACGAACCACAAACCACGAACGACAAACCCTAAACACTATGCCCTCAAAAAAAGAAATTCGCATCGGCCTGATCGGAACCGGGTTTATGGGCCGGACCCACTCCAACGGCTATAACCGCGTACCCAACTTCTTCCCTGATCTGATCCACACGCCCGTGCTGAAAACGGTCTGCTCGCGCAACGCCTACAACGTGCAGGCGTTCGCCGATCAGTGGGGCTACGAATCAATTGAAACCGACTGGCGGGCCGTTATCGCCCGCGACGACATCGACGCCGTCGACATTTGTACGCCCAACGATAGCCATGCTGAAATTGCTATCGCTGCGGCCGAAGCGGGTAAGATGATCCTGTGCGAAAAACCGCTGGCCCGCACCGTTGCCGAAGCGCAGCAGATGGTCGACGCGGTAGACAAGGTGGGCGTCGCCAATACCGTCTGGTACAATTACCGGCGTATTCCGGCCGTGACCTTGGCGAAACAGCTTATCACGTCGGGTAAACTGGGTCGCATCTTTCACTACCGCGCCAACTTTCTACAGGACTGGACCATCAGTGCCGACGTTCCGCAGGGTGGCACCGGCACCTGGCGCATGGACGTCGACGCGGCCGGGTCGGGGGTCACCGGCGATTTGCTGGCCCACTGCATCGACACGGCTATGTGGCTCAACGGAGCGATCACCGACGTATCGGCCGTAACGGAAACGTTCGTGAAAGAGCGAATGCACGCGTTGACCGGTAAAGTGCAGCCCGTTGGAATCGACGATGCCTGCATTTTCCACTGCCATTTTCAGAACGGTTCGCTGGGCCTGTTTGAGTCGACACGGTACGCACGGGGGCATAAGGCGCTGTACACGTTTGAGATCAACGGCGAACACGCGTCCATCCGCTGGGATCTCCACGACCTGAACCGACTGGAGTACTTCGATCACGGCGACGAGGGCATCGTGCGCGGCTGGCGGTCGATCCACGTCACGGATGGCGACCAACCGTACATGGACAAGTGGTGGGTGCCGGGCCTGGGTATCGGCTACGAGCACAGCTTCATCCATCAGGCCGCCGACTTTTTCAAAAGTCTGGACACCGGCGAACCCTGCCGCCCCACGTTCCGCGACGCGCTCGAAACACAGAAAGTGTGCGAAGCCGTACTGGAATCGGCGAGTTCGCGTAGCTGGAAAGATACCGGCGTCGAAGAATTTGCCGGGTTTGTATGTGTGTAGCCGTAGTAGTGTAGCCTGGACGTCCACGTCCGGGTGCCCGTCAGGGCAACTCGTGCAGGCGGCAGCATTCTGGTCGCTCTGCGCCCACCCGGACGTGGACGTCCAGGCTACACTACTACGGCTACACGCTACAACAACACTCCCTGAAAAACCTCGTCGAGCCGCGACACAGGGCGGAGATCGATTTTGAAGCCTTTCGCGTCCAGCCCTTTCAGGTTGTAGCGTGAGATAAACATCTTCTTGAAACCTAGTTTCTCCGCTTCAGCAATCCGCGACTCGATCCGGCTGACGGCCCGCACTTCGCCCCCCAGCCCAATCTCGGCGGCAAACGCAACCGATGGCGCAATGGCAATATCCTCGTAGCTCGACACAACAGCCGCGCACACGGCCAGGTCAATCGCCGGGTCTTCGACGCGCAGGCCACCGGCAATGTTCAGAAACACGTCCTGCTGACCCAGCCGGAACCCACCGCGCTTCTCCAGCACCGCCAGCAGCATATTCAGCCGCTTGGCGTCGAAACCGGTACTACTACGCTGGGGCGTTCCGTAGGTCGCCACGCTGACCAGCGCCTGCGTTTCGATCATCAGCGGGCGGTTTCCTTCCAGCATCGACCCGATGGTCACCCCGCTCAGGGCTTCGTCGCGCTGCGAGATCAGAATTTCCGACGGGTTGGTCACCTGCCGAAGGCCCGTGCCGAGCATTTCGTAGATACCCAGTTCATCTGTACTGCCAAAGCGGTTTTTGGTCGTGCGCAGAATCCGGTAGGTCGTGTGGCGGTCGCCTTCGAAGGTCAGTACCGTATCGACCATGTGCTCCAGCACCTTCGGTCCCGCCAGTGAGCCTTCTTTGGTGATGTGGCCGATCATAAACACCGGCACCCCGCTTTCTTTGGCGTACTTCATAAACTCCGCCGAGCACTCGCGGACCTGCGACACACTCCCCGCCCCCGACTCCACCAGCGACGACTGCATGGTCTGAATCGAGTCGATGATAAGCACTTCCGGTTCGAAGTGCTCGACCACGCGGAAGATGTTCTGCGTCGACGTTTCGCTCATTACGTGGCAGTCGCTGGTGGGCGCGTCGAGTCGTTCGGCCCGCATCTTGATCTGCTGCTCACTTTCTTCCCCCGACACGTACAGCACCCGCATCCCGGCCAGACTCAGCGCAATCTGCAACAGCAGCGTCGACTTGCCGATGCCCGGCTCCCCACCGATCAGCACCAGCGAACCGGCCACGATGCCGCCCCCCAGTACCCGGTTCAGTTCGGCATCGGTCGTCGCAATGCGCGGCTGCTCTTCGTAGTTGATGGCGTGCAGCGGCTTGGGTTTGGCCGCGACGCGAACATTGCCCGGACCACTCGATGGGCTACGCCATCCTCCTTTGTCCGGTTCGTCTTTTTGAACAACTTCCTCGACAATGGTATTCCACTCGCCACAGGCCGGGCAACGTCCCAGCCATTTAGGTGTCTGGTTGCCGCAATTCTGGCAAAAATAAGTTGTTTTTAGCTTGGCCATCAATGAATTGATTACTGTTCGGAGCACGCAAAAGCCGGATCGTTTAAACCCGGGCTTCCATTTGCATTCTAACCGCCGACAGGTTCTTAAAGAACCCTGATTTCGGCATGACAGACGGTTTAAAGACAACGCCGTTCCATCGAATTTAGTTGGTCTGACGTACCCTGCCGCCCTGTTTCCCGTTACTTAAAAACAATTCACCACTAACACATTGACGTATGAAAAAGATTGTTCTTTTTGCGGCCCTTACGCTGCTACCCGCCCTCACCTTTGCCCAGTTCTCAGTTGGTATCAAAGGGGGCGTCAATCTGTCGAAACTCTCCTTTGGGAACTTCGTCAACGTCGGCACCAACGCCAACGGATCGCCCAACGTCGGCGTCGACGGACAGACGTTTCGCAACAGCCTTAGCGACAGCTACTCTACCCGTACCGGCACCTCGTTTGGCGTGTACGCCCGCATCGGCAAGAATCTATTTATCCAGCCCGAACTGCTGTATTCGACCCGCCAGGGTTCGCTCGATGTGGTGCGCAACGGCGTAACGGAATCAGCAACGATCCGCACAACCAGTTTCGATGTGCCGCTGCTGCTCGGTATCAAAGGTGGTCCTATTCGAATCATGGCCGGTCCGGTAGCGTCATTCCGCATCGACAACAATCAGGGACTGGGTGATGCCCTGCGCCAGTACACCAACAACTCGCTGAACGACGCCTGGAAAAAAGCGTATTACGGGTATCAGGTCGGTGGCGGCCTTGATCTTGGGCCGATTGGTCTTGATGTACGCTACGAAGGGAACCTGACTGACATTGCTCAGATCAACGCCAACGGTTCCAACGCTCAGTTTGGTCAGCGGTTTAAGTCATGGCAGGTTACACTGGCGTACAAGCTGCTGTAGTTGTAACGAACTCAAGAAAAAGGGCAACCCGTGTGGGTTGCCCTTTTTCTTGAGTTCGACAGTGTAAACTTAATTAACCAGGTTCTGACGATACTGCGCCAGTTGCAGCGTGATCTCTTTCATGCGTCGGCGCGAGATAGCTACGTCTCGTCCATCGGCCAGCCGGATCTGCCGCTCCTTGTTAAACGGTCCCTGCTGTACGTACGCCAGATTGACCATATATGACTTGTGGATGCGCAGAAATATCGACTCATCCAGTGTTCTTTCAAACTCTTTCAGTGTCTTCGACACTAGGTATTTCTTTCGATCCCGTGTACACAGGTACGTATAATTTCCTTCGCCTTGCAGACAAATAATGTCATCGACCGAAATAAAAACGGTTCGATTCAGGTACGGAAGGGCAATACGTTGCATGCCGCGCTCGTAGGCAGTTGGATACTGCGGAGCGATAACGCTACTGACAGTCGAAGTAAATGGAGTCGATTTCATAGCAAGGTGCGTTTACTTGTTTCTGCTTTCTTGTTGAAACAAAGCTACTGACCTGCCGTCGACCCAAAAAAAGAAGCCTGATTCGCATTCGTCTCTTTTACAAAAGACTCAGCTGATTATCAGACTTTTATCCAAAAAATGGCTACTTTCTTCGGGGATATACCCCCGGCTGAATACGTAGAAATACGCAGTTAGTCTTACCAGCGGATTCTACTACTTATCCGCGCATTTTCGCAACCGGAATTAGTTGACCAGTACTGATTGGTAGCTACGAATTCGGTCCATAAACATTTGTGCCCGGCGCCGGGAAATTTTCACCTGCTGCCCATCCGTCAATTCGAGTTCACCCTCCTTTTTGATGAAGAATTTCCGCACGAAACTCAGGTTGACAATACACGACTTGTGAACCCGTACAAATGAGGCATCTGTGAGCAGTGTTTCGTATTCTTTCAGTGTACGTGAAACCAGCATTTTTGTCCCGTCTTTGAGGAAGAAATTTGTGTAGTTGCCACATCCTTCCAGGCGTACAATTTCATCAGCAGAAACAGTGCGCTTGCGATCGTAAAAGGGGATCAGGAGTTTCTGCGTCGCAACAGAGTCGGCAACTTTTTCCACACTTTTGGGGAATGGAATGGACATTGGCTCAAAAACAGATTCGTTGACAAATGGCTTCATGAGTATCTTATAAATTGGTAAGTAAATACTAGTTACATCTTGACAGTCAGCAGCTTACAAAAGATTATCAGTGTTGGCTTACGAGTGGTTACTACGCCCGCAAATTGTTTGTAGCAGCAGCCTGTCGAGTAGTATTGGCGCAATAATCAGACCCGAACGGACTTATCGACGTATATTCATTCGTCTGATCAGAAGCGATGTAATTTTTTGACAATCAGCTACAACGGTTCGTGGTATCGTAGCTTTTTGTCAGCAACCGTTCAACTACACCATCATTATCAGTCATTTAGGCAAACATATGATACTATCTAGCTTGCTAGCTGCGGCCTGTTCACAGCCACGACTTTTCTGTACCTTTGTGGTTTGACAACAGCCAATAAGTAGATGTATGCTGGAGAACGTTGACGCGATCCAACAGGAGATAGAACAGTACGAGGTACGCACCAAAGACGAGCTGGAACAGTTCCGGATGCGCTACATCAGTCGTAAAGGTGTCGTTACGGCCTTGTTTGACGCGCTGAAGGAGGTACCGGCGGATCAACGTCGGGTCGTGGGTCAGGCGCTGAACGGACTGAAGAATGCAGCGCAGACCCGATTCGACGCCTTCAGCGAGTCGCTCGAACAGCAGCAGGCCACCAACACCACCCCACCATTCGATCTTACGTTACCCACCCTACCGAACCTGACCGGTAATCAGCATCCGCTGAATATGGTGCGGCAACGGATCATTCAGATTTTTGAACGCATTGGGTTCAACGTGGCCGACGGGCCGGAAATCGAGTCGGACTGGTATAATTTCGGGGCACTCAACTTCCCCGACAATCACCCCGCCCGCGACATGCAGGATACATTCTTCGTTCGCAAAGCGACCGAAGGCGAGCCGGACGGGGATATGCTGCTGCGTACCCACACGTCGAACGTGCAGATTCGGCTGATGGAGCACACCAAACCGCCCATCCGGTCGATCATGCCGGGGCGGGTGTATCGCAATGAAACGATTTCAGCCCGCGCTCACTGTATGTTCCATCAGGTTGAGGGCTTGTACATTGATCGGAACGTGGGTTTCAAAGACCTGAAAGACACGCTCTATCACTTCGTCAAGGAGATGTTCGAGCCGGGTACGCAAATTCGGTTCCGCCCCTCCTATTTCCCGTTTACAGAACCTAGCGCCGAAATCGACATTTCGTGTCAGATCTGTGGTGGCAAGGGCTGTAACATCTGCAAGCACAGCGGCTGGGTTGAGATTGCGGGCTCCGGCATGGTCGATCCGCAGGTGATTGCCAACTGCGGTATCGATCCAGACGAGTACACCGGTTTTGCCTTCGGTATGGGTATCGAGCGCATCACCCAGCTGAAATACGTTGTCAACGACTTACGTCTGTACACCGAAAACGACGTCCGTTTCCTCCGGCAGTTCGCCGGACAATGAGTGAAAGAGCGAAAGAGTGAAAGAGTGATGGTAAGCATCAGCAACTTTCGCTCTTTCGCTCTTTCATTCTTTCACTCTTTGTTCTATGTCCCCCATCCGTCTTTCTGATCTGGCTTTCACCCTGAATGCGGTCGTTGATGATGCATTCGGCGGACGGCCGTTGTGGGTGGTGGCCGAAACCAGCGACATCAAGAATTATTCCGATCGGGGATACTGCTTTATGACGCTGGTAGAACGGGAAGGGCGTGAAACGGCGGCTAAACTGGACGCCTGCATCTGGCGTCGGCACTACCACACGATCCGCGACTTCGAACAGGCGACGGGGGTGGCCTTCGCCCGGAACATTCAGTTGCTGCTGCAGGTAGTCGTCAGTTTTAATCCTGTTTATGGATTACGGCTGGAGATCATCAAAATTGATCCAGCCTATACGCTGGGTAATCTGGAGCGCGAACGGCAGGCTGTACTTGATACGCTCGTTGCGCAGCACCCCGACCTGATCTGGGTGGAAGCCGGTCAATACATCACGGCCAATCAGCTACTGCCCCGCCCAACGGTGATGCAGCGGCTGGCTCTGATTACGGCTCCCAACTCCGACGGCTGGCGCGACTTCCGACATGAACTGGCGCAGAATCCGCTGGGCTACGACTTCGTTGTCGATGAGTACTTGTCGCAGGTACAGGGGCAGGGTGCCGAGCGGGCAATCTGCGCGCAGCTCGATAAAATCGTGAGCAGTCAAATCGCCTACGATGCCGTTGTCATTGTTCGCGGGGGCGGGTCGCAGCTCGACTTTGGCTCGTTCGACTCGTACGAACTGGGCCGGGCCGTAGCCGGTTTCCCGATTCCACTGCTGGCGGGCATTGGTCACGAGCGTAACGTCAGCATTACCGATCTGCTGTGCCACCAAAGTGTCAAGACGCCGACGAAAGCGGCTGCGTTTCTGATCGAACACAACCGGCAGTTTGAAGAACGCTGCCTGTATCAGCGGGAACGACTGATCAACGCGACCCGCACTAGCCTCCAGAACGCCCGCGAACAACTCGACAGCGAAACCGAGCGGCTCCGGTTTGTGATGCACAACTATTTCCGCGATCGCCATACCGACCTGACCGAAAAAGCGGTGACCCTGCGCCACCTCGACCCCGCCAATGTGCTAAAGCGGGGCTATGCGCTGTTGCTGCGCAACGGGCAGGTATTGACAAAAGCTACCGATGTCCGACCGGGCGATGCGCTGCAGGTACAACTGAGCGACGGTAGCGTACAGGTGATCAGTCAGTAACGACCAGCCAGAAACCATGACCTATCAGGAAGCCTACAATCAGCTGACTATGTTGATCGACGACATAGAAAGTGACGCCGTTCCACTCGATGAATTGCCCGGAAAAATCAGACAGGCTACCGAACTGATTACGTTCTGTCAGGCCCGGCTGCGCGATGTAGAAACCGATTATCAGGAAGTTATCGAACGAATGACCAAACGCTGACGGCTACTTTATGCCGTTGGGTAGCGTGTCCGTTTGGTAATCGTTCCTTAATTTTATGCCGGGCCGGTATCTGCGGGCGTTTTTTTTCGTCTAACGCAGACTACTAAATCTATAGCCTGTTTGAGCTTGTCCTCTATGACCTTATTTGCCACATTTAGTGATATTCTGAACTCGGATGTTCTGTCGCGCATCGCCAACTATGTCGATGAACCCGCCGAGAAAACGCAAAAAGCCGTTGATGGGTTAGTGTACACGATTGTCGGTGGCCTGATGAAACGGACCACCACCGAGATCGGTGTCAACCAACTCTTTAATCATATAAAGAAGGGACGTTACGAGGGTCAGTTGCTTGACTCGCTTAGCACCGTACTGCGCGACCCCAATCAAACGAACGCCCTCATTACGCAGGGAAACGACGTCATCAGCCATTTGCTGCCTGCCATGAAAAGCTCTATCGGCAGCATGATTTCGGGCTACGCCGGTATCCGTAATTCGTCGTCGATTTCATTGCTTGGGCTCATCAGCACCATTACACTGCATGTGTTAGGCAAGCTGGTTAATGATCGCAAACTCGATGCCGACGGACTGGCTTCGTCTTTGTTTGCTGAGCGCGAAGCATTCGTCAACGCCGTGCCGGAGGAGTTTATGCCCCGGCTGGTTGAGAAAGTAGGCTTGCAGCAGATCGTGTCGGGAGTGGCCGCTCCCGCCCGGCGTCAGCAGGCCGAAGCGAGTGGGCAGGTCGTCGTGAACCGACCACCTGTCAGTTACGAACCATCGGGCGACAGCGATACGAGTTCGCTGGGCCGCTGGGGTGTAGGGGCGCTGGTACTGATTGCGCTGCTCGGGTTGGGTTATTACGTCTACCAGAATACGCAAAATCACGCAGCCTCGGCCGATGATCTTAGCCTGACAACCGATTCAACTCAACGTAGTGACACGGTAGCCCGGTCGCTGGATGTACCCGTCGATTCAGCCAACCGCCGACCGGTCTCCTCTACTGCGACACCGTTGCCCGGCGCAGCAGTGGCACCCGCTACAGGTGCTCTCAGTCAGGAAGTAACGCCTTACGTAGGCAACGCAGCCCTGCCTAAGGGGCGTGTATTTCCAATGCCGGGTCTGACGTTTGAGCCGGGGTCTTTATCACTGACAACCAGCGGTCAGGCTACAATTGCTGAACTGACTACGTTGCTAAAAACATACCCCCGACTGCAAATTCAGCTGGTGGGTTTCGCCAATGACGCAGCCGGTGGTTTTTCGAATAAAAGCCTGTCGTTCAAGCGGGTAAACATGGTGAAGCAGCAACTGGTCACCTCGGGCATCAACTACCTGCGCGTCGACGCAATCGGTCGCGGATCGGGGGCTTTCCGCCGTAAGTTCGACAGCACCGCCGTTGCCCGGCCAACGCTGCGTAAGATCGATCTGAAGGTTGTGGCCAAATAAGCGGGTGCAAACAACTTCGGTTGGGATGGGTTGAGTACACATCAACCAATCACGCATACACGTATGACCACCGAAGTTGGCAAGAGTGTTCTGATTACCGGCGCATCGAGCGGTATCGGTAAAGAATTAGCTACGCTATTCGCACAGGATGGCTACCATTTAATCCTGGTTTCGCGTAGCGAAGACCGCCTGCAAACCGTCGCGGATGACTTCAACCGGCAGTACGGCACAAGCAGTACGGTCATTGAAAAAGATCTGTCGAAACCGGATTCCGCTCAGGAAGTATACGATGAGGTAAAGCGGCAGGGACTGACCGTTAATGTATTGGTCAATAATGCCGGGGTTGGCGAGCATGGCTTGTTTGCTACCGAAACCGATCTACAGAAAGAGCTGGATATCATCCAGTTGAACGTCACGACGTTGGTTCACCTGACCAAGCTGTTTGTACGTGACATGGTTGCCCGCAACGAAGGTAAGGTCTTGAATCTGGCCTCCATTGCGTCGACCATGCCTAACCCGCTGGTGGCTATCTACGGTGCTACCAAAGCATTTGTCCTGTCGTTCTCTGAAGCGCTGTACAACGAGCTAAAAGACACGAACGTAACCGTAACGGCCCTGCTCCCCCCCGCCACCGACACCGACTGGTTCAACAAGGCCGGTGCTGAAAACACAGTCGTGGCGCAGGGTGATAAGGCCGATCCGGCCAAAGTGGCGAAGGATGGTTACGAAGCACTGATGGCTGGCAAAGACAAAGTAATTTCCGGCGCATCGACCAAGCTGGTTGCGGCTATGGCCAACGTACTGCCAAGTCAGCAAAGTGCCAACGCATCGCGGAAGCAGATGTCTCCTCCCGCAGACAAGTCGGAATCGTCAGCAAATCTGGTTATCGGCATAGGCGTAGCGGCAATCGTGGTGACAGGTATTGTCGTAGCCGCGATGTACCGCAATGCGAATCCGCTGGAAAAGGCGAAATACCGGTATAAGTGGCGCAGAGCACTGGGTACCGTTCAGGACATCGCTCAATCGGCCGTTAAACGGGCCAACGAGGCAAAGTCCAAAGCGCAATCGCAGGTTAGCGATCTGGAGGACGAGCTGGCTCACAAAGCACAGGCGCTGAAATCAAGAGCCAAAGCGGAACAACTTAAGTACACGGTGAAACGTAAAGTCGCTGATGTTGACGACACGTCGATAGGTTCAATGGTTATGGATTGATGGTCGTGCCGGGCCGCGCCACAAACGACAAACAACGACTCACAAACCATCAACGAGTATGAAAAACACATCAATCTGGCGTATCGCTACGGCTATAGTTGCTGTAGGCAGTATCGTCTATACATCGCTGTCGAGCCGCAACGCCCGTGAGAAGGGGAAGCAGATGCAGGAAGCTGCAACCGAACCGGAGTACGACGTACCAGCACAGTATCAACAGGTGTTCGACAAAAACCTGATTATCCCGGCGGGCTGGTCGTTTGGCGTCGTCTGGTCGACGGTGTACTCGGGACTAGGTGCTTTGATGGTGCATCAGGCGCTTAACTCGCAGGCCTACAACCCGCGCTACCAGAAGGCGTTGCCGTGGTGGGCCGCCAGTTGGACACTCAATGCCATTTTCGGGCACTTTTTCTCGCAAAACGACAGAGAAAGCATTCTGATCTCGGACGCGACGACGAAAGCCAACCTGATTGCTGCGCTGGGGCTACACCGCGCACTGGAAATTGGCAAAACAGACGTTCCCGCGCCAGAAAAATACCTGCGTATTCCCGTCAGTCTGTACGCAGGCTGGCTGACGGCGGCTACCGTTGTCGGAACGCCCGATACGTTACTAACTACCGATGTGTGGAGTCGCGACGATGAGCGCGACGTACCATTGGCGTCCGGGATTCTTGGCCTTACCGCCGGTGCCGGTTACCTGATTGCCCGCAGATTGAACGATCCGTGGTATATGGTGCCGTTCGTAGCTGGTTTCGGTGGTATCGCCACCCGGCAATGGAACCGGTACCCGGTTGTCGGCTGGACAGCCGCTGGCCTAGCCGCAGCCTACGCCGGGCTGCTGGCGTACTGGCTACCCAAAGGCAGGTTTGAACCGTACGAAACCATCGTCGTACATGATGCTGAATTGTTAGCCGGTCCCGTCGAAACCGACGACCCATATCAGGCCAACATCGCCCGCGAGCGCATGACGCCCATCGAAGCCGAAAGTCTTGACTAACAGAACAGCCCCGCTGCAAACGTAGCGGGGCTGTTCTGTTTTACCAGATTATATCAATCAACTCTGTGTATCGCATGAATTGCTGATCGGCCGATACGATGCTCATTTTTTCAGTGTAGGCAATGGCTAGTATAAGCCGGTCGAAAGGATCTCGATGATCTGCCAGCAGAGGAATAGATTGGTAGGCTTCTATGTGTTCCCGACTGAGTGGCAGCCATTGGAAGCCAGATGCCAGCGTTTCCGTAATTATATCGCTTATGGGCCGACTGGAACCGACACTTTTGCCAATTTTCAGCTTGATCGATAGTTCGTAAAAACTGATTGGGCTGACAAAAACATTGTCAGCTTCAAGTATGCCCGTTTTTGCTCGTCTGGAGAGCTGCAGCTCATTTTCTAATGACCAAATGAGCGACTGTGTATCGAGTAATATTCGCATTACATATAATCAGCCATATCGTCGAGCGGGTCGTTAAATGTGTCAGACATCCAGAATGTTCCCTTCATCCGACCGAATTGAATTGCTGGCTTCTGCACTTTTCCCGTTTCGTCAATTACTGTTACAACAACTCTGGTCCCGGCTGTCACTGGCAAATCCTCGTCCAACGTGATATGTCCATTCTCGTAAGTACCTCTCACAGGTGCTATCATATCTGTATTGACCTCTCGCTATTTTTACAAAAACACTTTTGTTGAAGTTAAATCAATTTTCAATACCAGCCTGCAATACGAGTAACGCACTGACGAATTCATTGTCTGCATCCTGACTTAATCACGAATTGTTTTTCAATCAGGGTAGCTGTTTTCATACCCACAGATCGTTAATGCAATCTGATCTCGTTTAGACCGCCAATTTGACGCAAAAATCACTCACAACAATCAAAAACCAGCCAAAATGACCGAAAAAATCCTGCGGTACGCGATTTGTTTATAGGTAGTTAACCAACCGAAATCCTGACCGCTACGGCGGTTAACCTATATAAAGACATGGACTTCAAGAATTACACGATAAAAGCGCAGGAGGTCGTGCAGAAGGCGTCGGAAGTCGCCCTCGGCAGTGGCCAGCAGGCTATCGAAACGGGCCACCTGCTGCTGGCGATTCTCCAGGAAGACGAAAACGTCATGGATTTTCTGGCGCAGAAAGCCGGTACGTCCCGGCAGGGTATGGTGCCCATTGTACAGGCCATCGTCAACGGCTACCCGAAGGTATCGGGTGGTAACGGCGGGGTGTACCTGAGCAACGATACAGCGGCTGCGCTGGCTAAGGCAACGACGCTGTCGAAAGACTTTGGCGACGACTTTGTGAGTGTCGAACTGATGCTGCTTGGCCTGATGGCGGGTAAAGATCAGATTGCAACGTTATTGAAAGAAGCCGGTTTTCGCGATAAAGAAACGCGGTCGGCAATCAACGAATTGAGAAAAGGAAACTCAGTGAAAGACCAGAACGCAGAAGCAAAGTACCAGGCACTCGAACGGTACAGTGTCAACCTGAATGAACGCGCCCGGACCGGCAAGATCGACCCGGTAATCGGCCGCGACGAAGAAATACGGCGGGTACTCCAAATCCTGAGCCGCCGGACGAAAAACAACCCGATTCTGTTGGGTGAGCCAGGCGTTGGTAAAACCGCCATCGTGGAAGGGCTGGCCCAGCGCATCGTATCGGGCGATGTACCCGAGAACCTGAAAACCAAGACGGTTATTTCGCTCGACATGGGTCTGTTGATTGCCGGGGCCAAGTACAAAGGTGAGTTTGAAGAACGGCTGAAATCGGTTATCAAAGAGGTGACCGATTCGGACGGCCAGATCATCCTGTTCATCGACGAAATTCACACGCTGATTGGCGCGGGTGGCGGTGGTGAAGGCGCGATGGACGCGGCTAACCTGCTGAAACCGGCCCTGTCGCGCGGAGAACTGCACACGATTGGGGCCACGACGCTGAAAGAGTATCAGAAATACATCGAGAAAGACAAGGCCCTCGAACGCCGGTTTCAGGCCGTCATGGTCGATGAGCCGGACATGGCCGACGCGATTTCGATTCTGCGCGGTATCAAGGAAAAATACGAGCTACACCACGGCGTCCGGATCAAAGACGACGCAGTGATTGCCGCCGTCGAACTATCGACCCGCTACATCACCGACCGCTTCCTGCCCGATAAAGCCATCGACCTCATGGACGAAGCGGCTGCCAAGCTGCGGCTGGAAATGGACTCGGTGCCCGAAGAACTGGACGAACTGAACCGGCGCATCATGCAGTTCGAAATTGAGCGCGAAGCCATTCGCCGGGAGAATAACGTCGACAAGGAAACGTCGCTCAACCGGACGATTGCCGATCTGACCGAGCAGCGTAATGACTTGCAGGCGAAGTGGGAAACTGAAAAAGCGTCGGTCAACGAAGGTCGGACGCTGAAGGAGCAACTCGATCAACTGCGGTTTGAAGCCGAGCAGGCCGAACGCGCTGGCGACTACGGCAAAGTTGCCGAGATTCGCTACGGCCGCATTCCCGAACTGGAAACCAAGCTGGCGGGTCTGGCCAACGGTGGTAACGACGAACCTACCGGCGACCGGATGATGCAGGAGGAAGTGACAGCCGAAGACATTGCCGAGGTCGTGGCAAAATGGACCGGTATTCCGGTGCAGAAGATGCTGCAAAGCGACCGCGAGAAGTTGCTCAACCTCGAAAAAGAGCTGGGCAAGCGGGTAGCGGGTCAGGCCGAAGCGATTGAAGCCGTGTCAGATGCCGTTCGGCGGAGCCGGGCCGGTATGCAGGACCCCAAGCGGCCCATCGGTTCGTTTATCTTCCTGGGTACCACGGGCGTTGGTAAAACCGAAGTAGCCCGGACGCTGGCCGAGTACCTGTTCAACGACGAAAATGCGCTGGTTCGAATCGACATGAGCGAATACCAGGAGCGTCACGCTGTCAGCCGGTTGATTGGTGCCCCTCCGGGCTACGTGGGCTACGACGAAGGCGGTCAGCTAACCGAAGCCGTGCGCCGGAAGCCGTACTCGGTAGTGTTGCTCGACGAGATCGAGAAAGCGCATCCCGACGTCTGGAATATTCTGCTACAAGTGCTCGATGAGGGTCGTCTGACGGACAACAAAGGCCGTACGGCGAACTTCAAGAACACAATCATCATCATGACGTCGAACATCGGCAGTCACCTGATTCAGGAGAAGTTTGCCGAAGACGAAGGCTGGAACCACACGCTGGTACTGGAAGAAGCGAAGTCGGCGGTGATGGAATTGCTAAAGCAGACCATCCGGCCGGAGTTTCTGAACCGGATCGATGAGATCGTGATGTTTGAACCGCTGACGCAGGCCAACATCCGCAAGATTGTCGACATTCAGTTTCGCGAGATTAAACACCGGCTGGCCGAAGGCGGTATTCAGCTCGACGCTACCGACGAAGCCCTCGACAAGATCGGGCAGGAAGGGTTCGACCCCGTCTTTGGTGCCCGTCCGCTGAAGCGTGTGTTGCAGCGCCGGGTGCTCAACGAACTGTCGAAAGCCATTCTGTCGGGCGAGGTCCGCAAAGACTCGGTCGTACTGATGGAACTGAACGACGAGGGCGAAATCGCCTTCACCAACCTCGACGCCGAGATCGAACTGTAATAAACTGTCTCGAACAGCATCCTGCTGTTCGCTAATGAGTAAAGCCCGGCTGCTGCAAAGTGGCCGGGCTTTGTTTGTTTACAGAGCAGAAACCCGCACCTTTATTCTTCCAGCTTTGTAGTTGGGTGCTCGCCTAAGTCGTTCCTTTCAAGCGTCCGGGCGACAAGCCGCACGACTCACAAAAGACAGTTTCGTTCTTTTATTTTTAGCTTCGGTCGACGCATCAACCATCTCTGTAGGCAGCCGGACAAGATGGGTATGGGGCGTGTGACAGGCTAAAACCCTTGACAGGTCAACCGGCGAGTAAATCTACTTGGTCGGCACTGATCAGGTACATAGTTTGGCTTCGCAATCGGTTTAATCGGAGTATGCGTTGTTATCGCTCCGCATGGTTTGGCTCTCAGTTCACAGAAGGTCAAGCCAAGCAGCCTAACCGGCAGGAGGAGGAAAGGCAGGCAAGTGGTTCGATCGTCTTAGCTTGTGCGCTGGGCCATTATCCCCAGGTCGTCAGGCGTAGCGTAAAAAGGTAAAGCGTGCCCGATAGTAATTTAAAGTAGGTAAGCTCACAAGTCACTATGAAAAACCTGTTAACTCTCACCAGGATTATTACGCTTCTTTCCCTGATTTCACTGGTATTTTTCAGTTGCTCCAAAAACACCAACTCTACCCAAGTAGTACCAGAGGAAAATGCTACTGCTTGGATACGAATCGATAGCCTGTTAGGAATAAAGGAGCATTTCGGGCAGAGCGTTCACGCCGACGGACAGCAACTCATTTTTTCTACCCCCAAGGCTATCTATACGTATCCTGCCAGTGGGGCAGCACCGCAATCATTCCGCTTTGATAAAGATGCTTACACACGCCCCGTTTATTACCGGGGAGTAGCGTATATAATTCAATCAGATACGCAGATTAAATGCATTCCGTACGCTACTACCGATGCCCCTTTTTACATATCTCTAAGAGAACTTGGCGCGTTAAACTCAACACGTACCCACTTTGCGGCAAATACAGGTATTCTAGATGCCTTGGCCATAAATAATAAAGGACAATTGCTGATACAGGGTAATGATAACTATTTCCCCCAATCACTTTACCAAATTCAGTTGGATAATCGAGGGCGACCGGTCTGGGACCCTGCCAGAAAAAGCTACCAGATTATTCTGCCAGACTCGGTGCAATTATCGATCATTCGCCCCTACAGTATTGGTGACAGATTCTTCATTCATTCTGATTATAAACTGTTGGGCATTACCGATAAGTCAACGGCTAATGATTTAACGGCCAACAAGGATTGGAATGTGATTTACGTGTTTCCAAGTGGCGATGTGCTATATGCTGTTATTTACTCAGAAGCGGAGTCAAAACTGTTTCTTTATCAAAGCACGGACAAAGGCTCGACGTGGCAACGTCAGGCTCCGGTAGCGACTTTCCAATCGCGGTGGGCACAGGTTTATTCTATTGAAGATCGGCTTGTAATATCGTATAATGGCAGGCTGGAGGAGTTTGATGTAAAAACGTATTCGTTCCGTTCCCTATCCATTAAGGGCTTAGTGGGTTTAGGGATAAACGGGGTTGCCGAGCAGAATGGTAAGGTCTACGTAGCCGTAGAAAGTGGCGGTTTTTTTGTCAAAGACCTGGCTGACTTCTGGAATTAAGTCGGGCGAGAATCAATTAGGTCAAGTGCGTTGTGTTCGTTCCACGTTGGCAGCTTGTCGGGCGACAGGCACGTCCCGCAGGGAATATGACAGCCCAACACGATGAGCGCGTAAAGATTCAGGGTTGTATTTCCAGTTGAGTGACTCGCCTTCTATCAACACTTATGGGCGTTGTATGGTACTTGCTAAAAATCTGCGGAGATAGTACACTAGTTCTTCGCGGGGCAACCGGTTAGTCAAGCCTACTTATTTGGCTCAGTTGTACGCGGCAGCGCAACCGACCAAAGCGATCTGGATGTACTGGTCGAATTAGACAAGAGAGCCACCTTGTTCGATCACGCCCATATGTCCTGGCAATTGGAAGACTTGTTGCAACACCGGGTTGACGTCTTAACAGAAGGTGGTTTATCTCCGCATATTCGGCCATTTATAGAACGTGATCGCATTCTAGTGTTGAGCGGTAGCATCGGCGATAAGCAGCGGGTAGAACACACACTGGCAACCTCCGTGTTACAATTCAGTTAAGCACCGGGCCATTTTCGACGGAGACTGGTTATAGACTATAAAACCAACCCGCAACCGCGATGATGCAGCCCATTCACTTCGAGCAGAAAAATATCATTGGCTTTACCATGTCCGGCAAAGTCACCGACGATGAGATTAAACAATGGGCGTCGGCACTGGACCGGAAAAGCGATGGCCCCGACAAACTGCGTGTGTACATCGAAGCGCAGGACCTCGACGGTGTCACACTCGACGCTCTGCTCTCCGATCTGAAATTCGACGTTACCCACCTGACCGATTTCGACAAAGCGGCTTTTGTGTCTGATACGGCGTTGTCGAAACTGTCGTCGTTTATGGCGGGGCTTATTCCCGGTCTGGAAACGAAACAGTTTTCGCTGGCCGAGAAAGAGCAGGCCCGGCAGTGGATCGAACAGTAAATCAGCCGGTGGGCGGGTTCAGGATTTGGGTAACTAACGATTGCCGTTCACTTTTGTAACAAAACAATTCCCTGAACCAATCTTAGCAACCTGATGAGTAATCAATCACGTCGACGTTTTGTGAAAAGTGCCCTTGCTTCGGGCGTCGTAGCGGTTAACCTGCCGGACGCAGCACCAAAGGAAATATTTGTACACCACGTTCTGTTCTACCTGAAGAATCCCGGTAACACAGCCGATAAAGCCAAACTACTCGAAGGGCTGAATAAGCTGGCGAAGTGTCCGACGATCAAAATGGTCAACATTGGCGAACCGGCTAATACCGACCGTGAGGTTATCAAACGCGACTATACATACTCGTGGCTGTGCCTGTTCGATAGCCCCGCCGACGAGGAAGCCTACCAAAAGCACCCCATCCACGACGATTTCCGCAACAACTACGCCCAGCTTTGGGAGAAAGTCGTGATCTACGATTCCATCGGGCCGAAGCGATAATCAGTGTAGGGTATATAGTTTCATCGGTAGGTAGTACGTTTATTGTCTGCAAAACGACGCACCGGCAGACGAGTTAGTGGTGTCACGACTAAAACCAGATAGCCCTATGGTTTCTGAACAATTAAGTCCGCTTCAGCTGGAATTGCTTAAAGTGTATTCGTTTCAACCATCGGAACAAGACCTTCAGGCCGTCAAGCGTATGCTGGCTGCTTACTTTTCAGGTAAGCTAACAGGTAATATACAGCAAGCTATCGAGCAGAAGGGTATATCGTCTGACGACCTGGAACGCTGGCTGAATGAGTAGGCTACGCCTTGTCCTTGACACGAACGTATTCCTGGTAGCGCTAGCACCGCAGTACCGTTATCACTGGATTTATCAGGGTATTTTGCAGGATAAATTTGACCTATGTCTTTCGACAGAGATTCTGCTTGAATACGAAGAAATTATTCAGCAGCGATACGGGCTTACCATTACAGATGCGCACCTCGGCTATCTGACGTTACTACCGAACGTACATATGATTGAACCCGCCTACCGGTGGAACTTGATAGAAAACGATCCTGACGACAACAAATTCGTCGATTGCTTTGTAGCTGCCAATGCCCATTACATTGTTGGCAATGACCGTCATTTCAAAGGGTTGGACCGAACTGGGTTTCCGCCCATCCGGGTAATGACTTATGAAGCGTTTGAAAGCGATTATAAGTCGGCATTATCGAGTTGATTAAAGCACAACAGCCCCGGACGTTAATCCGGGGCTGTTGTGCTTAGTAGAAACCATAAACTGGATACCGTATACCGAAAACTTATTACAGGTTTGCGTCTTCGTTGCTGTTGAAGGTATCGCCCTGTTTGATGTCGCCGGTTTTCAGGCCTTTCTTGAACCAGTAAACCCGTTGTGCCGATGTGCCGTGGGTGAAGGCGTCCGGTACGACGCGGCCCTGTGTTTCCTCCTGAATCTTATCGTCGCCAATGGCATTAGCGGCTGTCAGGGCTGATTCGACGTCGTTCTCGTCAATCGAGATACTTTGGCCCTGCGCGTGGTGCGCCCAGACACCCGCAAAGAAGTCAGCCTGTAGCTCAAGCCGGACGGATACTTTATTGTATTCGCGCTCGCTCATCTGCTGCCGCGCCTGGTTAACCTTATCCATGATACCCAGCTGATTCTGCACGTGGTGACCAATTTCGTGCGCCACGACATACGCCATGGCAAAGTCACCGGGCGCTTTAAACCGCTGCGCCAGTTCGTCGTAAAACGACAGGTCGATGTACACTTTCTGATCGGTAGGACAATAGAACGGGCCCATTGCTTCCTGCGCCGTGCCGCAGCCCGACGACGTAACGCCCCGAAACATGACCAATGTAGGGTCCTGATACTGCGCGCCCTGCTGCTGAAAAATCTTGGTCCAGACATCTTCCGTACTGGCCAGCACCTTACGGGTAAACGAAGCAGCCGCATCGTCGGGCTGCGGCCCGTCGGGAGCCTGACTACCCGCTACCTGTTCCTGCTGCGTAGGTGCGCTCTGATTCAGAATCTGCGACGGATCGCCACCGAGCAGCATCACAATTACGGCAATCACCACCGTTCCGATGCCACCACCGACGAGCAGGCCACCGCCCCCACCGCCCCGGCGGTCGTCTACGTTGTCACTTTCGCGTCCTCCTAACCATTGCATAGCTGTATACTATTAAGTGTGTAGTCTGTTCAGATTAATCGATCCAGACCGAAAATGTTTTCGACCTGTCAGGCGGGTGTCTTCGGGCGTTACACCGTTTGTCACCCCGTTTCCATTACCCGTTAATTAGCGTCTGATTCGCTAGTCGTACTAATGACCCGAATACTTGTTTTGACGCGTTCCACTTTCTTACGTAACGCATCCGTATCGGCGTCCATTACCGTTACATGGCCCATTTTACGAAACGGTCTGGTAATGGCTTTTCCGTAGAAAAATGGAAAGACGCCCGGCATTGCCAGCAGGCTTTCAAGCCCCTCGTATTCGGCCAGCCCAGTATGCCCGGCCTCGCCCAGCAGGTTCAACATCGCAGCAGGCTGGTAAAACGCCGTGTCACCGAGCGGGTAGTTCAGAACAGCGCGCCAGTGCTGCTCAAACTGCGAGGTTACATTGGCCTGAATCGTATGGTGGCCGCTGTTATGCGGGCGCGGAGCTACCTCGTTAATCAGCACCTGACCCTGCTTATCGAGAAACAGTTCAACGGCCAGTATTCCCACGATACCGAACGCGTCGGCAGTTTGCCGGGCAATCGCCTGTGCCTGCCGGTCAACGTCGGACGTGATGTCGGCGGGGGCAAACAGGTATTCGACCAGGTTCAGTTCGGGGTGAAACACCATCTCGACGGTCGGGAAGGTCTGTACCTCACCCCGCTCGTTTCGGGCGACGATGACGGCCAGTTCTTTCTCAAAATCGACTGCTTTTTCGAGCAGGCCGGGCGCATCGAACGCCTTGTCGAAATCATTAGCGGTGGCAATCCGCTGCACCCCACGACCGTCGTAACCGTCGCGGCCAAGTTTGTGAAAGGCAGGCAGAAACTCACCGTGCCGCGCTGCATCGGCGCGATCATCGGTCAGGATAAAGTCGGCTGTGGGCAGACTATGATCGAGGTAAAACTGCTTTTGCAGGCGTTTGTCCTGGATCGTACGAATAACCGACGGCTGCGGATAAACGCGCTTGCCTTCGCGCTCCAGTGCTTCGAGCGCATCGACGTTGACCCGCTCAATTTCAATGGTCAGCACGTCGACCGATTGGCCAAACTGGTAAACGGTATCGTAGTCGGTGAGGGAGCCGGTCGTGAACTGCGTGCAGAGTGTACGACAGGGTGCATCGGCGTCGGGGTCGAGTACATGGATGCGCAGGTTCCAGTCGATAGCCGCCTGTAGCAGCATCAGCCCCAGTTGTCCCCCGCCAAGAATGCCAATAGTTGGTGTCAAAAATATATGCGGTTTGTTCTGCCGCAAAGGTACACCAGAAGCAAGAGGAACGGAGAAGCGGAAAAGAAAGAGATAAGACGGGACCATCCTTCCTCTCGTTTCACTCACACGGTTCTTTTTCCCCTAAATCCTCTGAAGGGGATTTAGGGGAAACGTTTGTCATCCCGACGCAGGAGGGATCTTCGCTAGTGGGCAGTTTTATTTGCTTTTACCGAAGATCCCTCCTGCGTCGGGATGACAAAAAAGGTGGTTTCAAGGCACTGAAACTGTTCCCCAAACAACCTCTCAGGGGATTTAGGGGTAAAAAGACCAATCTATCTTTCAAATCATTAATCCCGGCGCGTAATGTCGGAGCCACCCGACGATCGTTTCGATACCACGTGACCAGATCCGTAGTAATAAATATCCGAACCGCCCGACGCCCGCAGGTTCATGTCGCCCGTGGCCCGCACGTACACGTCCGACCCACCTGACGACGTAGCATCGCAGGTTTCAGCGGTCAGTTTGCGCGCATCGACGTCAGCCCCGCCCGAACCGTCGACGGTTATACGCCGGGCTTTACCTTCCAGCATCGTATCGGCACCACCCGATGATGAGACAGTTAGTTCGTTGGCTCTCAGCGACAGTTTAACGTCGGCACCGCCCGAAGCGCTTAGTTTCAAATCGTCGAACGACAGTGTTCCCTGCCCGTACACGTCGGCACCGCCCGATGCGGCAATGTCGCTGAGTTGTTTGAACGTCACATAGGCCTTCACCGAGTTATTCCGGTTTTTCAGCCAGTTCATACCAGCCGGCCGGTCGATGTATAGTTTCAGCGTACCGTTTTTAATTTCCGATTTCACCTCGTCTTCGTCCAGCCCTTTTACGTCGAGCGTCAGTTTTTCGCTGTTACCCTGCGTCAGATAAACGTCGATGCCGCTGCTCACGCTCAGGCCGGAAAAGCCCGATACCGTGCGGTCTTTTTTCCAGTCGTCAGTGCTCGAATGGGCAGCGGAAGTAAACAGTAGAGTTGTCAGTAGCAGCGTTTTCATGAAATGGTCGTTTCGTTTTTGTTGACGATGAGCAAATGAACCAAAACGTTGCATGACCACATAGAATTTATCCACTAACGGTTGGTATGCGTTACTCCCACGTCAGCGACAGCAGCGACACACCTTGCCGGGGCAAGATGAATGGCAATTCGATTTGCCCGTTCTTCGCTACCGTTACCCACTCTGGCGAGCCAATGGTCTGCAACTGTCCGGCCCATTCGAGGTCGGTAATCTGCGCAGACGTCGGTGCTTTGGGCGATCCCATCCGCTTCCACGCTTCGTAGGCATTGCTCGACTGCTGATCGACGCGGTAGTGGGTCAGCCGCACCCGCCGACCCGGCAGTCCGGCTACCAGTACTGTTACAGGGGCCTCCGGGCCGGGCAGGTTATCATCGTGGTAGTGCCAGACCAGCACCGCAGCCGATTTGGTCGTATGCGTCGCCAGGGCGTTCACGTCGGGTTCGGCCCGGACACTGCTGTCGCGCAGGCGGGCATAGTCGTAGCCCGGCGATGATACGCCCGCTGGGCGCGTAGCCGAGACGCGGGTACCGGGCATCTTACCAAACATCCGGAACACGTTCAGTACCGGCTTGTCGACGCCGTTGGTTGCCAGATCGCGGAAGCCGCGAAACCAGGCCTGATCCTCGAACTCAAACGCCCACGTGACAGCCCCCGCCAGATTGACGCCGTGTGCTTTCGCCAGGTCATACTTGCGAGCAAACGACGCGGCTGTGTAGCTCGAATACATCGTGCCGTTGCGATAGGCGTTCTGCGGGTGCAAATCTTCCGAACAGGCCGCGCAGCCCTCCGGGTCTGATTCGCCGATGATGATTGGCAGTTTTTTCAGCGTCGGGTACGACGCCACAATAGCGAAGCCCCGGTCGATGTCGCGGAGTTGCGCCCCCATATCCATCCGGACGTGCCCGTCGACTACTTTCGGGTTACCCTTGGCGTGGAAGGTGATAAAATCGAGGGGTGTCCCCGTCTGCCCGGTCACGTAGTTTTTCCCGTTGACGATATGGTCGAGGAACGTGCGGAAGAATTTAGCCGAGACATTCCAGTTAGGGCCTGTCACTTCGGGGCCGCCGATTTTGGCGGTGGGTAGGGCCCGCTTCACCGCATCGGCCGTGTAATCGTAGAGTTTGATGTACTCTTCTGTGGTGCCCTGCCAGTAGCTGATGTTCGGCTCGTTCCAAAGCTCCCAGTACCACTTCTCAACCTCGGCCTGCCCGTACCGGCTCACCGAATGCTTTACCCATTGGAAGACCAGTTCGCTCCATTTTTTGTAATCGTTCGGCGGGTAGGCCCAGCCGGTGTAGATATCGTTGTAATCGTCGCCGGGTTTCCAGTGGTGACGGTACGGCTGCGGGTGGCTCGACAGGGCTTCGGGCATGAACCCGATCTGCGCAATGGGCCGCATGCCCCGCTGAATGAAGGTGTCGAAAATCCGGTCAACGATCGTCCAGTTATACACCGGGTTTCCGTTTTTATCCTCCCTATACGCATTGGTCGACCCCCACTTTAACGCGGCTTCACCATCGCCCGTCACCAGCAGGCTATGCACCCGCACATTGACCGGCACCGGACTTAACTGCGACAGTTCGGTAAGCAGTTTCTGCCCGTCTTTCATGTACGTGTAATTCGGCTCATCGTAGCCAAACCACGCCCAGATCGGCGGTAGCGGCCCCTGATCCTGCTTCAGATCGACCGAGATCGTAACGGGTGGTAGCGATTGAGCGACGGTTGCGTAGTAGGTCAGCAGACTGATACCTGCGGAAAGGAAAACTAATTTTAGCATCAGGCGATGGGCTGAACGAGGGTTGTGCAGGTAAAACCCGTTTCTGTCGCTTTTTTACCGTTACGATGTAGCCTGACGCAGTGGTGTAGCCTGTTGAAATGTGTAGCCTGGACCTCCAGGTCCGGGTGCCCGTTAGGGCAACTTCTGTCGGCGGCAGCTTTTTTGGCCTGACGGCCACCCGGACGTGGACGTCCAGGCTACACCAATGTCCGTTATTTTCAGAACTTGTCCGGTAGCGGACGCTCATACAACGCAAATACAACACAACTATTTGACATACAGTACCGTAAATAACTGGCATTCGTCTTGCCACACCAATAACACTATGATCGACTTACACCAGATTTCCAAATATTACCCAACCGGGTTTGGCAAAACCTACGTGCTTCGGCAGATCGACCTCGCGATTCAGCCCGGCGAATTTGTGTCGATTATGGGGCCGAGCGGATCGGGCAAGTCGACGCTGCTGCATATACTGGGTCTACTGGAAGAACCCTCGGAGGGCGTTTACAAATTCGACGGCGAACCCGTGCAGAAACTGTCGGAGAAGAAGCGTACCGAGTTGCACCGCACCCGTATCGGCTTCGTGTTTCAGGCCTATCACCTCATCGACGAACTGACCGTGTACGAAAACATCGAAACACCCTTACTCTACAAAGGTGTGGGTAGTTCGGAACGGAAAAGCCGGGTGGCTGAACTCCTCGACCGGTTCAACATGGTCGCCAAGAAAGATCTGTTTCCGGCGCAATTGTCGGGCGGACAGCAGCAACTGGTTGGTATTGCGCGGGCACTGGCGCATCAGCCCGCCGTTATCTTCGCCGACGAACCGACGGGTAATCTCCACTCCGATCAGGCGCACGATATTATGGCTCTGTTTCGCGAACTCAATCAGCGCGACGGGGTCACGATTGTGCAGGTAACGCACTCCGAGGTCAACGCCGAATACGGTACCCGCATCGTGCGGCTGAAAGACGGCTGGCTGGTCTAGCAAAAGGGCGGGGCCTGTAGCCACGTTTCGATGTGTGCTACAGGCCCCGCTGCCTGATATCAATCGGTTCCGGTTACGGAATCGGCGTCCCGTTTTCATCGACGTTCCCCGACGCCAGCGTAGTTCCTCCGTCGAGCGACAGATAGTACGAGCCACTGCCTGCGCCTTTGCTGAGTGTATTGTTTCTGAGCACGTTATTGATCGCCCGGTTGCCGTACGATATAAACGTAGCCCGGTTTTCCGACGCATTCTTGTTCGATAGCCGGTTGTTCGTAAACGTATTGTTGGCTACGTTATCGCAGATCACGGCCCGGTCAAACGTCGTCTGGATAACATTGTCGGCAAACGTTCCTCCGTTGGTCGAGTGGCCCAGTTCCAGCATACCCGTCATGTTGAAGTTGTTTTTGCTGAAGTTGACGGTTCCCCCGTTGTAGAGCTGAATGCCGCCCGTTACCAGGCCAACCGTTGAATTACCGGTAATTTCGGCTCCGGTCAGGATTGCTCCACCACCCTGCCCTTCGCCGGTTCCGTCGTTGGAGCCAGCCAGAAACCGACTGAACGTACCTTCAAATGTATTGTTGGTAATCTTCACGTTGCGAGCCGCCCCGGCAACCTCAATGCCGTAAAAGCTACAGTTTACGATGCGATTCTTATCAACAGTCAGACCATCCATCGGTCCCGACAGCGAAATGCCGAACCAGCTATCGTGGAAATAATTGTTCTGCACGGTAATATTCTTCCCGGCGTAGATCCCGTAATTATCGTGGTTGAATATCTCACAGGCGATTCGTTTCGCCCGCACGTCGTTGTTCGTAATCAGAATATTACTGGCCGTTTTCCCCGCCTGAATCTTGAGCGTCAGCCAGTTGGTGCTGTCTTTGGCGGTTTCGTCGCGGCTGCTGCAATTCTGAACGATCAGATTACTGACGGACGGCCCATCGATATAGATCGTGCTCACCTGCGTTTCTTCCTGCGACGTCACATTCCACGACAGGCCGTCGATCGTAATGTTTTCGAGCGGCTGTGGCGCGTCCTGCGGGCGGGTCAGGTACACAAACGACGAATAACTGTTCGGTAAGTTGATAATGACTTTACCCGGATTACCCTGCACGGTTACGTTGCTCCGCAGAACAACGGATTTCCGTTGCCGATACGTCCCATCCGGAATAATCAGCACTGTAGCCGCATTGACAGCGGCCTGCAACGCCGGGCCAATATCGTCGGAGTCGGGCGTGATGCCGAACCAGTACGCGTTTGCCGGACCGGTGTACTCGCGCACGTACCGGATACCGTTGGTCGTGACCAGCACCGTTCCCATATTGTCGGCGGAACTGTTATCGATGGGAACCGCCCGGAATAAGCCTTCCTTGCCCGCATCGGTGATACGAATACTACCCGGCAGGTTGTAGCCCCCCAGCGCGCGCACATCCGCTATCGTCAGCGCGTCCTGCCGATTCCAGACCAGATTAGGCTCAGGATCAGCCGGATGACATTGCGTAAGTAGTATAATCAATAGGGAGAGCCAGCCAAAGCGGCTCAAAATGGTTGGTTTCATAAAAATTCGTTTCAGGTTGAGTAAGTACACAACGGTTTGTTACTAAGCACCGTCATTTTTGCGTCGGCCCATGTAGCGAACGTTCAGGTAAAATAAGCCGATGTCGACCTACTAAAGTTCAGAAAATCAGCGAAGTGATGTAACGGTAATCGTGTCGCGTACGATTACCTGCCAGTAGTGGCTTTATAGAACCCGCTAAAGGGGTATAGGGAGAGCCGTGCAGCTTACGCGTCGAACGGCGGCACAAAGATTAAAAATTAGTTAAACGATCCCTAGTTAAACTACCTGTTCTGTTGGAATGGGTATACAACCGCTGACACTTACTCGTCATTCATCCGGCAGCCTGACCGGTTACAGCACCATTATTTTCTTTTCCGTACTACTTGCGCAGCAACACGGGCTTTATTTACTTTGCAAAACAAAGTTCTTTTTATATATGCAAAAGATACGCTTCTTTCTACAGCCAACCCGGTCGGGTCGGGGCCTGATTGCCCTGGCGGGCCTGACCATTGCCGGGCTAAGTATGACCGTTGCGCGGGGGTTTATCACGGGCAACTGGTGGTTCTTCATCATGCTCACCTGGAACCTGTTTCTGGCGTGGTTTCCGCTGGGGGTTGTCCTGGTGCTGCGCGATCTGCGGGCGTCGGCAGCGGAGCGACCGCTCTTTGGTAGCACGGAGGTATTGCTGGCGGGCCTGACGGTCTGGCTGGCGTTTCTGCCCAACGCACCGTACATCATTACCGACCTGTTTCATATTCAGCACGTACCGATTCCGCTGCTCTGGTTCGATACGATAACCCTTTTCGTGTTTGCCATGACGGGCCTGCTCTGCGGACTCTACTCGACCTTGCTGGTACACCGGATGCTACGCCCGCTACTGGGCACCGCCCAAACCTGGCTGCTGATGCTGGGGTGTCAGTTTTTGTCGGGATTTGGGATTTATCTCGGTCGGTTTGGCCGGTGGAACAGCTGGAATGTCTTATCATCGCCGGTTGATTTGGTTCGGGCGATCGTTTTTGCTTACCGGGATCACCTGAGTATCAAACTGACGCTGGCGTATGGCTTTGTGCTGGTCGTATTGTATGTTTCGTTCTGGTGGTATAAGGAACAGGAAGAACCCGCCACGGTTACCGATGGCCTATGATTGATACCCGTAAAGTACTGCGCAGCTTCCGGTTTGCGGGGCAGGGCATCATCGATCTGTTCCGGTTTGAGAACAACGCTAAAGTGCATGGACTGGCGGCTTTGGCCGTGTTCAGCCTGGGGTTGTGGCTTGGTCTGAGCCGTATCGAATGGGCGTTGCTGGTTACCCAAATCGGGCTGGTCTGGGCGACCGAAGCGGTCAATACCGCCCTCGAAAAGCTCTGCGACCATGTTACCCCCGACCGGCATCCGCAGATCAAAGCTATCAAAGACATGGCGTCCGGTGCCGTGCTGATTATGGCACTTACAGCCGCTACCGTCGGCAGTATTATACTGGGCAGTCACCTGATCGACCGTTTTCTCTGACTTTTTCTCTTCCGTTCAACTCATGCACGAATCCCGTGAACACCTCCAGACGCTGACCGAGATCCGCAGCCTGATGGAGCGTTCGTCAAAATTTCTGTCGCTTAGCGGCCTGTCGGGTGTTTCGGCCGGGCTGGTGGCGCTGGCAGGTGCGTCTATTGTGTACACCCGCTTTCGCTGGCAGACGTTGCTGCCCGCCCCCTACGGCGACCGGATTACGAGCCAACTGCCCGGCAACGACCGGACTTTCCTGATCGGAGTCGCGGTAGTTGTGCTCGCGCTGGCGCTGTTGTCTGGGGTGTATTTCACCATCCGCAAGGCACACCGGCAGGGGCAATCGGTCTGGAACAACTCATCGCGGCAACTGCTGCGGTCGATGGCGGGGCCGTTGCTGACCGGGGGAATTTTCTGCCTGGCCCTATTGTCTTACAATCTGATCTGGCTAACCCTGCCCGCCACGCTAATCTTCTACGGACTGGCGCTGGTCAGCGGCAGCAGGCACACCCTGCGCAACGTGGAATCGTTAGGCTACTGCGAAATCGGACTGGGTTTGCTGACGCTCTTCTGGCCGGGGTATAGCCTGCTGGCATGGGCTGTCGGGTTTGGTCTGCTCCATATCCTGTACGGACTGGCCATGTATTACAAATACGAACGGAGTACCGAATGAATCAACTACTGACAAACTTCAACAAAGCCTTTGAAAGCAAAGCGCGGCTGAGCCTCATGTCGGTACTGATGGTCAACGATTCGCTCAGTTTCAATGCGTTCAAAGAACTGCTGGGCCTGACCGACGGGAACCTGGCGACGCACCTGCGGGCGCTGGAAGAAGCGGGCTTCGTATCGGTGCAGAAGCAGTTTGTGGGGCGCAAACCCAACACCACCTACACGGCTACCGACGCTGGCCGACAAGCCTTTACCGAGCACCTCAACGCACTGGAGGAATTTATCAAAGGCATCTGACAAACGAATCGAGCCCCGACTTACTCAGCCGGGGCTCGATTCGTTTGTAGTACCGATATTAATCTACTCCATCGCTTTTGACACCAGTCCCCCTTTTCGGCTGTCAACTTCGACGGTTGCCTTGCCGGGTTTGCCGCTTACAATCCAGCGCACCTTGACGTAACCCATCCCTGGAATGTTCGGTACCTCGATCGTAGCGGGGTTGTTCTTTTGCTCGCGGGCGATGCCCAGATCGTCGTTGTCGACGATCATTCCCGCCAATGCCGTAGCACCTTTCAGCGAGATACGGTCGGGCCGTTCGATTCGGTATTTCAGGTCGTGGCTCGAGTGCGTCGGGATTACACGCTGATTCTGCACCGTTGCCGTAATCTCGGTCAGGCCGTTGGCCAGGGGTTTTGCTTCGATGTTCTGCACCGTCAGCATCGGCATATTGTCGGCGTGGAAAAGCGTGAACGCCATGTTACGGTGGGCGTCTTCTTCGAGCATGAAACCGGGGTGATTGCGGATGTAGTTTTTCTTCGGCCCACCGATTTCAATGTCGCCGAACTGCGGGTGCTTGTAGGCTTTCCAGGGCACATAAGCGTCTTTCAGCAGCAGGTACTTGTCAAACTGGTTGAACTCGTCGTTCTGAAAGCGGTTCTCGTCGGATTTCTGGTTGAAAAACTTGTACGAGGTCATTAGTTCGGTCGAGAATGTGAATACACCCCGGCCCAGCGAAAACCAGTCGATTTCACCGCCGTACACCGTGTACAGGTCTTTGTAGATAGTCAGGTAACGGTAGCCGGGAATCATTTTTTCCCCCACTTTCCCAATCACGTCATACACGGCAATGTCGCCGGGGGTATAGTACGGCACGTCTTCCTCCGAACCCGGCCCGCGCAGAAACATCCCGCCGTAATTGTGGTAACTCTGCGCCCCGGCGATGTTGGGGTGGCTCATCACGAATTTCTTGACCGCCTGCGTTTCGGGCAGCGTACCGGGGTAGTACAGCGCCCCGCGTTGAATGTAGTCGGGTTGCCAGCCCCAGCCCCAGTCGCGGTTGGGATCGTACTGCCCAATCACATCTTCGTTTACCAGCCCGTCACCGTCGTTGTCTTCACCCTCGTAACCCAGAATTTCGTAGGTACCCGGCTCGTCGGGTTTGGCGGGCACCATCCGGTTCGGATCGCTGGGGTCGACATTCCAACGCCCCAGCGGACTCTTCCGGCGCATCTGCACAATGTTGCCGTCTTTGTCCAGATCGTCGTATTTATCCTCGTCAACCTGCCCGTCGCCGTCGTCATCGAGCGGCATCATACCGGAGCGGGGTGAGTTGGGGTTATTCGGATTTTTGACGAAATCTTCGCGGGCGTCGGGATTAATGGTTGGGGTGATGTAGAACACCCGATCTTTGAGCAGTTGCTGAATGTACGACTCATCGGCAAACGACTCGGCCAAGTACCAGGCTGTGTACATCGCCACTTCCGACCCCTGAATTTCGTTGGAATGGATATTACCGTCGATGTAAAAACCGGGCTTGCGGGCTGCATTTCCCGTTTTCGTATCGGTAATGGTCAGCACCCAGATGTCACGCCCCTGATACGATTTGCCCATCGATTCCAGCTTCACCAGATCGGGGTAAGCCTTAGCCAGATCCTGACAGAATCTGGTAATCATGCCGTAGTCGTTGTAGTGGTTCCACCGCATCGGCACTTTGGGATTCACCGGCGACCCGATCGCTTTCAGCCCACCGGGATCGTCAGTTTTGGTCGGCTGCTTCTGCGCAGCGGCACTCAGCGCAAACAGGCTGAGTGTTAGGAGGAGTATGTATTTCATAGTATGTATATGTAGCCCAGTCCGGCCACCGGTTATTTCAGATTGATTTCCTGTTGCTGAACGCCGGTCATGGCGTTACCAGCTTCGAGCGTGACACGCCCCGAACCGCTGACGAGAAACGTCACGTCCATCGTTTCGCCAGCCGCCATCGGCCCGCGCAGCATGATTCGCCGACCCGACACAACGCTTTGTTTATCGGTCAGTTTCAGCTCGACTTTCATCTTCGGTACCCAGCGGACGCGGTCGCCCATCTCGCTGCCCGTTGGCAACAGCCCCCGGTTCACAACCTGCGCCGTGACTCGATGCAGCCCGCTTCCCAGCGATTCACTGCGCACGTTGACGATATCGATCTGCGGCATCCGGCCAGCCAGTGCCGTTACAAACTGTACGTGTTTCTGCACATTGTCGGCCAGAAACCGGACAGGTGGGTTCTGCCGGGCAAACGGCACTAGCCCGCCTACCTCGGCTTTACGATTTGGAAAGTCAGAGTGTTCGATAGGCGTCCAGTTGACGTAGACGTTTGTGAGACCGTTGGCGTCGGCCCATTTCAAAAAGCGGATATCTTCGTTGTCGTCACCGCCTTTAGCCGCAGCAGCGGGTGACGCCGGACTGGGTTTGGCGGTGGCATTACTATCGCGCCGGGCGGGAGCAGACGCAATTTTGGGTGCCCACCAGCCGGGTGTCGAGAAGCTGAATCGCCCGTGGTGATAGTAGGCCGTCTGGGCAAAGTTACTTTTCGCAGCGGGCATGGCGGGTGCGTCTTTCAGGCTCGTCTGCGCGTTGTACAGCTTCGATACCTGCTCACCCACCGTCGCATCCTTTTCCAGCAAACCCGTGATGATTCGCTTCGCCGTTTTCGCCCGGTCGAACTTCGGCGCTTCGCTCAGGTTGTTGTACGGCCCAAATGTCAGGACGGCGTATATATTCGGCGATTTGGCCAAAAAGTCGAGCAGGGCGCGGTTTTCGGGTTCCGACACGGGCATCTCGCCGGAGCCGGGTGTAAAGAACGGGTAGTCGAAGGTGAAGTTTTTATCGATTGCTACCCCGCCTTCGCCGTCTTCGTTGTACTGCCCGTCCTTATCGGTGTCGGTTCCCTCCGACAGTAGCACGTACCGGCCCGTTTCCCCTTTCGCCGGATCGGCTTTGACCAGCACGCGGGCATCGTCTTTGCTCGGTACATACTGCCCCGTCGGGTCTTCCACGCGCACCTGGGTGATCTGCCCGTCGCGGTTCAGGTCTTCAAAGGGGTCTTCGTTCAGGTGTCCGTCGCGGTCGTCGTCGGTATCGCGGGCATTGCCGGTGCGTTCAAACCGGAGTTTGGCAAATGCCTGTTCCTGCGCATCAGGGTTGATCAGCGGTAGCACATAGATGGTTTTGGTGTCGAGCACCCGGCGGATGCTGTCGTTGGTGCTGCTCAGCAGATTTTCGGCCAGTTCAACGGCCAGTTCCGTACCGGCGAGGTGGCTACCATCGATCCCGGCAACGATAGCCAGCGCTGGTTTGGCCGTTGCCTTGCCCCGGCCAAGCGTAAGCACCCAGATGTCTTTGCCACCAAGCGATTTACCGATAGACTCGACCGCAGCGGCACTGCCTGATCGACGGGCCAGCGCGCTCAGCCGGGCCGATAGCTGCGCATGATTCTGGTAGCCGGATGGCGCGGGCACGGGTTGGGCCCAGAGCGAAGGACTCCATAAGCTGATGAAGAAAGCAGTACAAAAAAGTTGGTTCATGCGGGGGTTTATAATAGATACGTTGGTGATAAAAATACAACCTGGCCGACAGACTACCACAACTATCGACGATTGGTGCAGGTTGTACAGCGTATACAGTTTCCCATATACGGTTTTCGGCAGGCTACGTCAATCCTGTCAATCAGGCAGCGCACCCGGCCAATCTCCGGGAAATTTTGTATCGAAACCCCGACCTATCTATGGCGTTTACTAACAGTTCCGGCATTCCTATTCTACGTACCAGTCGCGAACCGGGTCACCGTCAAACCACCTGGCCGGAGTTGCTGAATGACCTGGTTTTTACGGCGATCATCGCTCAACTGGCGCAACGGCTATTGGCCGACGACAGCGATATGTCGTTTCTGGAGTTCGTGCTGCTGTTCATACCGGTCTGGTGGCTCTGGAATGGCGAAACCAATTATTCGACCCGCTTCGACAACGAGCGCGATTTCATTCATCGGGTGCTTACCAGTATTCAGTTGATTGCCCTGATTATTCTGGCCACTACCATTCCCCGGTCAGTGGAATCGGAAGCGCTGTCGATGGTGTTTGCCATTACCTATTCCAGTACCCGCTTTATCCTGCTTATCGAATACGGTCGGGTATGGTATTACCTGCCCGAAACGCGGGACTTTATCCGGCGTCTGGCGCTGGGTTTCAGCGCTTCGATTATTCTGTGGGTCGCATCCGTATTTGTGCCGATTCCCTACCGTTACTGGCTGTGGGCGCTGGGTCTGCTGATCGAGTTGACGACGCCCCTCGTCTCGACAGGGTCGAAAGACCATAAAAAATTTCCTCCCGATGTGCGGCACTTACCCGAACGCTATGGGCTATTTACGCTACTGGTACTGGGGCAATCGATTACCAGTATCGTCAACGCAATGATCGATCACGGCCTGACCGTCAGAGCGGTAAGTGCCACGATCCTGTGCTCCATCATCGTCATTGGTATCTGGTGGGCGTACTTCGACCGGGTCGACGACGAGGCTGTGCGCGAGGTAGAAAAAGGTGGATCGAGTCTGCCGTACCGGTTCTGGCTTTATCTGCATTTACCGCTGACGATGGCGCTGACCATGGCGGGTGTCGGGATGGAAATGACCGTAAAAAACATCGAAACGCTCGATCTGTCGCAGTCGGCGCAGTGGTTTATTACAGGTGCGCTAGGCGGCTATTTTCTGACGCAGGCCTGCATCAGCCTGACTACGCTGGTATCGGGACCGCCCCACCCCAGCTTCAGGCGTGGCATCGTCGTTCGGTTTGGGCTGGCAATAGCCTTCGTCCTGCTCGGCTTTTTCGCCACTGTCGGCCCACTATTGCTGCTGAGTATACTGGTGGCGGGTGTGCTGGGACTAATTCTGAGCGATACATTGGGCCCTGAGCCACCGTCTAATTTTGACGGAGGTAACGAACAGGAAAACCAGCCGTAGCACGTCTATCGACGTTATCTTTACGTAATTCCGTCTACACAGTTCACATGGTCGATCAGCCACCCATTCCCTTCCACCGGGGCCACTTTCTGTTTGGCAGTACCTTTTCGCTACTGCGCGATTCACTGGGTTTGCTCCGGCAGCTACAGCAGCAATACGGCGATCAGCGCGTGGTCAGAATAAAGGTTGGCCGACGCACGATAACGCTGCTCCTCAAGCCCGAGGAAACCAAATACGTGTTGCAGGAAAACAACCGGAACTACGGACGGGGCCGCTCGTACAAGGTCCTGCGCGAGTTTCTGGGCGATGGTCTGCTAACGACCGACGGCGACTACTGGCGTCGGCAACGTCGGCTGGCGCAGCCCGCTTTCCACCGGCAGAAGCTGGCCCTGCTGGCCGACACCATGATCGACGAAGCCGTTAGCTGGACCAGTCAATTACAGCAGCTCGACCGAACACACCCCGTTGATATATCGGCAGCACTGATGGAGGCCACCCTGCGAATCGTCACAAAAACGCTGTTCGGTTCGGGGCTGGGCGACCAGACAGCGCAACTGTCGCAGGCGCTGAACGACCTGAATCACATCATCAGCCGCACCGTACTGAACCCACTACGCTTACCGAACTGGTTACCGACTCCCGCCAACCGGGCCTACACCGACGCGTCTACACTGGTAACCGATCTGCTGACGGGCATTATTCAGAACCGTCGTCAGACGAACAGTACGCACGACGATCTGCTCGATATGCTCCTGCGGGCTACCGACGAAGAAACGGGTGAGCGCATGACCGACGCGCAGCTGTTGAGCGAACTCATCACGCTCTTCACCGCCGGGCACGAAACCACGGCGGCTTCGATGGCCTGGACACTGTACCTGATGGCCATCCATCCCGACATCCAGGCCCGTGCCCGCGCCGAAGCCCGCCGAACCCTCCATACCCGCGATCGCTTCTCCGCCGACGACCTGCGGGCTATGCCTTACCTGACACAAATCGTTAACGAGTCGCTGCGTTTATACCCGCCCGCCTGGGCGATGAGCCGACTCTCTCTAGGACCCGACAGAATTGGGGCTTATCACCTCGGCGCTGACGAGGGCGTACTGATTAGCCCTTACGTGCTGCACCACGACCCAGCCAGCTGGCCTAATCCCGATCAGTTCGACCCCGACCGATTCGCGCCCGAACAGTCGGCCAACCGGCACAGCTATGCCTTTCTGCCGTTTGGCGGTGGCCCCCGGCTTTGCATCGGAAATCAATTTGCTCTGCTGGAAATGGTAGCACTGCTGGGCCAGGTACTGATTACGTTTGAGTTGTTGCCAGCTTCATCCGAACTGGCATTACCCAAACCTCTGATCACGCTGCGCTCCAAACAGCCGATTCGGCTTTATCTGCGAAACCCGGCCAGTTAGCAGCTGTGCCAATCCTGAAATTATACTTTACGAAGAACTTTATTTAGTTACCGTTCCACGAAATTCGTTAAATCAGTCCGTGTCAGTCAGTGACGATCAATCCGCAGTGTATCCCGTGAAACGAGTTTGCATCTTTCAAAGGCAGGCTTGACATTGTGATGGGTATACCCAAACTTAGACAGTCCATTGATGTTCTGTTTCAATTCACTTAAAAAGCGACACAATGAGATTAAAAATGCACGCCGTACGCTTTACGGCCGATCAGAGCCTGTTGGATTTTATCCAGGCTAAGCTGAATAAGCTCGACACGTTTCACGACCACATCGTTAGTGGAGAGGTGTTTCTCAAACTCGAAGGAGCCGACTCCAACAAGGTCAAAGAGAAAATTATCGAAGTCCGGCTGATGCTGCCGGGTAAAGAGATTTTTGTCAAAGAGCACGACAAAAGCTTCGAGGCCGCTACGGATCGGGTACTCGAAGTGTTGAAAGACAAGCTGGTGCGCAGCAAACAGAAAAGCAACGATTTCTCCAGTCAGGCTATCATAGACGAGAAAGCGCGCATGCAAGCCGATGAGACTGTCGATGTCGATGATTTATAAATAGGCGCGGTCTGCTGTGCGCTAAAGCACTAGCAAATCGTATTTCTCCTCCAACGCAAAAGGCCACCCCATACGGAGTGGCCTTTTGCGTTGGAGGATGAATTGACCTTACAGATTGAAGGCTTCTTTCACTTTATCGACAAAATCGAGTTTCTCCCACGTAAACAATTCCACTTCGACTTCTTTGGTCTTTCCATTTGAGCCAAATGTCTTGGTCACCACTTCGTTCTTTCGACCCATGTGTCCATAAGCCGCTGTTTCCGAGTAGATGGGATTCCGCAGTTTCAGCCGTTGTTCGATAGCGTACGGGCGCATATCGAAAATCTGAGCAATCTTTTCGGCAATTACGCCGTCATGCATATCCACTTTAGCCGTGCCGTACGTGTTGACGTACAGACCGCAGGGCTTGGCAACCCCAATCGCGTACGACACCTGTACCAGTACCTGATCGCACAGACCGGCAGCGACCAGATTTTTGGCAATGTGCCGGGTTGCATAAGCCGCTGACCGGTCAACTTTCGAGGGGTCTTTGCCCGAGAAGGCACCACCGCCGTGGGCCCCTTTACCCCCGTAGGTATCAACGATAATCTTCCGACCCGTCAGGCCCGTATCGCCGTGCGGCCCACCGATCACGAACTTCCCGGTGGGGTTGATATAATACGTGATGTTATCGTCAAACAACCCGTGCAGTTCGGGTTTCAGCTGGGCCTTCACGCGCGGAATGACAATGTTGATGACGTCTTCCCGAATTTTGGCAAGCATCGTATCATCGTCGGCAAAATCGTCGTGCTGCGTCGATACCACGATGGTATCGATACGGATTGGCTGATCGTCGTCTGAGTACTCGATGGTCACCTGCGACTTGGCGTCGGGACGCAGATACGGCATCAGATCCGACTCGTTGTTGCGTATGTGCGACATTTCCCGCAGGATGGCGTGGGCCAGATCGAGCGGCAGGGGCATGTAGTTGTCGGTTTCGTTGGTCGCGTAACCAAACATCATGCCCTGATCACCAGCACCCTGTGCGTTAGCCAGCGTTTCGAAGTCGTTGCTTTCCACCTTCCGGTCGACACCCTGATTGATATCAGCCGACTGATCGTGCAGGGCAGAAAAGACACCGCACGAATTGGCTTCGAACATGTACTCGCTCTTCGTATAACCAATCTTGCGAATCACTTCGCGGGCAATTTTCTGCACGTCGAGGTAGGTATCCGTTTTGATTTCACCGGCTAATACAACCTGTCCGGTTGTTACCAGCGTTTCGCAGGCAACTTTGCTGGATGGGTCGAACGCAAGGAAATTATCGATCAACGCATCAGAAATTTGATCGGCTACTTTATCGGGGTGCCCTTCTGATACTGACTCAGACGTGAATAAATAGGACATTAGGGTATACAGGCTTGTTTTGACCCACAAAACTAAAGCTTATTTGAGAAGGGTCAAATAAAATACCTGACCCAACGGGTTAAAGCTCCCGCCGTTGGTGAATACGGTGTGCAATGTCGCGTGCGCGCTTCAACCGCATCTTTATGGCGCTGATACTGACCTGATGTTCATCGGCCAGCACGGCAATGTCTTTACCAAGCAGGTACCGGTCGCGCAGGATTCGTTCATCCCGCCCGGCAAGTTGATTTAACGTCTGCTCGGCATGCTGCCAGCGGTCGTCGAGCGATGCGGTATCCATACCCGTCATGTGGTGCGTTTCGTGCAGGTCGGTGTCGCTGAACAGCGTATGCCGTCGCAAATCGCGCTGCTGCCGGACGGTGAAACAATGGTTGCGGGTGAGGGTGTACAGCCAGGTTGAGAAACTGGCTTCCTGGCGAAAGCCACCCAGCCGTTTGAGCACCTTGAAAAATACTTCCTGCATTTGATCCTGCGCTTCGACGGAATCGTCCAGATAGCGGATACAGGACTGGTACACTTTGCGGCTGTAGCGGCAGTAGAGTTCGGCGAAATCGGCAGCCTCCTGCGATTGAACAAACCGATCCACCAACTCTTCGTCAGTAAAGGTCTTTTTCATGGGTCAATAACGTACCATCAGCTAGCAAAACAGCGTTGCTAGCCGACTCGATTCATATGGGTTGAATGCAAGACGTACGTTACCGCGTGAGGCATGTAAGGTGAAATAACTACCGAACAGATTAAAGACAGTGCGGGTAGCTACCCACCTATCGGGCAACACCCATATGACGATGTTTTACACATATGGTAACAGCATCGTGCTGTAAATCCTGATGCCCGATGATTTATGTAACTGATTAACAGCCATTGCTGTCAGGAAATAATTTTTCGACGCAGGACATCGGCCAGCCCCTTCAGAAAGGGCAGTGTAGGCATGGTAGCAAACAATCGGAATTCATCGAACAGCGTTGTGTCTTCGTCGAGGAAGCGAAACACCCGGCCAGGATTACGGGAATAGATACGCGTAAACAGCGCGTCGGCGGGGTAGCGGTGATTTTCCAGCACGTTCAGAAAGATGCTGTCATAGAGGGCGAATCGCCGGTTGAACCACGACACATTACGGGTCGGCTTTTTCATTTTGGCCAAATTATCGACCAGTTCGCGCAGGTAGCGCTGCGACCGGTTGAACGTGTAGCCCGTCGATGGTTTAGTGTAGCCGCCTGATGTGCCGATCCGGATAATGTGCTCCGATGGCAGTTCAGTCGTCGGCACGTCGGACATGGGGATCACTCCCGTTTCGACGTCGGCAATCTGGTAAGCTCCGGTGTCGACGTGCTGACTCAGGTAGTGCCGGAGCGCGTATTCGTACTCGGCCTCGGTGAGCAGTCGGTCGTTGAACAGCGTAAACTCAACCAGCGCACGATTAGTGTCGAACGGCAGGACGTATACGAACCGGCAATCACCGTGCTGTTCGGCCCGGAAATCCATGATAGTCGGGATGGCCGGATCGAAACAGGCCCGCTCCGTTTCGACAAACCAGCCTTTGAAATGTTGCAGCAGGTTGTGTCGTTCGGGCTGGTCGAGGGATAACTGGAAGGTGCTGTCGAAAACGTAGTCGGCCAGATACGGTTCATCATCGGCAATGACAAAGCCGCCCTGTGGCGTATCCTTGATGCGATTGATGGTAGCCTGCCGCCGTTCGACGTTCGGAAACTGAGTCAGGTGCTGCTCGACGAAGGCGTAGAAGTCGATACCGCGCAACATCTTGTACTGATAGCTACCCATTCCCAGACGGCCCGTGTAACCTGGTCCGTAGAACAGAGCGGTATCCCATTTCTGAAAAAGAATCGGCTCAAAGGGCCCGGTTTCTTTCTCCCAGAAGCACCAGGTTCTATCGTTGCGATTTTTCAGGTCGCGTTCCAGAATAAGTATTGATCGATCCCGTAATGAGGAACAGGTCAGGTAATACGCTAGGCTCAGGCCCGCCATACCGCCCCCTGCGATGATGAAGTCGTATTTTTTCATGCGAAAAAGCAAAAGCCCGGACGCACCGTCCGGGCTTTCTACGAAATAAGGTCGCTATTGTCAGGTTTACAAATCGTCACCTAGACATTTACGTGTTTTTCAGCGTGGTAACTCGACCGAACCAGCGGCCCCGACTCAACGTATTTCAGTCCGCGCCGAAGTCCCTCTTCCCGGTACATAGCAAACGTATCGGGGTGAATCCACTCGATGACTTCGTGGTGCATTTTAGTTGGTTGCAGGTACTGGCCCAGCGTCAATATATCCAGTCCATTAGCCGCCATATCGTCCATCGCTTTGAACATTTCGTCCTGCGTTTCGCCCAGTCCCAGCATGATGCCCGACTTGGTGCGCTGTCCGTAGGCCTTCGTCCGCCGGATTTGCTCCAGGCTACGCTCGTAACGGGCCTGCGGACGCACGCGCCGGTACAGCCGCTCGACGGTTTCCACGTTGTGCGATACGACTTCCTGCCCCGCCGAGATCATTCGCTCCAGGGCCTCCCAGTTCCCTTTCGTGTCGGGAATCAGGGTCTCGATGGTTGTCGCCGGAGAAGCTTCCTTGATAAGTCGCACCGTTTGGTACCAGATTTCGGCACCCCGGTCTTTCAACTCATCGCGGTTTACCGACGTCAGGACGGCGTGTTTGACTTTCATCAGCACAATGGCTTCGGCCACGCGCCGGGGCTCGTCGGTATCATATTCGCTGGGGCGGCCCGTGGCGACAGCGCAGAATGTGCAGCTACGCGTGCAGACGTTGCCCAATATCATAAAGGTAGCCGTACCCGCACCCCAGCACTCCCCCATATTCGGGCAGTTGCCGCTCTCGCAGATGGTATGCAGTTTGTGTTCGTCAACCAGTTTCCGAACCTTGGCGTACTCCGGCCCAATGGGCAGTTTCACCCGCAGCCAGTCGGGCCGTTTTCGGCCGGCGTCCCGGTTGCGTTGTTGTTCGGAGGGTACTACGGGTAATTCGATCATATCTCCTCGTGCCTTTCTACGAAAATTCGTTTTACTACCGTAAAGTTCGTTTACGGGTTACTGAGAAGAAAGAGGACAGACAAAAGAACAAAGACCTGATGGCGTCAGCATCTTTGTTCTTTTGTCTGTCCTCTTTCTTCTGAGAACTTTTACTTCCGGCTACCGAAGAACAGTGTAATATAGCCCGACGTGAAAAATTGCCGGTTACCGTCTGTCCGGTTGGCACCGGGCGACAGGTCAGGGATGATAACAATTTTATTGGGGAACACTTCGGCCAGAAAACCGATCTCAACGCCGGTCGTGTTGTTGCGGAAGGTGCTTAATTCAAAACTGAGTGCCGCCTTGGCGTTCAGCCCAACGGTAAACTGCGAACTACCGAAGCCCTGGAAGAAGCCACCCGGCCCCACGGGTGCCCCCGTAGCACCCGGCTGATACAGGGACGAAGCCGGAACGGAAACCTGCCGGTTGCCCTCCTGTACGTTGACGTAATATGGCTTGATGATGCCCAGCGTCGGCCCGGCTGCTACAATACCGTTCACGGCAATACCTTCGTCGCCCGACCGCTGAAACAGCTTGACCTCCCGGCCGTACTGCCCGCGCACGGCGAAGAGGTAGTTTTCCTTGCCTTCAATATACCGCCCCGATGCGTAGCCACTACTGGTCGACAGCTCTTTGGGGTGCTTTACGTTGACGGCCTCGATGCTCAGGTAGCGCGCCTGCGGCAGGCCAAACAGATCGTCTGACAACTGCTTCGACTGCCGGAATGATACCCCCCCCAGAATACCGGAGTTCGTGTTGGTCGTGACGCCAAACGTAGTGGTGCGCTGGTAGTTGTCATCCTCCGGGTCACTGTTCTGCGCCGTGGCCCGGCCACTACTCAGCAGCCAGCCCAGCAACAGCGCGCCTATAACTGTGTATCGTGTTCGCATCGCTCTCTGATTCAGCATTAAAGCTACTTTAATTCCCGGAAATCTGCCAGCAAAATTCGACCCGCACTAGCCTAACCCGATCTCACTGCTTATGTTTAACGAAAAATGGGTACCAGATTGCCGAATACGACCCCAGTTTCTTTGGCGGATGAAGCACCTGACTACGCACATCTACGAATCATATAGCCAGCCTGTTATGCCAACCATTCATATCGATTATCAGGGCGAACTTCGCACCGATTGCGCCCATCTTCAGTCGGGCACGCACATCCTGACCGATGCCCCTTCCGACAATCAGGGACGGGGCGAAGCCTTCTCACCAACCGACCTGGTCGCCAATGCACTGGGAGCCTGTATCCTGACGACGATGGCCATTTTTGCCCGTCGCGATGGCATCGAGATGAACGGCAGTTCAGCTGATGTCACCAAAGTGATGAGCAGTGAGCCGCCCCGACGTATCGCCCGCATCGACATCGCGCTGACTCTCCGCACGACTGGCTCGCTGCCCGACGAGGCTACCCGTATGAAACTGGAACGCATCGCCCACACTTGCCCCGTCGCCATCAGCCTGCATCCCGACATCGAGCAGGCGGTTACGATTCAGTGGGAGTAGTTTTTGAGTTGTAGAGTTGGCTAGTTATAAAGTTGTAAAGTTGCTAGCGCATACTTGCTGACGCCGGATGGCAACTTTACAACGCTATAACTAGTCAACTTTATAACTCAAAAACTGTCCAACGCTGTAACTATTTTTTTTCCCGTCGGGCTTTGCGGTGCTTTACCCACGATTTTACGTCGGCAGTGAAGTTTTCCAGGAAAAACGAAGGGCCAACTGATACGTACAGGCCGCTGTAGTTAATCTGACTTTCAGGTATGTCCTTTTTCAGTACAAACCGATAGCCGGTCAGAAAGTACAAGCCAAACCAGCGTAATGGCTTGAACCATCGGACGTATGGGAACTGATAAGCCGCCGATATACCCACCCCTACCGGAATGAAAATACCCCGCGCTACTTCCAGGTCCTTGTCGGGCTCGGCGATTTCGTAACGCGAATGCCCATAGCCAATCTCCGTTGGCAGGCTGACCTCAAACGGTCCTTTCCGATACAGATACCGCTCGTAAAATACCGTAGCAATACGCAGATGGCGCGTTACGGCAGCCGACGTGTTGGGCAAAAGACCCGGCTGATCGAGGTGTTGATTGACAAAATAAAATCCGGCACCCGCTTTAAAACTAGCCGCCCGGCCACTGGTCAGCGCGTCACGTTTGTGCTTCGACGGAAACAGGAATCCCGCCCGTACGCCATACACGCTGACGGGTGTCCGCTGGTCGTTTTCGTTGCGGGTGTCGTTGAAGAAAAAGAACCGCTGATCGGTTGAGGCTGTAAACGTCAGTGAGTTTGGCGCGTCCGACACGGTTCCGGATGAATCCCGCCCGTCGGTGAGTTTCGTTTTGTGCTGAATACCGGCCTGCCCCTGCGCCCGTACAGCCGCGCCCATACCGACATACATCAACAGAAAGAAAAATAATTGCCACGCTATACGCTTCATTGATCTGTGGTTGATGATGACATAACGACCGGGCTAGTCAATGGTTCTGAACGCGCCCGGTTACCCCCGTACCGATTCGGCTGACCGGCCCTGATTTTGATCCGGCAAACTTTGTACGAATGTTAACTTTTGATCGTACAGGCGGTTGAATGGCTGTCACCAAAAACCCGCAACGCTATGGCCACCAAACCAGATAAAGCCCCCGACGAACCCAAATCGGATAAGCCCAAAAAGAAAGCAGCTAAAAACTACGACAAGCCTGATCTGCGCGAAAAGATCAAGGAAGAAATTACGGCGGGGGATAAAGGCGGCAAGCCCGGTCAGTGGAGTGCCCGGAAAGCGCAGTTACTAACCCACGAATACGAGAAAGCGGGCGGAGGCTACCTCACCGACAAACGCACCGAATCGCAGCAGCATCTGGCAACGTGGACCAAAGAAGACTGGCAAACATCCGACGGCAAACCCGCCGACCGCGACGGCGGCACGACGCGGTATCTGCCTAAGGAAGCGTGGGAGGAACTGTCGCCCGCCGAAAAGAAAGCAACCAATGCCAAAAAGCAGGCTGGCTCCAAAGCTGGTGAGCAGTTTGTCGACAACACGGCGAAGGCGAAAAGCGCCCGCAAGAAGGCGCAGGACTAAGCAAATCCGGCCGTTACAGGTGGCATACCGAACAATAAATAGACAGCCAGTTAAGCCAGGAAAAGCGCTCTATGCGGTATACTTGACCAGTTAGCAGCCCCCTACCGCTATGAATACGTTCAACGGCCGAATCACACTCGTTTTGCTACTCAGTATAGCAGGTCTGTTGGCCTGCAATCCTCAGGTTACAGAACCGTCACCGAGTCCGGTTACGTCAAGTCAGTACCGGCTGAAATCAGTGCAAAGCACACTACTTGGCAACGGAACACTGATTTCAGGGCCTAACAGCCTGAACGGAGCCACCTACACGTACACCTACGATGCACAGAACCGGCTGACCAAAATCGACCGGGTCCGAAACGGGCAGGTTGGGCAGGCCCTGATTTCGTACGGCGATCCGCAGCGCACCTATGTCGGGGCGGGTGGTAATGCCGATTATACCTTTTACATCGACCAGGCAACGCTGTCGGATCCGACTACATGGTCGGTCACCCGGTATCCGCTTACGCTGGATGGCACCAATTTCGTAGCCGGTAAATACGGAACCTATATCGGCCCAGTGATCAACACACAATACAATATCATCAATTATCAGTACCGATTCGACACCGACAAACACCTCAAATCGTTTGAAACGAGTGGCGGACCGAACTCAGGCATCAGCGATTACAACATCAGTCAATTCACGTATTCGGGCGACGATGTTGGCTCTGAAACATACTCGTATTCCGCCGGACATGGAGACTCAGGTGGTATCACGTATATATTTGACAACAAACCGAATCCATTTTACAGTTTGCTGGACCCGGCAATCAGCGTCATCGAGCGATTCAGCCAGCATAATACGACGAGTCAGGACGTTGCTTCGTTTAGGACAGGCTTGTCGTCGACTCGATTTGCGTATGAATACAATGCACAGGGTCTGCCAACGAAACGAACGACGAACAACAACGGCGTGGTTACCGAAACACTGGCGTATACCTACGAAAAGTACTAAGTAGATCGTAAACTGTCTTTGCCATGAGGTCGAACGGTATCGTTCGACCTTTTTTCGTATACAAACAGTAGCCTTTCAATTCACTATCAACTGGTTGCACAGGTGATTCATTGACTTGTTGGATCATACGATCATGGACGATACCGGGGAAAAATATAAGTAGAAAGAGTTTACGCGTCTGCTTTGGGGGGTACTACCTGTATTAATCCTGTGCCCCAAAAGCCTTATTCTGCCTATACTGCCGAGGAACTAGCCCTCGACGACCTGTTTGTACGGTGGGTGAAACACCCGCACGACGAAGAGGTCGCTATGCACTGGCAGCTGTGGCTAAATCACAATCCGGCCCGTCGCCATACCGTCGAAACGGCCCGGCAGCTGATTCTGCGTTCGGTACTGGCCGGTTCGGCCGGGCTGGCCAACGACGAGATCGGTTCGCTGTGGGGTCGTATCCGGGTGTCGTTGCAGGAAATGGAAGACGTCCGCCCGCTGCAACCCAAGGATCGAACGATGGTCGGCTGGTGGTATTTCGGGCGAACAGTAGCGGCCACGCTGGGCGTAATTCTACTCATCAGCTGGGCACTCTGGATTCAGTACGGCCCGCACCAGTCACAGGTAGTCATTCGCACGGGCAACGAACCACAACGCGCCGTGCAGTTGCCCGACGGTTCGCAGGTGCAGCTTCACGCCAACAGCCAGCTACGCTACGACCGGCAGGGATTTACCGATAGCTGGTCCGACGACACGCCCCGTGCAGTATGGCTCGACGGTGAAGCTGATTTCACCGTCGCACACCGGCCGTCTCCCACCACCGATCAACGGTTCCGGGTGCATACCTCCAACCTGACAGTCGAAGCAACGGGTACGGTATTTCACATCCGTCACTGCCCCAAAGGCACCAAAATAGCCCTTACGTCGGGAGCCGTCAACCTGCTCGTCAACCGCCAAAAACCTATCCAGTTACGGCCCGGACAAACCATCGAGGTTGCCGCTGTCCTGGTGCGCCCTTTACGTTGATTACCCTTTTACCTTAACCAGTGTCTATTCCTAAACCTGTTGACTGATGAATAAAACAACTACCTGTCTCCGGTCAAAGTTGCTTCCACGACCGTGGTTATCCATGTTGGGGCTCTCGGCCCTTGCGCTGCTGAACGCACCGGTGTTTGGTACCTCTTCTACCCCACGCCTGGCAATCGACAACCCCACGCAGGAGCGCACCGTGACCGGCCGCGTGCTGTCGGCCGACGATAATAGTGCATTACCAGGCGTAACGGTTACCGTAAAAGGTACAACCCGCGGAACGACGACTGACGCCGACGGCCGCTACCGGATTGCAGTAGGCAACGGCCAGTCTGTACTGGTTTTTTCGTCGGTTGGTTTCCGGGCGGAAGAGATTACGGTCGGCAACAAATCGACCATCGACCTGCGCATGAATGCCGACGATAAGTCGCTCAATGAAGTCGTTGTTGTCGGGTATGGTACGCAGAAAAAAAGTCAGACGACTGGCGCTATTGGGTCGGTCAGTTCAAAGCAGATTACGGAGATGCCGATCACCAACCTGGGACAGGCGCTTCAGGGCCGGGTGGCCGGGGTCGACGTCGCGCAGTCGGGTAGTAAGCCGGGCAGCGTACCCACGATTCGTATTCGCGGCCGTCGCTCGTTCAACGCTGGCAACGATCCGCTGTACGTGATCGACGGGATTCCGCTGGCTACGCCATACGAGGATTTCAACCCCAACGACATCGCATCGATGGAGGTACTGAAGGACGCGACAGCCACCGCCATTTACGGCGCACGGGGTGCCAATGGCGTCGTGATTATTTCAACCAAGCGCGGCCCGGTAAATGGTAAGACGACCGTTAGCTACGATGGCTACATGGGCTTCTCCGATCCACTCGACAAGGTAAAACTGTTCAATGGAACGGAGTTTGCCGAGTATGTCCGTGAAGCGTACCGGGCAACAGGGCTGTACAAAGATGCGAACGGTAATGCGGTTCCGACCGGCGTTGCCGACGCCTTTGCGGACTCTAAGGTTGCTGTATTGGGTGGCGACCCGGCGGTAGCGGCTGGTATCGCTGCCGGGCGGAATACCGACTATCAGTCGCTGCTGCTTCGGCAGGGTATTCAGCAAAGCCACTCGATCGGTGTGCAGGGCGGCAATGATAAAACGCAGTTCTACATTTCGGCGGGCTACTTCAAGGACAACGGAATCATCGCTGGTCTTGACTACACTCGTTACTCAATCCGGGCCAACGTCGACCATCAGATCAACCGCATTTTTAAGGTTGGGGTCGCGTCGTACGGCATGTACAGTCTGCAGAACGGAGCCAACCGGAACCCGTATACAGCCACACTAAATGCCAACCCACTGGGTCGTCCTTACGATGACAACGGCAACCTGATCTTCTCGCCAACCAATGATGCGCTGCTGACCAACCCGCTGGCCGAAATCGTACCCGGTGCGCAGGTCGATCAAACGAAGCGATACCATATTTTCAACCGCTTATACGCGGAAGCTAAAATCATCGATGGGCTGACGTACCGGCTGAACTTTGGTCCCGACTTCGTCATCAATCGGGCGGGTCGGTTTATCGGTTCGGCCACCAACGATCGCAAACTCGGCGACCCGGTAGCATCGACCACAAACGGATTTCAGTTCAACTACACGCTGGAAAACATTGTCAATTATAACAAGCAGTTCGGCAACCACAACATCGGTGTTACGGCCTTACAATCGATTCAGCGCGACAATTTTGAAACCAGCGTCATCAACGTGCAGGGCATCCCGGCCGAGTCGCAACAGTTCTACAATGAGGGCAACGCCAGCCTGGTACTGGGCGTCGGCAGTAACCTGGTGCAATGGACGATCAACTCGTACATGGGCCGTGTCAACTACGACTACAAAGACAAGTACCTGGTAACGGCCACACTGCGCCGGGACGGATCGAGCCGGTTCGGTGAAAATACCAAGTACGGTAACTTTCCCGGTATCGCGCTGGGCTGGAACATCGCCAACGAAAACTTCATGAAGGGCGTAACCTGGATCGATATGTTGAAGCTGCGGGCTAGCCGGGGTTCGGTAGGGAATCAGGGCGTGTCGCCGTATCAGACGCAGGGGCTGCTGGGCCGTACGGTGTACGCCTGGGGCAACAACCCGGCTTACGGCTACCGCCCCAACACCATCGGTAACGCCGACCTGCGCTGGGAAAGCTCCACGACGACCAATATCGGGTTGGATTTCAGCCTGTGGCGGGGTCGGGTATCGGGCTCGCTCGAACTTTACCAGACCAACACCACCGATCTGCTGCTATCCGATCAGCTACCAACCTCGACTGGTTTCAACGCCGTTACCCGCAATGTCGGCGAAACCCGCAACAAGGGTATCGAAATCGGCGTGACGACGATCAACATGAATACCAGAAACGGGTTTAAATGGTCGACGGATCTGCAGTTCTTCAGAAACACCGAAGCAATCGTGTCGCTCTACAACGGTGCCGTCGACGATGTGGGCAACAAGTGGTTTATCGGTAAGCCGCTGACGGCGTATTTCGACTACAAAAAAGCCGGTATCTGGCAAACCAGCGAAGCCGACGCGGCCAAGTCATACCAGAGTTCGGTGGGGCAGATCAAGGTACAGGACACCAACGGCGATGGCAAGATCACGGCCGACGACCGCGTTTATCTGGGCTCCGACATTCCGACCTGGAGCGGGGGGATCACCAACCGGTTCAACTACAAGAACTTCGACCTATCGTTCTTCGTCTATGCCCGCATCGGCCAGACTATTCTGAGCGGTTTCCACCGCGACAACAACGCGCTGGCCGGACGGTATGAGCAGATCAAAGTCGACTACTGGACGCCCAACAATCCTACCAATGAGTTCCCCCAACCGAAGTCGACCCAGGAAAGCCCGGTTTACGGATCATCCCTGTACTACTTCGACGGTTCGTTTGTGAAAGTGCGGAATATCAACTTCGGGTACACGTTCCCCTCGTCGCTGACCAGCAAATGGCGCATTCAGTCGCTGCGCATTTTCACCAGCATTCAGCAGCCGTTTATCTTCTCGATGTATCGCTCGAAGTACAACGGTGTTGACCCCGAAACCACCGACGGCACGATCAGCAACGGTGTAACACCCGCCGTCCGCCTGACGACGTTTGGTCTGAACGTTAAATTCTAAGCCACAAAACCGACGAAGCCAGCCACTTCGGTGCACTGGCGGATTTGGCAACTGAACAGAAAAACATGAAAGCAATATCATCCAATTCATTGCGTGCGCTGGCCCTGACGGCCCTGCTGTTGAGCGGGCAGGGCTGCAAAAACGTGCTGGACGAGCAGGTTATTTCGCAGATCGGCAACGATTACATGAATACGCCGAAAGGATTTGAAGACGCCACCCGCGCGGCTTACTCATCATTGCGGACGTTTTACGGCACCCAGCGTGGACTAACCCTGACGGAGTATGGTACCGACATCTACAAGACCGGTGCCGACGGTGGTTACAAAGGGTTTCACTACTACGATACGCAGATGAACAGCTTTGTCGACTACCTGCAGCAAACGTGGGAAGAGTTGTACAAAGGCATCAACACCTGTAACGCCGTTATCGGTCGGGCAGCCAGTATCAGTGGTCTTTCCGATGCCACGAAGAAGATGCGGGTCGCCGAAGCCAAGTTTCTGCGGGCGCACTACTATTTCATCATGACCCAGCAGTGGGGCGGTATCGACCTGCGGCTGACCGAAACGCTGGGGCCAACCAAGGTAACCAGCCGGGCTACGGAAGCGGATATGTACAAGGCAATCATCGCTGATCTGGAAGCGGCCCTCCCCGACCTCGACACAAAAATTCGGTCGTCTGACTACGGACGAGCCACGAAAGCGGCTGCCGAACATCTGCTGGCCCGTGTCTATCTAACGAAAGCCACCTCGTCGGCCAAAGCGTCGGACGACTACGCCAAAGCCGCCACCTACGCACAGAGCGTAATCAGTAATTATGGTTTCAAACTGGTGTCTGACTTTGCCAGTGTGTTCTCGCAGGGGGCCGGTGAGATTAGCGACGAAGTGATTTTCGCGGTGCAGTACACTTCCGATCCACTGACCAATATCAACTCGGCCAACTCGGTCAACGGTAACGGCAACGAACTGCACCTGCTGTTCGGTATGCAGTACGACGTGCAGGCCGGTATGATACGCGACACCGAAAACGACCGCCCTTTCAAACGCCTGATGCCGACGACGTACCTGCTCGAAACGGTGTTTAAAGATCACACCAACGATTCGCGCTACAAGAAGACGTTCAAGGATACCTGGTACAGCAACAACCCTGGTACGTTTAACACGGCCTTCGACAACTCGAAGAAAACGGTGACGTTTAAAACCGGCGACACGGCCATTTACATTCCCGGTGTGGAATGGACCGTAGCTCAGCGCGCGGCCAAGCCGTATCAGGTACTTGTGCCGAGTGCTTACACGCAGGCCCTGTTCCCAACGTTGCGTAAGTTCCTCGACCCACTCCGCCCCGACAAAACCTACGAGCAGGGCAGCCGCGATTTCCTGGCGTTCCGACTGGCCGAAACGTACCTGATCCTGGCCGAAGCCCAACTGAAACAAGGCAAAACGTCCGACGCTACGACGGCAGTCAACGTAGTGCGTCGGCGGGCGGCTTATTCGGGAAAAGAATCCGCTATGGCGATTACCGATGCACAGATGGACATGAACATGATCTACGAAGAGCGTGCCCGTGAATTTGCCGGTGAGCAGATGCGCTGGTTCGATCTGAAGCGCTGGGGCAACCTCGTTGAGCGGGTGAAGCTGTACAATCCCGACGGAGCACCCAATATTCAGTCGTATCATAACCTGCGCCCGATTCCGCAAACCCAGATCGACCGCACCGAGAAAAACGCCGACGGCAGCGCCGGTTTCGCCCAGAATCCGGGATTTTAAAAGAGTGAGAGAGCGAAAGAATGAAAGAGCGATTGCTCGCGTCAGCAACCTTTGGCTCTTTCATTCTTTCGCTCTTTCACTCTTTTAAACAAGTAGATCACCACCCAGGCCACCTTTTCCCTAATACTGTCAGCATTTATACTGACTTTCCTACCCTTGACTTTATGCATGAGACTGTAAACAGACGACAGTTTCTACAATCGGCCGGTCTGTCGGCTCTGGCACTCACCGCCGGGGCCGATGTACTGGCCGGTTCGTTTGGAAACACCACCAGCCTGTCGGGGCTGAAAATCGCGTATTCAGCCATCACCTGGGGCGGCAACGATGCCAAAGCCATCGATGATCTGTCGGCACTGGGCTTTCACGGCGTACAGCTGCGGGCCAACACCTTCGGACCGTATAAGGCGAAGCCATCGGAATTGAAAGCGCTGCTCGATCAGCACAACCTCAAGCTGGCCATGTTTTCGAGCGGCAACGTCGAGATCGACCCGGCCAAAGAGCAGAGCACCATCGACATGCACGTGGCCCACGCCAGTTTCGTGAAAGCCCTTGGCGGATCGGCCATTCAGCTGACCAACGCGGCCCGGCCTAAAGACCGGCTTCCGTCGTCGGAGGAGCTGAAGCGACTGGCAACGGTGATGAACGAGATTGGCAAACAAACGGCCGCCATGGGTATTCAGACGGCTTACCACAATCACATGCACCAACTCGGCGAAACCCCCGATGAGGTCGATACCATTGTGCAGGCTATGAACCCGGCCCATGTAAAGTTGCTGCTCGACATTGCACACTACAAGCAGGGCGGTGGCGACCCGGCCAAAGCGGTAAAACAGTACAAAGACGTGCTGTATGCGCTGCACCTGAAAGATACCCTATCGCCCCTGCCCGATAAACCCGATGATAAAGCGGCTTACAAATTCGTTGAACTGGGGCGCGGCAACGTCGACGTTCCGGCCGTGATGAAAGCCCTCAGCGATATCAATTTTACCGGCTGGGGCATCGTCGAACTCGACGGCGTCCCGGAGAAAGATAAGTCGGCCGAACAGTGTGCCGAAATCAACAAAGCGTATCTGACCAAAACATTGAAGCTGAAACTGTGATGTAGCCCAGACATCCAGGTCTGGTGGGCGCGATAACGACCCAAAAAGCTGCCGCTTTGGATAATTGGCCTATTGGCCACCAGACCAGGAGGTCTGGGTTACACAAACCACAAACCGAATGAAATATATCCTATCTGTTGCCCTGCTGGCGGGTGCGCTGGCCTTCAATGCCCCCGTCGAACCGAATACGCTGACGCCGACGGAGAAAAAAGACGGCTGGAAACTGCTGTTCGACGGTAAAACAACCAACGGCTGGCGCGGAGCCTACGCCAAAACGTTCCCGCAGAAAGGCTGGTCCGTCGACAATGGGATGCTGACGATTCAGCAGTCCGACGGGTCGGAATCGCAGAGTTTCGGCGACATCGTGACCGACGGTGAGTACAGCGACTTCGACCTACTATTCGACTTCAAACTGACCGACGGGGCCAATAGTGGCGTTAAGTACTTCGTCGTTGAAAACTATCCCAAACCCGCCGGGTCGGCATTCGGACTGGAGTTTCAGGTGCTGGATGATGACAAACACCCCGACGCCAAGAAGGGCCGCGATGGCAACCGAACAGTCGGTTCGCTTTACGATCTGATTGCGGCCGACAGCAAGCAGGCCCACGCGATTGGCGAGTGGAACACCGGCCGTGTGTTGTCGAAAGGGAAGCGCGTCGATCATTACCTGAACGGTAAAAAAGTGGTTTCCTACGAACGGGGCAGCGATGAATTCCGGAAGCTGGTCGCGATGAGCAAATACAATTCGCCCGACTATAACGCCAACGGCCGGTTTGGCGAAGCGCCCAAAGGCCACATCCTGCTGCAGGACCACGGCAACCGGGTGTACTACCGCAACATAAAAATCAAAACCCTGTAGATCAGAACGGTAAATACGGATGTCGTCTTTCTTTATCAGCTATTGACGCATTCGTTTACTTAGCAAGACATGGAAGATCGTCGCAGTTTTATAAAAAAATCAGCCGCTGGCCTGAGTCTGGCGGGGCTGGGCATGAGTTTTTCAGCCAGCAGCTACGCCCGTATTCTGGGGTCTAACGACCGGGTCCGGGTGGGCATTATCGGCTTTTCCGATCGGTTCCGGCAGTCACTGGCCCCGGCCTTTATGGCCAACGCCAAAGACACCAACTTCGCTTTCGTGGGTGTGTCCGACATCTGGAGCCGCCGACGCGACGAAGCGGAGGAGTACCTGAAAGGCAAAGGCTGGAACGACAGCACCTTCTTCAAAGCTCGCAACAACGACGAACTGCTCGACCGCAAAGACGTCGACGCGGTGATTATCAGCACGGCCGACTTTCAGCACGCGCTGCACTGCGTCGACGCCGTCGAAGCCGGCCGTGATGTGTACGTCGAGAAGCCGTTTGCCGAATCCCTGGACGATGCCCGCAAGGCGGTGAAGGCCGTCGAGAAGTCGAAGAAAATTGTGCAGGTCGGTTCACAGCGCCGGTCGGCTCCCAACTACCACGAAGCCAACGACTTTATCCGGTCGGGTAAGTTCGGCGATATTTCGATGGTCGAAATGACGTGGAATGTCAACCAACCCGGCCGGTGGCGTCGGCCCAAACTGGTCAGTGAAATCCGGAAGGAAGATACCGACTGGGATCGCTACCAGCTCAACCGCCCCAAAGCCGCCTGGGACCCACGCAAATACCTCGAATACCGGTTGTTCTATCCGTATTCGTCGGGTATTCCGGGGCAGTGGATGTCGCACCAGATCGATACGGTACACTGGTTCAGTGGGCTGGAGCACCCCCGCTCGGTCGTGGCCAACGGTGGCGTATACGTTTGGAAAGACGGACGCGTCAACGCCGATACGTTTACGGCAGTGTTCGATTACGGCCCGGACAACGACAAGTCGAAAGGGTTTCAGGTGCTGTATTCGTCGCGGATGCACAACGAGGCAGGTGGTACCAAAGAGTACTACTACTCGAACGGCGGGATGATTAACCTCGACACCAACAAAGTATCGCCGGAGGGTGGCCTGACGGAGCGTTTCGCGAAAGAGATGGATATGAAGCCGAACCTGTTGCCCACCATGTCGCTGGGCGAAGCGGCTAAAGTTGAAACCTCGGCCAACACCGGTGGCGACCCGATGACCACGCTGCACATGCGCAACTGGATGGACTGTGTGCGGAGCCGCAAGGAGCCCAACGCCCCCGCCCGTGCCGGTTTCAATCACTCGGTCGCCAACATCATGGCTACCACGGCCCTGCACACCGGCAAGCGCGTTACCTGGGATTCGACCAAACAGGATATGATCGTCACATAGGTTTTATAGACAGGATTACAGGATTGACAGGATTAGCTTTTTGGGTCAATCGATTGAACAAGAAAGATCAATCCTGTCAATCCTGTAATCCTGTCTATAAAAATCACCCCCGTACCAACCCTGCCCCAACCTGACAGTTGAGGCATTTTTTTTTGGTACAGTATTCGTTGTAGAGTTCAATGGATGCCTGCGAATCAAACGCCGTGCGAATACCCAGTCCCAGGTCGTTCCACTGCTGTGTCAGGTGATTCTGTTCGGCGGGTAACTGTTCGAGCAGCGCGATGGCCCGGTCGATGTAAGCCGGTTGCCCCCGATGGTGTGCGTAGGCCGCCAGCAACGGCACGACCGTGTTGACAACGATATTCACCGCCGACGTCTCCCCTATCGATGCACTAACCCGCTCTGCCGACGGGCCGAACCGGTAGCGCGACTGCCAATACCCGGACGGACGTTGCTGTAGCGTACGCAGCAGCTGCTGTACATCCGTCGTCCCCACAAACAACGAAAACAAACTGGCCTGACCAGTCACCAGCCGGGCAAACTGCGCTAGTCGAAGCGTGGGGAAGCTGGCCGGGCGCATCCGCCCCCATTTCCAGGTGTGAGCGGGCAATTCACTGTCTGCCAGCCGATACTTTACCGCCAGAAAGCGGTATTCCCGTTGCAGCGTCAGCACATACTCATCAGGGGGCGCATCAGTAAGCAGGCCGGCCGTGCCGAACAGCATCGCTTCGGCCTGCGTAATCGAATCGCGGTGTTTGAGCAGTGCCCTTAGTGGTATCGCCCGGCTAAGCTGCGCCATGGGGTCAGCGTTGACCTTGAAACCCATATTAGCCGCCAACAATCGGTACGCAACCTCCTCCCAATCGTTGTTGGTTTGTTCGGCAAGGGTCTGTACAGCCGTCGCTTTACGTTCGAGCCGCTGTAGCATAACCCTGTCGAGCATGGCTGTCAGTCGCAATGGCTGCACCGACCGAAACTGCCCCGCGCAGGCAATCGGCGTTTTGGTATCGGTCAGCAGCGCGTATCGATCGACCAGGTCATTGCTGGTGATGGAGCAAAGTTCCAGTGTGGGCATCGGGGTACCGTCGGCCCGGTCGACCCGACGACCGGTAGCGGGGCGATCGTCCTGCCAGACCACGTGCAGAATAACATTGTCGTAAGCCCGGTCGCGCTGGTGGTTATGCGCCAGCCAGTCGCTTGTTTTCAAATGCATCTCCACCGTACCCGCCCAGTCGACGTCGTTGATAAGCAACCGGGCGTTGGTAAAGTCCGGCCCCGCGTTATTGTTTCGAAAACCGGGAGACAGTACCTGAAGTGGCTCCCCATCGGTGGTGACTAACGGCGTGGTAGCGAAATAACGATACTGCCACAAAAAATAAAGGAATGACTCAGTCACGGCGGTAAACGACGGTGGATAGCTTACAGGACATTGTTTTCATACGTGAGCGATCAAAACTATCGAAAAAACTGACGTAGCCAATTGAGCAGGCGAGTATCTTGCCAACGTCGGCCCCAGGAAGCGGGACACTGTCGGCGATCAACCAACTATTTTTATCAACTATGGCTACGTTTGCCAACCAGGTCGTCTGGATCACTGGTGCCTCGTCGGGTATTGGCGAAGCGGTTGCCGTTGCGGTCGCGCAGGCCGGAGCCAGACTCGTGCTGTCGGCCCGGCGAGCGGATGAGCTACAGCGTGTCGCTGCCCGTACGGGGCTACCCCCTGCCGCTGTGTTGATTCTGCCGATGGATGTTACGCAGACCGATAAGCTGCCGGGGCTTGCCGAGCAGGTACAGACGACGTTCGGGCGAATCGATTACCTGTTTCTGAATGCGGGGATTACCCAGCGCAGCACCGTAGCCGATGCCACTATAGCCGACTATCACCGATTGATGGACGTCAATTTCTTTGGTGTCGTGGCTTTGACGAAGGCGGTTCTGCCGATTATGCTGGCGCAGGGCAGCGGTCATTTTATCGTAACGAGTAGTGTAGCGGGTAAGCTCGGCACGAAACAGCGGTCGGGTTATTGCGCCAGTAAACACGCCCTGCACGGCTTTTTTGATGCACTACAGGCCGAAACCGCCGAAGCTGGCTTATTTACTACGATCGTCTGCCCCGGCTACATCGACACGCCAATTTCCCTGCACGCGCTGGGCGCAAACGGGCAGCCGCACGGCAAACTCGACGCGAATCAGCAACAGGGTATGAACCCGGCTGAATTTGCCCGCCAATGGATGCGGGCCGTGCTCCGCCGAAAAGAGGAGGTATACATCGGCGGGCTGGAAAAATATGGGATCTACCTCAAGCGTTTTCTACCGGGCGTGCTGTCGCGCATCGTTCGCAACCGGCCGGGGGAGTGATTTACAAACAACACAGAGGCACGGAGAACACGGAGTTTTGTATTACTCTGTGCGCTCCGTGCCTCTGTGTTAACGATTTGTTTTACTTCTTCGCTACCGTATTCTGCGTCATGTAGTCGACGGTCAGGTGAGCAAGGGCTTTCATGCCTAATACAAACCCGCCTTCATCGATTTTGAAATCCGGGGTGTGGTGCGGAGCCGCATCAGTGGCCTTCGTTCCCTTGGCCATACCACCCAGAAAGAAGAAAAAGCCCGGCACTTTCTGCTGGTAAAATGAGAAATCTTCGGCACCCGTCTGAGCCGGGGTGATCTGGACATTCTTCTTGCCGGCAATGGCTTCCAGCGTCGGAATCATCCGGTCGGTCAGGGCCGGATCGTTGTAGGTAACGGGGTACATGATGTCGATTTTCACGTCAGCTTTCGCACCCGCACTCTCGGCAATGTTCGTGGCAATCTCGTTGATGCGCCGATGCACCAGCTTCTGCGCGTCGGGGCTGAACGTCCGGATCGTGCCGATCATGTTCGCTTCTTCGGGAATGATGTTCTGACGAATACCGCTGTGCAGGGCTCCTACCGTCACGACGGCGGCATTATCCGTCAATGTCACATTGCGACTCACGATCGTTTGCAGCCCCATCACAATCTGCGACGCTGTCACAATTGGATCGACACCCGACCAGGGGGCCGCGCCATGGGTCTGCTTGCCGTGTATTTTGATCGCGTACTGATCGACAGCCGCCATTGTCGCGCCGGGTCGGTACTTGATCGTACCGACTTCCGTCTGCGAATTGATGTGCAGGCCAAAAATCGCATCGACGGTCGGGTTTTGCAGCACCCCTTCCTTTACCATTAGTTCGGCTCCGCCTTCTTCGCCAGCGGGTGCGCCCTCTTCGGCGGGCTGAAAGATGAACTTCACTGTACCGGGCAGGTCATTCTTTACGGACGCCAGCACTTCGGCCACACCCATCAGAATAGCCACGTGCGAATCGTGTCCGCAGGCATGCATTACCCCCGTTTGCTGCCCGTTGTATTCGGTTCGGGCTTCTGATTTAAACGGCACGTCGACCCGTTCCGTAACGGGTAGTCCGTCCATGTCGGCCCGTAGCGCAACGACCGGTCCGGGCTTCCCGCCTTTGAGCAAACCGACCACGCCGGTTTTGCCGACGCCCGTTTTTACTTCGATCCCCAGCGACTGCAAATGGGCGGCAATCTTGCCGGCGGTCTGGAATTCACGGTTGCCCAGTTCGGGATGCTGGTGAAAATCGCGACGCCAGCCAACGACTTTTTTTTCCAGGCCATCCGCCGTTTTATCCATCCGGGCGGTCATCGTGTTTTGGGCATAAACGGCATTTCCCGCCAAAAAACTGCCCATTACTAATAAACTCACTCCTGCTTTAGTCATCTTCATTAGTCTATCAGTTAGCTTGTTTAGTCCAGAATAGTTGGCAATTTAACCTCAAATCAAAATATACTATTGGTTAAAAGCATGTTAAAACATATTTTTGTTGCCTGATTTTTTCACAAAATCTAATTTTCAATTTTTATCAATCCTATGAGAAAACTTCTATTCGGAAGTTGGCTGCTCTCGTTGTTTTTCTGCCTGTCGGTTATGGCCCAGGATGCAACGATCAGTGGTCGGGTTACTTCATCAGACGACGGCTCCGCCTTACCCGGCGTGAGTGTACAGGTAAAAGGAACGACGCGTGGTACGACGACCGATGCCAACGGTCGGTATACCATCAGCGCATCGCCACGCAGCACCCTGGTATTTAGCTTCATCGGCTTTACCAACCAGGAAGTGGCCGTTGGTAACAGAAGCAATGTGACGGTCACGCTCGAAAGCTCGGCCAACGCGCTCAACGAGGTTGTTGTAACCGGGTACGGCGGCACGGTCAACCGGCGCGAGTTCACGGGGGCCAGTTCGAAAGTAAGCGGGTCTACGATTGCAAACTTGCCCGTTGGTAGTTTCGACAAAGCACTGGCCGGTCGGGCAGCGGGTGTGCAGGTAACATCGGCCAACGGCGTACCGGGTGGCGCCATTCAGATTCGTATTCGGGGTATCGGCTCGATTTCGGCCGGTAGCGATCCGCTGTACGTAGTCGACGGCGTACAGATCAACTCGACCAACAACTCCAGCTTTACGAGCACCAACCCGCTGGCATTTTTGAATCCAAACGACATTGAAAGCGTCGAGATTCTGAAGGATGCCGCGGCAGCTTCGATCTATGGATCGCAGGCAGCCAACGGCGTTGTACTGGTGACGACCAAGCGCGGCAAGGCGGGTAAAACCCAGATCACACTGAATTACTACAAAGGACTGGCTGACCCGATCAAAAAGCTCGACGTACTGAACACGCAACAGTGGATTCAGCTTCGGACGGAGAACCTAGTAAATGCCGGTACAGCTGCTGACGCAGCCCGCTCGACGGTATTGCAGACGCTACGGTTGATTAGTGTTCCAGGAGCCGCGAATCCAAACAATTTACCAGCGTCGCTAAGCGATGCCGAAATCGCTGCCCTACCTACCTACGACTGGCAAAACGCCGTTTTCAGACAGGGGCAGACCGACAACTACGAGCTGGGCCTGAATGGCGGTAATGAAAAAACCCGCTTTTTCGTATCTGGGTCTTACTACACGCAGAGTGCCAACGTCGTCAACGTCAACTTCAAACGGGGAACGCTGAACACGACACTGACGCACCAGATCAACAGCAAGTTGAGCATCGATCAGACGCTGAAGTTGAGTACGATTATTTCCAACGGTCAGTTCGGCGGTCCTAACGGGGGTTCGTTCCTGGGTGCTGGCGCGTTCTCGTCACCCCTGATTCTACCGAGCGTCGCCATCTACAATGCCGATGGTAGCTACAACGGTACACCTGCCCTGGGTGGTATTCCAGGTATCCTGAACCAGAACGTCGTGCAGGTCAGCGAACTGAACCAGATTCGCGCTAATATCAATCAGTTTGTAGGTAGCATCGCGCTGAACTATAAGGTACTGGACAACCTGACGATTCGTCCGTTTGTTAGTTTGGATTACCGGTCGATTCGGGGAAAGAACTTCTCTGATCCACGTACGGCCGACGGTATCAACGTGCGGGGTCGGATTCAGGATCAGTTCAACGAGAACAAGAACTTCCTGACCAACATCACGGCGAACTACACCAAGACCGTTGGCAAGAGTGATTTTGGCGTGTTGCTGGGTGCTGAATACCGGTCTGACATCAACGAAAACCTGCTGACCAACATCACAAACGTACCAACGCCGGACTTCAAATACGCCAGTGCAGCCGCGCTGCCGCAGAACATTGGTGGTTCGTGGACGGGCTATCGGAAAGGTTCGGTATTTGGTAACATCAAATACAACTTCAACAAGAAGTACGATCTGAGTTTCATCGGTCGTCTGGACGGATCAAGCCGGTTCGGTGCCAACAACCGGTTCGGTTTCTTCCCATCGGTATCGGGCGCGTGGCTAATCTCGGAAGAAGACTTCCTGAAGGGTGGCCGTTACGTGAGCGACCTGAAACTGCGGGCTTCGTTTGGAACAACGGGTAACGACCAGTTGGGTTCGCTGTTTGCCGCAGCTAACTTCCCCGGTCTGGGTCTGGTTAGCCCCGGTTACGATTACAACAGTGCGGCTGGTTTCGCCCCCACACAGCTGGCCAACCCTGACCTGAAATGGGAAACCAACCAGACGATCAACCTGGGTCTGGATTTCGGTTTCCTCGGCAACCGAATTACCGGTTCGGTCGATGTGTTCCAGCGGACAAGTAAAGACCTGCTGCTGCCCTTCAACCTGCCCTTCACGAGTGGTTATTCGGCGATCTCGCGGAATGCCGGCGAAGTACAGAACCGTGGGTTAGAACTTGAAATCAATACGGTAAACGTTCGGGCGGGTCAGTTCCAGTGGAAATCATCGTTCAACATCACCACGATTAAGAACAAGGTCACGAAACTGTATCCGGGCATCGTCCCACTGAACAATCCCGACAGCACCATCCTGCTGAGCTATGTCGATTTCTACGGCGTAGGCCGGAATGCCATCCTGGGTCGGCCGCTGCAACCCCAATTCACTACCGATTACGCCGGTGTGAACCCAGCTACGGGTCGGGCCATGTTCTATGATTATGCAGGCAACATCACGTACCGCCCACTGACGCCCCGCGACCAGAAATACTTTGGCACCGAACAGCCGAAGTTCTATGGAGGCTTCAACAACACGTTTGTTTACGGCAACCTGTCACTCGACTTCCTGTTCCAGTTCGATTACGGTCGGCGGTCGTTCAACTCACAGACATCGTTCCTGATTGAAAACGCAGGACGTAACTTCAACGCACTTACGGACGTATACAACCGTCGCTGGCAGCAGGCGGGTGACATTACGGACGTCCCCCGCGCTTACAATGCCAACGCCGAGACAAACAGCGTCAGCAACCTGGGCGGTACTCGTACGCTCGAAGATGCTTCCTATATGCGCCTGAAGCAGATTACGCTTAGCTACGACGTGCCAGCGGCAATCAGCAGCCGTATCAAGGCGTCGAAAGCCCGTATTTACATTCAGGGAGCGAACCTGCTCACGTTCACCAACTGGTCGAGTTACGATCCTGAATTCCTGAACTTTGGCTCGGGCAACAGCGGTGTTGTACCCAACTCGAAGACCTATCAGGCAGGTATCAACGTAACGTTCTAATCACGACTTCGACAATACACGCTATGCGTACACTTAAGTCCATATTTTTATCAACCAGTCTGTTGACAGTCAGCCTGCTGGCCGTTACAGCCTGTAAAGACAGCACGTTTCTCGAAGTTGCCCCTCGTTCGCAGGGTGACTCGCAAACTGCGCTAACCACAGCCGAAGGCTTTGACGCGGCCGTAAATGGTATATATGACCGGCTGCAAAGCGTCGTACTCTACGGCCGCGACATGCTCGCTGTATCAGAAGCCTTGGGCGATAACGCTCAGTTTACCAATAAATCAGGGCGACTATCCGGCGAAAACCGGAACCTTATCAGCAACACCTTCGGTACGGCTACGTCGGGGGGGGCAACGTGGCAGACAGCTTATTTTGCCATCAACCAAGCTAACCTGATTCTGGACAATGTTGGTAATGTGACGTTTTCCGATACATCGCAACGCAACCGACTTCAGGGACAGGCTTATTTTTTGCGTGCCTTGTTGTATCATGATCTGTCGCGTATCTACTCATACGATCCGGGTGTCGCTGTTCCGTCGCAGGACCGGGGTGGTGTACCACTCATAACAGTTGGCGTGGCCGATCAGAGCAAGATTACGTTTCCGGCGCGAGCAGCTGTCGCAGACGTTTACAAGCAGATTTACAGCGATCTGCAGAATGCGATCCGGTTGTTCAGTCGCTCGAACCCCAGCGCGCCAGCCTATGGCAACCTACAGGCAGCACAGGCTCTTTTCTCCCGCGTTGCACTGTATAACAAAGACTACGCAACAGCTGTAAAATACGCGACGGATGCTATTAGCGGTTCGATCAAACTATCGTCCAACGCATCATACATAGGCGGCTGGCGCGCTCCGCAGAATCCAGAGTCGCTGTTTGAGATTCAGTTCATCGTGGCCGAAAACATTGGCGTGAACACCTCGCTCCAGACAAGTTACACGACGCTAGTACGGACGGGAGACCGGACAGCCACGGGTGGTTTCGGGGATCTGGTGCCGACTACGGCGTTTATCAATGATCTGGAAGCCGAGAAAAGTTCGACGGGTGCCGTACTCGATATTCGTCGGCAATTGTATGAACTGGGCACTACAGGACGCGGTACAGCTTTCATCGAATGCACCAAGTTCCTGGGTAAGAACGGCACCATCAACCTGGACAATGTACCGGTCATCCGCGTATCGGAACTGTACCTGAACCGGGCTGAAGCCAACTACAACCTCGGCAACACGACCGACGCCCTAACCGACCTGAACGTGATCCGTCAGCGGTGCGGCCTGACGGCTTCAACCCTGACGGGTGCCTCCATCCTGACGGAAATCTACCGGCAGGAGCGGCTGGAATACGGCTTTGAGGGTCACCGCTGGTTCGATTTGAAGCGTACGGGACAGAACGTAGTGAAGGCAGCCGCGCAGGGTGGTGGTCTGGCTTACACGGACAACCGCATACTGGCTCCTATTCCGGTGAACGAACTATCGACGAACCGGAACATCGTACAAAACTTCGGTTATTAATTAACTGGTCCCACGGATATCACGCTTCGTGGGACCACTCAAACACATTTGATTGATGAAAAAAATAGCCGCTTTTCTGGCAACTGCCCTGGCACTGGTCGGTATGTATGCCTGTAATAATAACCTGGACAAAGTATTTGATGACAAGACGCTGGTCGAGTTTCAGCCAGCCGTTGTCAATGCCACCAGCGTTGGGCGTACGTATCCGCTCCTGACGACGACTACCAGTACGACGGCCGGTACAACGGTTACGGCTCAGCTTAACCTGGTTGGTCGTCAGCGGGCTAACGAACTAACCGTTCGGGTTGCCCCTGATCCGACAGCGACAACGGCGTCGGCATCGAGCTACACCCTGTCGAACGGCGGAACGGTCGTTTTCCCACCCATGTCGAGTACCGTGAATATGACTGTTACCGTTGCCAGAGCCAGCAGTTCTACCGCTGCTTCTGGTGTCCTGGTACTGGTTATCGATAGCACCAGCACCGATTACCAGGCCAGTCAGAATTACAAACGGATTGGTTACTCAATTCGGCAATAATCAACGCTGCCGGTAGGCTCTAGAGCCTATACTTTACCCCTTTAGTGTCCCAGAAACCAAGTATGGTTTCTGGGACACTTTTTTTTGTGCCAGTCAGCTGCGATTAAAATAGGTAGATCATACAGAACATATAGATTATTAATTTTTCGTTAATAGTATATTTGTTGCCCCAAGTAGGAAGTCATCACTTTTAACAAACCACATTTAGCACATGAGCAAAATTTTATTGGGTAGCTGGCTACTGACTTTGCTGTTCTGCCTGTCGGCAGCAGCACAGGATGGTACGATCAGCGGCCGAGTTACTTCATCAGACGACGGCTCCGTCCTCCCCGGTGTGAGCGTACAGGTAAAAGGAACAAGTCAGGGCACAACAACTGACGCCGATGGAAACTATCGCATAACTAGCGCAGCCAACCGCACACTGGTTTTTAGCTTCATTGGCTTCACCAATCAGGAAGTGGTTGTGGGAAACCGCTCGACGGTCAACGTTACGCTGGCTAGCAACTCGCAGCAATTGAACGAGATTGTTGTCGTCGGTTATGGCACACAGACTCGTCAGGATGCAACGGGTAGCATCGCTTCGGTGAAAGGAGCCGCTATTGCACAGACACCCATTCAGAGTTTCGAATCAGGCTTGGCGGGCCGATCGGCCGGGGTGCAGATTACGCAGCCCAACGGCGTACTGAATAACCCACCTGTATTCCGGATTCGGGGTACAAACTCGATCTCGCTCAGTTCGTACCCGCTGGTAGTCGTTGACGGGGTACCCACATTCACGGGCGATCAGGGATCGACCAACGCCCCTGCGAACCCACTGGCGAGTATCAACCCGAGCGATATCGAAAGCATCGACATCGCGAAAGACGCGGCCGCAACGGCCATTTACGGTAGCCGGGCGGCTAACGGTGTCGTATTCGTGACGACAAAACGGGGTAAGTCAGGCAAAGCACGGGTCAGTTACGACGGCTGGTACGGTGTGTCGAATACATACCGGTTACCCCAGATGATGAACGCCAGCCAGTACTTGGGCTTCAAGCAGATGGCGGTGGCTAACAACCAGAACGTAGCCAGCACGGTACGCTTCACCCAGCTAAACGATGCCAACGGCAGCCCAATCGACACCCGCTGGTACGATCACGTATACCGGACAGCTGCCTCGCAAAGCCACAATCTGAACGTATCAGGTGGCAACGACAATACGACCTATTATTTCTCGGTTGGCTACACCAATCAGCAGGGTATTATTCAGAAAAACGACTTTAAACGATTCAACGGATTACTGAATCTGGATAGCAAAATCAGCAAGCTATTTAGCGTAGGCGGTAAACTATCGTTCTCGAACGAACAGAACCTGGCTGCGGGAACATCTGGCTCGCTGAGCGGAGAAGCGTTTGCCACGAGCGGTCTGGGCCGTATTGGTCTGGTGCTGCCTCCAATTCTGTCGCCCTATAATAACGACGGATCGTATAACGTAAACGGCGCGGCCATCGGTGCATCGAACATTGTTGGAACGGGTATCTCGTATCCCAACCCGGTTCCGACGCTGGACTTGAACCGGTCGAACAGCGAGAACAACCACATTCAGTCGTTCGCCTACGTACAGTTCAAACCACTGGACTGGATTACGCTCAAGAGCCAGTATGGTATCGACTACCTGCTGCTCGACAACGATATTTTTCAATCGCCCGTCACCGCCGACGGCTACAATGGCGGGGTCAATCCGGGTAACGCGTATGCCATCAGCGCACAGAATAAGCAGTGGCTATGGACCAACACGGCGCAGCTGACCCGCTCCTTCGCCAAAGCGCACAACTTCGACCTATTACTGGGTCAGGAGCAACAGCGCCGAACTTTCCGCTCGTATGGAATCTGGCGGCAGGGGCTGTCTGATCCGGCATACAACGTCGTTCAGGCTGGTTATACTGTAAACAACCCATCGACCATGGGCTATGGCGAAAACTACCTACTCTCGTTCTTCGGTCGGCTGAATTACAATTACAAAGAGCGGTATCTGCTGAGTGGTAATCTCCGTCAGGATGAATATTCGGCACTGGGGCAGAAAAAAGGGCTGTTCTTTGGCGCGTCGGCTGGCTGGGAAATCGCACAGGAGAATTTCTGGAAAACTTCGAGCATCAGCAATGTCGTCAGCAGTTTCAAGCTCCGGGCCAGCTATGGTAAGGTGGGCAACATCGGCGGCATCGGCGATTACACGCCCTACTCGACCTACGCGTCGGGCCTGTACGGGGGCTTACCGGCACTGTACTTCTCAGCGGTCGGAAACCCGAATCTGCGGTGGGAAACCAGCACCAAGTCAGATCTGGGCTTAAATTTTGGCCTGTTCAACGACCGGATCACGGGCGAGATCGCGGTATACCGGAATAACATCGATAACCTGATTCTGAACGTGGCCCAGGCTCCGTCGACCGGTCTTCCATCGAACCCACCCCAGAACATCGGTACGATGTACAACCAGGGGCTGGAGTTTTCGCTGAACGCGCGGGTAATCAACAAAGCGAAGTTTACCTGGAACTCGAACTTCAACATCAGCTTCAACAAAAACGAAGTCACCTCGCTGGCTCCCGGTCTGAACTCGCTACAAACGGCGACATCGCTGGAAACCGTCAACCAGACCCAGCCGGGCTATTCACTGGGCTACCTGTGGGTAGTACGGACAAACGGCGTCGATCCGACCACGGGCAAGCGTATTTTCGTAAACTCGGCCGGGCAGAACGTGTACTATCAGTTTGCGCCCCCAACGGGTCAGTTCCAGTATTCAACCACGCCCGATGGACTGACCCGGTATGTTAGCCCAACGGGCGGCACGGCCATTACCCAGGCAGCTGACGGCGTAATGTACGCCAGTGTGATCCCGAAGGTGTACGGCGGTTTCGACAATACGTTCCGGTTTGGTCCTCTCGACCTGAGCGTGCTGCTTACCTACCAGCTGGGCTTCAACGTGTATTACGGAACGAATGCCGGTCTGCACGATCAGCGTTTCTGGAACAATGCTACCGACGTGCTGACGGATGCCTGGATGCGTGAAGGTGACACAGGTAAGAAATACGCCCGTCCGGTATTCAACGACAACGTGTCGAACGGTTCGGCTTTCCCGCTGGATATCAACGTGTTTAAAGGCGATTTCGTAAAACTACGGACCCTTTCACTGGGCTATACGCTACCAGCGTCACTGCTGTCGCGGGCCAGAATCAACACGTTGCGCGTGTACGTATCGGGGCAGAATCTGGCTATCCTGACGAAGTATCCAGGTCCGGACCCGGAGGTATCATCGAATGGTAACTCAACCAGCAGTCAGGGCGTCGACCGCAACACGGTTGGCAATGCGCGCACCGTTACGTTCGGACTTAAGATCGGTTTCTAATTCTTTCGACAGACATTCAGAATGAAAACATACAAACGCTATTTGCTGGGTGCAGTAGTGACCGGCGTATTGACGGCGGGTACCATCGCCTGCAACCGGGACTTACTGACGCCCATTCCCCAAACGTCGGTGTCAGATGCGTCGGCCTTCAGCACGGTCAACCGGGTTCAGACACAATTACTGTCGCTGTACGCTGCTGCAAACACAACACCGGCGGGCGGCTTGAAGGATGGTAACTTTTACGGTGGCCGCTTCGTGATATACGGCGATATTCGGGGTGAAGAATTCATCAACGAAACATCGAACCTGGTAACGGGAGCAGACGTCTGGAACCTCAATCCGACTAACAGCGCGACCGCCGTTCAGAACCTCTGGCAATCGGTTTACCTGACAATCAACCGGTGCAACGTCTTCCTCGACGGTATGACGACCGGTGGTTCAGCGGTGGTGGGCGATGCACTGGCGACGCAGTACATCGCCGAAGCCAAACTGATTCGCGGACTGAGCTATTACAGCTTGCTGCAATTCTACGCCCGGCCCTACGCCGACGGTAATGGTAGTCAGCCCGGCGTACCGCTTCGACTGAACGGCATCAAAGGGACGGGGCAGTCGGCCATCGCCCGCAGTTCGGTCAGTGATGTGTACGCACAGGTACTGAAAGACTTCAACGAAGCCGAAGCCGCCTTACCCGCTTCGTACTCGGCTACGGCAGACAACACGACCCGTGCGCAAAAGAATACGGCTATCGCTCTGAAAACCCGTGTGTATCTGAGCATGCAGCGGTATGCCGACGTAATCACGGAAGCCAACAAAATGGTGAGTGCAGCGGCTCCGTTCAAATCGTCGTCGGGTGTCACCAATCAGCTGGTATCTGACGTTACAACCATCTTTGGCAGCGCAGCCAACAGCGAACTGATTTTTGCACTACCCATGTCATCGACAAGCGGTGATTTTCCGGGTACGCAGAACCAGTTGGCTTACTACTACTCACCGATTGGTACAAACGGCGGGGTGGGTAACGGTGAGTATTCGCTCAACCCACGGGGGATCATTGCCGAACCAACGTGGACAAGCACCGACAAGCGCCGATCATTTATCCGGCAGTCGGGTACGGGCACGTCGGCAAAAAGCTGGCTCAATAAGTTCAAACAGCCTAACCCGTATACCGACTGGGTACCCGTGATTCGCTATTCGGAAGTGTTACTGAATCTGGCAGAAGCGCGCGTACGTAGTACGAGTTCAGTCGATGCGCAGGCCGTTGCCTTGCTAAATGCTGTGCGGAACCGTTCCGATGCTGCTACCACGTTCACCGCGTCGAGCTTCGCTTCGTCGACGGCGCTGACGAGTGCTATTTTGCTGGAGCGTCGGATTGAGTTTCTGGGTGAAGGACTGCGCAACAACGACCTGATGCGTTTGGTACAAACCATTCCTGCCAAGGGATCAGTACCCGCGAAAGCGCCCACAGACCCCGGCTATATCTGGCCTATTTCGGCAACGGAATTAGCCCTGAACAACCTGATTACCGATAACTAATCCCGTCGGCGGATCTGTTTTGAAAAGCTACCCCCACAGGGTAGCTTTTCTGTTTTGTGGATAAACTGGCAGTCGACTAGCACGAGCAAAGGTGTACATTGACGGCAGTTTCTAACCTGCCTCCCCTACTTCCATGCAACCCGGCGATACGTATAGCTATGAATACCAGTTTTCACAGGACGATGTCCAACGCTTTGCCGACCTGACCGGCGACGATAATCCGCTCCACCTCGACCCGGACTTTGCCGCGCAGACCCCCTTCAAAAAACCGATCATGCATGGTATGCTGAGCGCCAGCGTATTCGCCAAAGTGTTTGGGCGCGATTTCGGCGGAACGGGCGGGGTACACCTGTCGCAGCATCTGGAGTTTGTCCGGCCGATGTACCCTGATACAGCCTACGAAGCCCGGTTCAAATGCGAATCCATCGACACGCGCCGACACACGGCCGAAATCAGCTGTACGGTCGTTGATCCGGCGCTGGGAAAGGTTACGTTACGCGGTGCGGGAGTCGTGTTTCACAAGGACATGTTCAGCTAGTCACGGAGCCGCACAAACCCGTAGTGACATCCTTCGAAACAGGGTGGCATCAGTTTGAGCTTACCATCTTCAAAACGGATGGTCATCGCTGGGCCGACGGGCTTTTTCACGCTATCGAACACTGAAATCCGGGGGCCGTATTGAGTTGAATCAATGCGATAGGTACGTGCCGACGAGAAGAACTGATCGTTGATGTTCAGTGTCTGTACCGTACTGTCCGATAGAAA
>Ga0160428_1000139_pt1 | contig 90335 bp, 69 predicted proteins | sample SolpanmetagenomM_FD_108198 | JGI IMG/M metagenome (GOLD analysis project Ga0160428, IMG submission 108198) | Solar panel surface microbial communities from Lawrence Berkeley National Laboratory, California, USA - M | ecosystem: Engineered > Built environment > Solar panel > Unclassified ...
AGGACCTCCTCCTCAAGGCGCCTGCGCATCTCGCCCGTCACGACATGAACTTTCCAGGGCTGGATGTTGGTGCCGGACGGCGCCAGGCAGGCCGTCTGTAGTAGGTCGCGGATCACCTCCGGCGGCACGGGGTCCGACCGAAAGGCACGAATCGAGCGCCTGGCGCGAACAACGTCTTGGAATTCCATGTTCCACCCTCCTCCAGTGCCAGTACCGCACACCGCATAAACTCGCACCCGACATGGCTTAAGTACACTCCTGGCGTCCACACCGGTGATGAAGGAACGGCGGGATCCGGCGCGCGCCCTCATACCGGCGAACCTCTGCACTTGGGTCTAGGCGAAGCGGGCATGCATACGCCGGTGAGCCGTCAAGTCGTCGGTCGCGCAGCCGTCAGTGACCTGTTGAGCAAGGCCGCTCGTTCAACGAAGCTGAACGACAGAGATTGACGATCCATCCGCCCAACATTGCGATCACGCTTCGGCTGCATGGGGTCGAGCGATACCTGGGCACAGGCTCTAACTCCCCAATGGCTGCTGAACGAACGGCCGCTCCTAAGCAGCGCTTTCGGTGCTCTGAATGACCAAATTTGGGCCTGTTAGCGTCGTTCGACGTGGGTTCTCATCGCCCGAGCCACTCCGGCTTCAACTATTCGTCAGTCCTTCTCGATTACCGTGTCAGCCTTTTTGTCGATCTTGCTCTATTCGCCCTTCGACATTCGCCCGGCTTTTACCGCTTGGCTTGCGCGAGCCTTTGCGCTCTTGGCGTGGGCAGCATCTTCGATCGAATAGGCCCTCTTTTCCGGTTCGGCGAACTTGCTCGCCGGCAATTTCGCGGTCGGACTCGGATAGGTTCGCCATTTTCCTCTCCTTCAGATCGAAAACGCGGCGAGGCTCGCTAGGTTCAGCTGCAGCAGGTCAAGATGAATGAACGTCGGCTCTGGAGAAGCGGCGAAGCCAGCCTGAATGTCGCCTTCTGGGTCCAACCAGCCTGACGCGTCGCGCGTCGTGCTCCTGCTTGACGCACTTCGCCCAAGCCGGAAGACAGGCGCCATGTTGCTGCTCGACATGCTCCTTCCCACTTACGTCCAGATGTTTGGCGCGTTGTCGACGTGGCTCACCAAAGCAGAGGCACAGCGGCCGGGCGGAGAAGGCGATGCGCGGCTCTCGGCGCGGCTCGCACCCGACATGTTTCCGCACTCGATCCAAGTGCGCTTTGCATGCCGGCACGTGCAGGAGGGCGTGTTCCGGTTGCAAGGACGCGTGTTTCCTCGCATCGCTGCAGGCGCTGCCCTAGGCCGAATCGACATTCAGGGTAGCCGGATCATGGCGGCGGCGAGATGGACGAAGCCGGTGAAGTGAACGGTGCGTCGGTCGTAGCGGGTGGCGAAACGGCGGAAATGCTTGAGGCGGACGAAGCACCGCTCAATCTGGTTGCGATGCTTGTAGATGCTGGCGTCGTGCGGATGGCGACCTTGCGGTTGCGCTTCGACGGGATAACAGCCGTGGCGTTCATGCCCGCTATTTTGGTCCGCAAGTCGTTGCCGTCATAGGCTTTGTCGGCAAGCACCGCCCCGGCTCGCTGGCCTTCGAGCAGGTGGGGTGCGGAGGCGATATCACTGGCCTGCCCTGGCGTGATGCGAAACCGCAAGGGGCGACCGAACGTGTCGGCCAGCATGTGGATCTTGGTCGTCAGTCCGCCTCGGGAACGCCCCAGCGCCTGATCCGTGGCCCCCCTTTTCCGGTCGCTGCCTGCTGGTGGGCGCGAACGATGGTGCTGTCGATCATCAGATACTGGTTGTCCCGGTCGGCGGTCAGCGCCTCGAACACACGCTCCCAGACGCCGGCATGGCACCAGCGGCTGAAACGCCGATGCACCGTCTTCCACTTGCCATAGCGTTCCGGCAGATCGCACCAATGCGCGCCCGAACGCAGCACCCACAAACATCCGTTCACGAACAAGCGGTTATCCGCAGCTGTTCGGCCCGGATCAGCCGCCTTCCCCGGAACCAGTGACGCAATCCGCGACCATTGCGCCTCACTCAACTCGTACCGCTTGATCCCCATCACCCGCTCCGCGCCTCGACACGGTTGCCTGTGAATCAGCCTTCAGCCCGCTTGAGAATCCTGAATGTCGATCCGGCCTAGATTGCGAGGATCTGCCACTCAGCCAGTGCAGCTGAGCGTCGTTCCTTGTAGGTTTGTCGATCGACGAGGTGTCGTTCGAGGCTGAAGTGGTTGTGGACGTTGGCGTGGACCGAAGCGAACTTCTGCAGCGTCTTCATCTGGCGGAACCGCAGCATCGCTCGCTCGCGTCGTCGAAACGGCAGGTGGCTGTTCTCGACCCGGTTATTGGCCCAGCGACCAACCTCTTGCTTCTCGGCGTTTCCGAGCTCGTTCATGGCCGCACCATACGAGCGCAAGCCGTCGGTGGTAATCGCCTCAGGTGCGCCGTGGCGCTTCAGCGTCTTCTTCATGAAGGTGAGCGCAGCTGCCTTGTCGCGCGTCCTGGTGACGTAGCTTTCAAGTACCTCCCCCTCGTGATCGACGGCACGCCAGAGGTAGACCATCTCACCGTTCATCTTCACGTACATCTCGTCTAGGTGCCACCTCCAGTGGCGAAAGCCGCGCATGCGGCTCACCCGCCGGCGGCGTACTTCACCTGAGAACATCGGCCCGAACCTGTTCTACCACATCCGCACGGTCTCATGGCAGACATCGATCCCGCGCTCGAACAGCAGGTCCTCTACATTGCGCAGCGACAGCGGAAAGCGGACGTACATCAGCACCACCAGGCGGATCACCTCCGGCGAGGAGTTGAACCGGCAAAATGGACTCGGCGGAAGTGCTCTCGATCTGCGGCTCATCCGCCGCCGCTAGCACCCAGATCGGACACCTGCCACGTGGCTCTGACAGCACCCCGCTGATGGATGAGGAGCGGAAGGCGACGATTGAGTGGTACGAGGCAACGGAGCAGCGGTTACCGGCGCAGGCGATCGGCATGCTGTCGCGAACTGTGCTTGCGGCAGAATGACGGCAACCGATTGATTTCGGGGGTCCGGCGATGGCAAGGTGCCGGAATGAACTGGCGCATCTCGATCGAATGCCACGGCGTCGAAGCGCAGCCGGTGGTGGTGATCGATGACTTCGCCGATGCACAGCGGTTTCGCGACGACGCGGCGTTCCTGGCGTTCGCGCCGATCGGGGCGCATTATCCCGGCGTGCGGGCGATGGTGGCGCCTGCGATGCTGCGCGATCTGCTCGTCCGGCTCGAGCCGGTCGCGAAGGCGGCGTTCGGGATCGACGGGTTGAACGTGATCGACGCCTTCTATTCGATCGTCACGACGCCGCCTTCGGCATTGACGCCGATCCAGCGGCTGCCGCATTTCGACGAGGTCTCGCCACAGCGGCTGGCGCTGCTCCATTATCTGTCGCCCGACGAACGCAGCGGCACGGCCTTCTACCGGCACCGAACGACCGGTTTCGAATCGATCGACGCCGCACGGCTGCCCGTATATCGCGCCGCGCTCGACGGTGATCTGGCGCGGCACGGCATACCCGATCCTCGATATATCGCGGGCGACACGGCGGTGTTCGAACGGCTCGCGCTGCATGAGGGGCGGTTCAACCGCGCGATCCTGTATCGCTCGAACACGCTGCATTGCGCGCATCTGCCCGAGGATCTCGCGCTCGCTGCCGATCCCGAGATCGGGCGATTGACCGTCAACACCTTCCTCGATGCGAGGCGATAACCGGCTCCACAAGCGCCGATTCCCGTTTGTTGCATAAAAGGCACGGCTATTGTGACGTCCCTGTGAATACGTATGTGGCCGACTTCACTCCCAAACCCGCTGCGTTCACAAGCCGGCAACAGTCAGCCGATCGCCCGCGATGGTAGCGGAGGGGGCATGACGCCATCTTTGGGGGAGGAACATCGTGTCCCAATTCGATTCCACGTTTTCGAAGCGCGCCTGTGCGGCCCTGCGCTCCACCTCGGTCGCGGTCGGCAGCATCCTGCTGGTGACCGGCGGCGCCGCCTTCGCGCAGGAAGCGCCCAACCCGCAGTCGCCGACCGCCAACCCGCCTGCCGCCGCGACCGCGCAGGCCCCCGCACCTGCCGCCGATCCGACGCCGAACCAGGCCGCCGCAGCCGAGCAGACCGCCGCCAACGCCGCGGCCGGTGATGGCGATATCGTCGTCACCGGCATCCGCGCGAGCCTTGCCAACTCCGCCAGGATCAAGCGCGACTCAACGCTGATCGTCGACAGCGTCTCGGCCGAAGACGTCGGCAAGCTGCCCGACGTGTCGATCGCCGACAGCCTCGCGCGCCTGCCCGGCGTCACCGCGCAGCGCCTCGAAGGCCGCGACCAGCGCCTGTCGATCCGCGGCCTCGGCCCCGATTTCTCGACCACGTTGCTCAACGGCCGCGAACAGGTGACCGTCGGCGACAACCGCGGCGTCGAATATGATCAATATCCTTCGGAATTCTTCCGCAACGTCAACGTCTACAAATCCGCCAATGCCTCGCTGATCGCCGCCGGTATCTCGGGGACCGTCGATCTGCGCATGCTGCGTCCGCTCGATCAGTCGGGCCGCGTCTTCGCGATCAACGCGCGCGGCCAGATGAACGGCATCGACAACCTCAACCCGGATTCGTCGCGTTACGGCTATCGTGCCTCGGCGACCTACATCGACAAGTTCGCCGACAACACGCTCGGCATCGCGATCGGTGTGTCGGCGACGCAGACGCCTTCGCAGGACGAACGCTATAACGCCTGGGGCTATTCGGGCAGCGGCACCGCCGGCGATCCGTACGTGCTGGGCGGCGCGAAGCCCTACGTCCAGTCGAACGAGCTGCGCCGCTACGGCGCGGTCGCCACGATCGAATGGGCGCCGTCGGACAGTTTCCACTCGACCTTCGACGCGCTCTATTCGCACTTCACCGAAGAGCAGCACCTGCGCGGCATCGAATTTCCGCTCGGCTTCTCCGACCCGGTCAAGAGCGGCATCACCACCACCAACGGCTTCGCTACCGCGACGACGTTCAGCAACGTCTTCGCCGTGCAGCGCAACGACTATAACAAGCGTACCGCGAAGAACCTGTCGCTCGGCTGGAACAACGATATCAAGATCGCCGACAACCTCCACTTCAACGTCGATGCCAGCTGGAGCCGTGCCGACCGCACCGACTTCCTGCTCGAAACCAACACTGGCACCGGCTTCGCCAAGAGCGGCGTCGCCGACAAGGTGACGGTGACGCAGAGCGCCAACGGCACGTACAAGATCGTCCCGACGCTCGATTACACCAACACCAGCATCTTCAAGCTGACCGACCCGCAGGGCTGGGGCAACAACGGCACGCAGCAGGTCGTCCAGTCGGGCTTCCTCAACCAGCCGAAGTTCCGCGACGACCTCAAGTCGCTGCGCGCCGCGCTGAAGGGCGATATCGACGGCAGCATCGTCAAGAGCTGGGAAGTCGGCGGCAACTACAGCCGCCGTCAGAAGACCAGCGCCTATACCTCCTATTTCCTCTGCCCGACCGGCGCAGGCACGAACTGCACCGTGGCGAGCGGCACCCCGCTCAGCGCTCCGCTGCCCAGCGCCGCGCTGCTCGGCACCAACATCCCGTTGACCTATCTCGGTATCCCCGCGATGCTGACCTGGGACCCGCTGTACGTCTACAACAACGCGCTCAACAAGGCGTTCGACGGCCGTCCCTCTTCGCTCGTCCGCGACAATGTCGTGACCGAGGATGTCTGGACCGGCTACGCCCAGGCGAACATCGACGGCGAACTCGGCGGCAAGTCGGTGAAGGGCGCGCTCGGCGTGCAGGTCGTCCGTAGCGAACAGCGCGGCACCGGACAGATCGCCAGCGTCAACAACGGAATCGTGACGATCGCGCCGGCCGACCAGAAGTCGACCTACACCAACGTCCTGCCCTCGGCGACCTTCTCGGTCGAGCTGATCGACAGCGGCTATGTGAAGCTCGGTGCATCGCAGACGATGATCCGTCCGCGCCTCGATCAGGAGCGCGTGACGCAGGACGTCAGCATCAACTTCGCGAACATCCAGGCGAACAACGCCAACCCGTCGCTGAACCCGGTGTTCACGTCGAGCGGCGGCAACGTTGCGCTGCGCCCCTATCAGTCGACCAACATCGACATCTCGCTCGAGAAGTATTTCGACGGCGGCGGTTATGTCGCTCTGTCGGGCTACTTCAAGCACCTCACCGACTTCGTGGATCCGAACAACGCCTATGCCTATGATTTCTCCGGCCTGCTCGCCGGTCTGACGCCGGCGCAGCAGCAGATCATCACGCGCAACAATCTGCAGATCGGCAACGTCTCGGCACCGGCCAACACCGGCCGCGGCGAAGTCCTCGGTGTCGAGGCCACGCTGTCGCTGCCGTTCAAGACGCTGACCAGTGCGCTCGACGGGTTCGGCATGTTCGTGACCGGCAACTACACCGACTCGCGGATCGTCTACGCCAACCAGCCGACGCCGATCTCGCTGCCCGGCCTGTCGGACGTGGTGGCCAGCGGCACGCTCTACTTCGAAAAGTACGGCTTCCAGGCGCGCGTCAACTATCGCTACCGGTCGGACTTCCTCGCCGAAGTCGCCGGCCTCTCGGCCAGCCCGACCTACCGCACGGCGAAGGCGGAAGGCATCCTCGACGCGCAGGTCGGTTACGAATTCCAGGAGGGCTTCCTCAAGGGCTTCTCGATCCTCGCCCAGGCGAAGAACCTGACTGATCGCCCGTTCATCACCTACCAGAACGACGACGTGCGCCAGGTCATCGACTATCAGCGCTACGGCCGGGATTACTATATCGGCGTCACCTACAAGTTCTGATCGGCACGATCGCGCGCATGAAGACCGACCATTGACCCGTCATCGCGAGCGTAGCGCGGCAAGCCGGAGCCCGGCCGGGACGTCCTGGACTGCTTCGCTCCGAGCGCAATGACGGACTTCGAATGGATTGCGCGTCTTTCCGGTCGAACCCGTTTCCTCCCCGGAAGCTCTCGGGCTGTCGTCTTGTGACGGCAGCCCTTTTTCTCGATAGGCTCGGGCCATGACCGATACCCCGCTCACCACGATCGTCATCGCCGGCGGCGGCACCGCGGGCTGGATGGCCGCGGCGGCCCTCGGGGGGCTGCTGGAGAGCGGCTATCGCATCCGACTGGTCGAATCCGAAGAGATCGGCACGGTCGGGGTCGGGGAGGCGACGATCCCGCAGATCCGCCTGTTCAACCAGGCGTTGGGTCTCGACGAGGACGCGTTCCTGCGCGCGACCGGCGGCACCTTCAAGCTCGGCATCGCCTTCGATGGGTGGCGTGAGCCCGGCCACAGCTACATGCACGCCTTCGGCGATGTCGGCCGCGACGTCGGCCTGATCGCCTTCCAGCATTACTGGCTGCGTGCGCGCAGGCTCGGCCTCGCCAAGCCGCTCGACGCCTATGCGCTCAACGAGATCGCCGCGCGCGCCGGCCGCATGCATCGCGGCGGGCCGATCACGGCACAGGCGATCCCGGCGATACCCTACGCCTTCCATTTCGACGCCGGGCTCTACGCGGCCTACCTCCGCCGCTTCGCGGTCAATCGCGGGGTCGAGCGTACCGAAGGCCGCATCGATCGCGTCGAGCGCGACGGCGAGAACGGCGACATCGCCGCGCTGGTCCTCGCGTCGGGCGAGCGGATCGCCGGCGACCTGTTCCTCGACTGCACCGGCTTTCGCGGCCTGCTGATCGAAGGCGCGCTCGAAACCGGCTATGACGACTGGACGCACTGGCTGCCCTGCGACCGCGCCGTCGCGGTGCCCAGTGCCAAAGTCGGGCCGCCGCCGCCCTACACGCGGGCGATCGCGCGCGAAGCGGGTTGGCAATGGCGCATCCCGCTCCAGCACCGCACCGGCAACGGCTACGTCTATTGCAGCCGCTACCTGTCCGACGACGCCGCCGCCGCCGCGCTGCTGGCGAATATCGAGGGCGAGGCACAGGCCGACCCGCGCCATCTCCGCTTCGTCACCGGGCGCCGCAAGCGCGCGTGGAACCGCAACGTCGTGGCCTTGGGGCTGGCGAGCGGGTTCCTCGAACCGCTGGAATCGACCAGCATTCACATGATCCAGTCCGCCATCGCGCGGCTGGTGAAGTTGCTTCCGGCTTTCCCGATCGCCGATGCACTGCGCGACGAATACAACCGCCAGACGGATTTCGAGATCGAGCGCATCCGGGACTTCCTGATCCTCCATTACTGGGCGAACGACCGCTCCGAGCCCTTTTGGCAGGAACGCCGCGAGGCTGATCTACCAGACACGCTCCGCGCGAAGATCGCGCTCTGGCAACAGGCCGGCACGATCACCCGCGAGCATGAGGAACTCTTCACCGAGGATGGCTGGCTACAGGTGCTGGCGGGGCAGGGCGTGGACGCCGCCGCCCACCACCCGCTCGCGGACCAGATCGGCACCGGCGACCTTGGCGAATATATGGAAACCCTCGAACTGCTTTACCGCCGCGAGGCAAAGGCCATGCCCACCCACGCCGACACGATCGCCCGCCATTGCGCGGCAAGGGGCTGAAGGCAACGCAGGCGCCAGGCCGGGGCAGATGGCCCGCCGTCCAGCCGGATTAGGACGCCCTGGATTGCCGCGCTCGCTCGCGATGACGGTAGGCGAGTGGGCCCGTTACGCCAAACAGGACCAGCCGAGCCGGCAGCATCACGAGCTCGTGCGCTTTTCAGGTCACGCCGAAGCGCGCACGATCAACCGCGGCTGAAGCAGCGCGGTATCCGTCGGCTGGTCCGCGATGCGGCGCAGCAAAGTATCGACCAGCACCTCGCCCGCCTTGCGGTAATCCTGCGCGATCGTGGTCAGCGGTGGCTGTGTCGTCGCGGCGGCGGGAATGTCGTCGAAGCCGATGATCGCCACATCCTCGGGCACGCGCCGACCCGCCTCGGTCAGCGCGCGGACCGCGCCCAGCGCGATGATGTCGGACGCGGCGAACAGCGCATCGAACGACAGGTCGCGTGCGATCAGCCGCTTCGTCGCGTCATAGCCCGATTGCTCGACCGACAGCGCATCGGCGTGGAGCCCCGGATGCACCGGCAACCCCGCCTCGCGCAGCGTCGCGCACAGCCCGCGATAGCGGTCGCGGAACTCGGGATAATGGTCGTCGGCATCGCCGATGAACCCGATCCGCCTGGCCCCCCGCGCGATCAGATGCGCCCCCGCCATCCGCCCGCCGGCGATATTGTCGCAGCCGATCGTCACCCCGATCGGATGCGCGTCCACCGAACCCCAGCGCACGAAATGCGTGCCTTGCGCCACCAGTGCCTTCAGCCGCGCCTTGTAGAGCTCGTAATCGCCATAGCCGAGCAGGATGATCCCATCTGCCTTGCGGCTGTCCTCGTAATCGGTGTGCCAGTCGGCCGACAGCTGCTGGAACGACGTCAGCAGGTCGTATCCCCGCGCCGCGCAGGTGCGCAGGATCGACCCCAGCATCGACAGGAAGAAGGGGTTGATGAAGCTGCCGTCGTCCAGCGGGTCCTCGAAGAACAGCAATGCCAGCGTCATGCTCTGGCCGCGTCTGAGCGAGGATGCGTTCTTGTCGACCTTGTAGTTCAGCTGCCGCGCGATCGCCTCGATCCGCATCCGCGTCGCGCCGCTGACGGTCCGGTCCCCCCGCAGCGCCCGGCTGACCGTCGGCTGCGACACGCCGGCCAGCGCGGCGATGTCGAACGACGTCGGCGGCTTGTCACCCGCGCCCGATCCCCGTCCTCTGCTCTTCACGGCCATGTGCGACTGTATAGCAAAGCGGGGGCAAGGCGATAGCGCCGCTGAATACGTATGTCCTATGCTTGGCTTGGGGCCGTGCGGTCCGCACAAGGTGGGTCGGATGCGGCCGGCGACGGATCGGCTGCGCGCGATCTGGGGGATGCATGCTGAAGCTGGCCACACGTAGGACCGCGGGACTGGCTGCAAGCGCGCTCGCGCTGCTATTCGCCACCGCTGCGGCCCCGGCGCAGACCTCGCCCGCAGACTATCGCGCCCGCCTGCCGCAGGACGAGGTCATTTACTTCCTGCTCCCCGATCGGTTCGAGAACGGCGATCCCGCCAACGACCGCGGCGGCCTGAAGGGCGACCGCAGCGTCACCGGCTTCGATCCCACCGCAAAGGGTTTCTACCACGGCGGCGATCTGAAGGGGCTGATCAGGCGCCTAGACTATATCCAGTCGCTCGGCGCGACGGCGCTGTGGGTCGGCCCAATCTTCGAGAACAAGCCCGTGCAGGGCGGCCCCGGCCAACAATCCGCCGGCTATCACGGCTATTGGATCACCGACTTCACGTCGGTCGATCCCCACCTCGGCACCAACCGCGATTTCGCCGATCTCGTTTCCGCCGCGCACGGCCGGGGGATGAAGGTCTACATGGACATCATCGTCAACCACACCGCCGACGTGATCCAGTACCGCGAATGCGTGGGCCAGCGGGAATGCCCCTATCGCAGCCGCGCCGATTACCCCTACCAGCGCCGCGGCGGCGTCACCGGCGCGCCGATCAATCCCGGCTTCACCGGCGATCAGGACCGCTCGGCCGCGAACTTTGCGAAGCTGACCGATCCCACCTACGCCTACACCCCCTTCGTCCCCGCGAAGGAAAAGACCGTGAAGGTGCCCGCGTGGCTCAACGACGTCACGCTCTACCATAATCGCGGCGACACGACCTACCGCAACGAGAGTTCGACGATGGGCGACTTCGTCGGCCTCGACGATCTGATGACCGAGAACCCGCGTGTGCTCGCCGGCATGATCGACATCTTCGGCGGCTGGATCGACCGCTACGGCATCGACGGCTTCCGCATCGACACCGCGCGCCACGTCGATCCAGCCTTTTGGGCGGCGTTCGTTCCCGCGATGGAAGCCCGCGCGAGGGCGAAGGGGATACCCAATTTCCACATCTTCGGCGAAGTGTCGGATCACGATGTCCGCCCCGCCGTGCTCGCCCAGCACACGATCGTCGACAAGCTGCCCGCGGTGCTCGACTTTGCGTTCCGCGAGGCGGTGGTGGAAACCGTCGCCGGCACGCGCGGCACCGACGCGTTCGAGGCGCTGTTCGACGGCGACGCGCTCTACGCCAGGGGCTTCGACAGCGCCGTCCAGCTGCCGACCTTCACCGGCAACCACGACGACGGCCGCTTCGCAACCTTCGTGCGCAAGGCATTCCCACAGGCGAGCGATGCCGAGGTCCTGCAACGCGTGATGCTGTCGAACGCGATGCTGCTGACCCTGCGCGGCGTGCCGACCATCTATTCGGGCGACGAACAGGGCTTTGTCAGCGACGGCAACGACCAGGACGCGCGCGAGGACATGTTCGCGAGCAAGGTCGCCAGCTACAACGACAACCGCCTGCTCGGCACGACCAAGACGACCACGACGGAGAGCTTCGGCGGCGACAATCCGCTGTTCAGGCAGACGGCGATGCTGGCGAAGCTGCGCACGGCGACCCCGGCGCTGACCCGCGGCCGGCAGCTGCTGCGCGCCCGCGAAGAGACGCCCGGCCTGCTCGCGATCTCGCGCTTCGATCCGGTCACGGGCGCCGAGATGCTGCTCGCCTTCAACACTTCGACCACGCCGCTGACCCGGCAGGTCGAGATCGATGTGGAGGCGACCACCGCAAGCACGATCGCCGGCACCGGCTGCGGCAAGGTCGCCGCGCCCGGCAGCCTCACCGTCATGCTGCCGCCACTCGGCTACGCCGTCTGCGCCTTGAAGGCGGCACGATGAAGGCGACCGAGCGTCCGTGGTGGCACGGCGCCACCATCTACCAGATCTACCCGCGCAGCTTCGCCGATGCGAACGGCGACGGCATCGGCGACCTGCCCGGCATCACCGCGCATCTGGATCACGTGGCCAGCCTCGGCGTCGAGGCGATCTGGCTGTCGCCGTTCTTCAAGTCGCCGATGGCCGATTTCGGCTATGACGTGTCCGACTATTGCGACGTCGATCCGATCTTCGGTTGCCTCGCCGACTTCGATGCGCTCGTCGCCCGCGCGCATGCGTTGGGCGTGAAGATCATCATCGATCAGGTCTGGGCGCACACCAGCGACCGCCACCCCTGGTTCGAGGAAAGCCGCCAGAGCCGCGACAACCCCCGCGCCGACTGGTACGTCTGGCACGATCCCAAGCCCGATGGCTCGCCCCCCAACAACTGGCAGTCGGTGTTCGGCGGCCCGGCATGGACCTGGGACGCGCGTCGCCGCCAATATTACATGCACAATTTCCTGAAGGAGCAGCCCCAGGTCAACGGCCACCACCCTGCGGTGCAGCAGGCGTTCCTCGACGTGGCGCGCTTCTGGCTGGAACGCGGCATCGACGGCTTCCGGATCGACGCGATCAACTTCATGATGTTCGATCCCGCCTTCCGCGACAATCCGCCCGCGCCGGAGGATGACGGCGTGCCCCGGACCCGTCCGTTCGACTATCAACTCCATACGTACAACCAGAGCCACGCGGCGATTCCCGGATACCTCGAACGCATCCGCGCGCTGTTCGACAGCTATGACGCGCGCTTCACCGTGGCCGAGGTCGGCGGCGCCGACAGCGACCGCGAGATGAAGATGTTCACGGCCGAGGGGCGCCGCCTGCACAGCGCTTATGGGTTCGACTTTCTCTATGCGCCCGATCTCACCCCGCGCGTCGTCGCCGACGCGGTGACCAAGTGGCCCGAGGCGGACGGCGTCGGCTGGCCAAGCTGGGCGTTCGAAAATCACGACGCGCCGCGTGCGATCTCGCGCTGGGTCGCACCGGAACAGCGGGAACCCTTTGCGAGGATGAAGATGCTGCTGCTCGCCTCGCTGCGCGGCAACATCTTCCTGTATTACGGCGAGGAATTGGGACTGACGCAAGTCGCGGTGCCGTTCGAGCATCTGCAGGACCCCGAGGCGATCGCCAACTGGCCCCGGACGCTCTCGCGCGACGGCGCGCGAACGCCGATGCCCTGGATCGCCGATGCGCCGAACCTGGGCTTCTCTACCGCGACGCCGTGGCTGCCGATCGGTGAGGATCATGCCGCGCTGGCGGTCGATCGGCAGGAGCGCGATCCCCATGCTGCCCTTCACTGGACGCGCGAGGTGCTCGCCCTGCGCAAACGGCATCCGGCACTGCTTACCGGCGACATCCGCGTCATCGTGGCGGACGACGCCATGCTGGTGCTCGAACGCCGGGCGCCGGGCGAAACATTGCTCTGCGCCTTCAACCTGTCCGCCGAGCCGCAGCGCTGGGTCCCCGACGATGCCGACGATTGGCGCCCGGTCGCGGACAGCGCGACGCAAGGCTGGCATTTCGACGCATATGGCGCATTGATCGCGCAACGAATGGGAGAGGCATGATGACGCGCTTCAGGATCGGCACCGCGCTGGCGCTGGCGTGGGTCGCCGCATCGGCGGCCGCGCAGACTGGCCCCGATGCGGTGGCGCAGACCCCGGCGCCGGCGTTCAAGCCGGTCGCGACCGCCGCCTCGCCCGACAAGTCGGTGGTCGTCACCATCGCCTTCGACAACGACGGTCGCCCGACCTATGCGGTGACCCGCCGTGGCAAGCCGATCCTAAACCCCGGCAGGCTGGGGCTGATGTTTACGGATGCGCCCAAGATCGAGCGCAACATGGAATTGATCGGCAAGTCGACGGACAGCGGCGACAGCAGTTGGACGCAGCCGTTCGGCGAATGGAAGACGATCCGTGATCGCCACAGCGAACTGACGCTGCGCTTTCGCGAGAAGACCGGGCAGCGCCGCGAGATGGACGTCGTTTTCCGCATCTTCGACGACGGTATCGGCTTCCGCTACGCGATCCCGGATCAGCCCAACCTGCATCGGGCGAACATCGCCGACGAACTGACTGAATTCGCCTTCGCGCAGAATGGCACCGCATGGTGGAAGCCGGCGTATCAGTGGAATCGGGAAGAGTATCTCTACAACAAGACGTCGCTGGATGCGGTCGGCACCGCGCAGACGGTGATGACGGTGAAACTCGCGGACGGCACGCACGCCGCGCTGCACGAGGCGGCGTTGGTCGATTATGCCGCAATGAACCTCGCACGGGCGGAGGGGAATACGTTCAAGGCGTCGCTGACCCCCGGCGCGGGTGCGCCCAAGGTCACGCGGCAGGCGCCGTTCGCCTCGCCGTGGCGCACGGTGATCCTGTCGGACGACGCGCCCGGGCTCTACATGAGCCACCTGGAGCTGAACCTCAACGAACCCAACACGCTGGGCGATGTCAGCTGGCTGAAGCCCGCCAAGTTCGTCGGTGTGTGGTGGAACATGATCAAGGGCGAATGGAGCTGGGCGACCGGACCGCAGCATGGCGCCACCACCGCGCATGTGAAGACCTATATCGATTTCGCCGCCGCCAACGGCATTCCGGGCGTGCTGGTCGAGGGGTGGAACGTCGGCTGGGACGGCGACTGGTTCGGCAACGGCAATGCGATGCAATTCGACCAGCCGACCCCCGATTTCGACGCGGCCGAACTCTATCGCTATGCGAAGGCGAAGGGCGTGCACCTCGTCGGGCATCACGAGACGGGCGGATCGGCGAGCCATTACGACAGCCAGCTCGACCGTGCGTTCAGCTACGCCCGCGATCACGGCATCCCGGTCGTCAAGACGGGCTATGTCACCGACGCCGGCCAGATTGAGCGGGTCGATCCCGACGGCACGAAGAAGCGCGAATGGCACGAGGGGCAGTGGATGGTGAACCACTACCTTCGCGTCGTACAGACCGCCGCCAAGTACCGGGTCGGCATCGACAGCCACGAACCGGTCAAGGACACCGGCCTGCGCCGAACCTATCCCAACTGGCTGGCCCGCGAGGGTGGGCGCGGCATGGAATATAACAGCTGGCCGGGCAAGAACCCGCCCAACCACGAACCCAGCATGTTCTTCACCCAATGGCTGGGCGGTCCGATGGACTTCACGCCGGGCGTGCTCAGCCTCGAGGGGCAGGGCGGCAGCGCGATCCTGTCGACCGAGGCGAAGCAGCTGGCGCTGTACGTCGTCATCTATTCGCCGGTGCAGATGGCGGCCGATACACCCGAAAACTACGCCAAGCACATGGACGCATTCCAGTTCATCCGCGACGTGCCGGTCGATTGGTCGGACACGCGCGTGCTGAACGGCGAGGTCGGCGATTACGTGACGGTGGCGCGCAAGGACCGCGCGAGCGACGACTGGTATCTGGGCAGCATCACCAACGAGGCGGCGCGCACACTCAACGTCAGCCTCGACTTCCTCGATGCGGGGCGGACGTATACGGCGGAAATCTATCGCGATGGGGCGGGTGCGGATTACCGCACCACCGCCCGGCATGCGATCGCGATCGAAAAGCGGACGGTGAAGAAGGGCGATACGATGGCACTCGCGCTCGCCCCCGGCGGCGGTCAGGCGATCCGCTTCGTAGCCTCCGGCAAAGCGCGTCGGCGGTAGGCGCAGGGTGACCCGCGCCTGCTCCCCCGTCGCTTCGAACGTGTTCCGGCGTCCACGCGTCTGCAACGGTAGGGATTGAGCCGCTTGTCCTTTCTTCCGCCGCCTATGGGGCTCCGGGCCAGCGCCGTGGTGACGATGAGGATCGGGCGGGCCGTCGCGCCCGGCCGCCGGATGTGACGCCACCCCCGGCCTCGATCGCGATACTTGGCGGCGGCACCGCGGGCTGGATGGCCGCGTGCCTGATGGCCCGCGCGTGGCCAAATACCCGCATCACCGTCATCGAATCGCCCGAGATCGGCATTATCGGCGTCGGCGAGGGATCGACGCCGCAGCTGAAGGCTCTGTTCGACACGCTCGGCATCGCCGAGACGGACTGGATGCCGGCGGCGGACGCGACCTACAAGGCGGGGATCGCCTTCCACGGCTGGGGCGGAGCGGGAGCGCCGGGCTATTTCCACCCCTTCGCCGGACAGATCGACGTGCACACGCAGGGCGCGTTCTTCGCCAGCACGGCGGCGCGGCGGCTCGGCGCGGACGTGCCGGCGCACCCCGATCGCTTCTTCCTCAACGCGGCCCTCGCTTCTGCGGCGCGCGCGCCGATCGCGCCCGCGCATTTCCCGTTCCGCATCGGCTACGGCTATCATTTCGACGCGCACAAGGTCGGCGGGGTGCTCCGCGACCACGCGCTGACCCGCGGTGTCGCGCATCTGTCGCGACGGGTCACCGAGGTCGTGGTCGGAACCGACGGCAATGTCACGCGGCTGATGCTGGAAGGCGGCGACGCGGTCGTCGCCGACCTGTTCGTCGACGCCAGCGGCTTCCGCTCGGTCATCGCGCAGGATGCGCTGCGCGTACCGTTCCGCTCGTTCGCAAACAATCTGTTCGCCGACCGTGCGGTCGTGATGCCGACGTCGCGCGCGGCCGGGCTGCCCGTCCAGACCAGGGCGACCGCGCTGTCGGCGGGCTGGGCGTGGGACATTCCGCTGACCACCCGCACCGGCAACGGCTACGTCTATTCCTCCGGCCACCTGTCAGCGGACGCGGCGGAAACCGAATTGCGCGCGCATCTCGGCCTGCTCGACGCCGACGTCGACGCGCGCCACCTGACGATGAAGGTCGGTCGGGTCGAGACGAGCTGGACCGCCAACTGCCTCGCGATCGGGCTGGCACAGGGCTTCATCGAACCGCTCGAGGCGACGGCATTGCATATCGTGCAGGCCACGGTGGAAGGCTTCATCGCCGCGCACGACACGCACGCACGTGACGCGTTCAACGCCGCCATCGGGCGCCGATACGAGGGCATTCGGGACTATATCGTCGCCCACTACCGCCTCAATCGCCGCGAGGGCGACTTCTGGCGGACCTGCGCGGCCAACGACATACTGTCCGACGACCTGAAGGCGGTCATGACCGCATGGTTCACCGGCCGCGACGTCGCCGCCGTGGTCGAGGCGCGCGGCCTTGCCGATTATTATGCGCCGCTGTCGTGGGAGGTGCTGTTCGCCGGTTACGGCACCTTCCCCGATGCGCGCCGCCTGCGGCCCGCCGCCCCGGTTGCCGACCTCGCCGCGATCGACGCGTTCCTTGACGGTTGCCTGCGCAATTTCCCAGACCATGCTGCCGCGCTGGACGGCCACCGGAGAGTGTCATGACCCCGACCGCCATTCGACCGCGCCAGAACTGGGCGGGGTTGTTCAACATTTCGTTCGGCTTCTTCGGCATCCAGATCGGCTTCGCGCTGCAGAACGCCAATATGAGCCGCATCTTCCAGTCGCTCGGCACCAGCCTCGACGATCTGCCCGCGCTGTGGATCGCGGCGCCGCTGACCGGCTTGCTGGTGCAGCCGGTGATCGGGCATCTGAGCGATCGGACATGGCTGGGGCGGCTGGGACGGCGGCGGCCGTATTTCCTCGCCGGGGCGTTTCTGGCGGCGGTTGCGCTGCTGCTCATGCCCGAAAGCCCCGGACTGCTGATGGCGGCGTTGCTGTTGTGGATGCTCGACGCGTCGCTCAACGTCTCCATGGAGCCGTTTCGCGCCTTCGTGGGCGACATGCTGAACAAGGACCAGCATGCCGCGGGTTATGCGGTGCAGACCGCCTTCATCGGCGCGGGTGCGGTATTCGGATCGATCTTTCCCTGGTTGCTCGAACACCTCGGCGTGTCGAACGTCGCGGCGGGTGGGGGCATTCCCGACACGGTGCGCTTCGCCTTCTGGTTCGGCAGCGGTGCGCTGTTCCTCGCGGTGCTGTGGACGGTGCTGACCACGCGCGAATATTCGCCCGAGCAGATGTCGGCGTTCCACGGCGTGGCGGACGAAGACGATGGGCATGTTCGGCGCGTCCTCGCCGCACGGCCCTTCGGCGGCAGTCTCGTGTGGATCGCGGCAGGTGCGGCGGTCGTCGCTGCGGTTGCGGGCCTGCGCCTCGAGAAGGAGCTGTACCTGCTGGGCGGGCTGCTGATCGCCTATGGACTCGCCAGCATCGTCGCGATCGCGCGGGCGCGGGGCGGGCGGAGCGCGGGGATGCTCGGCCATATCGTGGGCGATTTCGGCGGTATGCCGGTGCTGATGAAGCGGCTGGCGGTCGCGCAATTCTTCAGTTGGTCGGCGTTGTTCATCATGTGGATCAACACGACGCCGGTCGTCGCCGGCGCCTTCTACCACGCGCCCGACGCGCAAAGCCCGCTTTACCAGCGCGCCGCCAACTGGGTCGACGTGCTGTTTGCGACCTATAACGGGATCGCGGCGGTCGCGGCGCTGACCTTGCTGCCGCTGTTGGCGAGGCAGATCGGGCAGGCAAGGACGCACATCGTCGGGCTGCTTTGCGGCGCAGCCGGATTTGCCGGCTTCTTCGTGATCCGCGATCCGCATTGGCTGCTGGCGAGCGAGATCGGCATCGGGATCGCCTGGGCCTCGATCCTCGCCATGCCCTATGCGATCCTCGCCTCCAGCCTGCCGCAGCGGAAGCTCGGCATCTACATGGGCCTGTTCAACGTGTTCGTGGTTGTCCCGCAGTTGCTGGTCGCAACGGTGATGGGGTCGATCACCAAGCATTTCTTCCCGACCGAGCCGATCTGGACGCTGGCGTTCGCCGCCGGGGCGCTGCTGCTCGCCGCGGTGGCGATGCTGCGCGTGTCGGTGTTAGCCGGCGATGCTACGGTCGTCGGTCGGTAAGCGATCAAGCACTACCAAACTCGTCGGTGATCATGCTGTCGCTTCCAGCTTTCGGTGCCGTCGGAAAGGTCCTTGCAAACGATCATTTTCGGCTCGTCGCCTCAACCCGGAAACGTTCCAAGGTTCCTTCACGCAGCCGAAGTCACAGACCGGCGGTCCGGTAGCTTGAGCCGGCTCCGCTCTGGGGCGGGGAGTTGGCACAAGAGCTGGCTGATACAACCGCACGACGCCGGCATCTACAAGCATCGCAACCAGATTGAGCCGTGCTTCGGCCGCCTCAAGCATTTCCGCCGTTTCGCCACCCGCTACGACCACCGCACCGTTCACTTCACCGGCTTCGTCCATCTCGCCGCCGCCATGATCTGGCTCCGTGGAATGTCGATCCGTCCCATTGATGAAGGATGACTCGGATAATTTCCGCTGATCGTCGATTCAAGGTATTATGAAGTGGATCACGGCGAGGCGTTGGGTAGTAGTTCATGATCCGAGGATGGGTAAAGATAATTCTCAGTTTTAAAGCTGTGAATTATATAAGTGCGTCTAGAAATAGTTGTAGTACAATCGCGATTGTGCGCATTGAAAACAGAAATCATGCTTATAATATTGACGTAAATGCATGTTATTTAAATTGAGGCGCTAATATGAAAACAGCACTTGTTACAGGTTCCTCTGGATTCATCGGCTCTTTCGTATGTGAGCGGCTCTTGCGCAACGGATTCCGTGTGGTCGGTTTGGACGCCATGACCGATTATTACGAGGTATCGCTTAAGCAACGGCGCTTGGATAAGTTGCTCGAATTCACCAAATTTCGTTCGATCGAGAGCTATGTCGAGACGCCTGGCATTCTCATGAGTGTATTCAAAGATGAACGGCCAGATGTCGTCATTCATCTGGCGGCGCAGGCCGGCGTGCGATATTCCATAGAGAATCCGCGCGCCTACCTCGATAGCAATGTAATAGGAACCTTTGAGTTACTTGAGGCTGGTCGTGCATATCCACCACAGCACATGTTGCTTGCGTCTACCTCTTCCGCTTTCGGCGCCAACACCACGATGCCCTATCGAGAGGTCGACAAAGCCGATCACCAAATGTCGTTCTACGCCGCTACGAAAAAAGCGACCGAGAATATGGCACACAGCTACGCACACCTTTTCAATTTTCCGATCACGATGTTCCGCTTTTTTACAGTTTATGGGCCTTGGGGTCGACCCGATATGGCGCTTTTCAAATTTACAAAGGCTATTTTGGAAAATAATCCGATAGATGTCTATAATTACGGCGATATGAGGCGCGATTTTACTTATATCGACGACCTTGTAGAAGCTATCATCCTCTTGATCGACTCTGTGCCTAAACGGCCTGTCAGCTCCGATACCGCAATTGAGAACGAAAGCCTGTCTCCAGTTGCACCGTGGCGTATCGTTAACATTGGCAACTCAGAACCGGTTCAGCTAACTGAGTTCATCGACGCAGTAGAGACGGCTATCGGTCGTAAGGCAACGCGCAACCTGATGCCGATGCAGGCTGGTGATGTTCCGGCTACTTGGGCCGATGCCACGCTTTTGCGGGATCTCACAGGGTACAAACCGCAGACCCCGGTTATAACGGGGGTTGCCCGCTTTGTTGAATGGTATCGCGACTATTACTCGGTTTAAAGGGGGGCGGCTGTAATATGAGCGTGTTGTGGTAACTCGGGTATATCGATTGCCCAGAGGGCCGAAAATGTAAAAGTACGCGACCGTCCGACAGAAGGACGCCTGTGTTAGCAGTGACCTCTTTTGGCGGTCATCGTGATATCGGCATGTTCGTCCTCCTAAAGGTCGAATACGTCGGTCCAGATGTAATCGGCGATATCGATCGGCGCGGTAGAGGCGCCGGTGTAGCTCAGTCCGACATAGCCCGTGTAGAAGTCGTGCGGACCGTCCGCGATCTTGGGAACCGCCGGCGAGCGCAACGGGGATCGACGCCGCCATGACGCAAACCCTGCCGACGGGTCCGTGGCGGGCGCATGCGTGACCGGGATCGCTGGCCTCGACCATCACCCACTCCTTGCGCTTCGGCGCCTTCCTGCTGCGTCAGCCACGCTTATGACGCGCGGATATAATCCTCACTAGCGATTTAATGAAAGTTGACAGCGGTGCGGTTTCGATGCCAGTCAGGGGCTGGACGCGCCACAGAGCGCGACATTCAGAGAGGATGATTGATGCGCACGTTCCTGCTGTCGGCGTCGGTGATCGCCATGATGACCACGGCCGCCCACGCCCAAGTCGGCCCTGCCGAAGCCCCGGCCACCGCCGCCCAGAAGACGCCCGTGTCGTCGCAGAACCCGGTCGACGCTGCGGATCCGAACGCCATTCCCGGTGACACCGATTTGCCAGGTGACATCGTCATCACCGCCGAACGCCGCTCGACCAGCTTGCAACGGACCGGCGTCGCCGCATCGGTGCTGACCGGCGAGGACCTGGTCCGCAAGAGCATCAACACGGTCGAGCAGCTCCAGTTCTCCACCCCGTCGCTGACCGTCAACACTTCGGGGCAGGCGAACAGCTTCAACATCCGCGGCATCGGCAAGTCGGAGATCAGCAGCTCGGTCGGCGTCGGCGTCGTCACCTATCGCGATGGCGTGCCGACCTTCCCCGGCTATTTCCAGACCGAACCTTATTATGACATCCAGTCGGTCGAGGTGCTGCGCGGCCCGCAGGGAACCTTCGCCGGCGGCAACGCAACCGGCGGCGCGGTGTTCATCACCGAAACCAACCCGACGTTCGACAGCGTAAAGGGCTTCGCCACTGCGCAATACGGCAATTACAACCAGCTGAAGGCGCAAGGCGCGATCAACCTGCCGCTCAGCGACACGCTGGCGATCCGCCTCGCAACCAATCTGGAAAAGCGCGACACCTTCTTCACCGTGACCGGCCCGTGGACCGGCAACCCCGGCAACCTCAACGCGATCAGTGGTCGCGCCAGCCTGTTGTGGCAGCCCGACAGCCACCTGCGCCTGCTGGTGAAGGGCGATTACAACAAGATCAACGTCGGCGGTTACCCAAACAGCCCGGCCTATTTCGGCAGCGCGGCAGCGCCGGTCCTCAACACCAGCGATCCATTCACGGTGGGCAGCAACGCCTTCCTGTCGGGCCAGGACGAATTCGGCCGTATATTGGCCAACCTCAGCTATACCTTCGATAGCGGCCTGATGATCCGTTCGATCAGCGGCTTCCAGAAGGGGACGATCCAGGAAACGATCGATGCCGACGGCACCAGCACCGCCGGCGCGACCTTCCAGGATTTCGCCAACGAGCATGTCTGGTCGCAGGAGGTGAACATCATCTCGCCCGATACCGGGCGGTTCACCTGGCTGATCGGCGGGTTCTACCAGTTCGACAAATACGAATTCCCGGTCGGCAACGGCTATGTCTCGCAGGCGCCGACCGGTGTCGTCCGCTCGCTGCGGATCGAGGGGACCAACCCGCACACCGCCACCGCCGCGTTTGGGCAGATCGGCTACAAGCTGACCGACGCGCTGCAGGTGACGCTGGGCGGCCGCTGGTCGCGCACCACGTCGCGCAACGACGTCAACTATCCGATCGAGCTGTTCCTCGGCGCTCTGCCGACGTTCAAGACCGTGCTGGTCCAGCACGATTTCAACGCCGACAAGAACGTCGACGGCAAGCTGGCGCTGAACTGGACGGTGGATCCCAACAACTTCTTCTACGCCTTCGTCGCAACCGGGACCAAGGCCGGCGGCCTCAACGGCGCCAATCTGTTCGGCACCACGCCGCGCGGGTTCGTGCCGGAGAAGGTCACCGATTACGAACTGGGCTGGAAGGGAACGATGCTCGACGGCCATCTGCGCACGCAGGTCGGCGGCTATTACAATAGCTATCGTAAGTTCCAGGTCCTGATCGTCGATCCGGCGACGCCGAACTTCACGTCGATCTTCAACGTGCCGAATGCGACGAAGCTGTACGGCTTCGAGGCATCGGCGCAGGGCTCGTTCGGCAACTTCCTGTTCGACTTCTCGACCTCGATCTCGAAGTCCGAACTCGGCGAGTTCTTTGCGCGCGATCCACGCAAGGGGACGACGGGCACCTGCGATCCGGTCGTCGGGCCGGCGTCGGCATCGGGTTGCATTAACCTCGGTGGACGTCGTCAGCCCTATGCACCGAAGTTCACGCTCAGCGCCGGCGCGCAATATGCCATCACGCTCGCCGATGGCTTCACGCTGACCCCGCGCGTCGATTACGCGCATATCGGCTCGGTGTGGGGCACGCTGTTCCAGACCCCGGAGCTCGGTGACTATCTGAAGGCGCGCAACATCGTGAACGCGCAAGCCACGCTCGACAACGGCACGTGGTCGATCGCGGGCTTCAGCACCAACCTGACCGACCAGCATTACATCGGCTCGCTTAACGGCATCCGCCGTCTGGCGGGGGCACCGCGCCAATATGGCGTGCGCGTCAGCACCAAGTTCTGATGCCGCCAGGGCGCGATCCCCGTGGTCGCGCCCGCTCCTTCGTGCTGGCCACGGCTCATCCCTGAAAGACCCGCCATGACTCCCGGATCGATGCAGCCTTATGCGCTGACGCTCGACAAGTTCATCGATCACGCAGCCAAATGGCATGGCATGACCCAGGTGGTGACCGGCGGCGGAGCCGATGGCGACAGCGAACGGATCGGCTATGCGGCGCTTCGCGAACGCGCCAACCGCCTGTCCGGTGCGTTCGCCGCACTGGGCCTGACCGCCGGCGACAATCTAGCCACCCTCGCATGGAACAGCCAGGCGCATATGGAATGCTGGTATGGCGCGATGGGAACCGGCATCGTCTGCCACACCCTCAACCCGCGCCTCGCACCCGCCCACCTGGCCGCGATGATCCACCAGGCAGGCAATCGCGTGCTGGTGGTCAGTCCCGGCCTCGCGCCGCTGGTCGAGGACCTGCTGCAACGCTGCCCTGCCATCGCGCATGTCGTGCTGTTCGACGAACCCGGCACGCCGTCGCCAGCACCCGTTGCTACGCATGCCCGGATCTGGCGGATGGAGGACCTGCTCGCCGAACATGGTGCGCCGATGCCATGGGGTGGTTTCGACGAGAACGCGCCTGCCGGCCTGTGCTTCACCTCGGGCACCACCGGAGCACCGAAGGGGGTCACCTATACGCACCGGTCGAACTATCTCCACACCACCCACCTCCTCGCCGCCGGCGTCGTCGGTATCACCGCGCGCGATGCTGTGCTGGTCGCGGTGCCGATGTTCCATGCCAACGGCTGGGGCTTCGCCTTCGCTGGCCCGGCCGCCGGCGCCAAACTGGTGCTGCCCGGCCGCAACCAGGACGGGGCGAGCCTCGCGCGGCTCATCAACGACGAGGGCGTGACCGTGGCGGCCGGCGTCGCCACCGTGTGGCTGGGGCTGGTCGATCATCTGGAGACGACCGGCGGCGAAGTGCCGTCGTTGCAGCGCATCCTGCTCGGTGGATCGTCGGTGCCGCAGGCGCTGATGGACCGGCTGGAGGCGCGACTGGGCGTCACCATCCAGACCAGCTGGGGCATGACCGAATTGTCGCCGGTCGGCACGGTGACGCCGGCCAACGCCACCGTCCGCGTGTCGAGCCTTTCGGGCTGCCCGCCGATGGGGGTCGACCTGCGGCTGACGGATGCGGCCGGCGCACCGTTGCCCGACCAGCGCGACGGCGAGGGCCGGCTGTGGGTCAAGGGCGCGAGCGCGGTCGAGCGCTATTTCGGGCAGGACGAGGTCGCCACCGATGCCGAAGGCTGGTTCGACACCGGCGACCTCGCGCGGATCGATGCGGCGGGCAATCTGTCGATCACCGGCCGTGCCAAGGACCTCATCAAATCGGGTGGCGAATGGATCAATCCGGGTGAGATCGAGGCGATCGTCGGCGCCTTGCCAGAGGTCGCGCTGGTCGCCGTCGTCGGCCGCGCCCACCCGCGCTGGGGCGAACGGCCGGTGCTGGTGGTGGAGGAGCGGCAGGGCGCCGGCCTGTCCGACGAGACGCTGCTCGATGCCCTGCGCGGCCGGATCGCCAGCTGGTGGCTGCCCGATGCGATCGTCCGGGTCGCGGCCATGCCGCTGGCGCTGACCGGCAAGATCGACAAGATGCGCTTGCGGGCCGAGCATGGCTGAGGCCATGGGTGGGATCGACATGACCGACGCATCCCCCCGCCCCGCACGCCGCCCGACGAAAAAGGCCGATCAGCGCGCGGCCACGATGGAGCAGATCTTCGACGCGGCCGAGGCGTTGTTCGCCAAGCATGGCCTGTACGGCGTGACCCTGAAGGAGGTCGCGCAGCAGGTCGGCGTCCATCAGTCGCTGCTGCATTATTACTTCAAGGACAAGAAAGAGCTGTTCGACGCGGTCATCGGCCGCCGGGCGCCGGTGACGATCGAACGCCGGCTGGCGACGCTGGACGCCTATGAACGCGAAGCGGCGGGCAAGCCGACGGTCGAGGGGGCGCTCCACGCCTATCTCGACGCCGACCTCGACCTTTATGGTAACGGCGATATCGGCTGGCGCAATTTCGGCATGCTCGGTGCGCAGATGAGCAACACGGCCGAATGGGGCGCCGACCTGATGGACACGCATTTCGACGCCGTCGTGCTGCGACTGATCCAGATCCTCAAACAGGCATTGCCCGGTTGCGCCGAGGAGGACCTGTTCTGGGGTTATCACTTCGTGACGGGCGGACTGATGCTGTCGCTGGGGCGGACCGGGCGGATCGACAAGCTGTCCGGTGGGCTGTGCAAATCGGACGATTTCGCCGCGATCAAGGCGCGGATGGCGCGGTTCATGGCGGCGGGTTTCCTGGCGCTATGTGAGTCGCGGAAGGGCTAGCCGCAGGCTGGACCTCCCCCGCGGCTTACTCGCATCCAGCCACGGCCGGCGGCATCGCCGGCGCGGCGAGACCGACGTTCCAGTTCCAGCCGATCGTCCCCGTCGCCCGGCGGCGGCACATTACCTGTTCGTTGAGCGCGAACATGCCCGGCAACAGGTCGCGCTTCGCCTCCGGTATCGCGGCGAAATGCATGTAGTTGCGCTGCTGCCCATAGGAAGGCCAGGTGGCGCCGCCCTTTGCGACCGGCCGGCCGTCGCGCACGAAGCTCGCCCAATAATCCAGCATCGCCTCCGACAGCGCCTGCTCGCCCGCCGCGGCGGGGATTTTCGGCCAGCGCGGCGGCGTCTTGGTCTGCGTGCCGAACACATAAGGCAATTCGCTGGCGTGAAACGCATGCAGATCGGCCTGATCCATCGCCGGATAGCCATGATCGAACAGATAGAGATAGGCCGGCTTGCCCAGCGCGGCCTGCTTGCGGACCAGCCGCTCCGCCGTCCAGCCGTACAGCGCATCGCGCGTCGTCGCGAGGATGCTCTCCTGATAATCGGCAGCGGGATATTGGCGCAGGAACGCATCGGCCAGGTCGGCATATTTCGCGCGGATCGTCGCTTCGTAGGTGGCGGCGTCCGCGGGTGGCTTGGGTGCCAGCATGCGAAGCGAGCGGATTTCGCCCTGGTTGAAGCCGGCGAGCACCGGCACCGCCGCCTGCTTTCCCTGGTCGAACGCGTCGACCATCTGCTGCGGCAGTACCGCGCCATCGACGACGCCGAACGGGGCGAAGCCCAGCTTCGCCGCCGTATCGGTCAGTGCCTGCGCGTCGAGTACGCGCAGGCTGGCGAGGTCCGGCGTCTTGAGCGCACCGGTCAGCAGCGCGCCGCCGCTCTCCCACGCCGGCAGGCCGAACGCGGGCTTCCGCAGTTCGGGCATCGAGATCATGTAGGAACTCTCCGTGATCGCTTGCGAAAACAGGCCACGCGCCGCCGGCGACGTCATCAGATAGAGTGCGCTCAGCCCGCCCGCCGACTCGCCCGCAATGGTGACGTTGCGGGCATCTCCGCCGAACGCGGCGATATTGTCGCGCACCCAGGTGAGCGCGGCGATCTGGTCGAGCAGGCCGTAATTGCCCGACACACCCCGCGGGGTTTCGCCGCTCAGCCAAGGATGCGCCAGCCAGCCGAGCACGCCCAGCCGATAGTTGATCGAGACGACGACGATACCACGCGCCGCGAGCTTGCTGGCGTCGTACATCGACTCGCGGCTCGACCCGCTCACCAGCGCGCCGCCGTGTATCCATACCATCACCGGTGCGTTCTTCGCGTGAGCGGGCGTCCAGACGTTGAGCGTCAGGCAATCCTCGCTCACCGGCAGCGTCACGCCCGAGTAGACCGTGGCGTTGGGGGCCTGCGGCTGGACGCAGGCGGCACCGAAATCGGTCGCGACGCGCGTGCCGGTCCATCGCGGCTGCGGCACCGGCGCCTTCCAGCGCAGGTCGCCGACCGGCGGCCGGGCATAGGGAATGCCCTTGAACACGCGCAAGCCGCCGTCGGTCGTGCCGCTCACCTTGCCGGCGGGGGCATCGACGACGGGTACGGCAGCAAGGGCGGGTGCGGCGCTCGCCAGCGCCAGCGCGGTCAGCATCGTCTTCATATCGTCGTCTCCTGACGGTGCAGCGTCCGCGCCAGCCACAGGAACAGGCCGATCGCGATGACGTAGAATGGGGTGAGTGTGTAGAGAGCGAGCTGCAGCGGGTTCGTCGCGCCGACGGCGGCGAAATGATCGCTCGCAGCGCCGACCCAGGTTGGCCCGAGGCCGAGGCCGATGAAGTTCATCACCAGCAGCAGCAAAGCGCCGGCCAGCACGCGCTGGTTGGGCACGGCTTCCTCCTGCACCAAGGTTACCGAGCAGGAGAGATAAAAGTAATTGAAGAACATCACGACCGTCAGCAACGCGAGCGCCAGCGGCCAAGTCGGCGCCCAGACGAAGGCGATGTAGAAGGGCATCGACACCGCCAGCGACACGGCGGGAGCGATCGCGAAGACCCGGCGCGATCCGCGGCTGAAGTGGTCGATGATCCGGCCCGACGCGATCATGCCGCCGCCCATGCCGATCACGATCGCCAGCGCATACCAGAGCGCGATTTCGGGCAGCGTCATGCTCTTTTCCCGGATCAGGAACAGCACGGCGAAATTGCCGAGCCCATAAGTGACGAACTGCGTCGCGCCGCTGCCGAACGCGGCGAGCGTCATCACCGGATTGGCGAAGAAGGCGCGCAGCGTCGCCCAGAACGGTGCCTTGTCGATCGTCGCCCTGGTGCCCGGATCGGCCGCCCCCCGCGCCGGTTCGGGTATGACGAACGGCAGCGCGACCGCCGCGACGATGCCGACGAGGCCGATCGCGACGAACGCGTCGCGCCAGTCGAACAGCGTCGCGATCGTCGCCCCCAGCGCGATACCCAGCGCTGCGCCGATCGGTGGCCCGAGGTTGTAGATGCCGAAAGCGACGCCGCGCCGTCCCGGTGCGAACGTGTCGGTGATGATCGCGTAGGAGGGCGGCACGCCGCCCGCCTCGCCGAAGCCGACCACCATGCGCGACACCACCAGCTGCGGATAGGTGCGCGCCATGCCGCAGGCGATCGTCGCCGCGCTCCAGATCGCGCAGGCGAGCGTCAGCACGCCGACGCGGCTGGTCCGGTCCGCCAGCCAACTGACGGGGATGGCGATGAAGCAATAGAACATCGCGAAATACAGCCCGCCGATCAGCCCCAACTGGCCGTCGGTGATATGCAGCGAGTCCTGGATCGGTTTGGCGAGGATGCCGAGCAGCTGACGGTCGAGGAAGTTCAGGACGTAGACGAAGGTCAGCATGGCCAGCACGATGCCGGGATGTCGCGACCGCCGCCGTCTCGGCGAGGCGCTGGCCCGCGGATCGGGGACGCGCACATCGGGATCGGGCGGATCGGACGCCGCCGCACTGCTCAGGACCGTCATTGCCTCTCCCACTGTGTCGTGGCTTATGCGGCGAGGATGCGGCACGCGGATGTGCGTGTCAATGCACACTCACGTATGAATGAATATCATTGCAATTGGTCGGCGTTGTCGGTCATGCTCGCCCCAACGAACGTAATCAGGAGAGTGACCATGGGGTTGGACGGCAGGACGGCGATCATCACCGGAGCCGGCGGCGGATTGGGCCGGGCGCATGCGCTCTACCTCGCGGGCCGCGGCGTAAGGGTGGCGGTGAACGACGTGTCGGCCGATGCCGCCGAGCGCGTCGTGCAGGAGATCGCGGCGAGCGGCGGCACCGCCATGGCGGTGGCCGCATCGGTCACGGACGAAGCGGCGGTCGGCGCGATGGTCGCTACCGTGCTCGCCGCATGGGGACGTATCGACATCCTCATCAACAATGCCGGCATCCTGCGCGACAAGAGCTTCGGCAAGATGACGATCGCCGACTTCCGAACGGTGGTCGACGTTCACCTGATCGGTGCGGCGATCTGTACCAAGGCGGTGTGGGACACGATGCGCGACCAAGGGTTCGGGCGGATCGTCATGACAACCTCGTCCTCCGGTCTGTACGGCAATTTCGGACAGGCGAATTACGGCGCGGCGAAGATGGCGCTGGTCGGCCTGATGCAGACGCTAGCCATCGAGGGCGAGAAGTACGGCATCCGCGTCAACTGCCTTGCCCCCACCGCCGCGACGCAGATGACCGAGGGCGTGCTGGATGCGGAAAGCCTGGCGATGCTGGCGCCCGATCGCGTCTCGCCCGTGCTGCTCGCCTTGGTTGGCGATGATGCACCTACCCGTACGATCGTCTGCGCAGGCGCCGGCCATGTCGCCACCGCCAACGTGACGCTGACGCAGGGCCAGTACGTCGGCCATGCCGCCGATGCCGGCGAGCAGGCGGTCGCACACTGGTCCGACATCGCTGACCGTAAAGGTGAGATCGTTCCTGGCTATGGCTTCGCCCAGGCTGAACGAGAGGTTGCGGCAGCACGGGCGGGCGCCTGAACGATCGCGATGGCCCTCCGCCCCGGACCTGAACAGGCGTCCGAAGCGGGGCAGCGGGTAGATGCTCCGGAACGTCTGCAAACGGGTCGATGCGGCGGTCGGCTGACGAGGCAGGCTGCACAACTCGCTGCCGATGCCCGTGAGGGCTTCAGGAACCGACAGCTATCATGCACGGGCATCGATGGATTTGGATGTTCAGCGGTGGGGAGAGCCGGGCGCAGGACTATCATCCCGTGGCATCGGGCAGCATAGGTCTATGATGCCCGACCACGTCCTCTACAGCTTTCGTCGGTGTCCCTATGCGATGCGGGCACGATTGGCTCTGGCTGTGAGCGGCACCCGCTACGAGCTTCGCGAAGTTCGGCTTGCCGACAAGCCGGCGGCGATGTTGTCGGCCTCGCCCAAGGGGACCGTACCCGTACTTCGGACGGCTGATGGAGCGGTCATCGACGAAAGTCTGGAGATCATGCGCTGGGCCCTGGAAGCTAGGGATCCCGAAGGCTGGCTCACGCGTGACGACCCGGCGCTGATCGCCATCAACGACGGCCTGTTCAAGTATCACCTCGACCGATACAAATATCCGGATCGTTACGGCTCGGACCCCGAAGGTCACCGTGAAAACGGCCTCCACCTTCTCCATGACCTTGATGAACGCTTAGCGGGCGCCGGCCAGCTTTGCGGATCGGTTCGGGGGCTGGCAGATGCCGCCATCATGCCGTTCGTCAGGCAGTTCGCTGGTGTTGATCGGGACTGGTTCGAAGGACAGCCTCTGCCTTGCCTGAAGACGTGGCTTGCGAACCACCTCGCCTCCGATCTGTTCGACAGCATCATGCACCGGGCCACACCCTGGGCACCGGACGACTTTTCAGGATTGTGACGTGCCCAAGGCGTACCGAGCCGTCAGGCGAGTTCGGTGAGTTCGCGGATGAGTTGAGGTTCAGACATGATCCTGATGGCGACGCCAGACCGCCGAAGCTCTTCTGCTTTCCGATACCGGGCCTCGTAACGGACATACCCGAACGGCTCGTCTCCAGTTACCGCGAGGATTGTCGTCGTACTCCCCACCCCGGACACGACGCGGCCACCGTTCGCTGCGATCCGGCGAGCGAGCGGACCGTTGCGGGGCTCGCCGAGAATCGCCACCCGCTCCCCCTTGAGCGGCCCGGTCGCGGCCGGCGGCGGGGCGGGGGCGACCCGCTGACGAGTGGCAGGCGCCAGCCACTCCGCGAGCGACATTCCCGTATGCTCGATGGCTTTCACGACGATCATTCCCGCGGCACGTGCATCGCTGAGGGCGTCATGATGTTTCAGGGGAATGCCGAGATGGCGGGACACGACGTTCAACTTGTGGCTTGGCAACTCTGGCCAGGTTCGTTTCGCCACCCGCACGCTGTCCAGCCAGGTCGTGTCGACCATCGCTCGGTCGTGAACGCGACAGGCCGCGGCCACGGCGCCCTTGTCGAAGTAAGAATGCGCGACGGTCACGCGTCCGGTCAGATGACGCCGGACGATATCGTGCACCTCGGCGAAGCACGGCTGCCCGAGAACATGTTCGGCAGCGATGCCGTGAATGCGCGTGTTGAAGCTGCTGAAATGGTCTTGCGGATCGACCAGCGTTTCGTACTCGAACGTGATCTGACCGTTACGAAACCCGACGATACCGATCTGGCATATGCTGCTGACCCGTGAGCAGGCGGTCTCCACGTCAATGACGACGAAGTCAGGCGCATCCACAACCGCCTCAGGCGCGTCCGCGACCGAGGCGGCGCGACCGCCGTTCTGCAAGCTGACCGGGAACATAGAGGGCTCATACGACCTCGCCGGCCGGCTGTCCAAGCCGTCTACCGTTTCCGTTTTCTAATGCGGTGACGGCGTGAACAGGTGTTCAAAGTTGGGGACGCGACAGCGCGCGGCGAACGACCGCTGTGGGGCTCGCTTGCCCGAGGTGGCGCCGCTGCGGTCATTGTCGCGTGGGGTTCCAGGTCGCGGGTAGCGTGCGGGCGGGAAGGGTGACGGTAACCGTTTGCGTCAGCGCATCCGACGACCCGCCGAGCATCACCTGGTAAGGCCCGCCGGCGATCCGCCACTGACGTGCGCGCTCGTCATAGGTGGCGAACAGGCGTGGGTCGATCCGGACGCTGAGTGCCGCCGATCCGGCAGGCGCGAGCATGGCAGTGGCGAAGCCGCCCAGCCGCTTCGGGGCCTCCCAACCCCGACCGGCGACATAGACCTGCGCGACCGCCTTGCCCGCGACCTTGCCGGTGTTGCGCACCGTGAAGGTCGCGGTGGCGCCGTCGCCGTTGCGGACTGCGCGTAGGCCGCCATAATCGAACGTCGTGTAGGACAGGCCGTGGCCGAAGGCGAAGGCCGGCCGGCGCTGCTGGCGATCGAACCATTTGTATCCGACTGCCGCGCCCTCGGTGTAGGCGACATCGCCGGCGGCCGGTTTATCGGGGCGGGGGAGCTGATCGACGCTGGCGGGAAAGGTGATCGGCAGGTGGCCGGACGGGTTGGTGCGCCCGAACAGTACGTCGGCGATCGCTTCGCCCCCGGCGGTGCCGGGGAACCACGCGGCGATCAGGCCAGCGACATCGCCGCTCCAGGGTGTCAGCACGGCGCCGCCGGACTCGAGCACGACGACGGTGCGCGGATTGGCGGCTGCAACCTCGCGGATCAGCGTGTCCTGACCGTCCGACAGGGCGAGCGACACGTCGAAGGCTTCGCCCGCCCATTGCGTGGCGAAGACGATCGCGACCTGCGCGTCACGCGCCTGTGCCGCTGCCGCCTTTGGGTCGGTGCCATCGACGAAGGTGATGCGGGCGTTGGGGGCCTGGCGTCGGATCGCCTCGAGCGGCGACGACGGATAATACATGATCGGTCCGGGCCAGAAGCTGGGCTTGAGCCCCGGCACCGCATTGCCGCCCTTGGGATAGACGAGGGAGGATCCGCCGCCCGCGAGCACGCCCTTGTCGGCATGGCCACCGATCACGACGATCGACTTCACCGCGGGCGAGAGCGGCAGGACGGCCTGCTGGTTCTTGAGCAGCACCATGCCCTGCGCCGCCGCCTGAGCGGTGACCCGGGCATGATCGGCGAGCATGGCATCGGGCAGGTCCATCGGTGCGTCGGTGACCGGATGATCGAAGAGGCCGTGGTCGAACATGGCGTACAGGATGTGGCCGGCCATCCGGTCGAGCTGCGCGTCGGATACCGCGCCCGACGCCAGCGCCGAAGTCAGGTTGGCGCCGAAGAACGGCTCCTTGTCGAACGGATAGCCGGACTGCTGGTCGAGGCCTGCGGTGATTGCGGGGACGGTCGAGTGGGTAGCGCCCCAGTCCGACATCACATAACCGTTCCAGCCCCAGTCGCGGCGCAGCACGTCGGTGAGCAACCAGGGGTTTTCGCACGCAAACGGCCCGTTGACGCGATTATAGGAGCACATCACGGAACCCGGGTTCGACCGTTCGATCGCCAATTGGAAGGCGAGCAGGTCGGACATGCGGGCAGCGGCCTCGTCGATGATCGCGTTGCCGGCGTTGCGGTCGGTTTCCTGATCGTTGATGGCGTAGTGCTTGATCGTCGAGATGACGTGGTTGGACTGGATGCCCGCGATCTGCGCACCCACCATCGTTCCGGCGAGCAGAGGGTCCTCGCCGCCATATTCGAAGTTGCGGCCGTTGCGCGGCTCGCGCGCCAGGTTGACGCCGCCCGCCAGCAGCACGTTGAAGCCCGATGCGCGCGCCTCGGCCCCGATCATCGCACCGCCGCGCTGCGCCAGCGCGACGTCCCAAGACGCGGCGATCGCGATGTTGGACGGGAGGGCAGTGCGTTCGCGCTTACGCGGCGCGCCGCCCTGGCTGGCGACGCCGATCCCGGCATCGGCCTGCCATTGTGACGGTATGCCGAGCCGTGGAATGCCCGGCACGTAACCCGCCGAACCGTTCCGCGCGCCTGCCGGTGCCTTGAAGCCCTTGGGCGGGAAGTCCGTCGCGAAAAAGCCCTGCACCAGCTGCTGTTTCTCGTCGCGGGTCATCTGCGGCAGCAGCAGCGCAACGCGGCGGCGCGCGGCGAGCGATGCGTCCATCCACGGCTGACCTGCGGCGGGAGCGGGAGCGGAGGGCCTGGCCAAGCCGGGCGTCGTAGCCACCGCGCCGGTCATGATCAGCAACGCGCCGATCACGGCGGCTCCGGTGCGTGGCGTCGTCATGGCGATGTATCCTCCCCGTTCGTCTCGGCCGCTGGCAGTCGCGGTCCGGCATTCCTGCAAGATGCCGTAGCCCTCACCATGCGGATCGGAGCGACCGCGTCCATTCAAAAGTCCTGATCGGTCAATGCGCTACGCGTATGGGTGGCAGCAGTCGATCTATGCCTCAAGCAGATAGGTCGATCGGCAAATTGTATTTTCCTGTTAGCTCGAAGTGCCGCAAGCATGCCTTCATCGACCTGCGGTGCGCCGGGGTGAGACGAAGGTTCGACGCGGTGATCCACCCGCCGCCGAGCGCCGCCTCGCCGGTGCCGGACAGAGGTCGCGCAAACGAGGGCGGCCTACGCCCTCATGAGGAGGGGGAAGTCATGAAGGTCCAATCGCGCCTGATCCATCGCGGAACGAGTCTGATCGCGCTGGCGATCGCCGCTCAGGCGATGCCCGCATGGGCGCAGCAGACATCCGGTACGGCGGGGACCGCCGGCACGGGGGGCATCGCGGCCGGTGCGGAGCCGGCGCAGGCGACGAGCGACGTACCGGTCGCACCACCCGCGCCGACCGCCGCCGACCAGGCGGACGCTACCACGGGCGCGCAGGTGACGACCGCAGAACAGCCCGCAGCCAGCGACACCGATGCGGCGACCCCGGATATCGTCGTCACCGGCACCAACATATCCGGCGTCAAGCCCGTTGGTTCGCAGACCCTGGCGATCGACCGTTCGCAGGTGCTCGCCACCGGCTACACCAATGTCAACGACGTGCTGCAGACGCTGCCGCAGGTGCAGAACAATCCGAATTCGGGCGGCTCGGGTCCGGTCTACCGGCAGGGCGGCACGTCCGGCTACGGCGGCAATTCGACCCAGGGGAGCGCGATCAATCTGCGCGGCCTCGGCACGTCGGCGACGCTGACCCTGGTCGACGGACGCCGGGTCGTGCCGAGCGGCGCAGCGAGCACCTTCACCGAATCCATCCAGATCCCGGTCGCGGCGCTGGAACGGATCGAGGTGGTGAGCGACGGCAACTCGGCGATCTACGGCTCGGATGCGATCTCGGGCGTCATCAATTACGTGCTGCGCAAGCGCTTCGACGGGCTGGAGGTGTCGGGCCGGGACACGTTCGATCGTTATCACAATGTCTGGGGTGGTTCGTTGACGGCCGGCAAGAGCTGGAGCAACGGCAACATCATCGTGACTTACGATCATGAGGATCGTCGACCGTTTTCCAACGGCCGATCGAAGTTCCTGCGGCGCGACCTGACGCCGCTCGGCGGGCTCGATTCACGCGCCAATAATGCGACGCTCGGCGTGTCGTCGCCGGCGCTGATCGTAGGCGGCAACGGCGTGCCCTACAGCTATTACTCGATCCCCGGCGATACGCGTCCCGGCGTCGCGTTCGGGCAGCTTAAGCAAGGCGCGAACCTGGTAGACCAGTCGGATTACACTGACTTTCTGGGGCGACAGAAGCGCGACCAAGCGGCGGTGTTCTTCAACCAGGATCTTGCGCCGTCGTTGTCGATGTATCTCGAATCATCCTATACGAAGCGTGACACGTCGAGCCGCAGCTACGGCAATTCGCGCGTCGGCAACAACGTGCTCGTTTGTCAGGGCAGCCCCTATTACGTCAGCGGCGCACCGGCGTCGGCGTCCGCCGCGAACGCGGATTGCGGCGGCGCGCTGGCGCAGACGGTGGCGGTCAATCCGATCACCTTCTTCGGCGGTCCTTCGGTGACGAAGAACCCGACGGAAACGATCAGCGTCACCGGTGGCCTTACAGGGCATCTGCCCAACAAGTGGAACGTCGACACCTACTTCACCTATGCCCATGACTCGACATGCGGCATCTGCAACTTCGACAACAACGCCAATGGCGCCGCGCTGGCGGCGGAGATTACGGCGGGGCGCGTCAACCCGTATCAGTCGACGCCGCTCACGGCGGCTCAATACGGAACTTTCCTCGGCACCAACACGCAATTCTCGTACAACACGTTCGTCGACTCGGTGGTAAAGCTCGACGGCCCGCTGTTCAGTCTTCCGGGCGGCGAAGTTCGTACCGCCTTCGGCGGCGAACTTGCCTACAACCGCCAGCACCTGCGCAACGGCAGCAACAACGCGTTCGAGGCGAACCGGACCAACAACAGCTTCGCGATCACCAACGACAGCACGACGCACCGCAGCACCGCCAGCGTATTCGCCGAGCTGTTCGTGCCCTTGATCGGTGAAGGCATGAACATTCCGCTGGTGAAGGAACTGAACGTCGATGCCGCGGTGCGCTACGACAATTATTCAGACTTCGGCGGTACGACCAATCCGAAGATCGGCGCGACCTGGACGGTCAGCGACTTCCTGTCGGTGCGCGGATCGTGGGGCACGTCGTTCCGTGCGCCGGCGCTGACCGACACCAATCCGCAGAACTACTCGTCAGCCGTCATCGGCCTGCCGTTCGCCAACGCCTCGGGCCGGCCCGACATCGCGCTTCTGTATCCCGGGTTCAGCAGCACCTACATCCTGCTGGGCGCAAACCGCGACCTCAGGCCGGAAACCGCGACGACCTGGTCGGCCGGGTTCGACGTCAAGCCGGTCGGGTCCGGGTTCAAGTTCAGTGCGACCTATTACAAGACGCGCTACGCCAACCAGATCATCGGCCAGAACGTCGGCCTCTTCCTGTCGAACCCGCAAAATGCTGCGCTCTACAGCCAGTATATCACCCCGGTGAACAATCCTGCCAGCTGCGTGAACGGGAACCCTTCAACCTATGATCCGGTCCTCGCGCGGTTCATCGCCGCCAATCCGGCCCTCTATAACACCCCTATTCTCAGCGCGTGCACGGTCGGCGTCATCCTCGACGCGCGCAGCGCCAACGCCGCGACCACGTCGCAGGACGGGCTGGATTTCCAGACCTCGTACCAGTTCGAAACCAGCTTCGGCCGCTGGAACCTGGGCGCCAGCCTGACCAAGATCCTCAATCAGTCGCTGCAACAGGTGTCGGGCGGGGCGACCGTCGACGTGCTCGACACTTATTACTATCCGGTCAGCCTGCGCGGACGCGGGCAGGTCGGCTGGGCGTTCGGCGGCTTCGGGGTCAACGCCTTCTTCAACTACACTGGATCGTACACCAACACGATCCCGATCACCGGTCGCCAGCAGAGCAAGGTGCCCTCGTGGAAGACGGTGGATCTTGGCGTCAGCTATGCGGTGCCGCAGTCCAGCGGCGTGCTGGGCGGCCTGCGCCTCAGCGCCAATATCCAGAACCTGACCAACGAAGATCCGCCGCTGGTCCTGACGCAGGCGGGCAGCAACTACGGCGCCTTCGATCCGTCCAACGCCAATATCTTCGGCCGCGTCGTCACCTTCCAGGTGACAAAGGCCTTCTGATCCGGTCAATTCCCGACCATCAAGTTCGTTCGGAGTGCAGTTACAATGACATCGCATCGCCTGTTTCTGACGGTCGTGGCCGTCGCTCTGGCCAGTCCGCTCGCCGCTACCGCCCAGAACGCCGGTCCGATCGTCGCGACCGACCGCGGGCAGGTGCGCGGTTCCATCGATGACGGTGTCGCCAGCTGGAAGGGAATACCGTTTGCGGCACCGCCGCTCGGCGCGTTTCGCTGGCGTGCGCCCCAGCCGGTATCGGCCTGGCAGGGCGTGCGCGAGGCGACGACCTATTCCCACGACTGCATGCAGGTGCCGTTCCCGAGCGACGCCGCGCCGCTAGGCACGACACCGGCTGAGGACTGCCTGTATGCGAACGTCTGGAAGCCGGCGACGGCGGCTGCGGGCGCCAGGCTGCCGGTGATCGTGTGGATCTATGGCGGCGGCTTCGTCAACGGCGGTGCGTCGCCACCGACCTATTCGGGTGCGAACATGGCCAAGCAGGGGGTCATGTTCGTCAGCTTCAACTATCGCGTCGGGCGCTTCGGCACGTTCGCGCTGCCGCAGCTGACCAAGCAGAACGCCGATGGCGGCCGGATCGGCAATTACGGGGTGATGGACCAGATCGCCGCGCTGGAATGGGTGAAGCGCAACATCGCCCGTTTCGGCGGCGATCCCGCCAACGTGACGATCATCGGCGAGAGTGCGGGCGGCATGTCGGTGCATATGCTCAACACCTCGCCGCTAGCCCGGGGTTTGTTCGCCAAGGCCTTCGTAATGTCTGGCGGCAACGGCCAGTCCGACAAGAAGACGCTCGCCGACGTCGAACAGATCGGCGAGAACTTCGCGCGTTCGCAAAAGATCGATCCGGCGGCGCCCGACGCGCTCGCCAAGCTGCGCGCCCTTTCGGCCGAACAGGTGACCGACGGCCTGAGCATGATGCAGATGTTCCAGCCCAAGGCGGGGCCGCCCACCAACACCGGCCCGTTCGTCGACGGCATGGTGGTGGTGAACCTGGGCGACGCCTATGCCGCCGACCGCTTTGCGCGGGTGCCGGCCGTCATCGGCGCAACCGACGCCGATATGGGCGGCAAGTCGGGCTTCATGATCGCAGGTGCCCGCGAGGCGTCGGCGGCGATCGCCGACAAGGGGGTGCCGGTATGGGAGTATCGCTTCTCCTATGTCGCCGATTCGGTAGGCAAGCCGGGCGCGCAGCATGCGACCGATATCCCGTTCTTCTTCGATACGACGAAGATCAAATATGGCGCCGGCACCACCGCGAAGGACATCGAGGTCGGGAAGACGATCAGCCGCTACATCGTCAACTTCGCCAAGACCGGAAATCCGAACGGTGGCGGCCTTCCCAATTGGCCAGGCTATACGCGCGGCGGCGACCAGCTGATGGAGTTCGGCGCCGACGGCAAAGCGATGGCCAGGAAGGATCCGTGGGGCGCGGATATCGAGACGGGCAAGGCACGCATGGCGCAGGCGCTGGCGTCGGGTCACTATACTTCGCTGACGACCCCGCTCGGTACCCTGCTCGACAACCCCGCCGCTAAGGCGGTGCTGGTGCGCCAGATCCCCGAAGTGGTCAGCAGCCCGCAGATCGCGATGGCCCGCGGCGTCACCTTGGAGGCGCTGCAATCCTATGTGCCGACGCTGACCGAAGCCAAGCTGAAGGCGATCGACGCCGATCTGGAAAAGGTGCCGATGAGCGGCAAGTGATCGCACACGATCGACCGTGCGCCGGCTGCGGGGAGCCTATCTCCGCCGCCGGCACATGCGCGTTGACCGCACGGCACGGCTTGGGCACGTCATGACGATGCGCCGCGCTCCCAGCATGTCCAGCCTGCGCCTGTTCATGCAGGTCGCATACAACCGCAGCTTCAGCGAGACGGGGCGGCTGACCAACGTGTCGCAGCCGGCGCTGAGCCGGACGATCCGCCTGCTCGAGGAACAGCTCGGCACGCGATTGTTCGACCGGGATTCCCGCAACGTCCGCCTGACCAGCGCAGGCGAGGCGCTGCTGCCGATCGTCGAACGGCTGGCGGCGGACTTCGACCACGCCTTTTCCGAACTCGCGCAGAATTTCGCGGGCGAGCGAGGCCGCGTCGTCGTCGGCGCGCTGCCCTCCGTGGCGGCGGGCGACCTGCCGCTGGCCATCGCTGCGTTCCTGCAGTCCCATCCCAAGGTCGAGGTGATCGTGCGCGATCAGCTTTCGGGCAACCTGTACCAGCAGATGCAGGAACGGCAGGTCGACCTGGCGATCACCACGCCTCCCAGCGCGGACGGGTTTCACTTCGATCCGCTGTTCGACGATCGGCTGGTGCTCGTCGTCCCGGCGAACGGCGCGCTCGACGTTCCGGAACCTGCAACCTGGCAGATCTTCGCCCAGCATGATTTCATCGCGATGGCGCCGCGCAGCAGCGTGCGCGAGCTGACCGATGCGGCGATGAACAAGGCCGACGTCGCGGTGCGCGGCCTGTACGAATGCACGCAACTGGCGACGGTTGGCGCAATGATCGCGGCGGGGCTGGGGATCACGGCACTGCCCGAATCGACGTTGGGGATGCTCAAGCGCGACCGCATAGCCGCTAGGCCGCTGGAGGCGCCGGTGATCGAGCGCACGATCGGGATCGCGCACCCGCTGGCGCGAACGCTGGCTCCGGCGGTGGAGGCGTTCCGCACCCATTTCCTGCGCTTTCCGCGCGGCTGACGCATCGGCGCCACACGGCCGTCGATCCATTCGTTTCGCTGATCGATCGATCAGACATTTCTAGTTGATGGATGGCAGCGGCACCCGCATGCTTGGTGTCACCGGCATCGACCGGCACCGGGGAGGATCATGCTCGCATTCATCGGCGCGTTGGCGATCGGATCGCTGCTCGCGCTCATCCTGTCCAACCGGATTTCGCCGCTCGCCGCGTTGATTCTGGTGCCGGTCGTCGCCGCGACGGTCGCCGGGCTTGGCGGTGCGGTGCCGGCCTATATCGTCGCGGGCATCGAGAAGATCGCACCGGTCGCGGGCATGTTCGTCTTCGCGATCCTGTTCTTCGGGATCATGACCGATGCCGGGCTGCTGACGCCGCTGGTCGATGCGGTGCTGCGGCTGGTCGGCGAGCGGCCGAGCCGGATCACGCTCGGCACCGCGCTGCTCGCGCTGCTGATCCACCTCGACGGATCGGGCGCGGTCTGTTTCCTCGTGACGATCCCCGCGTTGCGTCCTTTGTACGACCGGCTCGAAATGGACCGGCGCGTTCTCGCCTGTACCGCTTCGATGGCGGCGGGCGTTAATTTCCTCCCCTGGACCGGCCCTACGCTGCGCGCGGCGGCGGCGTTGAAGGTGCCGGTGGCGGCGCTGTTCACGCCGATGATTGCGGTGCAAGCGGTCGGCCTCGTCTTCGTCTTCGCCGCGTCCTGGTGGCTGGGGCGGCGCGAGGAGCAGCGGCTGGCCGCGGGTGTCGCGCTGCCTGCTGCGGCGGGGCGCCGCAATGCGGCACCCGCTCCCGATGGGGCGGAGGATAGCGCGGACGACGCATTGCGCCGGCCGCGCCTGTTCTGGCTCAACGTCGCACTCACGCTGATCGTCATGGTTGTGATGGTGGCGGGGCTGATGGAGCCGGTCGTCGTATTCATGATCGGCACCGCGGCGGCGCTGGTGATCAACTATCCCGACGCAACCGCGCAGCGCGAGCGGATTGACGCGCACGCCCGCGCCGCGTTGATGATGGCCGGCATCCTGCTGGCGGCAGGCGCCTTCACCGGGATCATGAACGGGTCGGGCATGATCGCCGCGATGGCGCAGACCGCTGCCGCGCACGTCCCCGACGCCATCGGGTCGCGATTGCCGATCGCGATGGGCGTGCTGGCGATGCCGCTTAGCTTGCTGTTCGATCCGGATTCCTTCTACTTCGGCGTGCTGCCGGTGATCGCGCACGTGTCTGACACGTTCGGGACGCCGGGCATCCACGTCGCCCAGGCCGCCCTGCTGGGCCAGATGACGACCGGCTTTCCCGTCAGCCCGCTGACGCCCGCCACGTTCCTTGTCGCCGGCCTGAGCGGCATCGAACTCGGCGCGCACCAGCGTTTCGCCATTCCCTGGTTGTTCGCCGCGAGCCTCGTCATGGTCGCCGCGGCGCTGTTGCTTGGGATCCTTCCGTCATGACATCGCCAACCGTCATCCGCATCGGCGCGGGCGCGGGCTTTGCCGGCGACCGGATCGAGCCCGCACTCGAACTGGTCGAGCAGGGTGCGCTCGACTTTCTGGTGTTCGAATGCTTGGCGGAACGGACGATCGCGCTGGCGCAGGGCGCGCGGCGTGCCGATCCGGCGGGGGGCTACGATTCTTTGCTGCTCGATCGGATGCAGCGCGTCCTGCCCGCCGCGGTACAGCGCGGTGTGAGGATCGTCACCAACGCGGGGGCCGCGAATCCGATCGGGGCGGCCCATGCCGTCGCCGCGTTGGTGCGCGAGATGGGTTTGGGGCCGTTGCGCATCGCTGCCGTTACCGGTGACGACGTGCTCGACATCATAGCCGCCCGGCCGTTTGCCCTGCTCGATCGGGCGGGGAGCAGTGCCGACCTGCCGTCGATCATCTCCGCCAACGCGTATCTTGGCGCAGCACCGATCATGTCGGCGCTGGAGCAGGGTGCGCAGATCGTCATTACCGGGCGCGTCGGCGACCCGGCTCTGTTCGTCGGCCCGCTGGCGCATGCGTTCGGCTGGTCGCTGGACGATGCGCCGCTGATCGGGCGCGCGACAGTGCTGGGGCATCTGCTCGAATGCGCCGGGCAACTGACCGGCGGCTATTTTGCCGATGGCCGGCGCAAGCAGGTTCCGGGTCTTGCCCGCTTGGGCTTTCCGCTCGCCGAGGTGGTTCGTGACGCGAGCGCGGTGCTGACGAAGGTTGCCGGTTCGGGTGGTCAGGTGACGATTCCCGGGTGCAAGGAACAGTTGCTCTACGAGATCCTGGATCCCGCCGCCTATCTTCAGGCGGACGTCGTCGCCGATTTCCGCAGCGTGCGTTTCGCGGAGGTCGGCACGGATCGCGTCGCCGTGGCGGGCGGCGACGGCCGTCCGCGCCCCGACACTCTGAAGGTGTCGATCGGCTATGACGATGGCTACATCGGCGAGGGCCAGATTTCCTACGCCGGTCCGGGCGCCGTGGATCGCGCCCGGCTGGCGGGGGACATCGTGCGCGAGCGGTTGGCGCTGATCGGCGCGACCCTCGACGAACTTCGATGCGATGTGATCGGCGTGGATGCGGTCGACCGGACCGATCGCGGCGACGGTCACGACCCGCGCGAGGTGCGACTGCGCGTCGCCGGCCGCGCCCGGAGCGAGAAGGCGGCCGACGTGGTCGGGGCAGAGGTGGAGGCGCTCTACACCAACGGGCCGTTCGGCGGCGGCGGCGTGGTGCGCAGCGTGCGATCGGTCGTCGCCGTCGCCTCGACCCTTGTCCCGGCGCATCTGGTGACGCCCCGCGTGACGCTGGTGGAGGCCTGAGATGCTGCTCGGCGATATCGCGCATTTGCGCACCGGCGACAAAGGCGAGACGTCGCAGATTTCTGTCATCGCTTATGCCCTGGCCGACTTCCCGCTCATCGAACGGATGGTGACGTTGGAACGGGTAGTCGCGCATCTGCCGGCGCTGTCGGTTCGGGTCGCGACACGTTACGTGCTGCCCGAACTGGGCGCGCTCAATTTCGTGCTCGAAGGTGCGCTGGCCGGCGGGGTGACGCGGTCGCTGTCGCTCGACGCGCACGGCAAGACTCTGGGTGCGCAACTGCTCGACCTGTCGCTGGACGAGGGAGCCGGGGTATGACGCGACGAATCCTGCTCGCCGCGGCCGCTATGCTGGCGCTGACGCCCGGCAGCGCGCAGGCGCGGCTGACGCGGCTGTACGTCGCGTCGAGCAAGGCGGTGGCGCCGGTGCGGCCGGGCGCGCCCGCCTATCTCATCCTGCGCGGCCGCTACGAGGGCGAGGTTGATCCCGCGGATCGCCGCGACCGGATCATCACCGACCTTGCCGGCGCACGACGGCTGCCGAACGGCCGGGTGGGCTATGGCGCGACTTTCGCGATCGCGCTGCCCACCGACCCGACTCGGGCCAGCGGCTTTCTTTGGTATGACGTACCGAACCGCGGCAACGGCGATGTCGCCGCCGACGCGGACGGCGATGTTCGCGTGGTGAGCGGTTGGCAAGGTGATATCGCCGCGCAGCCGGGTGTGCAGACGCTCGATGCGCCGACAGCCTACGGCCGCCACGGTGAAGCGCTGACCGCGCCGGTGCTGCAACGCTTCGCCGACATCGCGTCGGACGCGCGGAGCGTTGCGATTGCCGGCGGAATCGGCCGGCCGACCCGGCGTCCCGCGCCCGTGACGCTCGATACCCGCCAAGCGCAGTTGTTCCATCAGTCCGCGGAGGATGCCCCGCGCGTGCCAGTCGCCGCGGCCGACTGGCGTTTTGCCGACTGCCGGACGATGCCCTTTCCCGGGCGACCGGATCCGACGCAGCTCTGCGTGCGCGGCGGCTTTGCGCCGGCACATGCATATACGCTCGTCTACTTGGGCAAGGACCCGAAGGTGCTCGGCATCGGCTTTGCCGCCGTGCGTGATCTCAATGCCTTCCTGAAGTTCGGCACGCGCGACGATGCGGGCGTCGCCAATCCGGTCGCGGGAATGGTTCGCTGGTCGATCGTCATGGGCACCTCGCAGTCGGGCAATTTCGTGCGCAGCCTGATCGCGCTCGGCTTCAACGCGGATGGCGCGGGGCGTCGGGTGTTCGACGGCGCCAATCCAAACATCGCGGCCCGTCAGGTGCCGCTCAACATCCGCTTCGGCGTTCCCGGCGGCGCGGCAGGCGCCTACGAGCCGGGGAGCGAGGGCGTGCTGTGGTGGGCGCGCTACGACGATCGCTTGCGGGGGCGTGGCGTCGGCAGCCTGCTCGATCGCTGCCGCGCGGATCGCACCTGCCCGAAGATCGTCGAGACGTTCGGCGCGGCCGAATTCTGGGGGCTGCGCATGTCGCCCGATCTGGTCGGCACCGATGCGCGTGCCGACCTGCCGCTGCCGCCCGAGGTGCGTCGTTACTATTTTCCCGGCGTGACGCACGGTGGATCGGCGCGGGGCGGCTTCCCGGTTGCCGGCGAACCGGGGGTGCCGCTGTGCACGATGGCGTGGAACCCCAATCCGTCCTCCGATACGCGGCGGGTCGTGCTGCGCGCGCTGGGGAACTGGGTTGCGCGCGACGTGCCGCCGCCGGCGAGCCGCTATCCGATGCTGGCCCAAGGCGATCTGGTCGCGCCGACCGGCGCGGCTATGGGCTGGCCCCGGATCGTGGGCGCACCGACGCCCGACGGCAAGCTCAACGCATTCGTCGACTACGACTTCGGGTCGGACCTGCATTATCGCGACCTGTCCGGCGTCATCACCCGCCAGCCGCCGCTGCTACGCCGGGTCATGCCGTCGCTTGTCCCGCGGGTGAACGCCGACGGCAATGAAACGGCCGGGGTGCCATCGGTGCAGCTGCTGGTGCCGATCGGCACCTACACCGGCTGGAACGAGCTGGCGACAGGTTACGGCAAGGGCGGCGGTTGCGGCTTCGTCGGTGGTTTCGTGCCGTTCGCCCGCACCGAGACGGAGCGTCGGGCGGCGCACGACCCGCGTCCGTCGCTCGCGGCGCGTTATACCGATCATGCCGGTTTCGTGGCACGGGTGCGGACCGTCGCCGCCGAGCAGGTGACGGCCGGCTGGCTGTTGCCCGACGATGCAGCGCGACTGGTGCGCGAAGCCGAGGCGAGCGATGTCCTTCGCTAGAGCCTGGCTGCTGATGCCGCTGGTGCTGGCAACCGGAGTCACTGGCGCAGCGACCAGCGATGCCTGTAGCGCTCTCAGGGATCCCGGCGCACAGCTCGTGGCTGAGACGGTGGAGGCGGGCTATTGCCGCGTGCGAGGCACGCTGCATCCGGTGGCGGGGTCGGCGATCGGCTTCGAACTGCGGCTGCCGTCGGCAGCACGCTGGACCGGCCGGTTCCAGATGCTGGGCAACGGCGGCTATTCCTCCGCGATGCCCGAGGCGGCGATGGCACAGGCAGTCGCGCGCGGCAGCGCAGTCGCCGCCACGGACACCGGCCACAGCGGCGACGATCCCGACTTCTCTAGAGGGCGTCCGCAGGCAATCGTCGATTGGGGCTGGCGTGCGGTGCACCTGACCGCGGAAACCACGCAGCGGCTGACCACGCGCTTCTACGGCCGTGCGGCGGCACACCGCTATTTCAACGGCTGCTCGACGGGCGGGCACCAGGCGATGATGGAGGCGCAGCGCTTTCCAAAGGACTTCGACGGTATCGTCGCGGGCGCACCGGGGGCCGATCGCGTCAGGCTGAACGCCGCCTTCCTTTGGCAGTATCTCGCCAATCATCGCCGTGGCGACGACGCGCATCCGATCCTCGACCCCGCCGCGCTCGCCCTGCTGGCCGATCATTCGCTGACGTCGTGCCGTGCGGCTAACGGCGGCAAGGCCGGTGGACTGGCGGGCGACACCTGGCTCGACGATCCGCTGACCTGCCGCCCGCGCCCGGCGGCGCTCGCCTGTCATCCGGGCGAGGGCAAGGCTTGCCTGTCGCCGGCGCAGGTCGCCGCGGGACAGGCGATGTACGCAGGTGCGGCTGGTGGACGCGGCCGGCCCGCGCTGACCTTTCCGTGGCTACCGGGCAGCGAACGCGGATGGGCGTCGTATTGGGCCGATCCCGAAGACCCGCGACAGCCCGCGCGTACGAACTTCTGGCGCATCTGGGCCTTTTCCGATCCGGCGTGGAGCTGGTGGACGTGGAACACCGCGCATGATCTCCCGCGGGTGCAGGCGCGGCTGTCGGCGACGATCGATGCGACCAACCCCGACCTGCGTGCCTTTCGCCGCAGCGGCGGCCGATTGCTGCAATATCACGGGCTCGCAGATCCGGTGGTCTCGCCACTCGACACGCTGGCGAAGCGCCGCGCGTTCCTCCGCCGGACTGGGGGCGGCGACGATTGGTCGCGGCTGTTTCTCGTCCCCGGAATGGGTCATTGCGGCGGCGGGGACGGATTTAACCGCTTCGACGCGCAGGCGGCGATCGAACGCTGGGTCGAGGCGGGCACGGCGCCCGACCGCCTTATCGCCGCCGATACCGGCGGTCGACGACGTCCCTTATGCTCTTTCCCACGTCGGGCCGTGTTCCAGGGCGGCGACGCCACCGATCCCGACCGCTTCGCGTGCACCGGCACCTGATGCCGTACGTGCCCCATCACAGGAGATCCAAATGACCCGCCTTAGCTCGCTGTTGCTTTGTTCCGCGCTGGCCGTGACCGTGTGTGTCGGGGTGGCGGACGCCCGTGACGCCCCTGCCGACGATGCCTCGAGCCGTGCAGCCGCGACACTCGCCAGGATGAAGGCTGCGGACAAGACCGTCCTGACGCACGGCATCATGCCCTTACCGCTCGGACCCAATCCGCAACCGCTGCCCCCCGAGGCCATTCCCGGTGCGGGCTATGTCGCCGGCCTGCCGCAACTGGGGGTGCCCTCGCTGCGCGAGACCGACGCGAGCCTCGGCGTGTCCTACGTCGGCGGCATCCGCAAGGACGGCGCGACCGCGCTGCCGTCCGGCCTCGCGATGGCATCGACCTGGAACGATGCGCTGATCGAAGAGGGCGGCCGGATGATCGGCGGCGAAGCTCGCGCAAAGGGGTTCAACGTGCTGCTCGCCGGTGGCGTCAATCTGATGCGCGATCCCCGCAACGGGCGCAATTTCGAGTATCTCGGCGAGGATCCGCTGCTGGCCGGCACGCTCGCCGGTCATGCGATCCGCGGCATCCAGTCCAATCACATCATCTCGACCATCAAGCATTTCGCTCTCAACGGGCAGGAAACGGCGCGCAAGTTCGTCGATTCCAAGATCAATGAGGCCGCGGCGCGTGAAAGCGACCTGCTCGCCTTCCGCATCGGCATGGAGATCGGCAATCCCGGATCGGTCATGTGCGCCTATAACCGCGTCAACGGCGAACAGGCGTGCGCCAACGACTGGCTGCTCAACCGCGTGCTGAAGCAGGACTGGGGTTACAAGGGCTTCGTGATGTCCGATTGGGGCGCGGTGCCCGGCCTCGACGCGGCGCTGAAAGGACTCGACCAGCAATCGGGCGCGCAACTCGACAAGGCGGTGTACTTCGCCGACACGCTCGCCGCCGCGGCAAAGTCCGACCCCGTCTATGCCAAGCGCCTCGACGACATGAACCGGCGGGTCCTGTGGGCAATCTACGACAACGGCGTGGATCGCTTTCCTGCGCAGCCCGGCGGCGCGATCGACATGGCCGCGAACGCCGCGATTGCCGAACACGTTGCCAAGCAGGGCATCGTGCTGCTGCGCAACGAACGCGGCGCGCTGCCGCTCATGGCTTCGGCGAAGCGGATCGCGGTCATCGGGGGCTATGCCAACAGCGGCGTACTGTCGGGCGCAGGATCGAGCCAGGTCCAGGGGCCGGACGGCCCGGCGGTCGCAATCCCGCTGGGTGGCACCGGTCCCTTCGCCGCGTTCCTGGCACAGGCCTACCAGCGCTCGGTGCCGCTCGATGCCATGAAGGCACTGGCCCCTCAGGCGGATTTCCACTTTCGTGATGGCCGCTACATCGCCGATGCGGTGACGCAGGCCAAGCAGGCGGACGTCGCGATCGTCTTCGCTACGCAATGGTCGACCGAGGGGCTCGACCAGCCCGATCTGTCGCTGCCCAACGGACAGGACGCGCTGATCGCGGCGGTGGCGCAGGCCAACCCCAACACGATCGTCGTGCTGCAGACTGGCGGCCCCGTTGCCATGCCGTGGCTCAACCAGACCGCTGCCGTGATCGAGGCCTGGTATCCCGGCGCGCGTGGCGGCGAGGCGATCGCATCGGTGCTGTTCGGCCAGACGAACCCGTCCGGGCATCTGCCGATCACCTTCCCTGCCAGCGTCGACCAACTGCCGCGCAAGGCTATCGACGGGTTCGATGCGCTGGAACCCGACTTTGCCGGCGATCCGCCGCACGGTGAGATGAAGTTGGTCGCGGATTACGACGTCGAGGGTGCCGACCTCGGCTACCGCTGGAACGCGCGGAAGGGCTACAAGGCCTTGTTTCCGTTCGGCTTTGGGCTCTCCTACACCAGCTTCGCGACGCGCGGGCTGGCCGTGAAGGGGACAACTGCAACCATGACTGTCACCAACACCGGCCAGCGCGCCGGTGCAACCGTGGCGCAGCTGTATCTCATCGGGCGCGGCACCGCCGCGACGCAGCGGCTCGTCGGTTTCGGCCGCATAGAACTCGCCCCCGGCGAGTCCCGGCGGTTGACGATGACCATCGACCCACGTCTTCTGGCGGACTGGAGCAAGGGCGGATGGTCGATGCCAGGCGGACGCTACACGTTCGCGACTGGTCCATCAGCGGAAGCGCTGAACGAGCGGATGGACGTGAACATGCGCGCCCGGCGCTGGCGGGATGGACCAGTGCATCGCCGCTGATCCGGGCCAAACAGCTGCGGATAACCGCTTGTTCGCGAACGGATGCTTGTGGGTGCTGCGTACGGGGGCGCATTGGTGCGACCTGCCGGAACGCTATGGCAAGTGGAAGACGGTGCACCGGTGTTTCAGTCGCTGGTGTCATGCCGGTGTGTGGGAGCGGATGTTCGAGGCGCTGACGGCCGACCGGGGCAACCAGTATCTGATGATCGTTCGCGACCACCAGCAGGCAGCTACCGGAAAGGGGGGCCACGGATCAGGCGCTGGGGCGTTCCCGAGGCGGGCCGACGACCAGGATCCACACGCCGGCCGACACGTTCGGTCGCGCCTTGCAGTTCTGCATCACACCGGGGCAGACCAGCGACATCGCCTCAGCGCCCGGGCTGCTCGAACGCCGACGCGCCAAAACCAAATCGCGCGGAGAGCGATCCGCGCTCCACTGACAGCACCCTCGGGCTAGACGAATGACGCAAGCTCGGTGTCGATAACCAGCCCGTCAACGTCCAGATATGGCCCTACCAGCAAAGTTTTAGCCCGCTATTGCTTGACGCGAGGGATACCGATGAAGTCGCGCTTGCCGAGCTTCACGCCCTGCGCTCGCAAGATCGCGTAGGCCGTGGTTGCGTGGAAGTAGAAATTTGGCTGAGAAAACGAGAGCAGGAAATTCGCGCCCGTGAATGGCAGCTTGGTATCACCAAACGCAAAATGCGTATCCACCTCGACTAGGGCGTCGACGGCATGACGATCGAGCGCAGTCAGGCTCGTCGCGGCTTTCTGCAGGACACCTTGCAGGCCGGCGAAGTCCGCTGGCCAAGCGCTCGTATCGGGCGAGAAGCTGCCAGCGCGGGCGCCCTCGATGCCGCCGATCGAGTGCACGGCGCAGGACTTAATTTGATACCCGAGCGGGAGCATGTCCGGCGCGAGCCGCGCCTCGACCAACTCCGCCTGCGGCATGTTGCGTTCTGCGCAAAAGGCCTCAGCCTTCTGGAGCACGCTTTGAAGCGCTCGCACGATCTGGAGGTTGGAAGGGACCACGGCGTCGTAAAGTGAAAAAGACATTTCGCTGCTCCAAATGCTTGCGGCCCTATGCCGACTTTCAACCGGAGTTTCCAGCAGCATCCTGCGTCCGGCATTCCGGATGCTGCCACATTCAATCTGGGGATCTGCTTCTCGTAAGCGATAAATGGATGCTGAACTGCCCTCGACGTATCAAGGTGGTTATTCGCTCCGTTGCTTGAGTGAGCAGGCGAGCGAGCGCTTATCGCGAACTGAAATAGATATGTTTACTGGGATAGTCGTGAAAAGCATTACGCACTCAAGTTGTCGAACCGGAGAGTACCGCGGAGGAGGGTGAGTGAAAGTAACGATGATGAACGCGAATTTAGGATGCGATCCCGTCGGGGCGTTCTAGGCCGAGGACGATCGAACCGTCTCGCCTCCGTAGTCGGTGTCGCTGGGGATGATTGATGAGACGCCGAACTGCGCCGATCCGATCGGTCCTCAGACCGGGGCTGATCCTGCGATGAAGTCGCCTTGGCGCGCGTTTCGCGACCGGTATCTCGACGTGCTGGCGTCGATCTACATCTACAACGAATATCGCGGGTATACGAGCATCGACCGGGTGCTCGACGCGGTCAGGGTGCGATGCCCGGACGATGCCGTCTTCATCGCCGCGATCGAGAAGCATCGCGCGGACGAACGCAATCATTATGTGATGTTCCGACGCTGGTTCGATCTGCAAAGGCGCATGCCGCTCTATGTCGATCGGGCATGCGGACATATCGATCGCTTCGTCGAGATCGTGTTCGGGCAGACGATCGACGACCTGGACACCGATGCGGTCATCCACAGCAATGACCTGTTCGAACGTCTGTGCCGCGTCATCATGCTGACCGAGATGCGGGGGATGCGTCAGGTCGATATCCTGCTGCAATCGCCGCTGGTCCGGTCCGATCCGGTGCTTACCAGGATCTTCAAGATCGTGCAGCGCGACGAACCCAGCCATTGGCAACCCTATCAGCAATGGCTGATCCGCACCGGGCGGCGCCAGGCGAAGCTGTCGGAGCGGCTGGTCGATTTCTGGATCCATCGCGAACTGTTGTTCATCAAGCTGCCGCTGGTGTTCCTCAACCCCTGGTTGCGGCGGCGGACGGAATGGGCTGATGCGGCCGAGGTTCGCGGCGTCGGCCCCGCCCGGCCTGTTGCGCCGGCAGGGTGATCATCAGGACGATGGTAATGGCGAGCGCCACGCCGAGCGGGCGGGTGAGGATGAAGACGACCTAGCACGATATCGTGCGGAACATTGCCGTCGCGCGACAGAGGATCGCCAACACCAGCAGCGCACCGCCGAACAGCGCGGAGCGCGCCGGGAACCAGGCCTGCAATCGTCGGCGAGGCAGTCGTTCAAGGCAGCGGCGTGACCTATGGCACTTCGGTGGAACGGGTGGGCTTCGGTTCTCATCGCCGGTCCCTGCGGCGGCAACGTCAGAATCGCATGGCGAGGTTGACGCCCCCGCCGCCCTGCGCGCTCCACGGCGTCAGGCGGACGGTGTCGTCGCGGCGGGAGGTGAGCAGCGCACCGCTGAGCGTGCCGATCGCCGCACCCGCGAGCACGTCGTGCACGTAATGTTTCGACGCCTCGACCCGCGCCAGCCCGACGAAGCTCGCGACGAGGAAGGCGGGGAGGCCGGCGTGCCAGCCGTAGCGTTTCTCCAGATTGGCGGCGGCGGCGAAGGAAACGGAGGTGTGGCCGGAGGGGAAGCTCCGATCGTCGCTGCCGTCGGGGCGGCGTTCGTGGATCAGCTCTTTCAGGACGAATGTGCCGCCGCCTGCCGCCGCCATGCTCTCCGCCGCCTGCACGTCGCCGCGCCAGTCGCCCTGCACCGCGGGTACGCCGAGCGCCGCACCGACGAGCGCATCGCGGGCGATGCCGCTGGCCCGATCCCAGCCGCGGTCGCTCGCCTGCGCGGCCATCGGGGTCAGCAGCGCCAGGGCGGCGAGGGGTAGACGAACACGCTTCATGTCTCGCTCTCCGATGTGCGGGCGGACGCCGCCTTGCCGGCCAGCCAATGGTAGAGGCTCGGCAGGAGCAGCAGCGTCAGGATGGTGGAGGTGACGATCCCGCCGATCACGACGGTCGCCAGCGGCCGCTGCACCTCGGCGCCGGCACCGGTGGCGATCGCCATCGGCACGAAGCCGATCGAGGCGACGAGTGCGGTCGACAATACCGGCCGCAACCGGTCGCGTGCGCCCTGGCGCACGGCGTAGTCGGTGGAGAGCGGCTCGCCGCCTTCGCGGCCGTCGCGCAGGCTGTTGATATGATCGATCAGCACCAGCCCGTTGAGCATCGCGATGCCGGACAGCGCGATGAAGCCGATCGCCGCGGTGATCGAGAACGGCATGCCGCGCAGCCACAGCGCCAGCACCCCGCCCGTCACCGCGAACGGGATGCCGGTATAGACGATCGCCGCCTCCTTGACGCTGCCGAGTGCGGCATAGACCAGCAGGAAGATCAGGATCAGCGCCGCCGGCACGACGATCGACAGGCGCTTCTGCGCCGCTTCGAGCTGGTGGAACTGGCCGCCGAATTCGATGCGATAGCCCGGTGGCAGCTTGACCCCCTGCGTCACTGCCGAACGCGCCTTCTCGACATAGCCGGCAAGGTCGCTGGTGTTGAGGTTGACCATCAGCGCGGCGCGACGCTTGCCGCCGTCGTGCAGGATCGGTTCGACCGCATGGATGCGGTGCAGCCGGGCGACGCGCGACAGCGGCACCATGCCGTAATCGCCGACGCGCAGCGGCAGCGCAAGGATTGCGGCGGGGTCGGCGCGCAGCGTTTCGGGCATGCGGACGACGATCATGTGCCGCGCCTCGCCTTCGGGAATGAAGCCCACCTCCGCCCCGGCGACGCCGTCGGTGATCGCGCTGTTGACCTCGGCGGTGCCCAATCCGAGGCGCAGCATCGCGGCATGATCCAGCTCGACGAGCAGGCTTTCGGGGCGGCCCGCCGTCTCGAATTCAACGCTTTCGGTGCCCGCCTGTTTCTGGAGGATCGCCTTGGCCTGTTTGGCCGCGCGTTCGAGCACGTCGTAATCCTCGCCGAAGATCTTGACCGACACGTCGGCGCGCACGCCCTCCAGCATCTCGTTGAAGCGCATCTCGATCGGCTGGGCGAACTCGAACGTCTGGCCGCGATAGACCTGCCGGCCGATGCGCTCGATCCCGGCGACCAGATCCTGCTTCGTCTTCGGCTTGCCGTCGCCCTGCGCCCAGTCCTTTTCCGGCGCGTAGAAGATGTAGAGGTCGTTCTCGTTCGGCGGCATCGGATCCGTCGCGACCTCGCTGGTGCCGATCCGCGAGAAGGTGTGGGTGATCTGCGGGAACTGGCGCCGGATCGCGCGCTCGGTCGCCGCCTCGATGGCGAGGCTGCGCTCGAGCGACATGCCGACCGGGCGATAGACCATCGCGGTGATCGCGCCCTCGTCGAGCTGGGGGGTGAATTGCGAACCCAGGCTGCGGAACAGCAGGTAGGTGACGGCGAGCAGCACCGCCGCGCCGATCGTCAGCCAGGCGGGATGCGCGATCGCCGTGTCGAGCGCCGGCGCATAGCCGCGTTCCGCATAGCCGATCAGGCCCGCCTGCCGCCCGTCCTCGGCCGGACGGTCCGGCGCGCGCAGCAGCCATGCGGACAGCGCGGGGACGATCGTGAAGGTCCAGATCAGCCCGGCGACGATCGCCAGCATCACCGCCTGCGCCATCGGCTGGAACAGCTTGCCCTCGACCCCGCCGAGGCTCAGCACGGGGACGTAGACGAGCGCGATGATCGCGATGCCGAACAGCGTCGGGCGCGCGACCAGCCGCGCCGCATCGGCGACCGTCTCGCGCCGCTCCTCCGCATCGAGCGCCTCGCCCTTGTCGCGACGCCGGGTGGCGAGCAGGCGCAGGCTGTTCTCGACCACGACGATCGATCCATCGACGATCAGCCCGAAATCGAGCGCGCCGAGGCTCATCAGGTTTCCCGACAGGCCGATCGCGTTCATGCCGGTGACGGTGACGAGGAAGGCGAGCGGGATGACGACCGCGACGATCAGCGCCGCACGCCAATTGCCCATCACCAGCAGCAGCACGATCGCGACGAGCAGCGCGCCGACGCCCAGATTGTGTTCGACCGTCGCGATCGTCCGGTCGACCAGATCGGAGCGGCTGTATTGCGGGTGGATGGCCATCCCCCTGGGCAGCGCCGCCTGGATGTCGGGCAACGCCTGTTCGGCGCGCAACGCTACCTCGCGGCTGTTCTGGCCGACCAGCATCATCACCGTGCCGAGCACCGTCTCGCGCCCGTTCTGCGTCGCCGCGCCCTGCCGCGGTGCCGATCCGATCACCACGTCGGCGAGATCGCGGACCTGGAGCGGCAGCACGCCGGCGGCGAACTTCACCGGGATGGCGCCGATCTGCGTCGCGTCCATCACCCGCGCGTCGGTGCGGACGGTCAGCCGCTCCGGACCCTGCGCGATGATGCCGCCGCCCGCATTCTCGACGTTCTTGCCCACCGCCTTCGCCAGTTCGGCGGCGGTGACGCCGTGCAGCGTCAGGCGGCGCGGGTCGGGCTGGACGACGAATTGCTGCTCGATGCCGCCGTTCGAATTGACGTCGGCGACGCCGGTAACCGCGCGCAGCATCGGACGGACGGTATATTCCTGCGCCTCGTACAGCTCCATCAACTGCCGCTGCGCGTCCATCCCCGCCGGCGGCTTGCGCCATTCGAGCGTGTAATAATAGATTTCGCCAAGGCCCGTGGTGATCGGCGCGAGCTGCGGCGATGCGCCGGTCGGCAACTGGTCGCGCACCGCCGCCAGCCGCTCGGTCACCAGCTGGCGCGCGCGCATCTGGTCGGTGCCGTCCTTGTACAGCAGGGTGACCTGGCTGAGCCCCGTCTTGGTCAGCGACCGGGTTTCGTCCAACCCCGGCTGCCCCGCCATCGCCCGCTCGATCGGCAGCGTGGCGAGCCGCTCGATCTCCTCGGGCGCCAGCGCGGGAACCATCGTGTTGATCTGCACCTGTACCCCGGTGATGTCGGGGATGGCATCGATCTTCAGCGTGGCGAAGGACCACAGGCCGATCGCCGCGACCAGCGCGGTGACCAGCGCCACGGCCAGCCGGTGCCGCGTGACGAGGTCGAGCAAGCGGGCGATCATCGGCCGAGTGCGGCCCCGCCGTTGAGCGCGCGCAATTGCAGCAGCGCCTCCAGCGCCTCGCGCCGCGTGTCGAGGATCGCCACCGTCGCATCGACATAGGCCTGCTGCATCTGCGTGTAGGTGGTGAGCGGGATCGCGCCCAGCCGGTAGTTGCGATCTGCTTCCTCGGCGGCTGCGGCGAACCGGCGTGACGATTCCCCGTCCCATTGCGCCAGCGCGCGGCGTTTGGCGTCATATTGCGCCGCCTGATCGAAGACGTCGCGCTGGATCCGGCGCTCGGCGGCGATCAGCGTGGCGTTCGCCTGCGCCTGGCGACCCTGTTCGGCGGCGACCTCGCCTGCCTGGCGGTTCCACAAGGGCAAAGTCGTCGACAGGCGCACACCGTAGTTGGTCTCGCGAATGTCCGAGCGGGCGTGATCGTAATAGGGCCCGACGCTGACCACCGGGATGCGACTCTTGCGGGCGAGGTCGACGCGCAGCCCCTGCTGTTCGAATTGCGCGCGCAGCGATTGCAGCTCGAAATTGTTGGTCGCCGCCTGTGCCGCCAGCGCCGTCCCCGATGGCAGGTCGGGCAGCGTCATGTCCGGCCGCACGATACGGATCCGCGCCGCGAACGGCGTCCCGCGCAACTGGTTGAGTTCGTACAGGATCGAATTGGCCTCGGCGTCCGCGGTCGCGGCGGTGCGCTCGGCGCTGATCGCATCGGCCTGCAACGCAGCCGCTTCGAGCTGCGGCGCCGGGCCGGCGGGATCGCGCGATACGATCACCCGCGCCAGCGTTCGCATCCGCGCCGCGACGGTGCGCGCCGCGCTCGCCTTTTCATCGGCGGCGAACAGGCCGTAGCCGAGCGACCGGACACGCGCCGTCAGCGTCGCGTCGAATTGCTGCAATCCGATCCGCGCCAGCGCGATCTGGCGTTCGGCGATGGCGCGGCGCAGTGCGATCCGGCCGCCGAACTCGATCGGCTGTACGACCGACACGGCATAGGTCTGGCCATCGCCCAGTGGTGCGCCGGTGCCGGGATCGGTGGCGCGACGTTCGCCGAATTCCACCACCGCCTCGGGATCGGCCCAGCGTCCGGCGGCGGCCCGTTCGGTGCCCGCAGCCTCGATCTGGCGCTGGTAATATTGCCGTTCGGGATTGTTGGCGACGACATCCTGCGCCAGCCGGTCGAGCGAGATCGTGGCCGCGTCCTGCGCCGGGGCCGCCACCGGTATGGTCAAGGTCAGCACGGTCAGCAGTGCCCATCGCGTCATCGTCATCGTGCACACCCGTTCCGGACCCAACGGGCCGATAACCCGCCACATGGGGATGCGCGACTAAATCCCAGTTCAGACTCTGAACTGCTATTCAGTTGACGCGATGGGCAGGGCAGGGCGAACAGGGGAGGTGACGCACATCCTGCTCATCGAGGACGACGCGGGCACCGCGAACGAGATCGCGCTGGAACTTGCCGCGGCGGGGCACGTCGTCACGCACCGCGCGCTGATCGGCGAGGCGCTGGCGGTCACGCGATCAAGCCTGATCGACCTGTTGATCGTCGATCGGCAATTGCCCGACGGCGAGGGCCTCGACCTGATCGCGGCGTTGCGTGGCGAAGGCCTCCGCACGCCGGCGCTGGTGCTCAGCGCGCTCGGCAGCCTCGACGATCGGGTGCGGGGCCTGCGCGCGGGCGGCGACGATTACCTGCCCAAGCCGTTCGCGCTCGTCGAACTGGTCGCGCGCGTCGAGGCGCTGTTGCGCCGCCCCAACGAAACGCGCGAGACGCGGCTGATCGTCGGGCCGCTCGATCTCGATCTGCTCGCCGGCACCGCGACGCGCGCCGGCCGGCCGCTCGACCTGCTGCCGCGCGAGCTGAAGCTGCTCGACTATCTGGTGCGCCGACCGGGCCGGATCGTGACGCGCTCGATGCTGCTCCAGGACGTGTGGGGCTATAATTTCGAACCCAACAGCAATGTGGTCGACGTGCATATCGGCCGGCTGCGCCGCAAGGTGGATGCCGACGGCGAGACGCCGTTGATCCGCAACGTGCGCGGCCAGGGCTATGTCTTCGATGTTCCGGCCTGATCCCCGCACCCGCGCGACGCTGCGCTGGGGCGGCGCGATCGCGGCGTTGCTGGTCGTCCAGTCGCTGGTCGCCGCCGCGATCTTCTGGACGCTCGTCAACGCGAGCCATCGCCGCGAGGTGGAGGATGCGCTCGCCGCCGATTGCGGCTTCTTCGCGCGCACCCCGCCCGCCGAGCGGCGCGAAGAGCTGCGCGAGATGCTGACCCGCGACATCCATCGCGACCGCTTCCTGGCGTTGTTCGACGCGCGCGGGCGACTGATCGACGGCAACGTCGCCCGCCTGCCGAAGCTGCCGGTGGAGCAAGCCAGAAGCGTCGTCGCCTCCGTCCTGCCGACCGAACTTCCCGGCAAGACCGTCGATACCGCGCGCTTGGCATTGTGTCCGCTGCCCGGCGGCGAGCGGTTGCTGACCGGGTTCGACCTCGACGATACCGAGGATGCGCTGCGGATGGCGGAACGGGCGCTGCTGCTCGGCCTGGTCCCGGGGCTGGCGCTCGCGGTCGCGTTCGGGCTGGTCGCCGGGCGACGCGCGGCGCGGCAGGTCGACACGGTGCGGCAGGTGACGCAGCGGATCGTCGCGGGCGCGCTCGACGAACGGCTGCTCGTGCCCGCCCGGCCCGACAGCTTCGGGCTGCTCGCCGTGCACATCAATGCGATGCTCGATCGGCTCCAGATGCTGGTCGCCGATGTGCGCGGGGTGGGCGACGACATCGCGCACCAATTGCGTACGCCGCTGACGCGCCTGCGCGCGCGGATCGATCGCGGCATGCGCGACGCGCCGGACGTCGCCGCGTTTCAGGCGACCGCCGAGGCGGCGCTGGTGGAGATCGACCAATTGCTCGGCATCGTCGCGGCGTTGCTGCGCCTGCGCGAACTGGGCGATCACGCGCGCCGCAGCCGCTTTGCCCCGGTCGATCTGGCGCGGATCGCGACTGATGCCTGCGACCTGTACCGCCCGATCGCCGAGGATCGCGGCATCGATCTCCACTGCGACATCGCCACCGACGCCATGGTCGAGGGCGACGCCAGCCTGCTGATCGAGGCGCTGTCCAACCTGATCGACAATGCGATCAAATTCGGTCCTCCGCGTGGCCACGTGACCGTATCGCTGCGTTCCGCGGTGGAGGGCATCGTCGTCGCGGTCGCGGACGACGGCGACGGCATACCCATGGCCGAGCGCGGACTCGTCACGCAGCGTTTCTATCGTGGGCGTCAGGATTGCGCGGGCGCGGGACTGGGGCTCAGCCTGGTGCAGGCGATCGCGGATCTGCACGGCTTCACCTTGCGCTTTGCCGACCGGAGCAGCGCGGTGGCGCTGATCGCGCCGGCTATCGCGCGCCGATACTGAACGCGAATTTAGACAACCGAGCGGCGCATCGCACGTTCGTCGTTCGCCATCCCGTCCGGTCGATCCGATGCCGGACAGGATCATCGAAAGGACGACCCATGCCCATCTCCCTCCTCCGCGTCGGACTGATCGCCGGTGCCATGACCATCGCCGCGCCAGCCTTCGCGCAAGCCGCGCCCGCCGGATCCTTCCCGCTGAACAGCGTCAGCGACCGGGTGCATGGTGGCCCGCAGGGTGCCGACCAGCGCGCCTCGATCCAGGCGCTGCAACAGACGCTGACCGAGTTGCAGCAGCTCCAGTTGCAGACCAAGCAGGCGCATTGGAACGTGTCGGGCACATTGTTCTACCCGCTGCACGAGCTGTTGCAGGAGCATTATGAAGGCGTCGCCAAGTATGCCGACGAGGTCGCGGAGCGTCTGCTTGCAATCGGCGTTTCGTCCGACGGGCGGGCCAATACGATCGTCCGCACCAGCCGCATCCCGGAATTTCCCGGCGGCTTCGTCGACGATGCGCAGGTGATCGGCTGGTTCGCCCGCAACTACAAGGTCACCAGCGACGAGATCGGGCAGGGGATCAAGGCCAGCGAAGACAAGGATCCGACGACGTCCAACCTGTTGCAGGAGGTGCAGCATGCGATCGACAAATATCAGTGGCAGATGCGCGCGATGATCCAGCCGGCGCCGACCGATCCCAACACGGGCGCGGATATCAACGCCGGCCGGCCGGTGGCGGTGATGACGGCGGGGTCGACCGGTGGCAGCTGAGCGGCCCCGCCCACGTCACGCCGGATATGCGCTGGTCATCCTTGCGGGGGTGACCGGCTGCGTGCCCGGCGGTCACGTCCGGCCACCCGCCCCATCCGGTGGGCCCGTGTTCGATCCGATCGCCTTCTTCGCCGGGCGGACGCACGGCACCGGAACCCTGAACGTCCTGTTCTCCAAGGCGCAGCACACCGATGTGCGCGGCGTCGGTGCGGTCACGGCGCCGGGTGAGATCACGCTGGATCAGGACGTCGTGCAGGGGCAGGGCCCGGCGAAGCACCGCACGTGGCGGCTGCGACGTGTGGGGACGCTGCGCTATGTCGGCACGCTGACTGACGCGATCGGCCCCGTCGAAGCGGACGTGAGCGGCAACATGTTGCATATCGCCTTCGCAATGAAGGGAGGGCTGCGGGCGGAGCAGCGCCTCTATCTGCAACCCGGTGGGCAGGTCGCACTCAACCGAATGACCGTACGTAAGCTGGGTATAGTTGTAGCCAATCTCGACGAACGGATCGAGCGCGTGACGCGGCCCTGAACGCAGCCGGCGACGTCGCGACGCTAGCCGGGTGGATCACAGCCGTCATAGCAGCGACCGGCTGGTTCGATATTCGGGGCCTGATGGCTCTGGAATGCGCATGCACTCCGCTGGCTGGGTGGCAGGTTTTCGCAATCCAGGCTGATCCGCGGCACCGGCGAGTGATCAACGTCGCCCGCATCCAACGCAACTCGGCCGAGGAAAGCGCCTCCACCGCCTTCGTCTCCGCCATCGCCCTCGCCGCCACTATACCTCTTGGCTGTGATCAACGAGCTTCGATCCCGAGTTTCGCGCGAATTGCCCGGTGCCGCCGTCCAGCGCACGCCCGGGGCGGCTGCGGGGTAGCGCCAGCGGTCACCCCGCCGCTTCCAGCTCGCGCAGGCTGCGGCCCTGGGTCTCGCGACCGGCGCGGGCGATCAGCACGCTCGACAAACCCATCGGCACCAGCAGTGCCGCCGCCGCGCCGCCCAGCGTCGGGATCAGCCCGGCGAACGCGGCGAGTTGCACCGCGACACCGCCGAACTTGCTGCTGCCGGCGACAAGGCCGGTGGCACGCGCGCGCACGCCGAGCGGGTAGTTCTCCGCCGCATAGGGCAGCAGCACCGCGATCAGGCCGTTGGTGCCGACCACCAGCAGCGCGATCACCGCGATCAGCACCGGTGGCTGCGACAGGATCCGGGCGGGCAGCAGCGCGCCGAACAGCCCCGCCAGCGTCAGCAGCACGGTGACGATCAGCGTGCCCTTGCTGCTCCACCGGCTGTAGAGCCAGGCCGCGATCATGATCGTCGGCAGCGCGATCAGCGCCGAACTGGCGATGATCCCGCTGGCGATGCCCGCGCTGAACCCACGCTCCTGCAAATCCGACGGCAACCAGAGCAACAGCCCGAAATTGACGAGGCTCCATGCAAGGGCGGTGGTGACCAGCGCCACCGTCAGCGCCCGCGTCTGCATCGGTTCAGCACCCGCCGCCGCCGCCACCGCCTCCGGACGATCCGGACGGCGAACGATGCCGAAGCGTCGCGCCATGTCGGCAAGCTCGGCATGCATTCCGCGTTCGAGGAGAAACCGTGGCGATTCGGGAATCCAGCGCGCCATCGCCAGCAACAGCAGGCCGGTGGGGAAGCCCTGCAGCCACAGGCTGCGCCAGCCGAACAGGGGCTCGAACAGGTGCGCGGCGCCGCTCGCCGCCAGATAACCGCCGACCAGCCCGGTGCCGCCGACCAGCACCAGCACCCGGCTGCGATACCGTGGGGGCATGATCTCGGCGAGCAGCGCGTAGACGACCGGCAGCATCCCGCCGGCCGAACATCCCATCAGGAAACACATCACCAGGTTCCATCCGAACGCCGGCATCGCACCGCAGATCGAGGTCGACACGAACAGGATCGTGGACAGCAGGATCGACACCCGCCGCCCGTAGATATCGGCAAGCCAGCCCCAGACGAAGGACCCGACGGTGGTCCCGGTCAGCGCCACGAACGGCAGCAGGGCGGCGGTCGATTTCGCGATGCCGTACTCGCCGCGCATGCCGGGCAGCACGAAGCCGAGCGTGGCGGGCTTCATCGTGTCGATGATCAGGCCGAGCGTCAGCACGACCAGCACCGCCGCGTGCGAACGGGTCAGCGGCGTCGCGTCCGGTGCCTCGAACGCGGTTCCGGCGTTCGCATCGTGGGCAGGGCGTTGCACTGGCAAGGCACCGACGATCGCCGCGGGAACGCCGACGCCGATCAGCGCCATGCCAAGGTACATCCACCCGTCCATCGCCATGCCCGACAGGTGGTTGCCCATGGTATGCGCCATCGCCAGCATCGGCATGTGCAGCAGCACGCCCAGACTGATCGCGCCGCATCCGGCCCAGAACAGGGGCCATCGCGGGCCGATGATCGATTCGCGCCCGCCGCCGTTCCCCGCCGCCATCCGCCGCCCCCATTTCCCTTGCAGGCGCCTACTACTTTATAGGCCATCGTAAGCAATGCCGGGCGCAGGCAATGCGGTCTTCCACGCATGTCGGCGGATCGTGTACGCCGTCGCGGCCGGGAAACTGCCGAAGCATAAACAGGAGACACGATGCGCCCGCGAGACATCGCACCATGATCCCGACGGATGCCGGTGCCGGGCGCCGCGTCGCGCGGCACAGCGTCGGTGACGAGCGCCAGCCGCTCGCGGTCGTCGATGGCTTCGCGGCCGATCCCGATGCGCTGCGCGCCGCGGCGATGGCGGCCGCGTTCGCGCCGGCGGGGCAGCATTATCCCGGCCTGCGCGCGCCGCTGCCGCCCGATTACCTGCGACAACACCTGCCGGTGATCGCCGAGGCCATGGGCCGGGCGTTCGGGCGATTCCGCCGGCTGCACGTGATCGATGCGAGCTTCTCGATCGTCACCACGCCGCCCGATGCGCTCCACCCGCGTCAGCGGCTGCCGCACGTCGATGCCTATGGCGCCGAACGGATCGCGCTGGTGCATTACCTCAGCCCGACGGCGGTCGACGGCACCGCTTTCTATCGCCACCGCGCCACCGGCTACGAAACGGTCGATGCGGCGCGCGCACCCGGCTTTTTCGCGACGCTGGATGACGAACTGGCGGCCGATCCCCCGGTGGCCGCCTATATCGCCGGTGACACCGCGCAGTTCGCGTGCATCGACCGCGTCGCCGCGGCGTACAACCGCGCCGTCGTCTATCGCAGCTTTGCGCTGCACAGCGGCGCGATCGGCCCCGGCGCGACGCTGTCCGTCGACCCCGCGACCGGGCGGCTGACCATCACCGGATTCCTTGCCATGGAATGATCGCTTGTACCCCGGTCGACGGGTTGGTTACCCTGACCATGCAAAAGGATAGGGGGGAGAGGGTGGCAGTGGCGCAGCATTGGCGGAACGGGCGGCCGACGCGCCGCGCGGTGATCGGCGGCTTGACCGGCGCCATGGTTGCAGAGGGCATCGGCCGCGCCGTACCGCGCGATCGGGAGGAACCGGATTTCGGGCCGAACGTCTTCCTCGTCGATCCCGCGATGTCCGCCGCCACGGTCCAGGCGCGGGTCGATGCGATCTTCCGCCAGCAGGAACGCGCGCATTTCACCGACGCGCGCCACGCCATCCTGTTCCGGCCCGGCCACTATGCTGTCGACGTCAACGTCGGCTTCTTCACCCAGGTCGCGGGCCTCGGCCGCCTGCCCGGCGATGTCACGATCACGGGCCATGTCCATGCCGAGGCGGACTGGGCGAACGGCATGGCTCTGGTCAATTTCTGGCGCAGCGTCGAAAACTGCGCGGTGCGCCCGCCAGACGGCCGCGACCGCTGGGCGGTGTCGCAGGCGGCACCCTATCGCCGTGTGCATCTGTCCGGCGACCTCGCGCTCGACGACGGCGGCTGGTCGAGCGGCGGGTTCATGGCGGATTGCCGGATCGACGGCGTCGTCCGTTCCGGCAGCCAGCAGCAATGGTTCACCCGTAACACGCAGATGGCGGGCTGGCAGGGATCGAACTGGAACATGATGTTCATGGGCGTGCCCGGCGCGCCGGCGACGAGCTTTCCCGAACCGCCCTTCACCACGCTTCCCTCGGTGCCGGTGATCCGTGAAAAGCCGATGCTCACCATCACTGCCGAAGGCGCATGGCAGGTCGTCGTCCCCGATTTGCGGCGCGACGCCGTCGGTCCGGGCTGGGGTGCCGACACGGGTGGCCGCGCGATACCGCTGGCGCAGTTCCTGATCGCGCGACCCGACATGCCGGCAGTGCATATCGAGGCCGCGTTGGCAAAGGGGCGCCATGTGCTGTTCACCCCAGGCGTCTACCGCCTGCGCCGGCCGCTGCGGGTCACCCGGCCCGGCACGGTGCTGCTCGGGCTGGGACTGGCGACGCTGCTGGCGGAGGGCGGCGCGCCGGCGATCACGGTCGCCGATGTCGGCGGCGTCAGCATCGCCGGGCTGCTGATCGACGCCGGGCCGACCCGGTCGCCGGTGCTTGTCCAGATCGGTCCGCGCGGGGCCAGCCGGGATCATCGCGCCGATCCGACGCTGCTCGCCGACCTGTTCTTCCGCGTCGGCGGCGCCGCTGTCGGCAACGCCGACACCTGTCTCGAGATCAACAGCTCCCATGTCATCGGCGACCATTTGTGGATCTGGCGCGCCGACCATGGCGATCGCGAAGGCGGCCGCGTCCATGTCGGCTGGAACGAAAGCGTCGGCCGGCAGGGATTGGTCGTCAACGGCAACGATGTGACGCTGTACGGCCTGTTCGTCGAACATTTCGAAAACTATCAGACGCTTTGGAACGGCGAAGGCGGTCGCACCTACTTCTACCAGAACGAGCTGCCGTACGACCCGCCGAGCCAGGCCGACTATATGGCCGGCACGACGCGGGGCTGGGCGGCATACAAGGTCGCGGACTCGGTCAGGACGCATCAGGCGACCGGCATGGGCATCTACGCCAATTTCACCGCCGACCCGCGCATCGTGCTGGAAAGCGCGGTGGAGGTGCCCGATCGGCCGGGCGTCCGCGTTGCCGACGTGACCACCATATCGCTGGGCGGCGGGAAGGGGGTGATCGCGCACCCGGTCAACGGCGCAGGCGCCGCGGCCCGGCCCGGCGCGATCCGCCAGACCCTGCGGCGCTACCCGGCCGGTCCTGCGCCGCGATGATGCTGCTCGCGCTGATCGCCGCCCCGATCGGGCAAGCCGCAGAACCTCCGCGCGCCGCGGTGACGCTGGGCGCGGCCGATCATCGGGTCGACCGGCCGATCGCCGTGCCGCCCGGCCGCCCGACCTTCGCCGACGAATTCCGCGGGCGCAGGGTCGACGCCCGCAAGTGGCAATTCGACAGGTCGCGCAACGCACAGGGCTGGTTCAACCACGAACGTCAATATTACGGGCCTGACAACGCACGGATCGTCGATGGTGCGCTGGTGATCGAGGCGCGGCGCGAGACGCTGACGAAGGATCGTGTCGCGGACTGGGGCGGACAGGCCTATACGTCCGCCAAGCTCGTCAGCCGCCGCGCGTTCGGCTATGGTTTCTACGAAGTGCGCGCACGCCTGCCCTGCGGGCGGGGCACGTGGCCGGCGATATGGATGCTGCCGGCGACCGGCACCTGGCCGGCGATGGGCGAGATCGATATCATGGAGATGGTCGGCTGGGATCCGAACGTCGTGCATGCGACGCTGCACACCGAAGCGTTCAACCATGCACGTGGCACCCAGCGCGGCGCCGAGGTGACGGTATCGACCGCGTGTACCGCCTTTCACCGCTACCAGCTCGACTGGCGGCGGGACGCGATCCTGATCGGCATCGACGGCCGCGCCTATATGCGGGTGGCGAACGACCAGCCGGGTGGCACCGCGGCCTGGCCCTTCGTGCGTCCGTACCAGCTGATCCTAAACCTCGCGGTCGGCGGCGACTGGGGCGGCGCGCGCGGGATCGACGATACGGCGCTGCCGCAGCGTCTGGCGATCGACTACGTCCGCTACTGGCGACCCTAGACGTTCGACGCCGCGCCCCTTGCGCCGAGCATGCCCGCGGCGATCACGCTGCCGCTGAGCAGCAGACCATGGTGGCGACCCGCACCAGCGCGACGCATTCGACGGCATCGCCTGTCCGACCGGCCGCGCAGCTCACGGCTTCATCGTTGCGGCCTCCAGCGTCGCCGACGACACCATCGTCCGATCGGTCGCGTCATGCGCCAGCGCCACCCGATAGCGCCCGGCATCGATCCTCCAGCCCGGCAGCTTCACGTCATAATCGGCGACGATCCGCGGCTCGGCGGTCAGCGTGACCCGTCGCGTCTCGCCGGGCGCGAGCGTCACGCGCTCGAACGCGGCCAGCCGCATCGGCGCGGATCCGCCGTCGCGCGCCACGTACATCTGCGGCACGTCGGCACCCGCGCGCGCGCCGGTGTTCACCACGTCGAACGTCACGCGCAACGTGCGACCACCGGTCACCACCGGATTGCGATAGGCGAAGCGGGTGTAGCTGAGGCCATACCCGAACGGGAACAGCGGCGTCATCGCCTTCTTCTCGTACCAGCGATAGCCGACATCGGCGCCCTCGATGTAATCGATCGGGAAGCTCTGGGGTGCGCGGCCCGCGTTCGCGCCGGGATCCGCCGCCGCCGCGACCTCCTGTGCGGTCAGGCGGTCGAGGCCGACGGGGCGTGACCGGACCGGCTGCGATGCATCGGCGGGAAAGGTGATCGGCAAGCGGCCGGACGGATTGACCTTGCCAGTCAGGATGTCGGCGATGGCCTCGCCGCCCCGCTGCCCCGGATACCAGGCCTGCACCACCGCTGGCACCTGCTTCAGCCACGGCATTAAGACCGGGCCGCCGGTTTCCATCACCGCGATCGTGTGCGGCTGCGCGGTCGCAATGGCGGCGATCAGCGCGTCCTGATGATCGGGCAGGCGCAACGTCGGCACGTCGTCCGCCTCGGTCGTCCATTGCGTCGCGAAGACGATCGCGAGGTCGGCGGCCTTGGCGGCGGCGACGGTCGCGTTGAGGTTGCGTCCGTCGACCCAGGTCACCTGCGCGCCCGGCAGTGCCTTGCGCAGCGCCAGCAGGGGCGACGATGCGTGGTAGGTTATCCGGGCGAACGACGCCGACCCGCCATAGGCAAGCGGGATCTCGACCGGTGCGCCGCCGACCGAGCGGACCTGCGACGAGCCGCCACCCGACAGCACGCCGACATCGGCATTGCCGCCGATCACCACGATACGGCGGGCCGTGCGCGTGATCGGCAACAGGTCGCCGTCGTTCTTCAACAATACGATGCCGGCTTCGATCGCGCGCTGCGCGACATCGGCGTTGCGCGTGTAATCGGGCGCAAGCGCGGTGGTCGGCGTCGGCGTGTCATATGCACCGGTTTCGATGAGGCCGGTCAGATAGCGCGCGACCATGTCGTCGAGCCGCCGCTGCGACACGCCACCCTTGTCGATGGCCGCCTTCAGCGGCGCAGCGAAATAGGGCGCCTTGTCCAGCTCCTGCCCGGATTGCTGATCGAGCCCGGCATTCGCCGCCTTGGCCGTGGAATGCACCGCGCCCCAGTCGCTCATCACCCAGCCGCCATAGCCCCAGTCGCGCTTCAGCACGTCGTTGAGCAGATGGTCGTTCTCGCACGCCCAATCGCCATTGACCTTGTTATAGGCGCACATCACCGATCCGGGCCGGCCGCGCTCGATCGCGATCTCGAACGCCAGCAGGTCGCTCATCCGGAAAGCCGCCTCGCCGATCCGCGCGTCGGCGATCATCCGTCCGGTCTCCTGCGCATTGAGCGCGAAATGCTTGACGGTCGAGACGATGCGGTTGCTCTGCACGCCCGCGATGTGCGCCCCGGCCATGGTGCCGGCCAGCAGCGGGTCTTCGCCGAGATATTCGAAGTTGCGGCCGTTCCATGGATCGCGGGTCAGGTTGACGCCGCCGGCGAGCAGGACGTTGAAGCGCTTCGCCCGCGCCTCGCTGCCGATCATCGCGCCGCCGGCATGGGCAATCGCGGGATCGAAGCTCGCCGCGGTGGCGAGGCTGGAGGGAAGGGCGGTCGCGACGTCGCCGACGCGCTGTTCCACCTGGTTGGCAACGCCCAGCGAGGCGTCGCTTTCGCGCACCAATGGCACGCCCAGCCGCGCGACGCCGTCGACGTGCCCGGCGGACGGAATCAACATGTTCGTCGTCTTGCCCTGCGCCATCGGCGGGAACAGGCCGTGGACCAGCGCCAGTTTCTCGTCCTGGGTCATGCGGGCGACGATCGCATCGGCGCGCGCCCGCGCCTGTGCCGTCGTCATCGCCGTTGCGGCGACGCCGCTGGTGGCAGGGGTTCTGGTGTCGGCGGCACGCGCCCTTGCGGCCTGCGCAGACGACTGCGCCCCGGCGTCGGAATGGATGATACCCGTCAGGGATGCGCCCGCCAGCGCAGCGTACAGCAATTTCATCATCGTCTCTCCTCCGGATGCTCCGGTGTCGTGCCTGCGTCCTCATCAGCGAGGCTCGCGGGGGGCGACCACGGGCGGTGCAGATTTGTCACACCAATTTCGTATCAACAGCACATCACGTGAACGTTCACAATAGCGTCCGCACCGTCTTGACAATGAACCACAAAAATTGAAGTGAACGTTCACAGTGGGAAAGCACGAGCAATGCGTGCTGCAATCAGGGAGGATACAGGATGCGTGGCTTCACCGCTCGCTCGCTTTCGCGTTTGGTCATCGGCACGTCGGTTGCTGCGCTCGCGGGCATCCCCGCAGCAGCGTGGGCGCAGGATGCGGCCGCGACGGTCGGGAACACCGGTCCTTCGGAAACCGCACCGCAGTCTACCGACAGCGCGACCGACGGCAGCCAGGATATCGTCGTGACCGGCATCCGCGCGTCGTTGCGCGCTTCCGCCGACATCAAGCGCGACGCACAGGGCATCGTCGATGCGATCTCGGCCGAGGATATCGGCAAGTTCCCCGACACCAACCTTGCCGAATCGCTCCAGCGCATCACCGGCGTGTCGATCGACCGCCAGAATGGCGAAGGGTCGTTCGTGACCGTGCGTGGCCTCGGGCCGGAATATAATCTCGTGATCCTCAACGGTCGCCAGCTGCCGACCTCTGTCATCGGCGACGGCAACGGTGCATCGGGTTCGCGCCAGTTCGACTTTGCGAACCTCGCCTCGGAAGGCATTGCGGCACTGGAGGTGTATAAATCCGGTCGCGCCACCATTCCGTCGGGGGGCATCGGTGCGACGATCAACATCCGCACGCCGCGCCCGTTCGACAAGGTCGGCACCCGCGGCTCGGTCTCGGCGCGCGGCGTGGTCGACACCTCGCAGAACGGCAAGAAGGACGTCACGCCCGAAGTCTCGGGTATCTTCTCGACAACCTTCGCCGACGACCGCATCGGTATCCTCGTCAACGGCATCTACCAGAAGCGCCGCGCCTCGGTGAACCAGGCGAACGTCGGCTGGCGCGACGGGTATCTGGGCTCGGAAAACAACTGGGGATCGCTGGCGCAGCCGGGCGATCCCCGCGCGGCGAACATCACCAACCGTCCCGATCCGACCGACGTCTACGAAGTGCCGCAGAACGCGTCCTACGACGTCAACGACATCACCCGCGAACGGATCAACGGCCAGCTCGTGCTACAGGCACGGCCCACCGACAACCTGACCGCAACGGTCGACTACACCTATTCGCGCAACGAGGTGAAGACCCGCAACGCCAACGTCGGCATCTGGTTCAACCACAACGACACCTCGTCGGCATGGACCGACGGCCCGGTCGCCGGCCCGAAGTTCTACACCGAGCGCTTCACCGCTGCGGAAGCCAAGGACCTGTCCTATTCCAGCGCGCTGACCGCCTACCGTACCGAGAACAAGTCGCTCGGCGGCAACCTGACCTGGGAAGCGCCCGGCGGCGTCACCGTCCAGCTCGACGCGCATCACTCCACGGCGGAATCGAAGCCGACCAACAAATACGGCAACAGCAATTCACTCGGCACGGCGATCTTCGGCGTGCAGAGCCAGACGATCAACTTCGAAAACGACCTGCCGGTCATCTCCTACACGATGCAGCCGGGCATCGATCCGCTGAACGCGGCGCTGATCGTCCCGACCGGCAACGCCTTCCGCAACTCCTACTTCCGCGACCGCATCAACCAGGTGCAGCTGAAGGCGCATTACGACCATGAAGGCAGCTTCCTCGACTCGATCGACTGGGGCTTCAGCTATGTCGATAACAAGGTGCGATCCGCCTATGGCGTGCTCCAGAACGACACCTGGGGCGGGACCGGCGGCGACAGCGCGGCCCAGCGTGCGGCAGCGGCGGCGTTGCTGCCCGACAATATCTTCAAGCTGATCGACATCCCCAGCAAGTTCTCCGGCGTCAGCGGCGTCGGCAGCAGCGATATCGCCAAGCAATTCTACGGCTACAGCTTCGAACAGGTCGTCGGCCTGCTCGATCAGACGTACAAGATCTGCGGCGGCGACGGCGATTGCCGGACGCCCTTCACGACCGACCGCCGCATCCGTGAAAAGACGGTGGCGCCCTATTTCCAGATCAACAACAAGTTCGATCTATTCTCCAATCCGGCGCATCTGATCGCCGGCCTGCGTTATGAAAATACGACGGTGAAATCGTCGGCGCTGGTGCCGATCCCGACCGGTACGCGGCAGAATTCGCAGAACGAGTTCAACGTCGTCTATGGCGGCGGCAGCGCCTTCACCACCTTCTCCGGCTCGTATGACGAATGGCTGCCGTCGGTCGATTTCGACATGCAGCCGATCCGCAACGTGAAACTGCGCGCTTCCTACAGCCACACGATCACGCGCGCGGACTATGGATCGTTGCAGGGCGGCCTGACGCTCGATCAGCTGTTCCGCGTCGGCGGCGGCACCGGTGCGCAGGGCAATCCCAATCTGGTCCCCTATAAATCCAAGAACATCGATCTGTCGGCGGAATGGTATTATTCGCCCGAAAGCTACATGTCGGTCGGATACTTCCGGAAAAAAGTGTCCAATTACATCGGCACCACGCAGGTCAACGGGCCGGCGTTCGGCCTGACCAACCCGGCGAACGGGCCGCGCTATCAGGCGGCGCTTGCCGCGCTCGGCGCCAACGCGACCTTTGCGCAGATTCGCGACTATATCGGCGCCAACTATCCGGGCAGCGTGGTGAACGGCACGATCCTGGGATCGCCGAACGATTCGCCAGTGAACTTCGTCATCTCGACGCCGTTCAACAGCGATCAGAGCGCGACGATCAACGGCTTCGAATTCGCGATCCAGCACAGCTTCTGGAACACCGGCTTCGGCACGCAGCTGAACTATACGATCGTCAACGGCGACTCCGACTTCAACAACGCTCTGCCTGCCAGCGTCTCGCAATTCGCCATCAACGGCCTGTCGGACAGCGCCAATGCCAGCGCCTATTACGATAAGAACGGCATCCAGGCGCGGGTGTCGTATAACTGGCGTGCCGAATTCCTGGCGGGGGGTGGAATCAATCCCTTCTACACCCAAGGCTATGGGCAGGTGGATGCGAGCACCAGCTGGGAATTCATGCCCGGCATCACCGTGTTCGCCGAAGCGATCAACCTGACGGGGGCCGATCGTCGCGGCCATCGTCGGTCGGATCGCAACGTGACGTTCGTGGTGAAGCAGGATGCCCGCTATTCCGGCGGTATCCGCTTCAACTTCTGATCGCACGCCAACGGTCCGGGCATCGTGAAAGGGGACGTCTCCGCAGCGGAGCCGTTCCTTTTCGCCTTGCCGTCCGTGGATCGAGCGATAGGACGGACGCATGACCACGCAAGGTTCGATCGACCGGGTCGTCGTGGTCGGCGGGGGCACCGCCGGCTGGCTGGCGGCGTGCCTGATCGCCGCCCGCGCAGCGGAATCGTCGGCTGCACCCGTGCATGTCACGGTGATCGAATCGCCGGAGGTTCCGACGATCGGCGTCGGCGAGGGCACCTGGCCGACGATGCGGCGTACCCTTGAGCGGATCGGCATTGCGGAAGCGGACTTCCTGCTCGCCTGCGACGCATCGTTCAAACAGGGGTCGCGCTTCGATGGCTGGCGCACCGGCACGACGGGCGACAGCTACCATCACCCCTTCGTCCCGCCGATCCCGGGTGAGCCGCGGGCGATCGTCGCGGGCTGGCAGGCGCATGCCGCCGATCGCAGCTTCGCCGATGCCGTCGCCGCGCAACCGTCGATCTGCGATCAGGGGCTCGCACCGCGCCAGCGCCACATGCCGGATTATGCCGGTGCGCTGAACTACGCCTATCACCTCGACGCGGGCAAGTTCGCCGCCCTGTTGGCGCGGCACGGCGTCGACCGGCTCGGCATCCGCCTGGTGCGCGATCATGTCGTCGACGTCGGCATCGGTGAAACGGGCGACATTGCAGGGGTGCGGACCCGCGAGAACGGCATGATCGCGGGCGACCTCTTCATCGATTGTACGGGCCAATCGGCGTTGCTGATCGGCACGGCACTCGGCGTCCCGTTTCTCGACCGCTCGGCAACCTTGCCGAACGACCGTGCGCTCGCCGTGCAACTGCCGGTCGCGACGGACAGTCCGATCGCGACGCAGACGATCGCGACGGCGCATGCCGCAGGGTGGCTGTGGGACATCGGACTGCCCAGTCGCCGCGGCATCGGCTGTGTCTATGCCTCGGGCTACATGGACGATGAAGGCGCCCTGGCGACGCTCACCGGATATCTGGCGCGCGTCGCGCCTGGCGTCGATGTCGGGGCGTTGCAGCCGCGGCGCCTTGCCTTTCGGTCCGGCCACCGCGAGCGGTTCTGGGTGGGCAATTGCATCGCCATCGGCCTGTCGGCCGGTTTCCTCGAGCCGCTGGAGGCGTCGGCGATCGTGTTGGTGGAACTGTCGATCGAAGCGCTGCTCGCCAATTTCCCCGCCAACCGATCGGCCGTGCCGCTCCAGGCGCGGCGCTTCAACACGCTGTTCCGCTACCGCTGGGATCGCATCGTCGAGTTTTTGAAGCTCCACTACGTGCTCAGCGCGCGCGAGGAACTTTATTGGCGCGATCACCGCGATCCGGCGCGGATGCCGGCGCGGCTGGCGGAATTGCTCGCGGTCTGGCGCGACCAGCCGCCCTCGACCTATGACCTGCCGCAGGCGGACGAGGTGTTTCCGCCGGCGAGTTACCAATATGTGCTGTACGGCATGGGCTGGCCGGCGCCCGGTGCAGCCGCAGCAATGCCGGACATGGCCGATGCACTGGCACATGTTCGTCAGCGCGAGCGAACGCTGGGTGCCGGGCTGCCGACGCAGCGCGCCTATTTCGATGCCTTGCACCGCGAACGCTCCTCGGCGCCACGCTTTACCAGACGAGACTGATCATGCCGGACCACGCCATCCTGACCGCCGCGACGCACGGCGACATTCGCATTCGCCAAGAGCGCGGCGCGGCGTTGGGCGATGCGCTGATGAGCTGCCTCGTCGTGCCCGATGAGTTCCGCCGCGTGCAGAACGAATATGTCATCCTGTTCCGGCGCAACCTCGAAGATGGCTCGACCGTCGCGCTCGCCCTGTTCGGGTTCGAGAATGGCGAGAACCTGTACCTCGACGGCACTCGCTGGGACGCGCGCTACATTCCGCTGGCGATGGCCATACAGCCGCTGCTGATCGGCGCCGCGCACCCGGGTGCCGAGGGTGGACAGGTGCATATCGACATGGCGAGTCCGCGTATCGAGCGCGGCGAGGGCGCGCGCCTGTTCGATGCCGATGGTCGGCCATCGCCCTTCCTCGAAACGATGATCGAAAAGCTCGGCGCGCTCGATACCGGCTATCGCGAAAGCGTCGGCTTCTTCGCGGCGCTCCAGCGTCACGATCTGCTCGAACCGCTGACCGTCGAGGTGACGCTGGACGACGGATCGACCAACCGGCTGGTCGGCTTTCACGTCATCGACGAGGATCGGTTGCGCGATCTCACAGGATCGCAGATCGACGATCTGCACCGCGAGGGCCATCTGATGCCGATCTTCATGGCGCTCGCCTCCCAGAGCAACCTTGCAGGGCTGATCGCGCGCAAGAACGCGACCTTGCGCCTTGGCTGAGGGCTACACCGACATCTTCGCCGGGCTGCCCCCGGTCCGCGTCGAGGCGGTCGGTAGCGCCGATGAGCTCGATGCGCTGTTGCGCGTATCCGACACGCCGTTCGTCGTGCGCGGGCTCGTCGCCGACTGGCCGCTGGTGCGCGCGGGGCAGCAATCGGCACAGGCCGCGCGCGGCTACATCCTCGACCATCGTCGCGATGTGCCCTTCACCGTCTCGGTCGGTGCGGCGGACAGTGACGGGCGACTGTTCTACGACGCCGCGATGGGCATGAACTTCGCGACGTTCCAGTCGAAGCTTGAGGAAGTCTTCACCCATATCGACGCCAATGAACGGGCGGGAAAAGACCGGCCGATCTACCTTGCCTCGATCGACATAACGGGATTTTTCCATGGTTTGCATGAAGCCAACCATGTCGATCTCGGCGATCGTGCACCGCTCGCCAGCATCTGGATGGGTACGCGGACGCGCATAGCAGCGCACAACGACGTGCCCGACAACCTCGCCTGCGTTGCGGTCGGGCGGCGCCGGTTCACGCTGTTCCCCCGCGAACAGTTCCGCAACCTGTACCTCGGCCCCGTCGACAACACGCCCGCCGGACGTGCGGTGAGCATGGTCGATTTCCACGCGCCCGACCTCGCCGCCCATCCCCGGTTCCGCGACGCGCTGGCGCAAGCGCAGGTCGCCGAGCTGGACGCGGGGGACGCGCTCTACATTCCGGCGATGTGGTGGCACCATGTCGAAGGGCTGGCGGCGTTCAACGTGCTGGTGAACTATTGGTGGCGGACGACTCCGCGGTGGCTCGGGCAGCCGCAGGATGCGCTCAACCACGCCATGCTGGCAGTGCGCGACCTGCCCGAGGATCAGAAGAGGCATTGGCGAGACATGTTCGACTATTACGTCTTCGGCGACGCGGCCGAGGCCGCGGCCCACATCCCTGAACGCGCGCGCAGCGTCCTGGCGCCGCTGACGCCCGAAAGCGCCGGTCGGCTGCGTGCATTTCTGTTGCGGGCGCTGGGGCGATGACCGGCGCTATTCCGGCCCGCCGGATCGTGATCGCGGGCGGTGGCACCGCGGGCTGGATGGCTGCGGCGGCGATCGCACGCACCATGGGTCATATGGTCGATCTGACCCTGGTCGAATCGGATGCGATCGGCACGATCGGCGTCGGGGAATCGACCATTCCGCCTCTCGTCACCTACAACCGGCTGCTCGGCCTCAACGAAGCCGAATTCATGCGCGAGACGCAGGCAACCTTCAAACTCGGCATCCTGTTCGACGACTGGAAGCAGCGCGGCGAGCGCTATTTTCATTCCTTCGGCCCGACCGGGCGCGATCACTGGTCGGCGGGATTCCAGCATTTCTGGCTGCACGGGCTGACCAAGGGGCACGACGCGCCCTATGACGATTATTGTCTCGAACTGATCGCAGCCAACAACGGTCGCTTCGCGCATTTGCCCGACGACCAGATGAACTACGCCTATCAGCTCGACTCGACGCTGTACGGCCGGTATTTGCGTCGCCTGGCCGAAGCGGATGGCACGCGGCGGGTCGAGGGACGGATCGCCTCGGTCCAGCTCGACAGTGCCAGCGGAGACATTTCCGCGCTGGTGCTCGACTCCGGACAGCGGGTGGAGGGCGACCTGTTCCTCGACTGCACCGGCTTTCGGGCGCTGCTGATCGAAGGCGCGCTGCACGCCGGGTTCGACGACTGGACGCACTACCTGCCTTGCGACGCCGCCATCGCGGTCCAGACGGAGAATGTCGGGCCGCCACCACCCTATACGCGCGCGATGGCGCATGATGCCGGGTGGCAGTGGCGCATCCCGTTGCAGCATCGTACCGGCAACGGCATCGTATATTGCACCCGCTATCTCGACCGCGACGCGGCGCTGGACCGCCTGCTCGGCAACGTCGAGGGGCCGGTGCGTACCGAACCGAACATGCTCCGCTTCGTCACGGGTGCGCGGCGCAAGCAGTGGCACCGCAACTGCATCGCCATCGGCCTGTCGGGCGGCTTCATGGAACCGCTTGAATCGACGAGCATCCACCTGATCCAGCGTGCGATCCTGCGGCTGATCCGGATGATGCCCGCCGGTCCGGTCAGCCCGCGCGACATTGCCGAATTCAACGACCAGCAGCACCTCGACATGCTGCAGATCCGCGACTTCCTGATCCTCCACTACAAGGCCACCGAACGCCGCGACAGCCCGTTCTGGCGCCAGTGCGCCGCGATGGAAATCCCCGACAGTCTGGCGCAAAAGATCGAATTGTTTCGCGAAACCGGCCGCGTGTTCCGTCGCAACGAGGAATTGTTCGCCGAAAACAGCTGGGTTCAGGTGATGCTCGGGCAGGGGATCATGCCGCGCAGCTGGCACCCGATCGCGGCCAAGCTGCGCGACGACGAACTCGCCAGCCTACTGGCATCGCTGCGCGAAACGGTGCGGCGAACGGTCGCCGGATTGCCCGAACACGGTGCCTATGTCGCCCGATACTGCGGCGTTCCTGCGCAAGGCATGGGGCTCTAACGACCGATGGCGATGACCAGGCGTCGACAGTCGGTGACGATCCGTCACGTCGCGGCAGACGCGGGTGTATCGCTGCAAACCGTCAGCCGCGTCGTCAACCGGGCGCCGAACGTCAGCCCCGACATGATGCATCGCGTCCAGGCCTCGATCGAAAAGCTCGGCTACGTTCCTTCGCTCGCCGCACAGCGCATGGCGGGGGCCCATTCCTACTTCATCCTCGCGCTGAATGATCGCGAGCGGACCATCGCCGACTGGCGTTCCCGGCGTGGCACCGACTGGGTCGACCAGATGCTGCTCGGCAGTATGCTGACCTGCGCCGAACATGGGTATCGGATGATCGTGGAGCTGGTCGACACGCACAGCGATCAGCTGGAGCGGGAGCTGCTGGCGGCGATCGCCGCGGTCCAGCCCGACGGTATAATCCTCACACCGCCCCATTCGGGCAATCGCCAGATCATCGACCTGTTGGAGCAGCAGGGGATCAGTTTCGCACGGATCGGATCGACATCGCCCGGCGGCGGCATCAAGCTGACGATGGACGACGAACGCGCCGCGCGGCTTGCAACCGAGCATTTGATCGACCTCGGCCATCAGAAGATCGGCTTCATCGCCGGCCCCGAAGATTATGAACTGAGCGGCTGGCGAGTAGCCGGCTGGCATGCGGCAATGGCTGCGGCAGGCCTTTCCACCGACGGTCTGCTGGCAACGGGGGACTTCAGCCAGCCGTCGGGGCGCTCGGCGGCGGAACGGCTGTTGAGCGCCGACGCCCGCGTCACCGCATTGGTCGTCAGCAACGACCAGATGACGCTGGGCGCGCTGGACGTTGCGCGTGAGCGCGACCTGCGCATCCCGCATGACCTTTCGATCATCAGCTTCGACGATACGCCCGCGATGCGCTATGCCGAGCCGCCGATGACGGCCGTCGTCCAGCCGATCGCCGAAGTCGCTTCGCGCGCGGTTCAGTTGATCATCGAACAGCGCCGCAGCGGCGAGGTGCCGTCGCAGCCCGAAACCATTCCAGCTGGCCTGATCGTCCGCGAGACGACGGCCCGAGTATCGACGCCCTCCTGAACCTCAGCCGCGCTGGCCCCGATCCATCGGCAGGTAATCGCCTGGATGGCCGTTCTTCGCGCGTTAGCCAGGGTGGCTGGCCGACGCCGCGCGCATCGGCGCGGCGTCCGCTTTGCCACCGGCATCGAGATGGCAGTTGCTGCACGAAAACCCGAGCCACCGCGTCGGGGCGGTCGAACACTATAGCGCGCTCCAGCTGCGCCACAGCATATAGGCGGCGACGACGAAGATCAGTATCGCGAAGACGGTGGTGAGCGTGCCGCCCGAGCCAAGGCGTCTGGCGATGCGCGTGCCGGCCAACCCGCCGACAACGCCGCCGCCGATGAAGACGAAGGCAAGCGGCCAGTCGACAAGTCCGGAGAATGCATAATTCGCGGCGGTCGTCAGGCCGAAGGCGGTAACGGCGACCAGCGACGTGCCGACGGCGTTGAGGATCGGCATACCCGTCGACCCAATCAGGCCGGGCACGATCAGGAAGCCGCCTCCGATGCCGAAAAAGCCCGAGAACAATCCGGTGCCGAGGCCGTAGCCGAGCACCTTCGGCGCCTTCTCCCGATTGCATTCGGCTCCAGGATTGCCGGCGTCACCACGCCCCCGCAACATCAGGATGCCGACGACGACCATGACGAGCGCGAACAGGAAAAGGAGCTTGCCGCCATCCACGGCCTTGCCCGCGGTAGATCCGAGCAGCGCGCCGACGACGCCGGCCGCCGCGTACATGCCGCCACAGCGCCATTTGACGTTGTGCGCCTTCGCATGGCCGATCAGGCCGGTCGCGGCATTGGCGGCCACGGCAAACGCGCTCGTACCGATGGCGAGGTGCGCATTCGGCACGCGCACCAGATACACCATGAGCGGAACGGCGAGGATCGATCCACCGCCGCCGACCAGGCCAAGGGTGAAGCCCACGAGGCTGCCCGACAGGGCACCCAGCAGATACTGGATCGGTTCGAGGGTCATGCTGCCTTTCCGATCCTGTGCGGGGCGGCCATCCACTCGCGACCCTTGAGCATGCCCTGCCAATAGATCGGCGGCAGTATCCGCTCCTTCAGGAACCATGCGGCGCGCGTCGGGCGCGTTCCGTCCAATAGCCAGGCCGGAAAGCTGGGCAGGAGTTTTCCGCCATAGCCGAATTCGGCAAGGACGATCTTACCACGTTCGACCGTGAGCGGGCAGGAGCCGTAACCGTCATATCCGGCGACGGGCGGCCTGCCGTCGAGCGCGGCCAGGGCATTCGACGCAACGACCGGCGCCTGCATGCGGACTGCCGCCGCCGTCTTGGCGTTGCTGGTGCCGGCGGCGTCGCCGAGGCCGAACACATTGTCGTACCTCTTGTGCCGCAGTGTGGCCTCGTCGACCTCGACGAAGCCGTTTGCGGCTGCGAGCGGGCTCGTGGCGATGACCGGATGCGACACCTGGGGCGGCACGACGTGGAGCATGTCGAACGCGCGTTCGATCCGCGCGACCACGCCGTCCCGCTTGTGCTCGAACGTGGCGATACGACGAACGCCGTCGACCGCAACGAGGTTGGATTCGAGCCTGAGGTCGATGCCGTATTTCTCGACATATTCCATCAGGGCGGGGACATAGGCCGCGACCCCGAACAGCGCGGCACCGGCGGCGTGAAACTCGACATCGATCGAGGGAAGAACGCCGTCGCCTCGCCAGAGATCGCACGAGAGGTACATGGCCTTTTGCGGTGCGCCAGCGCATTTGATCGGCATCGCAGGCTGCGAAAACAACGCACGTCCCTGCCGCAACTCCCTGACGAGCCGATAGGTGTAGGGCGCCAGATCGTAGCGGTAGTTGGAGGTGACGCCGTTGCGGCCCAGGGCCTCTGGCAGCCCCTCGATCTTCTCCCATGCCAGACGTAGCCCGGGTGCGGCGACCAGGACGCGATAGGTGATCGAGCTTCCGTCGCCGAGATGCACCGCGTTGCGATCGGGGTCGATCGCGATCGCGGGCAATCGTATCCACCGGACGCCCTTCGGCATCACGTCGGCCTCGGCCTTCCGGGTCTGCTCGGGCGTGAAGACGCCGGCCCCGACCATCGTCCAGCCGGGCTGGTAATAATGCTCCGTGGCCGGATCGACGACCGCGATCGTCACCCGTGCGTTGCGCTTCAGAATACTGGCGGCGGTCGCGATGCCGGCGGCACCGCCCCCGATGATGACGATGTCGTAGGTCATTTGCCCGCCCTTGCGGATCGGCGGTTCAGCGCCGGCTTCAGGTCGGCAAGGTCGTATCCCGCAACCCTTGCCTGATCGATGATGGTCGCCGGAGCGGTGCGATCGGCCTCAGCCAACGCCCATAACGTCGTTGCCCGCATACCGCTGCGGCAGAAGCCGAGCGTCGGTTGAGGGAGCATGGCGAGCGCATCCTTCATCCGGTTCGCATCGCTGTCGGTCGCCTGCCCCGGCATGATCGGGACATGGGCGAACGCCAGGCCGTGCTCGCCCGCCATTCGGGCCATCTCCTCCGCACTCGGCTGGCCCGGCTCCTCGCCGTCAGGACGGCTGGAGATGATCGAGCGGTATCCCGCCTGCGCGGCAGCGGCGAGGTCGTCGCGGGTCAACTGGGGCGCGGCGGAGAAGGACGGTGTGATCTGCTTGAAATCCATCTGACGTATCCTGTCCATTCAAGCCGATCGGCCTGGCGAAAGTAGAAAGCGGTGGATGGCGGCGCCGAGCGCCATCGCCGCGATGAAGACGAGCGCGGGCACGGGCCGGATCGCCAGGGCCGCGATGGCGGGCCCCGGGCAGAGGCCGCCGAGCCCCCAGCCTATTCCGAACACAGCGGCACCCCCGATGAGGCGGCGGTCGACCGGCGAGGTGGCGGGCGTGTGAAACTGCTCGGCCGCGATCGGGCGCGATCGGCGTCGCACGAAGAACCAGGCTATGGCCATCGGCAGGATCGCGCCGGCCATGACGAACGCCAGGGTCGGATCCCAGGCGCCGGCGATGTCGAGGAACGCACGCACCCGCGCCGGATCCATCATGCCGGAGATCGCGAGACCGATGCCGAACAGCGTTCCGCTGACGAGCGAAAGGATGGTCTGGCGCATCATAATGCCACCCCGGCCAAACGCATGATCGTGACCGTGGCGATACCGGTCGCCATGAAAGTACCGGTCGCGGCGATTGACCGCGGCGACAGACGCGACAGGCCGCAGACGCCGTGGCCGCTGGTGCACCCGGACCCGAGCCGCGTTCCGACACCGACGATCAGACCGGCGACGGCGATGAGCGGAAGCGATGACGGAAAGCTGGCTTGCACGCCCAGACCGGCCGCAACGATAGCCGCGCCAAGGGGCAGGCCGGCGGTGAAGAGCAGCGCGACTGCCCATGGTGGACCGCCGACGGCAAGGCCCGGAACCCGCGCGAACATGCCGCTGACCCCGGCGATACGGCCATTGCCGATCAGCATGATCGCCGCCGCGACGCCGATCGTCAGTCCGCCGAACAAGCCTGCGAGCGGCATGGCATGGGAAAAGTCCGGCATCACAGCGCGTCCAGCGGGATCTTGAGGTAGCGGGTGCCGTTGGCTTCCGGTTCCGGCAGGTGACCGCCGCGCATGTTCACCTGGATCGAGGGCAGGATGAGCCTGGGCATCGACAAGGTGGCGTCGCGACTGGTCCGCATGGCGACGAAATCGTCCTCGCCGACTCCTTCGTGGACATGGACGTTGCCGACCCGCTGCGCGCCTACGGTCGTCTCCCAGACATATGCGTCGCGGCCTACGGCCTTGTAGTCGTGGCAGAGGAACAGGCGCGTCGGGTCCGGCAGCTGCATGAGCCGGCGGATCGAGCGGAACAGCTGGCGTGCGTCGCCACCGGGGAAGTCGGCCCTTGCGGTGCCGTAATCGGGCATGAAAAGCGTGTCGCCGGTGAAGACCGCGTCCCCGATGGCATAGGCCATGTCCGCTGGCGTATGGCCGGGCACGTGCAGCGCGATCGCGTCGATGTTGCCGATGGCGAAGCGGTCGCCATCGTCGAACAGCCGGTCGAATTCGGAACCATCGCGCCGGAACTCGGTGTCGGCGTTGAAGATTTTGCCGAAGACATTCTGAACCCGGATGATGTCGCGACCGATCGCGAGCTGCCCGCCGAGCGCCTGTTGGAGATAGGGGGCCGCGGACAGGTGATCGGCGTGTGCATGGGTTTCCAGCAGCCAGTCGACCGTCAGCCCTTCATCCCGCACATAAGCGATCACTGCGTCGGCTGACGTGGTTTTGGTCCGGCCCGCCGCAGCGTCGAAATCGAGGACGCTGTCGATGATCGCAGCTTTCTTCGTCGCCGGATCCCAGACGACGTAGGTCGCGGTGTTGGTCGGTTCATCGAAGAAGGCGTGAACGACTGGCGATCCGGCCGTTTCCGCTCGCCTGATCTGGGCGATGGCTTCGTTCAGAACCGGGTCCATGACCTACTCCGTTTAATGATCTAACGGTTTATGTATTCATGTAACTGTGTTGCGTCAATAGGCCGCGTGTGGCATGGGGTCCGGATGGAAATGATGGATGCGAACATGCGGCGCGCGCTGCGTATCGGCGACGCGGCCCCGAACTTCACCGCCCGAACCACGCAGGGCGAGGTGGCGCTCGATCAATATCGCGGCCGTTGGGTCGTGTTCTTCTCTCATCCGGCGGACTTTACGCCCGTCTGCACGAGCGAATTCGTAGCCCTTGCCAGGGCGGCGCCCCGGTTCGAGGCGCTGAACTGCGCGCTGCTCGGCCTCTCGGTCGACAGCCTCTATTCGCATGTCGCCTGGCTGCGCGCGATCAAGGACGTCTTCGGTGTGGAGGTGCCGTTCCCGGTGGTCGAAGATCCTTCGATGGCAGTGGGTTATGCCTACGACATGCTCGACGAACAGGCTGGTGACGCCTCGACCGTTCGCGCAACCTATTTCATCGATCCCGACGGTATCATCCGCGCTCTAACCTGCTACCCGATGAACGTCGGGCGATCGGTCGGGGAAATGCTGCGTATGGTTCAGGCGTTGCAGCGGTCGGCCGATGGCGAGGCCTATACGCCGGCCGACTGGCAGCCGGGTGATGATGTCCTCGTGCCCCCTGCCTTGCCGGGCGACGCCGGTCCCGATTGGTTTCACCAGACCAGGGCTGACCGATGACGCCGATACACCAGTCCCGCGCACTGGCGGATGTCGCCGTCGAAAAGCTGCGCGTGTTCGCGCAGCCGCAGCGGCTGATGATCCTGTCCTATCTGCTGGGAGGCGAACGTCAGGTCGCGGATATCGAGGCTGCCACCGGCGTGACGCAACCGGCGCTCAGCCAGCAGCTTGCCGAACTGCGCCGCGCCGATCTGGTGAAGACCAGGCGTGAGGCAAAGCAGGTTCACTACCGTCTGGCCGACGACGGAACCGCGCTGTGCGTGCGAACCATGGAAGCGATGTTCGGCGCCGACGATCTGTCGGCCGCCCAGGCGGTCCCGGCCCCCCGCGCAGTGCGACCGCGCAAGGCCACGTCCGTGCCTCGGCCGCAAACCATCGGGGCGGCCGTCTTTGCGAGGGTCGGTTGATCATTGCGGCTGGAGAAGGGGAAAACGGATGCGAATGTCGATCATTGTCGTCGCAGGATGGTTGTCGCTCGTGAGCGGCGTCAGTGCATCGGCCGACGTGCCGACTCAGGCGGTGATACCGGGATATGGCGCGATCACGCCTGTCGAAGGTGCTACGGAACGGCCCGATCGCACATTGCGCTATCGCGTCCTGTTCGGTGTGACCAAGGCTGCGTCGGCGCCGGACAAGATCAACCCGTCACTGGAGAAGGTCGCCCGTTTCCTGAACCTGCTCGGCAAGGATGGCGTACGACCAAAGCCGGGCGATGTCGTCGTGATCGTCTCCGGTCCGGCGACGCCCATCGTTACCGATGATGCCGCTTATTCCAGGAAAACGGGAGTGGCCGCGAACCCCAACCTCGCCCTGATCGAGGAACTGAAACGAGCGGGGGTGTCCGTCCGGGTATGCAGTCAGGCTCTTGTTGGAAACAAGGTCGACCCCGCTACGGTCGAAAAAGGTGTCGCCATCGACGTGTCCGCGCTGACGACGATGGCGACGCTGCAGCTACGTGGCTGGGCACTGATCCCGGACTAGCTGATCGGCGTTCGGTCACGGATTACCGTTCCTTGCGAGACAGGCGACCGACAGATGCATGTCGGCGACGCCCCCGAACGACTCCGGTCCGCGCGCCCGCCGGGCCGGCCGGAACGATCTGTCTGTTCACATGAACGAGCGGCAGGGTCCGGGGGGCTGCCAGGGGGATGGCCGGTGTCGGGAAACGGTTCCCAACATCCAGGCACAATTGGCAACGTCCGTGATCCCTCGCCTGACGGAATTATACAAATACCCAATGAATAGCGGTGGCTGTTGCCTTGGTGGCAGGGCGGCGTAGACCAGCCAACCGAACGCTCAAGCCGATGCAAACGATGATCGCCACCAATGCACTGCGCAACGCGCGCGATGTGCGGCCCTGCCCCCAAGGGAATTTGTCGTGAAGCATGGCAAAATACCGTCTTAGTGACCCTGCAACGAACCGCAGGAACCGGGTCCGGCATTTGATGGCTCCATCAGTTGGATCAATGGTTGCGCGCGGCCTGGCGAGAGCGCCGTTGCTGCTGCTGATCGCGTTGCTGCCAGCCGGCTGCGCCACCACCGACCGGGCGGCCGAACGGGGTCGGATGATCGCTTCGATCTCGGCTGTGACGCAGGATGTGCCGGGCCTGCGGAACGATCCGTCCTTCATGGCTGCCATCGCCGCCGAGTCGCGATTGCCGAGAGAGGCATTCCTGCCCAGACGGGCGCGCCGCTACGCCTATCTGGGCGCGCCATTGATGATCGGCTGGAACCAGACCATCTCGGACCCCTACGTCATGGCGATCATGACCGCCGCAGCCCGGATCGTTCCGGGATCGAGGGTGCTGGAGATCGGCACGGGCTCCGGCTACCAGGCGGCGCTGCTGGCGGAACTCGGCGCAAAGGTCTGGACGATCGAGATCGTCCCTCAACTCGCCAGCCGCTCGTCCGCCGTCCTGCGCCGCCGCGGCTATCGGGACGTCACGGTCAGACATGGCGACGGGTTCGCCGGCTGGGCCGATCAGGCGCCGTTTGACGCGGTGATCGTGACCGCGGGATCCGCAACGGTGCCGCCGCCGCTGCTCGATCAGTTGCGTATCGGCGGGCGATTGGTGATGCCCGTCGGGCCGTCGACCGCGACCGAGCATCTCGAAGTCTATACCAAGGCGGCCGACGGGCGTGTCAATCGCTGCTCGCTGGGCTGGGCGATGTTCGTGCCGCTGACCGGCCGCGGTTTCACGCCCGATCGGCCCGGCCTGAGCCGCAGCACGCCCGCCTGGTGCTTCGGAGCGCCGGTCACGTGAGGCCGCAGGTGGGCGGATGGGCGAGTTGGTGTCGAAGACCTATGGTGAGGACGGCATGCTGAAGCGGATGAACGAACTGGGGAGCCGCATCGCGGGACGGACCGCCGATCTGGCCGGCGCGCCGCTTGCGATCATCGGGGTCGCGCTGTTCTGCGCCGGCTGGTTCCTGCGCGCCGGCGCGGCGGGCGAGAATACGCTGACGCTGATCCTGTCGGTGGCGTCAATCACGCTGACGCAGATGGTGCTCAACGGACAACGGCGCAGCGAGCAGGCGCTGCACCTGAAGATGGACGAGTTGGTCTATGCGATGCAGGGCGCGCGCAACGCGGTGGCGGGCATCGAGACCAAATCGGCGGAGGAGCTGGAGGCCTTGCGCCGCACTGGCGAGGCCGCCGAAGAGGAGCTGGAGGAGCGCGGCGGCATCGCACCCGCAGCATGACGCCGGACGGCCGGGCGCCGGCTGATTACAAAATCCCAATGCGAACAACTGCCACGAAACGGCAAGCAAAGTGTCATGGAGCGCACCTAGCGCGAGCCCGGCCGATAAGGGTGGGGAAATCCAGAATGACCAATGTAACGACGATGCGCGCGCTGCGCATCGGCGCGAGCGCCGTGACGCTCGCCTTTTCGCTGACGAGCGCCGGCTTTGCCAAGGACGCGCCCCGCGCCGCTCCGGCCGCTGCCGCCGACCCGCAGACGCAGCCCGCAGGTATCGCCGAGGGCGCGGACATCGTCGTCACCGCGACCGCGGCCAACCGGATCGCACCCGTCACCGCCTCGTTGCAGACGACGCAGCCGCAATCGGTGATCTCGCGCAGCTTTATCGAGGATTCGCTGCCCGCGACCGCGGACTTCAACCAGATCGCGGCAATCTCGCCCAGCGTGTCGATCACCGGCAACGCGAACGGCGCCGGCCTGTCGGAATCGAAGGCGCAGATCCGCGGGTTCCAGGATGGCGAATACAACGTCACGTACGACGGCGTGCCGTTCGGCGACACCAACGATCCGACGCACCATTCCAACACGTTCTTCCCGTCGAACACGATCGAGACGCTGATCGTCGATCGCGGTCCGGGCAACGCCAGCCAGTTGGGCCAGGCGACGTTCGGCGGCAACATGAACCTGTTCAGCCGCGCGACCCGCGAGCGGCCCGGTATCGAGCTGAAGGGCAGCTACGGCACCTGGAACACCTATCTGCTGCGCGGGCTGGCGCAGTCGGGCGCGATCGACGCGCTGGGCGGGACCGAGATCGTGGTGAGCGGCCAGCACGTCAAGTCGGACGGGGCCCGCACCTACAGCCCGTTCACGTCGAACAACGTGTTCGGCAAGGCGGTGATCCCGGTCGGGCCGAGCGCCCGATTGACCGTGCTCGCGACCTATAACGAGAACAGCTTCAACCAGCCGGACAATGACGGCGCGACGCTGAGCCAGATCGCGCAATACGGCAAATATTTCAGCCTGAACAACGATCCGGCATCGCAGACCTATTTCAGGTACAACCACACGCACAAGACGACCGATTTCGAACTGGTCAAGTTCGAGGCGGAGATCGCGCCGGGATCCAGCTTCGAGAACCGCGCCTATACCTACAGCTACGACAACGAGACGCTGAGCGGCAACGACGTGACCCTGTTCGCGACCGCCACGGCCGCGCAGATCGCGGCGGCGAACGTCGTTACCGTCTCGCCCGCGGCGGGCACGACCAAGGCGGTGACCGCATACGGCGTGCCGGGCTATACCAAGACCAACAAATACCGGCTGTTCGGCGATATCGCGAAGACGCGCCTAGACGTCGGGTTCGCCGCGTTGACGGTCGGCGCGTGGATCGAATGGTCCAATACCTATCGCCAGCAGCGCGACGTCAATCTGCTCGACGGCACCCCGAACTACGTCGAAAAGGCGGTGACCAATCCGGTGGGGGGCACGGCGACGCCGCAGAACGTCAAGTTCGACCAGAACAGCCACACCAACCACACCGAGGAATTCGCCGAGCTGGAGCTGCGCCCGCTGCCCGGCCTGACGATCACCCCCGGATACAAGCACGTCGATTTCAACCGACGGATCGACGCCGCCTACAACCAGACGACGCGCTACGCGCAGCGGCTCAGCAACACCTACACCGCCGACCTGCCGTTCGCGACGGTCAACTATGCGGTGACGCCGCAGGTGTCGGTCTATGCGCAATATGCGCGCGGCTTCCTCGCGCCGCCGCTCAGCGTGCTCTACGTCGCCAACCCGCGGCTATCGACCGTCGAGCCGGAACGCTCGACCAACTATCAGGCGGGCGCGGTCTATCACGGCACGCACCTCAGCCTCGACGCCGACGTCTACAAGATCGACTTCACCAACAAGTTCACCTCGGTCGTGTCGACGGTGCCGGGGGAGGGGACGGTGTTCCTCAACCAGGGCGCGGTCCAGTACAAGGGCGTCGAGGGGCAGATCACCTACGCGCTGCCGCATGGCATGGCGGTGTTCGCGAACGGATCGCGCAATTACGCCAAGACCGACAATGCCGGCACGATCCGGCAACAGGTCGCCAAGGCACCCGAATGGACCGCGGCCGGCGGCGTGCTGGTCAAGTCTGGCCCCATCCGCTTCTCGTTGATCGACAAATGGGTCGGCAGGCAGTTCTTCGTCGCTCCGGCGGGCTCCACCGTGGTCGGCAACGCCTATGACAATCCGACCTATCAGAGCCGCGGCTACAACGTCGCGATCCTGTCCGCACGTTACGACATCGGGCCGGTGCGGATCGGTGCCGAGGTCAACAACCTGTTCGATTCGCGGCGGGTCACGAACATCAGCGCCGGCAAGAGCGCGCAGTACGATCAGTATTTCTACCAGACCGGCCGCGCGGTGACCGGCGACGTCACGGTCACCTTTTAATGCTGTGGCTCGCGCTCTTGGTCGCGGCGACCGCGCCCAAGGTCGCGCCGTTGCCGATCGACCTTGATCCCGCGCGGGTCCTGCCGCCGCCGCCGGCCGCGGGCGGCGCGCAGGCGGCGGCGGAGCTGGCCGAGTTGCACGCTGCGGAGGCTGCGCGTTCGCCCGCGGACGAAGCCGCGGCGCGACGCGATGGCGACACCAAGAACGCGTCGATCTTCGCCGGCGTCCTCGGCCCGCGTTTCGACCTCGACAGGTTGCCCCGGACCGCATTGCTGCTGGCGATGACGCGCGCGACCGAAAAGGCGACGATCGACCGCGGCAAGTCCGCCTTTCGCCGGCTGCGGCCCTACGCGATCGACCCCACGCTGCGCAGCTGCAAGCGCAACGAGGATCTGTATTCGAGCTATCCGAGCGGCCACACCGCGATGGCCTATGCGATGGGCGAGGTGCTCGCCCGGCTGGTCCCGACCCGGGCCGCCGCCATCCTCGAGCGGTCCGCCGGCTATGCGGAGAGCCGCATCGTCTGCGGCCAGCATTGGCGCAGCGACGTCGGCGCCGGTGCGGTGCTGGGCGCGCTCGTCGCCGAACGGCTGATGGCGCTGCCCGCCTTCGCCGGCCAGTTCACGAAGGCCCGCGCCGAACTGGCCGCGGCGGGGATCCGTTAGGGCGCCGGCAGGACCAGCACGGCGCGCAGGCCCGGATCGTTGTCTTCGATGACGAGCCTTCCGCGATGCAGGGCGGCGATCGCGGCGACGAGGTTGAGCCCCAGCCCGTTGCCGGGCCGGCTGCGGCTTTCCTCAAGCCGGACGAAGCGGCGGACGATCCGCGCACGGTCTACCTCCGCCACACCCGGTCCGTCGTCCGCGACGCTCAGCCGCACCGTTCCCTCCCGCCGCGTCAGCGCCAGCGTGATATGCGTTCCGATGGGCGTGTGCACCTGCGCGTTGTCGAGCAGGTTGATGAGCGCCTGCGCGAGCAGTTCGCGGTCGCCGCGCACCGTCGCGCCGTCCGTCGCGCGGCAGGTGAGGGTACGCCCGCCATCGGTGACCGCCGGGGCGTAGGTTTCGCACAGGTCGCCGGCGAGTTCGCCGACGTCGAGCACCTCCATGCTGCGGCCGATCCCGCCGCCCTCGACTTCGGAGATCCGCAGGATCGCCGCGAACAGCGCGAGGATATCGTCGCTCTGGCGCAGCGCGGCTTTCAGCGTCGCGCGATCGGACGGGCCGTCCAGCGCCGCCTCCAGCGATCCGCGCAGCCGCGACAGGGGCGTGCGGAGGTCGTGGGCGAGGTCGCTCGACACCTGCTGCAGATTGTCGAGCAGTTGCGCGATCCGGTCGAGCATCGCGTTCACCGACGTGGCGACGATGTCGAATTCGTCGCCGCGCGGGCCGATCGGGATGCGCTGCGACAGGTCGCCGGCGACAATCGCCTGCGCGGTGTCGCCGATCGTCGCGAGCTTCAGCCGCAGGTAGCGGCCGAGGATCAGCGCTCCGACCGTGCCCAGCAGCACGACGATGACGAAGGCGCCGGCGAACAGCAGCAGGATGACCGCGTCCAGCTGTTCGAGCGATTCCGGATCGACCGCGACGACCAGCATCGCGCCGCCGATCGGCCGGGCGAGCGCACGGCCGGCATCGTCCCCCTCGGCGGGATCGACGAAGCGGATGTCGGACCAGCCCGGCGCCGGGCGCACGGTGTCCAAAGCACCGGCGACGCGCCGTCCTCCCGCATCGAACAGCGCGTAGCGATAGGCGTTGCCCGTGCCCGACCGGCGAATGTCGATCGCCGCGCGCACGCCGCCGAGCCCGGCCGCGCGGTAGGTGCGGGTAAGGTCCGTCATCTCCTCGGCGATGCCGGCATCCAGCTGATGACGGAACGCCGCGTCCGCAGCGAGATAGACCGACGTGCCCAGCAGCGCGATCGCCAGCGCAAAGGCGGCGGAATAGGTGAAGGCGATGCGGTAGGCGGCGCTGCGCCAGAGGTCGGTCATGCGGCCGTGATGCGGTAGCCGACGCCGCGCAGCGTCTCGATCGGGTCGTGATCGAACCCTTCGTTGAGCTTCGCGCGCATGCGGCTGAGGTGGCTCTCGACGATGTTCGTCTGCGGGTCGAAGTGGAAGTTCCAGACGCTTTCGAGGAACATCGTCCGCGTCACCACCTGTCCGGCGTGGCGCATCATCTGTTCGAGGATCGCGAATTCGCGCGGCTGGAGGCGGATCTCGCGCTCGCCCCGGCGCACCTCGCGCCGGAGCAGGTCGAGCGTGACGTCGCCGACGACGAACCGCGTCGGCCCCTCGCTCATCGCCGGCCGCCGGTAGAGCGCGTCAAGGCGGGCAGCGAGTTCGGCAAAGGCGAACGGCTTGACGAGGTAGTCGTCGGCACCGGCTTCGAGGCCGGCGACCCGGTCGGCGATGCTGCCGAGCGCCGTCAGCAGCAGGACGGGCGTCTTCACGCCTGCGGAGCGCAGGCCGCGCAGAATCTGGATGCCGTCGAGTTCGGGCAGCATCCGGTCCAGGATCACCACGTCGAACGGATCGGTCGAGGCGCGACGCAGTGCCTCGGGACCATCGGCGACGCGCACGATCGCATGGCCGCGCTCCAGCAGGCCATGCTCCACCAGCCGGGCGGTGGGATCGTCGTCTTCCGCGATCAGGATATGCATCGTCGTTTCCAGCGCCGCCTTCGCCATGGCCTTCGCCGGCATGATTGGCCTGTTTCGTCCCACGACGCACGTTCTTCGTACGCCCGAGCGCGACGTTGGGGTTATACAATCTTCGAAGCGTGGTCCGCCGGGATAGGGGACCACGGGCAGCAGGGCGCGGCCCGGCGGATCGGGACGATCATGAGGAACCCCGCGTGAGACGATCGATCGCCTACCTGCTTGCGACGATGCTTACCGGATGCGCGCATTATTCGGCGCTGCCGCTCGCGACGACGTCGCCGCTGGTGCCGACGATCGCCGCACTCGCCGGACCCGCCCCGTCATCGCCGCTGACGGTCGAGCAGGTCGTGACGCTGGCGCTCGCCAACAACCCGGACCTGCGGGCGGCGCGGCTGAAGCGGGGCATCGCGGAGGGGCAGGCGACGCAGGCGGCGGTGCTCGCCAATCCTTCGCTATCGGGCGCGTTCCTGCCCTTGCTCTCGGGAGCCGGCACCGTTCCTGCCTGGAACCTGGGGCTGGCGCAGGACATCAAGAGCCTCGTCACCTATCGCGCCCGTCGCCGTGCCGCGACGGCCGGTACGGGGCAGATTGCGGCCGATCTCGTCTGGCAGGAATGGCAGGTCGCCGGGCAGGCACGCCAGGTCGCAACCGACATCATCATCGGCACCCGCAGTCGACCGACCTATGTCGCAGCCTTCGACTTGCTGGCCGACCGGAACGGCAAGCTCGAACGCGCGCTCGCCGCCCGGACGGTGACGCTCGTCA
>Ga0160428_1000140_pt1 | contig 90025 bp, 76 predicted proteins | sample SolpanmetagenomM_FD_108198 | JGI IMG/M metagenome (GOLD analysis project Ga0160428, IMG submission 108198) | Solar panel surface microbial communities from Lawrence Berkeley National Laboratory, California, USA - M | ecosystem: Engineered > Built environment > Solar panel > Unclassified ...
CAAGCGTCATCTTGTCGTTACCACCAAAGTATGGCTTCGCATCCTTCAACAACGGCTCAATCTCCTTCTCGATGACAGCCGACCACTTCTTGCACTCTTCTTGCTTCTCCTCGAGAGAATCCATCTTGTATACTGGGTACATGAAGCTGCTGCACTTGCTGAACCAGGCATCTACGAAGAAATTGATTCTTGCTCTCACCAGTGGTGCCTCGGGAGAGCTGTGTGAGCCGGGAAGCAAATGCGATGGGCGTTCATCTGCTAAGAATTGAGATACGATGCCGGATTCGGTAATAATTTCGTCCTTTAGTACGCCATTGGAGTATTTGATGGTAGGAACCAGACCTCGCTATATGGTGTTGTTAGAGAGAGTGACGTCTTCTGTCTCAATCTCCACGTACAGGGTTGACCTCAAGATACCAAGGCTCGCGAGGCTTGTCAAGATCAATGATAACCTCTTCATAGGGTAAATTGAGCTCCTACACCACCTTCAATCAACACTGTATGAGACACATAGATCGTGGACTCGGAAGGCCAACCTTGAGCACAATATGGGCACGGTGAGCCCATGGACATCTGTGGTTGGTGTAAAGAGTGATCTTGGGGTGGGCTCCACCAGCGGATTCGTAGCCAGACATTATTTTTGTATGAGGGCAGTGCTGCAGGGTGGGGTTTGATGGTGAGGTCGGGTGATACAAGAGGGTGTGAGGCGGTTCTGGTAGCTTTATTGTCGTTGTCGAGAAGAGTGAGTTAGCTTAGAAATGCAATCGAGTCTTCGATATTGCCTCATTGGCGATACCCCACTTCTCCGCAATGCTTTGTCAGCCAAGCACGTGTCAAGCTAACCTGTCTTCCTATTTTGACTTCAGCAATGTAAGTCAGGAGATCAGAGAGCAATGTAGCCATGAGCAAGCGTGTTCTGCTCGGGCTCCTTTCGCCATGTAGAGGGACTACCGTGGGTCTGAATGCACATGTTTCTAGGCTGTCAGCTCTTTCGCAATATGTAACACCCCAAAATGTGAACTGTGTGAGCATGAGAAGTATGTGGACGCAACATGCTCTTTCCAGAACAAGGAATAGCAATCGGTACTGTGCTCAGCACCCTGTGACCAAAAATATATTGAATGTGGTATCGGCTACATTTACCACTTCTCGCCGACTAGCTCAAGCACAACCTGGACCTCCGAAAGAGAGCACTGAGGTAAGAATGATCAAGGTGCGATGAGGCGGAGACTCCGTCGTACTTCTGAATTACTCTATTGCATCCGTCCCAAATTGTCTGACAACATATAGTTGTCCACTACCAAACCTATCCTCCAACAGACCACAGAGCTCAAAGATCAACTCAAAGCAAGCGTCACTAAGACAGTTTCTCACGAGAACATCTACAACGTACCCAACTTCCTCACCTTCACTCGGCTCGTTGCAGCTCCGGCAGTCGGATACCTCATCTTACACGATCAACACTTCTGGGCTGCAGCTCTCTTCGCCTACGCCGGCATCACTGATCTAATAGACGGCTGGATTGCACGAAAATGGAACCTGCAGACAGTGGTCGGATCAGTTGTTGACCCAATGGCAGACAAGCTGCTTATGACTATCCTGACTGTCTGTTTGGCAATCAAAGGCGCTCTGCCAGGTTTGTGCCAGTAGCCACTTCTCAAAGTTTCCCAGCTAACTTTAATAAGTATGGCTTGCAACACTAATTCTGGGTCGAGATGTATCGCTTGCCATTGCGGCGATATACTACCGCTATGCCTCACTTCCTTCTCCGAAGTCTCTTGCACGATATTGGAACTTTTCCCTCCCCAGTGCTGAGGTGCATCCGACAGCCATTTCGAAATACAACACGTTTCTACAACTTGTCCTCATTGGTGCTATAACCATGGTTCCTGTCGCAGGGCCAGCTGTTGATGCTTGGCTTGGCAGTGCTAGTAACGGAAGTATAGGTCTCGGAGGTGTCATGACAAGTGCTCAATATATTGTGGCAGCGACAACCGTCTGGAGTGGAGCAAGCTATCTGTACACTAAGAACGCGGTAAAGATTCTGGGCGAAAAGACACCAAAAGAGAAGATGAGGATTTTGACCAATGGAAGGGGTATCATTGCGGTCTGCTTCATGGCATGCTTTGGGATAGCGATGGCCTTGGAGTATAGATAGTCGGGGTAGTGTAGCGAATCAATTCACCAAAACTACAAGTGATCGCAAATAGTATAAAGGTGCAGTGTGCAAAGTAGGAACGAATTAATGACCTTGCTCTTGATACACTGAGCCATATCACGTGACCATTCGACCACACTTGGCAGAATCCGAGACACTTTTCTTCCCTCTGCTCTATCATCCAGCTAACGTGACTTTCCTCGGGGGTACGTGCATACTGCCACCTTTCTCGCATACGCATCGAACATCGTCACGTTAAGAACTCGCCCTCGGACTAAATATTGCCTGTGAGGACCGCACGGTCGGATTCGGAGGACAACCTGACCAATTCGTCCGATTCCGTTCACCATATAAATGCTCAAGTGTGTCCGTCCTTGTTTTGCGAAATCAAATATCTCTGTGAGTCACCCGTGATAGACAGGGTATCTGAAGGACAGCTATATAAGCTCCATCCTTCGAGGAGAAGCCGTAACAGATCGTGCATCGAGGGATTCCCACCTTAAGACATCATTCCAGTATATGCTCTTCCGTGCTTCGATCATTCGCAAAATGCCACCTTCAATCATTCTCGGTCTTATGGGCTCTGCTCCGAGCGGAGGTTTTTCGTCATCAGAACAGCTTTCCTCCCTCTTGACCTTGGCTGCCAAACACAATATTAACGATGTCGATACTGCTCGTGCGTATTCCAGCAGTACGGGCTCGGCAGAAGCTCTTCTTGGATCAGTCGACAAGTCTCTCACATCCAAGTTCCGCATCGATACCAAAGCACCAGCGTTCGTCCCCGGCAGCTTGTCCGCAGACAACATTACAAACAATTGCGCTCTTTCACTCAAAGAGCTCAAAGAGGAAAAGTGTCACTACTACTATTTGCATGGCCCTGATAACAAAACACCTTACAAGGAGAAGGTTGACGCGCTTGCAAAGCTGTATTCGGAGGGCAAGTTCGAGGAATGGGGTGTCAGCAACATCTCTCCAGATGAGGTTCGCAATATGTACGACTACTGTAAAGAGAAAGGCTATCCCACACCTAAAGTCTACCAAGGCGTTTATAATCCGCTTCATCGATCTGCCGAAACTGGGCTCCTTCCTTTGCTCCGAGAGCTAGATATCAAATTCTATTCCTACTCACCTCTTGCTGGCGGTCTTTTTGCCAAGTCGATCGAACAGGTCCTGCATCCGGAGAAAGGAAGCAGATATGACCAGATGAAGTTCTTCGGAGGAATGTATCTGTCCAATCCGAAAATGGTTGATGGTGTTAGGACATTGGCAAAGAGCTGTGAGGAGAAGGGCCTGACTTTGCTGGAAGCTACATTGAGATGGCTAAGGTGGCACAGTGGTTTGGCCGAAAAGGACGGGATTATCGTTGGAGCGTCCTCTGTAGGACAGCTTGAGCAGACTGTCAAGTATGTGGATGGGGTGGAGCTGGAAGAAGAGGTGGCGGCAGCATTTGAGAATCTGTGGGATCAGATCAAGGAGGCGCCTTTGCCTGCGTGGATTACTGCGGAAGCTGCAAAAGCTGGAAAGATGGAGCCAGTGAAAAAGGTATGAGGAGAACCTCAGAAGGGTGTTTAGGTATTTCGGTTTGCGGACTGATACTAACAACATTGTCTGTTTCGATAGTAGTACTTTTGAAGCCTTTTGTATACTTCGGATCTTTCTACATCTCACCTTTGCCTATAGCGAATTCCATTACCTAAGACCTTTAACACAGCATGAATCTGAAACTGTCGATCCTTCGCCAAGACGCCATTGGCCCCACACACTTTAGAACATCTATAAACAGTTCACAGTGAAGATGTTGCTATTCCTCGATCTCCTCCTACTGTCCCCTCAATCAGGACAGTATGGGACGGGACGACGATGTAATATCTAGCATCGTTGCAGGCAATGATCTCGACGATACCATCACCCCCACCCATACCGCTACAGCCTCTCACATCGAGTCTGCCTCACAATCGACTCAATCACCACTCCCACCAAAACAACATACCCGCTTCATCAACACTCGCCGCCGTCTCCATGCGTTCCACGCCCGCATCCCTCTCCTCCAACACCTGCCACCCCGCTCCGTCTTCATAATCACCCTTCTAATCTTCATAAACCTGCTCGTCTGGGCCATCTGCGCCATTCCTCTCCGCCTACATCCAGCTCTCCTCTCACCCGCCCTTCTAGCGTACACACTCGGTCTGCGGCATGCCCTAGACGCCGATCACATCTCCGCCATCGACCTCATCACCCGCCGCCTCGTCTCGTCTACCCACTTCAATCCAGAAAAAGCACCCGTTACAGTCGGAACATGGTTTTCGTTGGGGCACAGCACAGTTGTGGTTGTGACGGCGATAGTGGTAGCGGCTACGGCGAGTGAGGTGCAGAAGAAGTGGGAGGGATGGGAGTATATAGGTGGGATTGTGGGGAGTAGTGTGTCTGCGGTTGTGCTGGTGGGCTTTGGGGTGGTGAATGCTTGGATGCTTGTGGGATGTGTGAGGAGGTTGAGGCAGAAAGTAGCGAAGATGCAGGATGGCGAAGTGCAGACGAAGCGTGGTGCGGTAGAAGAGGTGGATGTAGAAGGAGGCAAGGATGGTGAAGGACGGGAGGATAAGCAGAGAGCGGTATTGGATGATGCGGAGAAAGACACATTTCATATACATGGAGGAGGATGTCTCATTTTCCTTTTCCAAAAGCTGTTCCGACTTATTGATCGACCTTGGAAGACATATCCGCTGGGGATACTGTTTGGACTGGGATTCGACACATCCTCTGAGATTGCTCTACTGGCCATCTCGTCGATTCAAGCTGCCAAGGGGACATCGCTGTGGCTCATCTTAGTCTTCCCAGTCCTGTTCACTGCAGGTATGTGCTTGCTCGACACCACCGACGGTGCGCTTATGATGGCCTTGTATACCAGCGCTTCAAGGACTGGCAAGGATGGGAAACAAGAGAGGGATGAGATAGCGCCCTTGTACTACAACACTGTCCTTACGACGACGACTGTTATCGTAGCTCTTGTCATTGGCACTTTCCAAGTTCTGGGAATGGCTGGTGCAATTCTTGGAGATCGAGCTACAGGAGGTGCTTGGGATGGTATCAATGCTATTGGAGACCACTACGAAATCATCGGTGGTGGTATTTGCGGATTGTTTGTTGTGGCAGGAATAGGCAGTGTGCTGTGCTACAAGCCGTGGAGGAGATGGCTCTTTCGTAGGGCGAATCGAAGACGACAGCAAGCTGGCGACGATACGTTTGACATGCTGGCAGGAGGGATTGCAGAGACTGCCGGGAAGCGTGATATGGACAGCAAGGCCGAGTACAGTACGGTGATTGAAACAGAGGTGAAACATGCCGCTGGTCCTTCAAGAATATAGACTTAGCCCTTGAATGAGGTATACCACATATTGACCCGATAATACGCAATTCATCCACATTCACCGCGCATGACGGACGATATAATCCTGCAAGCTCTGAACATCAGTAACAGCAATGACTCTTTTCCCTCGTGGACCGTGCAATGTGCTGACGGGTTGCGGCACAGTCACGTGACAATTCATACAACCTCGGACTTGAATTGATAGTCACCACCAAGAACCGCAGAGGTTCATGGTGATTTACCACTTATGAGTCTTGCACAAGTCTACTCAATCGGCTCCGAATATTCGCACAAGGAAGCCTATGGACAGTGATATGAAATTTGAAAATGTGACTAAGACTGGTGTGTTGTAACATAACGTAAAGACGAGAAGACTCCACAAGCAAAATACTAAGCTTCCATGGTACCTGTCGCTCCCCCTCTTTCGCCTCTTTCGCAACGACATGATCACCAAACTGACTTCATCTGTGCTTTGAGTTCAACGGGATTTGCAATTCGATATGGCGTATATAAGTCCTCGACCTCCTGCCGCCTTAGCCATATTAGCTTAGGATTTCTCCGCCATCACCACAATCATGTATTCCAATCTGTCTTTTGCGTTTCTGGCACTCTATTCCCTTACCTTCGCCGCACCAGTAATCCAACAGGACGGTCGATTCACAATCTACGACTTGCCCACCCCTTTGTCCGGCCCATGCGACCTAGTTGAAGGACCAGACGGCGCTCTCTGGGGCGAAGACATCCTGGTAAACAAAATCTTCCGTCTCGCGCCTACCACAGGACAAATCCAAGAATTCGACATCCCTTTCACCACCGCATTATCGAACAACACCCAGATCCCCTTGCTTAACAGTGGCCTCCTTCAAGACCGCACAGCCTTCTCCTGCGCCATCCGAGCAGGCCAAGATGGTAATCTCTACGCCAGTAACGGCCTCCGCAACCAGCTCGTCCGCATCAATCCCACGACGAAGAAGATCGACATCTTCGCTCCTCCCGTGAACAATCCTCTCGGCGACTTGCAACCCTTCAACGACCTCACGCCAACAAAAGGCGGCATGTACCTCACTCAAACAACGGGGAATACGTTTCAATTTTTCTCCTTCGCTGACGAGTCGTTTACCACCTACACCATCCCTGTCCCCGTCTCACTGCCTTTGGGCTTGAAGGTCGGTTCTGATGGCTTGCTCTACGTTGCTCTCACGAATGGAAACAGCATCTTAATCTTCGACCCAATAACGAAATCCATGACGCCAGTTCCACTACCGGGGCTCGAGCAAATGCCTGCGGTCGTGAGGGCAGAGACGAACGGGTACATCTACTTTTCCCTCGTCACCGGCAATGGAATTGGAAGGATCAATATGAAAACCCGAGCTACAGAGGTCTTTCCTTCAGGTCGTGTCGGTGGACTAGGCGCAGAGGACACCATTGACAGTAAAGGGAATGTCTATCTCAGCTTCTTTGACGTTGATGCGTTAGGCGTGCTTAATACGAGAAATCTGGCCGCTGGGTTCAGTTTCATTGAGTTTCCACCTGAGATTCATGGAGTTGGGCTTGATAGTACTGTGACCGTACCGCCTAATGTGGACGTTGCGGTCAACTATGGACCGGGGAATGCTGTTTGGTTTACGAGCATTGAGCATAATGTTGTTGTGAGGTATCAGCTGTAATGGAGGTAAAGAGAGAACGTGGTGTAAGATAGAGAGGCTTGTACTATATGAAGGATATGCTTGCATGATTATTACGAAAACACATTATTTTGTCTACGATGTAAGAGGTCCGCTCTTTACTTTTGTGCTTTCCATTATAGTTACCTCGCAGTGAGCCTCTTTATCTCCCCTCAGCAATTTATTTTCGCAAGGACATTCTTCATAACATGATCTTAGAAGCATTCGGCTCTGCTGGTGAGTCAAAGATATTTCTCAAATATGTACAGTACTGTAAGATACGCCAACCAAGCCCAAATTTCTGACGAGGCTTTTCGAAACTACTCACACAACTCGGAGACAAAGTAGTGGAAAGACTGAAAGGATGGTGGAACCGAGTCAGGACTCTTCGCTGTGTTCTCCTGAACGAATGATCATGCTCAGTATACAGAGATACTAGGGGGTCGTACAAGTTGGGTGATGTGGTGTTGTGTTACACAAGAAAGTTCGCTTATGGGTCCACCCTTTTGAAGTTTTCGTATCATGTTTGGAAATCCAAGTCTCCTGCTCACTTCCAGGTTCATGAGTTTTTACGCTGAGATTATGCTGGCGATGGGGAATAAGAGATGATGGATCTTGAACGATTCTTCGCCAGAGGCCACCGAAATAGGTCTGCGAATGAATATATCACCACTCGGTAAGCTTTGCACGCTATAGACATTGCAAGTCCAAAGGTCGGGGAAGAAGAATACGTCTGTCGTGGAGAGCAACAGCATGGAAGAGGTGAGCTCCAGCCGCCGGGTTGATCGGGAAGACAGCTTTGTCCACACAACACAACGTCGCACGAAACAAGTACATCTTCGTGTTGTTCGCGCCAATATTCCACGAGCGGCATACTTACCTTGTCTTAATTCATTGGCATACAATCACTTGGGTATCTTTCCGAAAGCCCCAGTATTTTGGTCGTCTTTTCAACAATTGCTTTCACCTAGACAAGGTCGGCACTGATATAGAGATCACAATGGTTGACATCAATGCAATCAATGGTTCAATGGTTGTCTCAATTCAGTTGGTCCATTTCAGCTGGCATGTATGCTTGCTCGCCTGCACGAGTCGAGAGTTACGCACAGATTGAATTTTTTGGTGAACATACAACGATAGCTACCTGACTGTACTTGAACCATGTATTTATTAGGTTCAATATGGCTGTTCTTCGATGAGGTTACTGGTCATCTTCTCCGACCACTCACAAGCAGGCGTTCGTGCGCTGTGTTGGCGGTTCGGTGATCTATCACGACTTACCGGCTACTATATGTCTCGTCGGCAGACTCTCGACCTCTCGCTTGACACGAACTCATTCCGAAAGGTCTTATCAGCAAACTGGCAGGGATCTCTTGCCTGCTGACCACGCTCTTCTTTCCTGAAAGATGAAAGGGCCAGGTCGGACGGAAACCATCTTTTGGTCACACAAAAGCTATTGGCATGCGCTGGCATTATCCCTATGCGGGTTCCCAATGCGAGACCTTGTCCACTTGACCAAAGCCCGCCCGATAGTGGCGGACTTCTCAACTATTATATATACTCAGCAGTATGCGCAGCGTGTCGTCTCGACAACTGTCTTCTTTTGCTTTACACATTCTGACATCGAGACATACCAAGATGAACACCAATCTCGAGCAACTTTGCAACGAAGGATTTGGTACTCGGTTCTACGACGTTAGACTTCCTGCGGAGAAAATTCTGCAGAGGTTAGAGGAAGAGCTGTTACAGGCGGTACTATCCCTTGATGACCTTCAGTTCGAAGAGCATCCAAGGCTGTTGCAAGGGCTAGCCAGCGAAGTGCTCAATGCCAGGAACACGAACATCGAGACTGCGTTGAAGGACTGTATCAAGCAGCTCAGACAGTTGTATCGAGCTATAAACAGAGGTTCCAAGACTCGTGATCCCATTGCACAGTATCCTGTTACGATCAACTACTGGTCTGAGACGATAGTTCCGGAGATAGTCTATGACCTCAGCACGGATGGATGCCAGGGAGTTTATAGACTACGTCAAAGCGTCAGTTTCGTCTTGAGCCTGTATCCTGCAGTGCACTGACATCTGCTCAGCCAGCACAAGAAACCGGAATCAATTGCCGACTTGCAAGGGCAATGGACGATCTTAGAGCGAGAAATTCACAGGATCTATTTCTCAGACAGACGAGAAACACTGACGGTGGACTACTCCATCCGCTTGGACAGAGCCTTGAAAGAACTCGAGCATCTGATCACCAAATGGTTGCTCGCAAATGGCAATCCAAAGAACTTCAGAGCCATCTTCGTCGCCGACATACCTGAGGACGCCGTCGACCCGCTCGGCCGCGACATGCTGCGACATTGCAAAAGACTGCGCGAAATACGCGACAAGTTCAGACCTCGTCAACCAAGTGCTCACCACTCTGAGCACTCTGAAGATTTGGATGAGCAGCAAGGTCGAAAGCTCAAGGATTCCATGCAAAGTGATCAGGCTGGTCACAACGAGAAAGACGGACATCGAGACACCCAATCAGAAAGGCACGTGTCTAGAGCTGGACGAGAGCATTCACGGCGTGACAGTGTCCATGATTATCATCGTCAATCTCGCGACGAGCCACGAGAACAACATCACCGAGCAAGACGAGATTCTCGCCAAACCAATCGAAGTGAGCAGGGACACAGTTCAAGGCAGGATCCAACACGTAGCGATAGACATGATGGCGGTCGACACCAGTCAAGAAGCTTTTTCAAGACCTTGTTCCGAGACATAGCGCATAATGTGTTCGCTGCGTTGAACTGCTTCGACCAGGCTCTGTGGGAAGTGTCCAATTCACGGAACTAGAACAGCACTCTCTGATGTCTCGTCCCTTGGTCTGCACAGTTGCACTCTGGCGGGATCGTGCAAGCAATGTCGTTGATAATCGAAAGGCTGCCGTTCGTGGGCGAATTTGCAATAACTGAAGGATGAAGATTGTAATTTAATCCGTAATGCCCTTTCAACATGGTGGAAGCTTTGCTCCGAACCGGCCAAACCGATGGTTGCGAGGACACTCCGCTTAAGTTACGAGCTGGGCCTCTGGTCTCACTTCCATAAGAGATATGGTGCTTGCAAAGAGTTCTGGAAGCCGTTGCTCGAGACATGGGATTGTGAGATTGGTGAAGCGGGCGCATGAAAGTCAGACCAACATCGTCCAAGGATGCGAATCCGGACAGAGCATATCGACTTACAGGTCGCAATACTCACTGAAGCTCTCCGCCACCAAAGCATAAGCGTCTTCATGCTCACCAGAATTGGGTTCTGCTATGGCGAAGCGCAACAAAGCCAAGGGAAAGGCTAGCATGTTCACTGCCAGAAGCTCCATGAATGATAACTCTTCTAACCCGTACGTTGTACACTTTTCGAAAGATCAACACCATTTTCCAAACTCCATCTTCGACTGAATAATTTGGAAGAACTACCTCCCCGCCTTCGCAGCTTTAAACTGGTTTACTTTTACGATATCCTCGTCACAAGGTCGCGCGGGCTTCCATAGAACATTAGAATAAGGGTCAGTAAGCCGCTGTAGAGGAAGAGCAGGATCCGTTTGCACATTTGTCTGCGCACGAGAAGGAGGTTCTGCAGAGACAGCTGGTTGTCCCGGACATGCCTGTTACATATGAGACGTTGTTCAGATATTCCGTTGATTTTGATAGTCATTAGTGGAATAGGTAAATTCCCAATAACAATAAGATGCATTTTTTCGATGACTCGCATTTCACGAACAGTTTTGCCATACTATATCCGCCCACAAGTGTGTTGGTGAAGCCATTGTTTGTCCTTCAGCCTTGACAGTCTGATGAACACAATCGAGAAGACCCTTATATTTGTGAGCTTGCGCCTTGTCTTGCATGCGAATCTTGACCAGCTCGAAGGGAACAACGACAAAGAGACTCGATTGCTTTGTAGTCTTCATAGACCTCCCGATAAGCAGGACTACAAGCTCCCCTATCGTTCCAGAAGTGTGAGCTCTTCCCGAGCGTACGCTTCTCCGATCTAGCCAAATCGCACGTTGCAAAAAACAGGTGATACAAGGATCCTCAGAGTCGCCAGCGCCAACTGGAGCGTGACCTGTTCGTGCGATGTTGTACTTTCCAAGGTTAATAGACCGAGTGGCACTTCGTTGCGACGACTTTGACTTCTCATATATATATTGCAATATACCATAGTACAAACACATATCCATGTGCGCAAGATTATACTGCTTAAGCTACGATGACCAGCAACATCGACCAGCTTTACAACGAGGGCATACGAGCTGCACCCTCCAGCGACGAATCAGGTGAAGGAGTTGCTAAACAGAAGTTGGAGGAGGCCCTGGTCCTGATAGCACAAGCTTTGGATCTTCTTCAAGAACCAGTCCTCAGGGCACGTCTGGATGCCATCTGCAAGAGGCAAGGGTCAACACAAATAACGTCCGCGATCGTATTGAGTGTGCACTAGAGATCTGCTCAATAGACCTCAAGCAGTCGCCTAATGCGTTCAAGAACGGTGCTACTTTCAACCAAAGATATCCTCTACCTGATACTTTAGGCGCGGCCAGCAGCCGTCCGTACGAAGCGAGACCTCGTACTTATGGCGACGTTGCACTGGAGCTCGGAATGGTGGCTTTTCACTATGCTGACAAAGCTTGGGATTTTGACGACATCATCAATGCGTCAGTACATCTTGAGTGAGGTGTCCGATACTCAATACTAATCTTTCTCAGGAGATACAACAGGCTTATCCTCGACCTATGGGAGAAGATGCATTCCAAGAACAACCAACTTCTATCCACTGATGCACGAACTATAAAAGCAGAGAAGTACCTACGAAGGATCGATCGCGCTATTGCTAGGCTCGTTGAATTGCTCCTCGAGTGGAAAGTTGTGAATCGAAGGCCCGAGGATACCAGTTTGACACAGAGAGATATGAACGCACAGCTTAGGAGCTTGCGAGAACTGCGCGACAGAGTAGATCCTCCTCGAACAGGTTATAAACCGGCAAGCGAAATGAGAAATCGGCAGAATCAGGATAGTGCGCGTCCGTCTAAGGCTGGAAATCATGATAGGGACGGTGGTAAGCCCAAGCGACATGAAGGTAGGTACCAGAGCAAAGCGGATGGATCTCGACAAGCCACATCAGACCGGGAGCGAGGTCAAGAACAAGAACGTCAGACCAACCACAAGCGATATCGCGAGTGCCATTCGGCACAAGGACGTCGCACAGGTGAGCAGTATGACGGAAGGCGTCGTTCGAATCGACACAAACCGGGAGCGTATCCACTTCGTAAGGGCTGGCGCAAGTCGAAGCGTTTCATCGGGGATTTACTGCAAGGACTAGCACAGTAAGCACAACATGATGTTGTTGAAGCGTCGCTAATATGGTGTCCAGACTTCCTGGTGATCTTATCGACACACTCTGCTGGGGTGGGGCTGCAATAGCAGAAATGTCCAGTCCACAACAATAAACCAAGCTCTTGCTGGACATGGGAATTGCTCGCAGGAGGATAGGGTGGCGATGCTTGAGAGGGACGACGTTCTGAGGGGTGAGGCTGGTAGAAGGACAGATAGCTATTTAGTGAACAGCGTCGTGCTTCCTTGTCAGTACGCCTCCACACAATGTAGCATTTTCCCAGTATTCTGTGCCAGTGGGTAGCCAGTAGGTGTACAGGCTCTGAGTCATAATGGGGTTCTTTCTGACAAAGACCAAAAGTGTAATCTCAAGCACAACATAGATTCTTCGAAGAAGACTTGAGGTCACCCCAAAGAAACCTCACCTACTTGCGTAAAGTGTTCGACCACATCCTTTTACTGCCTTGATCCGCGTTGTCGGCCTGCCGTGTTTCTGGCCTACTCAAATGCGAATAGATGGCGAGAGCGAAGCAGGAATAGTACATTGGTCACAACCGCACGCCAGCTTCCGCGATAACTCAACCCATATCTCACGTTCAGCTTCGAAGTGCTTCGTCAAGAGCATAACCATTTTGGACGCTTCACCGCGTTCCAGATCCTTTCTACAGTTGAATACGACTTGATTGCGAAAACCGGACGAGACTAGAGCTAGTCTCATAAGATCAGGAAAGTTGTACTTTTTGAACTCGTCCTCTGGTGAGGGTAGAGGGTATCTGGGCCAGTAGGCTTGTGGAAATGATTCGTCAACTATCAGATCTAAGACCTCTTGTGGCGAGATGATGGAAGTCATTTTTATAGCAACATGTAATAATGAGGTAGTGTATGCCCGGTGGTTTGTTGGTTTATTGGTTGCACTTTGCTAGGGCTAGCCTTCACCGTCTATCTTGAAAAAAGCTAAAGTGGCGGCAGCAAGGTCCTCATCCGCATTTATTCTATTGCATAAGCACAGCACATCATGGGCCAAGGCCAAAGCGCACTCTCATCCACTACTATGCCCACTACTTCCACATATACTGCTGCTCAAGCACCCCACCCTCTACCTGCTTCCGACTCCTCCGCCACGCCTGCTGCCTGTCCAGTGGACCACAAATCTCGAGAAGTCTGGCTCAAAGCAGCAGCACAACAACAGTCTGAATCTTCACCACAGTCACAGTCTCCGCTAGCACCACATCCACTTCCACCTGGCGCCGATGCTTCCTCCGCGCAAGCATGCCCAGTTGATCACAAAAGTCGAGAAGCATGGCTTCGCGCCTCGCAACGGCAACCAGTAGTAGGCAATGATGGGGCAGCACCAACGACGACCGGTCCAATGCGGCCAAGAATGACGAATCACCGCCTCAGTACCCACCGCGAAGTTTCTACCATACCACGAGGATACCTTTCAACACTACCAGCAGAGACAAATCCACCACCAGCACAACCTGCAGCATCCACAGCTGCAACTTCTACTGTTCCATCCCCATACAGCCTCACAGCCTCTTCTCCCGCTGCACATGGCGCCGCATCCTCCTCGCCAAATTCAGAATCCACGTTCGATCCTCACACCTCGCCGACAGGTCATTGGGTTTATCCTTCAGAATCCCAGTTCTTCTCCGCAATGGCACGAAAGTCGTACAATCCATCCGCGCCAGACATGTCGTCCATAATACCCATCCACAACGCCGTCAACGAACGCACTTGGCATCACATCCTGCGCTGGGAGAAAGGCCGTGGCGCCGAAGCTTGTGGTGGACCTAAGCTCGTCAGTTTCCAAGGCGATGCAAGCAAGATCAGTCCAAGAGCTTGGTGGTTGAGTACGATATGGGGTTATCAGAAGCCATTTGATAGGCACGATTGGGTTGTGGAGAGGTGTGGGAAGAGGGTGGACTATATTATTGACTTTTATGAGGGCAAGCTTGGTGGGAACGGGAGGAGTAGTAGTGGAGGAGAGAAAGATGGCAAGAAGGGTGGGACGTTGGGTGGTCCGGTCAGCTTTTACTTGGATGTGAGGCCGAAGTTGAATAGTCTGGAGGGTGTTAAGATGAGGATGCAGAGGTTTCTTGGCTTTGACTGAGGGAACGAACTGATACAATGATGGAAGTATAATTGCGGAGGCTGAATTAAAAAGGTTCTCTTCGTGATTTGACCACGAAAGAGCAAGGTTAATCGCATGACTTGGTTCTTGTTGAACATAGGCGCGATGCCATGAATCTTCGCTGATTAATGTCCCATCCAGCTGAGACACCAACTCGTTGTCACATTGTCTACTACACGACACTCAATGCTCGTCTGGAACATCAACTCATACAATAAACCCAAGCCAGAACTGGATTGTCCAGATTCTTCGCCCAACATCTCTCAACCACTCCCAAAAAGGCATACCTATCGCTTCTGCCGTGTAGTGCAGAAAAGGCCATGCCATCAACACAAGAATTGCAACGCCAATCACATAGCCAATAGTGACAACCCATGCTCCACCTACAATAATCAGCGCAAGTACCAAGTCGAACAGGTTCCCGAGAAGACCGCCTGCGGATTGCTCTCGAAGATCGTTCCAGCTGTCGATGATGAAAAGACGGTACAGTTGCGTCAGATTACCGATAAGCCAGACGCGCTGGAAGTGAACCATTCGATTGAACACGATCCTAGCATAACGCGGATTGCAAGCGTAGAAAGATAGAGCCAGAAGTGGAGCGTAGAGAAGAAACTCGACGATGTGGGCGGAGGGGAGGCTGAAGTTGTCAGTGATGAGTTGAAGAGCGGTGGCGTTGGGGTCGTAGGTGATCATGATGGGTAGTGGTGGCTTTACGGTTTAGTGGTGTAGATGCAGCGGATGTGGTGTGACTTTGCTTAGGATGAGCTGTAGCTCCTATCGAACCTCGAAGAGTCCTGTGAGGAGTTTGGCGGCAAGCGGTTTGGGCTATTCTTAATATGTCGGATGATCAGGACGAATGCTGGAAGATTGCTAGGAACGAGAGTCGTCTGTGTCGCATTTTTATAGGTTAGATGTTGCAAGTTGCGCTCAGATCTGAACGACTATGGAGGAATAGTCAACAAGTGACGGTTGATTCAACCATACATAGTACGTATGAAGTCATGTAGGCACAAACATAGACAGAAGAGGTGGCCATAAAGTTTTTGAGCGAGTGTGATTCAAGACAACGAGGTGTTGGCGATGTTTGGAACAGAAAAAAACGAGCTCAGACATAAGCGGATTACGGTCAAGATGATGGATCTCCTTGATCACGTCGTGGACATCGTGACTGTTTCTGAGCACACATGCCAAAGACCTATGTGACGCAGAAAATGTCGCCTATGGTTGCTTAGGAAAGGAATAATAAGTAGAGAACGCTAGGCCACACCAAACAAATATGAAACGTGAGTCACGTGAATTCTGGGTTTTGCCGTTCTTCCCTTTTCAGCCTTCGCTCCTGCCTCTTAACCAGCCACCACAGATTAGCAATGACTAGGAAGATTTGATCTTCTCATCTTGCCAACATGTAAATACTAGCTTCTTCTTCCTTCCGATTGTAGATACTGCTGTCCATAATCTCAACTTTCCTGCTTGTTTCTGTTTCTCTGAAGACACCCAGCGCAAATACGAGCTCGAGCTGCCGGATCTTCCCCACAATTCTACGACTCTGACATGAAACTTCACTCCTTACTGCTCTTTCTTGTTTCAACAGTCGCAGCACATACTCGATCTGAAACAACCAACAATGGCGTTCAAGGTCAAACTATCGCTGGAACTTCAGCTGACGATCGTCCTGAAATTACAGAAGATGAAAATTATCGACCAATCAACAACTTCAACACTTCAACATTAGCCAACTTAAGACCACCCTTCTTTCTGCATTCCGACGAATTATCGAGCTATAGCGAAGGTCTGCTGCGCTGGCCTCGCAATCTGTTTCAGAAACGGGATTACCAATGCCCCACTGATACCACCAACTGCGCAAGCATAAGCAGACCTAACAGCTGCTGTGGACAGGGACAGCAATGCATATTAGTCCAGAACACAGGTTCAGGTGATGTTGGTTGCTGTCCTTCGGGGTCAATATGCGGGAATGCCATAGGAACATGCAATATCGCTGCAGGCTATTCGGCCTGTCCTAACAGCCCAAATGGTGGTTGTTGCATACCAGGATATACTTGTGATTCCATAGGCTGTGAGTTCGAGTATTCATCTTAAAGCCTCCGTCTTGCTAACGTAGCATCCAGGCATCGCCACAGGCACGACCACGACAAGTATAAGCGGCTCAACAATCTACGTCGTGTCGAATTCTTTGACATCGATCTTTATAAGCACATTGACCACTACTGCTGTAATAAGTTTGGTTTCTGCATCAGCCACGACAACAACGATTGTATCAACGACAACAGTGACGCCTGTCATACAACCAACAACATATTATAGCACTATAACCACGAGTCCAACTACATTGATTGCCGTGGACTCCACAGCTACTGCGACATCAATCACCACAGTCACTGCGAATCCTGCTGTACTGGCGACGACAAATCAACCAAGCTCTATACTAGCAGCCACTTGTGCTGTTGGATACTACCAATGTAGTGCCTTCGTCCAGTTATGCTGCCAAATTGGTGTCGGTTGTGAGACCAGTTCATGCTTAACGAGCGCAAGTAGTACTACAGTTATTTCTAGCGCCGCAACGGTCGTCCTTGTATTGGGTCAGACTGTCACCACACTGACGACATTTGGAGTCACGCGAAGCTCAGGTCAAGCTCTTATTACCACAGTTTCACCAAGCACAGCAAGCACAAGCATTGCGACGACGACAAACATCATAACTAGCATGTTCGGTCCTGGAATGTGCGCGACCGGCTGGTTTAGCTGTGCAGCAAACAATGGTGGCGGATGCTGTCCTACTGGTTATTCTTGCGCTGCGAGTTGTGTTGCAACTCAAACAGGAATTCCAAATCATGTTTACAAAGTGGCGCCTAGTGGTACAAGTTCCGCCAATAGGACCTCGAGGAGTGGTGGTCTGCTGATGTATGCGCTGGCGATGACGCTGATGATGATTACAGCCTTCTTATGAAAGTGAAAGTGAAAGTGAAAGTGAAAGTGAAAGTGAAAGTGAAAGTGAAAGGGTCGAGCATTTTGCTGAAATAGCTTCAGGCGTAGTACGACTTTCACGTGGTGCGATTTTGATGATACACACTGATGAAAGGAATAGATAACTATAGTCTTATGCATGTCATTCTTTTCAGGCTTCGAATTGGTTCCTGGACGGTTATTGTACGACATTAACGTGAATTGTTCAGATGCTGATGCTCCTCATTTGCATAAACAATTGCATGTGAACGGGTGGGGGGCTTTCTCCGCCTTATGTAACGGCCACAGTGTAGCCTCGATGAGGTCGTTCTTGTACTTAAACTCTTGTCTCGTCTCGTCTCGTCTTGCCATCTCATCTCATCTTTGTTTTCTTGTCGTCACTACAACTACATCAACACGCTAGCTGGCTGCCTCCCGATCGATACCTCACTGCTCTGCTGATCTTCACTTTCTTGTGCACACCTGGGTGTGGCTTTTACTGACAGTGGACTCTCAGATATATAGAAACTTGCTAGCAGATTTCCACCACGTGCAGTGTCACATCCAGCACATATCTGCCTAACAGCATCACGTACAACCGCAGCACCCACCTCGCATCCTTCAGATCTAATCGCTTCTCACCTCGAGGACATCGGTCCAATTCTCCATTGACGATCCAAGGCACCCTCGAGGTACCTCCATGGACGTTCTTCCGCCTCACGCCTAGCATACGTTCATCTTGAGGAGACCGCCGACGTTGCGGTCCTCAACGATACCACGCTCTCATGCCCTTGTCAGACGAGGCATTGAAGAATACAATTGGTGTGCCGATCACGCTCAACACGTTCTTGAAGGATCATGAGAAGGATTGGTTGATGAGGCACCAGTACTATACTGCGGTAGCCCTGGGTACATCTGTGTCGACGGTTCTGTCTGTATGTGAAATAGAGCTCGAGGTTGAGATTGTGCTTCAATGGTCGCTGACTGTTCTTGCTACAGTATCCATTGGATGGCATCAAGACTCGAATGCAGATGTATGTGCTTGTTCATTCGAAGCTTAACGCTCAAGTCAGTGTACGTTACTTCTTGACTAACATGCTTGAAATCATTAGTTACCACTACAAGAATTTCACAGATTGCGTCAAAAAGACATATCTCACTGAAGGCGGTCGTGGTTTCTTCAGAGGTAGAGAATTTATTGCCCATGCTGATGCTCTCAATACTGATGATAGCAGGTTGTATTGCGCCACTGGCAAGTGTTACTGTAGTACGCATGATGTCATTTGGATTCTATGAAAAGACAGCCCAGACGTGCAGCAGTTTGTATGGTCGTGTTACTGGACACGAATTACCCGTGGAAAATGCCAGAGTGCGTGGAGCGTCGCCGACCCTTGCCTCTACGGCTTGTTTTGCTGCGGCAGGTGCAGCTACAGGTGGATTGATCACCTTCATCTCTTGTAAGTTTGCTGAGGTTCGAATGCCAACAACACTACCTGACCACTTCCAGGTCCGTTCGAGCTTACCAAGTTGTACTCTCAAATCTATGTCATCATCCTGGAAGAGGAGAGGAAGCGCAAGCTGAAGGAGGCGATAGCCAAAGGGCTAGTCCCGCCTCAGCCATTGACACCTCCTCCAACCGCTCCACTTCCCGGGACACAGCGCATTAGGGGTGAAGGCACCTTCAAGGTTGGCCAGAGGATCGTGCGTGATCGTGGTTACTTTGGTCTCTTCACAGGATTCAGGCTGCACTTGAGTATGTAGCATTACAACATTGATTTGCAACAGGCTAACAAGATTGACAGTCCGCGACATCATTGGTAGCGCTTTATATTTCGGGACATATGAGACCATTAAACCTGTGCTACACAACATGAGTAGCAATGCGCCGGCGTGGTGGCCTGGCGAGTCAATTTCGATCTTGGTTGCGGGAGCTTTGTGTGGTATTGCAAGTTGGGCTCTGGTAAGCGCGCCCTCCTTCCAATTGTGCTATTTCCTGGGCGCTCGTTGTTCACTTCAGACTTCTAGATCTACCCTCTCGATTCCGCAAAAAGTCAACATCAGCGCAATGTCCTGTCCAGACCACCTCGAATCCCTGGTGCGCCTCGACTGCCAAGACTAAAAGAGCCCCCTGTTGCGTGGTTCAGCTTCAGCATGTATAGAGGTGAGCAAGATTGAGGTACAACGAGGTTGTATCTTGTACTAATCTGTTTTCACGGAGCAGGTCTTGGTGTTTCAATGGGTCGCTCCACGCTACTCAATGCCATCTTCTTCTTCATTTTCGAAAACACCCAGAAAAGGATCAGCGCCTTCACTTTCACCGACGGCTATTATGAGGAGGAGGACATTGACTGACGAACTTGACGAGAATTTTCTTTGCTTACAAAATGCATTTCCGACATATGATGTGCTCTCGGAAGAATAATGAATAGAACGACTGAGATAGCCTTCGCGCCCATGCACAGCAATGGGTGAAGACGACAGTTAATTGCTGGCTTGGGTCACTTTGAAATAGACCGAAGCTCGGCGCAGTTATCAGCTCAGTGCCGGCGAGCACTAACAAGCTTTCACTTCAAACCATCCGACATGTTCTGGGTATTTACTTTGTTTCTTCGACCAGCTTGTTCTGGACTTTACTTGCACAACTTTGAGCTTTCTTGTTGGCGTCTTAGAAAACAGAGGTATACTCGCAAGGCATGACGCCCAGCCACAGCGCAATGGGTACTTTGCGATCTGGCTTATCCCAAGGCGATGAAATAATGGATGATACAAAGGAGAAAAGAAAGAGCTGCAGGCAGTAGGAGGCTCTTTCCTGGTTAATGTACAATAATGGATAGACCATTGCGCTTGCCATTGATGCAGCAGCAAGCACTAGTTGAACAATTCATCTTGATTCAACGTACTACTGTTCTTGATCACTATGTTGCTTTGTGATTTTTCGCCACTCAATGATAATTCCATTGCTCGTCATTGGTCGAAGGTATGCAGATCATCTTGAGAAGAACTCCGTCAACTCCGTCACGTCACCACCTCGCTGCAACGAACAATATCTTGCACTTCTCATACTGCTCTGCAATACTGCATTTTACCAGATTGTAGACTCTTCACCTCGCGGAAAGACATACTCAGCGACCCACACGCACCGTACGAGCTTCGTCACAATAATCAATTGACCTCTACATCAACGACCTCGGTCAAATCACGACCAAAACACCAAGACAATGTCCTTCTCAACTCTCGTTTCCGACCTCTCAGCCCGTCGCGGCCCTCCCACCACTACATCCTCCGATGACACGACCCGCACACCCATGTCACGCGCTCCCTCCACCTTCTCCCGCGCTCGTTCTTATGCTTCCACCACCGCCACAAACGTCTCCATCTCAGGCGACATAACCTCACAGCTTCACTCTGGCTACTCCCATCCACTCTCCCGTCAATGGCAAGCAGATCGCCAACTCACAAAGTCCATGCTCATCTACCCTCTCTTCATCACTGACAATCCAGACGAAAAAACACTGATCCCAAGCTTACCCAACCAGTACCGCATTGGTTTGAACGTGCTGCCGAGTGTGCTGGAACCGCTGGTCAAGAAAGGATTGAGGAGTATCATACTATTCGGCGTTCCCCTCCAAGCCTCCGCGAAAGACACCTTAGGCACCGCCGCAGACGACCCAAAGGGTCCCGTCATCGCCGCGATAAAATTGGTGCGCAGGCGCTTCCCTGATCTGTTCGTCACCGCAGATGTCTGTCTTTGCGAGTATACGTCACATGGCCATTGCGGTATTCTGCGCGACGATGGCAGTCTGAACAATGAGTTGAGCGTCGATCGGATTAGTGATGTCGCGATTGCGTATGCCGAGGCTGGCGCGCATTGTGTTGCGCCGAGTGATATGAATGATGGCAGAATCAGGGCGATCAAGTTGAAGTTGATTGAGAGGGGTTTGGCACATCAGGTTGTGTTGATGAGTTATGCTGCGAAATTCAGCGGGTGTTTGTACGGACCATTTAGAGATGCGGCGGGTAGTGCTCCTAGTTTCGGTGATCGGTAAGTCCCCTCAAGCCCATCTTCCTGCGTAGAAGCCATCGACTAACCTCCTCTACAGAAAGTGCTATCAACTCCCCGCTCAAGGCCGCGGCCTAGCACGGCGTGCAATCAAACGTGACGTTTTAGAAGGCGCCGACATCATCATGGTGAAGCCTGCCTCGCAATACCTCGACATCATCTCTGATGCCGCCACTCTTGCGCCAGACTTGCCCATTGCGGCATACCAAGTCTCTGGTGAATACGCGATGATACATGCTGCAGCTAGCGCGGGTGTGTTCGGACTGAAAGAGATGGCATTTGAGAGTACTGAGGGTATCCTCAGAGCTGGAGCTGGGATCGTGGTGAGCTACTTCACCCCGGAGTTTCTGGATTGGTTGAGTACGTAGAAGGTTTGTGATGTGAGAGGTATGAGGATGGAAACGGCTATGTGATGTGAGTTGATCTGAGCATGGGAAGACGCAAGATAGTGGTTTTGGTGTCAAGACGGGCACGAATGAATAGTATGAAGATCTGCAGTGCGAATGTAAGATATCAAGGCCCAGAAGAGCCATTATGGAACAAAGCTGCAACGACGACTATAGGTCGAGGTAGACATGTTTGTAGAAACATCCACTCCCAGCCCAGCAATTGTCAAGATGCTTCTTATGTCCTGCTGTAATTGTCCACTGTGTCTCACCGTGCTGAAACGAGGCTGAAACCCTGATTGATTATTAATTGTGCTATCTGACCTCGGAAAGCACGACCCGCGCTTCTGGACTAAAGCAAATATCACACTCACACATAGCGGTCATAGTATATCCAGCTATAACTGCACCACAAATGCTTGCTTCTGCAGGCCGGCACCCGCATCCCGTACCGGCCTGCAGACGAGAAGACATGGTGCAAGACAAGCTCATCGAAGATCATCGAAATATTCATCCTTCAGTTGTGCAGTCAGTGAGATTCTCGCTTTGGGGATGTGCAGCACGCAGAGAGGATGTTACGACAGTTATGGCACTTGCAAGTACATGCAAAGGACTCGACATTGATTTCAAGAAAGGCTTTATCTGTTAGATTAATTTGTCGGCGCTGGAACCGAGACTGGAGCAGGGTTTACTGACCCAAAGCACTGAAAGAAAGAACCACAAAATACGCAAATCATCACAGTCACGCTCGTCTTCTTGTCCTTGATGCTCGTCGTTTTCTGGAAGTCGGAGTCAACAGAAAGTAGTAACAGCATGACCATGCATGTCAACGACAAGAACTCTCGTCCGGATGCTTGAATACCTGCAACATCGCAAAGACAAGAAGAGAAAGGTGTATTCAAGAGTGATGGATCTGAGAGCTTGCGTAGCACAAACCGAAACAGGTTCAATGGGACTCAGTCGTCGTCGGTTTGGATGGACGAATGTTACCTGTCACTTCAACTTTTGACGAAACCGCAATGGTTAATCAATGTCTTGACTTTGATTGGTGTCGAGTATTGCCTACAGTCTATGACCTGGAATTCTATACAGTTTCGCACTGAGAGCAACCACCTCAAATCCTCCGCTTTTTTTCTGACTGAACACGCAACCCGACGGGCAATCTGCGGCAAGGCCGGCCTTGCTAGAATTTCGCAAGCCTCGCCTATGTCAGTCTTCACAAAACAGTCATGCTCCATGAGATTGCAGACATGCTGTATAGCCTGCTCTGGAGTCTTCGATCATTGTTTCCGTGGTGGTGGCGAAGACGACTGATCGACGATTACACGCCGGACAGCGACACAGACTCACAAACTTCCAACAATGCTGCAGAAACTTCTCATCCTCGCAAGATGCTGCGAGCCGCCGGTGACGCAAGCCCACAAACTCCCAATAATGCTGCAGAGACTTCTCATCATCGCAAGAAGCTGCGACATAAGGCCATTGCTCGCTCTTTTACTGTCGATATGAAAGACATCGAGACATATTCTGTGTTCTCGCCGTCATTGAGGCAGACGTCTTCTTGGTCCAGGAGGGAGTGAGGAGGCGGAGACCGACGCTGTGGGGAGCCGCTATCGGCCGAAGCCGAGGAAGCGACGAGGGCTTGGGCGTGGTCCGGGAGAGTTGCTGTGATTGGGGCTGGCGAGCTCGTGGATGACCCAGCTACTGATAGGCTCGAGCGCGCCGTCTGACTTTGTGATAAGATCAATCATCTGGTGTTAACACGGCAACAAACACAGTGAATTACAGCAGCTTCGTCACCCACCAATCACAATGGGTCTAAGGAGCTTCGCCTTCTGATAACCACAATGGGCCTTAGGAGCTCCGTCTCCCAACAATTACAATGGGTTTCAGGAGCTTCATTTCCTAACAATCGCCATAAGTACCAGGTGCTTCGTTTCTCAACAACCACAATGCGTTTCAGCAGCTTCGTCTCCCAAGATTTAGAGGCGGCAACTGACACGATGGCTTTCTTGGCCTTCGTCCCCCAGGATCTAGACGCTGTATCAAAGTCTTCCCTACGGATGGAGTTCAGACGCAATGCATTGGTCTCGTGGTTGCGAAAGCTTGTGGGCAATAGTCACAGCGTCGAGTATTACCAGCTTGCCTACATTTCCCTCGCTGATCGCAACGGCTACATGATTGAGAACACATCGAGTTGTGCATTGTCCTGTAGTGCCGAAGTCTTATGTACGTCACAGTCCCATCACAGCCGAATTCAACCATCTTATGACTACTCGCCATCACGACATCTTCTTAGGGAAATTCAGCTGGAATATGCACTCTTCATGATCTCAAACCTTATAGGCAACAGTCACGGCACCTAATTATACAAGCTTGCCTGTCTTCCCCTCGCCTCTCCTAATGGCTACAAGATCGAGAATTCAAGGGATTCGATGTTGTTCCTCAGTCCCAAAGTCTTGTGGGGAGTCCTCACAGCAACAACTACGCCGAATGCAGTGTTCTGTGGCTCACATCTTATTTGGATCACATTGTGGGATATAGCTGGAACGTGCACTTCTCAAGGTGTGAATATTATTGGCAACTGTCACAACACCTAGTAAAACCAGCTTTGCTATAGATCTCACTCCCTGTTGCGCGCTTGATCAATCGAGATCTGGAGGAGGTATGTACCTTTGCTCACTCTAATACTGTATGGGTGACAGTCACATCACTAAGATATGCCAGCTCTCCTACAGCCTGACACCTTCTTGCGCCTTTCCAGCAATTGAGATTCAGAGAAGGTAAATAACTTTTTTCCGCTCTGGTGTCTCATGGGTAGCAGTCACAACATTGATATATGCTTTCATCTTACAGCTACCAGTGGGATCGAGACGAGGTCGAATCCTGATATGTTCCGAGGCGATGCAATTGCTTTGATCACGAGCTCCAACCACTGTATCGACTTCACAACTCACCGACATGCTCTTGCTTGCGTCGACAAATGCAAGGTATGCAAGGCAAAGCATAACTTTCGCATAAAGTGGGGTCCGATTGACATGTTCGTCCTCGGTGTCATGCGAGTATATCCTCCCAAATACCGACTTACTTATCTAACGTTTCGCTTAGTTCTGCCCAAGCATTCGTCGGCCAGCTGTGCACCAAGTCCAAGACTACCGTCCACCGCTATATGAGCTTCGAACTCCCCGACGACAGCTCTCGTTCATGCCAGAACCTCGGATATATGCTAGCTGGTGGCATGTCAGACTCCAAGTCACGACAATATTGCAACAAGAAGCCCGCGAGTAGATGCAGACACTCGCCTGCTTGCATTCGTCCTGGTGACCACGCCCCCTTCAACGCAGCTGCTCATTACAAGCGCAACCTCAGGGAGAACAATGCAAAACAGCACCCCTGCTGTGGCGAGCGGCTCACTATGTACTCTTCGTCATTCTGATATTTTATTGGCAACAGTGGCAGCAACGACATATGCCAAGTAAACTCTTCACCTTGTCGACCTGCTGCTGCTCGTCCATTAAGACTGAGATGAGGTTTGCGCAATGTGTGCTTCCTCAAATGGTCGGGGCAGAAGTCACAGCACTGAGTTATACCTAGCCGGCCATCTTCATTTCGTCGACTTGCTGGCTATTGCCCATTGAGATTGAAATATGGTATCGCAATTTGTGACTTCTTGAATTGTCCGGGCAACTTTCGCAGGACTGACTTATGCTAAGTTGGGTTTCATGACCTCGCCATCTTGCAGCTACCCGCCCATTGAGATCGTGATGCTGCATGTGCACCTTGGGACTTCTTGACATGAGCGGCAGAGGTCACGGGCGTGATTATGTCGAAAAGTCTATCCGCAAGGTATGGATTTGTTGAGGATTTCGGCTTGGATGGTCATCTGGTCAAACGCGACTTACAGTCTGGCAACATAACGGCACGCGTCGCAGCGGCGATCTTGTGAAAAGTCTATGCTCGCGTCGCGGTATTCTCAATGATCGACCTGTGAGATATGGCCAGATGGCAGTGCGGTAAATAGGCTCGTGAGCTTGTGGGCACGCGTCGTAAGCAGTGATCATGTGAGAAGTCTATGTTCGTATCGTGGTGTTCTCGGTGATCAACTGGTGGGATGTGGCCTGATGGGAGTACGGTAAATGGATTCGTAAACCAGTGGGCAAGCATCACAAGCTGGTGGAGGCCAAAGCATGTTTGACATCGGTGGTCTTTCTCAACAATCGGTTGAGTGAGATGTAGTCAGATGGTAGAGCAAATTATTGATCTGCAAGTGGATCAGTATCGGTCACAAGGGCGTGGAGACCGTCAGGCGGTCTATATAAACCGTGGCTCCCACCGCGTCCTGGCTTGCAATGAAGGTCGACTTCTTTCGCATGATTTGACTTGAAAGAGCAAGGGTAGTCGCCACATGGGTGATTAGGCCTACCTGAATGCTATTCTGCGTTCAGTATCCCTTGTTGCGCTATGTGAGATGAGGAATACAAGATGTAGGCTGCATGAAGCATGTTGTGGTGTGAAGATCATCGGTCATGTTCGCGAGAAAACTTTATTTCAGACACAGGGATGTCGCAATCGCTTTATTGATGAGAGCAGCAGACCACTGAGCAAAGTCTACTCTACTCAACTGGCCCCAGGGTTCTCCTCACCACTGCCTCAAGTATATATATCTGCTCCTCCCTCGCTCCTTCCTCTTCTTTTCTTTTTCTCTCTTTCTGCAATTTCAAGCTTTTTGAATCTTTTTGGAAGTCGCTTTTCGCCCCAGCAACCGCCACAGCACCACCAAAGCCTCTTCAACTGTAGTAGCGACGACTTCGTCTCCAAATTGTATGCTTCGAGATGCACCTTCTCAATTCATGCTCGAAATGGTCCAAAACTGACCCAGCACTCTTCACAGCTCAAAAATCAATTTTACATTTTTCACCACCACCTCCTTCTCAAAAGTAAGTTTCTAAGATGCAGCTCTCAATTCTCAAGCTTGAATCATCTGATATTAACACGGCACTAGTCACGATGGGTCTAAAGGCTTTTCTCCGCCGTCTTCTCTCCTGCCACTGCTCCGAAGACGGCTACTACCGCGCCGAAGCAATTCGGCAAATCAATTACGCCGACAACCCCGACCTCAGCAGCAGCAGCACCTCCTTGCGCGCCTCCCTTCCCCAGCGCTCCTCCCTCCCAACTGGCCGACGAGATTCGGTCATGTCTGCGGCCTCTCCTCCCCGCAGCAGCAGCATCAAAGAGTCTCACTCTATAACTGATAAAAAAGAGTGCAACTCTATAACTGCTACACAACAAGAGCGCAACTCTATAACTGCACCAAAGAAGAAGTCTCGGTTTGAGCTGCCGAGCGATTTTTGAAAGCACCCGGCACCAGTCACACGGATAATCCCCTTAATTGGGTAGTGTGGCTGGTGGCCGTGGTCTTGAAGGAGTGTGGTGTGGGATGTGGCGATTTGGTTTTTGGTGTTTCGGTTTGGTTTTGGTTCGGCGGTCTTCGCAAGGTGTTTTGGTTGGTTTGGATTTTGGTTTGGCGTTTGGTTCTTTGGTTTGGTTCTTTGGGATATGGCGTCTGATCGTTTGGGCTTGGATCTTGGTTGTGGCCCAGAATCAGTCACAGGGCATCTTCTGGCGGTTTTGGTTTCGGTTGTGGTCTTGGTTCTCGGCTTGGTTTTGTTCGAGATGATACGAGTTTATGATGAATGGAATGACTTCAAAACCACTCTGATATGCTTCACGCTAGATTTTGTGATTTCTCCTATATGTTTGAGTATTGATATCTCACAAATATCAGGATTGAGAGGTATTAGCTTACGAACAGCCAATTAGTTTCTCAAAGCATTCTGATATGCTTCACACCCAACTTTCCCAATTGTTTTTGATGTATTTGAGCTTTCATATCTTACGACTATTTGAATGAAAAGGGACGAGTCTGAGATTAATGCAAGATGAACTCAAAATATTCTGATGTGCTTCACGCCCAAGTTTTTCTAATTTCTATATCACATATAAGCACTCATATCTCAAAACTGTGATTGACCTCTCTACAATAGCTTCGAAGAGTCCAGGACCTACGTGTTCTAAGAGGGGCATGCGTGGCAACCCCCGGATAAAACAATTGCGGGCCTCTTCTTTCAAGCACTATTTGACATCACAACTGTCCAGCCACAGAGGTCCTGGAAATCTTACAGCGATGTGAGTTGCCTATCTGGAACCTGGCTGTAAAAAATTGAAGACTTTTGCCTACACGAAAGATGGACCCTGGACAGCCACTCAAGAGCATCTCGACACCATCCGATACGTATGCAAAAACACGTCAAGTAGATCTGATCGTCTGCGTCACTTGTTGGTCACGATCCTGGCTAAGCAAGAGTTTCGCATTCTGGATGAGCATGTGCTGTACAAAATCGTTGCTGATGTGCCAGACTTTGAAGTAGTATTGCTGAGCCAACTACGACACCTCACGAGACCAGCAACCTTGAAGAGGTGGGGCTGAAGGGCATGTCCTTTCTCCAGAAGAATGGAACCGCGTACGTAGATTGCGACGATACTATGCACCTACAGCTCCGGTCGCGCTACCAAGCGTAGTGTGTATTATCTCCAAGTCGTCACAGTCGAGTGCAGAGAGTGGTCATGCAGAAAACCCGCGCTAGTAAAAGCAGTGAATAGCTGGCTCGTTTACCGCATCCGTAGATTACACTTCACAACCCACCTCTTCGAAGATCTGTTTTTGCAAGCAAGGATGATCAAGATTCACGGAATTGAGGATAATGACAGGTGAATCAATAGTGTTCTGGTATCCTTCACACCAATCTTACAGTACTCACCATAACCTCCTTGTCGTATCCTCTGCTCGCATAAGTCATTATTGCTCCATTTCTTCCAGTGCAAACCAGTCAACAAGGTGAGATTGTTGAACAACACGTGTAGATACTTCACACAGATAGAATATTTCGCTTCAAACTCACAGTAGCGGCTTCCTTTAGGGCCTGGCCCAGACAATACAAGCTCGGCTTGGAACTGTCAGTCTTGGGTCATAGATGCGTTGCCTCTCGTAGTCGGTGAAAGACTACTGAAATTGAATGGAGAAGGAGTAAGCCTGAATCGGAGCGTGAAATACAGAAGTGGTGCGGGAGAAGCCAGCATCAGCAGCAGACCACTCTTCGCGTTCAGGCGGAGCCGGTTGCTAAAGAAGTAGAGGAAAAGTGGGAGGAAGAGGTGGAAGGAGAGAGCGTGGGAAGGGTCAAGGATGGGAGAGGGTGTACGAACCATGAATTATATACCACGCATCTGCGTCTCATTGCGCGTGTTCGCATCTATCACAAGTACTTTGATGAAGCGAACACCGACGAAGTTAGCGCTATACACAAGCTTCTTGATTCAACAGGTGCCTTTTAAAATTCTTCCCTGATATTTGACTCTTTGCTTTCAAACATCACTACCAGCTCTGAATCCCTCCGCAACAGCATCCAAAGCCTCCCTCACAGTTTTCAAGCCAGCAAACGTCATCTTCATCTTTTTCGCCTCTGCCATAGTCCCACTCCACTTCCAATCCGAATAGTCCTCATTCAACTTCACAACCTCGGTATCATCGACCTTAACGAGATAAGCCAAGTTGACCATGCCCATACCCGCTGCAAAGTGGCGTCGAGAAGGAAACGCATAAGGCTTCTTCCTTGTACCCACCAGGATGTTGCTGACGGACAGGCCTGTCTCTGACAAGATCTTGCCGCAAAGCCTGTCTTGTATTGTAGCAGCGTCATTGTAGATTCTGCCGCCCGGGAGCTCCCAGTTTCCAGCGCCAAGCTTGTGCTCGCCGCGCTCAATGAGCAAAATCTGTGGCGTCAAAGTGTCTGCCTCAATGCGGACGACTGCAGCACAGACGACGTAGTTGAAACGATCCGTAAACAGTAGATCTGTTGACGCCATGTTCAAGTATTCCATTGTGTCGCGGCATTCGAAGCAGTATGTGTCGAAAGCGGTGTTGATCAGTTTCTGCTGGCTGTACTTCATTGGAAGATGCACTTCGGTGTATCCAGTGTCACTTTCGTAGATCCAGCGGTGTGATTGAAAGCTGATAGAAGTATTGGCACAATCGTCAAGTGATGTGATTTCGGTCACGCTGACGACGAAGCGGAGGTTGACTTGGCCAGCGAAATCCTCCCGACTGTCGAAAACTTGGATCGGAGTCAAGGAACTAAGGATCTGATCGAAGTGCAGTCCGGTGGTCGTGTTGATGATGCGGCGAAGAGCATCTTCGACGTCTAGATCATGAGTTTCGACTCTACCGTTGGGAAGCTCGGACATGCCATATTCTGCGCTGGGCGTAGGTTTGTTCTGTAGTACCAAGACAGCACGAGGCGTGGAAGGTGGTAAAGTTGAGTCTGGAGAAGCGTGTTGACGTGAATAGTGTTGTGCTGAGGTTTCATGGACAACGACAATGGCTGCGTGGATGCGCCACTCGTAGTCGCCGAACTTGGGAAGCTTTGATGGTGTCCAGGTGAGAAAGACATGAGGATCTTGATTCCGGACACCACAATACCAAGCCTTGTTGTCAGTCATGGTTTTGTTCTTTTGCGGCTGTATGGAGGATCGTGTGGAAAATTTTGCAAGGGATCGAAGCATCAGCATCCTGAGTATTTATGCTTGTCAGGCTTCACGCGCTGTGTGAAGTACATTGCTTGCTCGTTATATTGTGAAAGATGATGCTTGACACACATTATGAACGACGATGCTTGGCATTTGCCGTCATTCTAACAGAGTATGAGCAATCAGAACGTGTTGCGCAAAAATGAGAGGAGAACATATATGTGTATCTTGACATATTGCTGCTGAAAAGGTGCAGTGAAAGGGAGGGAACATCTGTTTCTGATCATAGCAAGCAACAAGGTTCATGGTAAGCTCGACAAACACCAAGATTTCTTGAGGATACTATACAACAAGCGACAAGCTTGTCGACATGTAGACAATTAGCACAGTAATAGCAAAGTCTTGCATGGGTCGAAGAGAAAGTACGATTGCACGAAGAACTTGAGATGCTGTCTTTGGAAAAGGGGCCAAAATGGGTTTAGGGTTTTATCACATAACTTCCAACTTCAACTACAGATCATACCAGGTAGCACATCTTCTTCATCTCTTCTACGTTTCGTAAAATCCTGCGTACTCATCTCAAGAGTGGCAGGTTTGATCTATGCTGGAGACATGAGGTCAAACTGAGTTGTGTGATCCCAAAAAGGGAAGGTTGTGGTCGTCGTGTTTAGAAACCTGCAGAGTTTATCTGGTACCAAACGTTGAGTCCTGGGACTATCCGAGCCAACGTGCGAGATTTCAAGCTTGTGAATGGTGCGGAGAGCCTGCATGCCAGTTGCTGTAGCGTGGTGTTTCAGGGAGAAAGATAATCATGGCATGACAGCCTCGATGCTGTAATACCGTGTGAGACCTGAGATGCGTACGGAGAAGGAGTCTTGTTCAAACGCGGCCGTCTCGTCTCGTTCTCTTCTTCCAATTTTGCTCGGCAAAAAGCCAAAACAAAAGTGAGGATGAGATGATGATAGTGGCTCGAAGGGGTCTGGAGTTCGTCCGAAGCCGTGTGCCTAGAAGGCGGGTATATCGATCGATCTGCAACGATCTTCAGGTCGTATCTTTGACGGCATCGCATCCGATCTTTGGCTTGTATATTCACATGTTGATTTGCAATGATTTGTGACACCGCCGAGAACGAGGTGAAAGCACGTAATCCTGTGCTTGGAGTGGAGGCAGCAAGGGCTGGCTGAATCAGTGGGTGGTGCTGGTCATCGCCAGTATAGAGTCTTGAGCTGTCCTTGACCATTCTTCTCCTTCTTCTTCTTTGCCTTTCACAACATACAACTTTCTCCTCATCACATCCGTCTATATTCTCTTGAAACCAGTCCGATCGCCTGCCTGCCTCCTTACACGCCTGAAGCACTACATCATCAATCAATCACTAGACGTACAGTTTTCCGAGCATACTAGCTACTGGACCTGACTGAATTACGAACCATTTCCGCTGTATACACGCCTTCCAAAGTCCGCCTTTACCTTCTACTCGACCAGTCCAGGTTTTCCCTCATACAGCAGCATGACAGCCACGCCCACCATGCTTTTCCCAGACTCACCATATCTCACGTCACCACCAACGCCGCCACAAGAAGTCGACCTCGCACAACCATCACCAGCCTCACTCATCCTTCCCACCGCTTTACGAGTACTCAGCACCGAAGCACGCGCTTTGATCGCCCTCGAAGATTACTACGCCACCTCCTCCAGCGCTCAAGCAGCCTTTACACAATCAGTCCAACTACTCGCAAGCACTATACAATGTGGCGGAAAGCTGATAGTATGTGGTGTGGGCAAGAGCGGCAAGATTGGAGAGAAGATTGTCGCAACGATGAATAGTCTGGCGATTGTGAGCGTATATCTGCATCCCACAGAGGCGATGCATGGAGATTTGGGCGTTGTTTGCGGTGTAAGTCTTTTCGAGCACACTCGAACTAAGAGGAACACACACTAAAACGCCTTTTCTACATCTTTTAGAACGATCTCATCCTCCTAATAACCTTCTCCGGCTCAACCCCTGAACTCCACCACCTCCTCCCACACCTCCCCTCAACCTGTCCCCGCCTCATCCTCACCTCCCATACCAGCGCCTCCACCTGCTCCCTAACCTCGACTCCCGCGCTATCACACAACACTCTGATCCTGCCCGCCCCAATTCCCGAATCCGAGATCGTCTCCTTTGGTATCCCGGCTCCGACGACGAGCACGACTGTGGCGCTGGCGCTGGGGGATGCTTTGGCGGTTGCTACGGCGGGGTATTTGCATGAGGGGTTAGAGGGGAGGGAGAGCAAGAGTGTGTTTGCGAGGAATCATCCTGGAGGGGCGTTGGGGAAGGCTTTTGCGGGGAAGTGTCTTTGAGTGAAGGCTAAAGACGTCGAGTGAGGATGACTGAAGAGACGAGCGCTTCGCAAGCTAGATTCTTGCAATCTGATTCTCACCTTCGACGTGATCAGCCGGGATGCGAACGACGCCATGTCACGGAGGGAAAGAGCAGCAATCACACTGCGATCCAGACAACTTTGATCATTCTGCAGCTAAGTGCTGGCAATCACACGTCGATCCAGACCGTGTCAGTCATCTGCAGCTGAAGATGTACTGTAAACACGCACAGACTGCAGCTCAAGCGGAGTCAGCTACACACCAGACCGCTATGCACGCCGTCAGAGGCATACACCCGCGCTTGCGGTCGCGTCTTGCGCGCAGCAGCCGCTACGAACACGCCTAATATAGAAGCCCTACGCCTCCAAGCAAGGAAGCTACCAGGCGTGCATGATAATCACACCGGTCGTGCAAGCCGGAAATTAACACCATTATCAAACTGCCTCTGGACAACCGAGTAGTCAAGGGGTCGGAAGAAAGGCTTCAAGGCTGGGAGATTCGTCGAAGAAGGGCGAAAGAACGACCTACAAGGTGAATAGTCGTGTATGAGGAGGAGCTCAAGGATGACCCCTGTCACCTCAGTCGAGGTGGATGGCCATGTAACACCACCATCGATATAGATATTAATTTAATATCACCACTCTACAAAACAGGTCTAATACTGCTGCATGAACCACTTTCTAAGCAGCGTTAGACCAGCGAAATAGTGATACAACCTAGATCAGTAGTCATATATCAATGTTGTATCATAACAGACACAAGGCATGCGCAAAGTCACAGTTCCATCTTCTTGAGTTCGCAAAAAGTGACACGGAAAGTGCATATTGGGTTCATTGAGCTTGAGGACATTTCGCATGAATCGGCATATAAAAAATCAACCATAGGACATGTCCCGGCCTTCGCCCTCAGTTCCAAAGCCGTGCAGGACGCCACGAAGCCGTCCATTTACAAAACTCCTTGCAATGCAATTTTCACAACCAAGCTAACACAACATGCGTCTAGTTCATGAAAGTGGGTGGTCTTGTTGAGCACGTATTGTGCTAGAGTTTAGCTTTCGCAGCGTCACGTATTGGTGCTGTAGCTTCCTCGTTGACTGTGATTCTGCCGTCGCTGGTGTTGGTTGAATCTTCTATTGCGTCGCCGAAGAAGATGACTTCGACTGTTAGGTCGTCCCTGCAACTGTTAGAGTCACCAGTCATAAAAGTACATGGGCGATCACGGCTTACCTGTAGCGTCGTGAATATGGACTTGGTAGCGTTAGCAATGCGCACACCACTGTCACAAGGTCAGTAAGCTTCCGTCGAGATATTAAAAGGAAGTGCATCAACATACTATCCCTGTTAGCACCGCCCAATGCATTGCGGATCAAATGGGTAGCAGCATTCTTGTCTTCCACCACAAACCGCTCACTCGTAGGCGCGCCATTCTTACCGCTATTCGATGGTGGTAATCCCCACTGCTGTTGTCGAATGGGTGCTCGTTGTCCAGCACCAGCCTGGGACTCGCCGCCAGATACAGGCAACTCATGTCCGGCCCCTGTTTTCTGCCCCGAAAACCACGACGCTAACCAGGAATCCGCCGGTTTTGTGCTTCCTGCGCTTGTCTGTCCAGCGCTGATGGCGCCTTGTGCTTCTGGATGCTTCTCCAACCACGAACCGACTAATCCTACAACCTCCTCGTTGGTCAACATCTCCCACAAGCCGTCTGTAGCCATGACGACGAAATCGCCCTTCTCAGGCTGTACTTGTGTAGTCGTCACTACCGGCTCAGCAGTGACGTATGGTGGAGTGCGAATGTTTGGATTGGCGGAGCGACCGAGATACTCCTTCTTCATCTTTTCTTGGATCTCTTTACTCCACTTGTACGTCGCGTCTCCGAAAGCACGACTTGGCTCGAGCCCACCTAACACACGACCGTTGCGCACGACATCAGGCTCGTTGGGGTGTTCGGCGCGAAGACGAGCCATTTCAGACGGTGTTCCACCTGTTTGATCGACGGAGAGCGGGAGCGCAACCCATTTCGCGCCGTTGGACGTGCTGCGGCGCCCAAGGACTGCACGAGAATCACCTGTACATGCTACGCGCAGCGTCTTGGACGCAGAGTCGTAGAAAGAAAGGAGAGCGCAAGCTCCGGAAAGAGCAGGCGCGAGGAGGGAGGCAGCTTGTGCTTTGGACTTATTTTGCAGGACTTGCGCAACCGAGTCCTGAACGATTGATTTGTCCAGGGCTAGGAATCCACGTTTTATGGCGGCGTCGATGGAAGAAGGCGTCGGTAGGTTCGCGTTCGTAGGCTGAGAAGGTGTAGCAGAGGTGTATGTGGTGTTCAATTCGCGAGCAACGTAGGAGATGAGAGATTGGCGAAGTGTTGCGGAGGTGGTCCATCCACTGTGGCCATCGAACACACCCCAGAACATCCAGTCGTTGTTGCCGGAGGTTGTTGAAGCGTTGTGAGGAGCTTCAATGATCTTTTCAATGTGATCGTCTTCGATTGGGTCGTTGCTTGGAAGCTGTACTACATCGTATCGAACGACGCCTTTACCACGGCCTACAAGGTACGACTCTTCGTTTCGTCTGATTCTGTCTGTTGCCTGATCTGGCGTCATCATTTCTAGTATTTTGCGCCCGTAGTCGTCTGTGGTTTTTGCCAATGGTGCCGTTCCAGTAATCTCTCCAGTATACAGTTGATAGTTGTCTACCACCAGTGCTTTTCTCGTAACTTCCGTTGCAGTCGCCAATCCTCCGCTAGGAACGCTACCGTCTGTAGCATACGCTCTGTTCTGCTGCGCAAGACCAGATACAGGACTATTGCTTAGCTTCGCTTCACTCTTGCTTGGTGTGCCATTGTACGCGAAGTATGCTCCTGAGGCGACGAGAGACGAGACCAGCGCGACGGAAAAACTCCTGGAGTACATTGACGAGGGCAACAATTGGCCGTCTTTCGCGAACTGACGATCTTTCTTGGAGGATGTCTGTCGGTGACTTAGACCATTGGTCGAGTGGGAATGTGCGGCAGCGCTGCTTCGGCTGCGGTGGAGAGATCGGATGATGGGACGACGAGCAGACCTCAGCACTTGAGTGGCCGCCCGACGCATTGGTGGTAGGTGAATAGGAGGAAAGGCACTCGTCCGTCCGTCCCCAACCTAGATATTGGAGATTTAGGAACAAGACTCGCCCTCACTGCCAAGACAAGAGAAGTGTGGGGTTGTGAAGCATGCACGTCATTTACGAAGTACATTTATTCTTCTATTCGCCATACATCATCATCTCTGCACATTCAAGGAGCTGGGTTTTCAAATCTAATACTCCATCCTCCAGCATGTCATCACGAGCACTTCGCAAAGCACAGAAAGAACGGGAAGCCGCTCTCCTAGCAGCACAAGAGGAGGAGGAAGAGGAAGAACTCGAAGAGCCTGAATTGCCAACAAGAACGAAGCCTAGTGCTTTCGAGTTGTTGGGCCAGGTAGATGATGACGATGACGAGGACGATGATGAACAACATACCGAAAGCACACCTCTAAAGGAGAACGTAGAGGAAGAACATCCAAGCATCGACGATGACACGACACAAAGCATAACAACCGAAACAAATACACCATCGAAATCTGGTGGAAAGAGGAAAAAGAAGAAGAAGAGTAAGAGTAAGAAAGCGGAGGACACAAAAGTACAAGCAGCTCGACTTGACTCAGATGATGACATGGATGAGATTGATAAAGCGCTCAAATCATTATCTACTGGGCAAAACCAAGAAGCGAACATGAATACACCAGGCACAGCCGACCCTGCAACAACGGAAGTTTGCAAGCTCCTGGCAATCGATACCGCGAATCTACGAGTCGAAAATGAGATGCGACGCCTGTTTGGTAAAGTCGCATTCGAGCCAGAGCAGCACGAGTCGCCCAGGAATCGTGGTCCACGACCAGGCCAACAACAAGATGGAGTACCACTTGCAGAGGCAGTCACCGGAAAGTATGCTCAAGGAGGAGCAGGACTCTCTGCTGTATTAAGACGACGGAACATCTTTGTACCTGGAAAAGAAGAATGGCCGAAAGCTACTGGTGGTGGGTTGACCATGGACATCGTTGAAACAAGACCCGGTGGAATAGTCGAGTATGCCTATGTACACAACCGAGCATACCAAGCTGCTCAGCAAGAATTTCATGGCTGTGTTGCGATGATGGATCCGATGCAAATGGTCAACCTGCTCCGGTTCAACCCTTACCACGTCAGTACTCTGTTACAAGTCTCCGAAATCGCCAAGCAAGATCGAGATCCGGCCACATCTGGAGAATTACTTGAGAGGGCACTCTTCTCGTTTGGTCGAGCAGTACACTCCTCATTTGCTCAGAATCTTGCAGCAGGAAAGGCACGACTGGACTTCAGACGACCGGAGAATCGTGAGTTCTGGCTGGCAGCATGGAGATATATTGCGAACATTGGCATGCGAGCTACATGGAGAACTGCATATGAATGGGCAAAGCTTGTACTAAGCTTGGATCCTGACAATGATCCTTACTGCGTACGCCTTGTCATTGACCAGCTCGCGATACGTGGTAGACAACCTCACCACTTCCTGCTCTTGAGCACAAGCGAATTCTTTGCCGAAAAATGGTCTTGCTTACCAAACATACAATTCTCTAAGGCGCTTGCATATCATACATTACATCCTCAAGGCCGCGAAGGTACTGACGCACTTACGGAAGCTACACAGCACTTTCCATGGGTTGCTGCTCGTCTGTTCCAAGACCTTAGTGTTGACCCTGTACCGAAAAGCATATGGGGCACGATTGCCAACACGTCTATCGACATATTTTACACAGAGCTGTATCTAGCCCAAGGTATAGACATGTGGAAGCTGCCAGAGTCAATAAAGTTCTTATCAGAGACTGGTATCAAGCTATCACCAGATCCTATTGATACGCCCGGGCACACCGACCCAATTGGCATCGATGAGGCGCGGTTCGTGATTCTCACAGATAAGCCAGCACTCATCAATCTTGCGCCTCGCTCAATCACATCCACCATGGAATCTGCTTCCGATCCACTGCCCCCTCTGGACACGCTACAAAGCTACAACACTGATGTACAAACTCCTCGGAGAAGCCTTGGTATGGCTGACCGTCTTCCACCAGCACGCCTCGTTGAAATCGATCCCGAGCAGTTCATCCAGGAATTGAATGCTCTTCAGCGCTTCTTCGACCTGCTAATACCTGGGTTCGGTGATCCTTCCGGCCAGTCTAGACAGCGTGTGCCTGGTGCTTATGTGGAGGACGACGACAATGACGATGACAATACACCAGGCGATTCATCCAATATTTCTGATCCAGCAATATTCGAAGCAATCGAGCGTACAAACTTGTCAGTAGAAGAGATCAGAGAATGTATGACACGGTTCTTGGCTCTACGAGAGACGCTACTTGAACAGCCAGGGCAGCGAGTCAGCAGTGGTGCGGACGAGGTTGTAGTGCGGCCGAATGGTACAATAGGACTCAGTGTTCGCACGAACAACGAGGATGCGTTCTCACAAGAGTTGCTAGATCAAGAGGAAGGGGCTAGGCAGCTAGTAGATGATGCTCAAGAAGGTTGACATGGTCAATGTAGATATAGAATATAGATATGAAAACCTTGCTGTCCTAGTGCGTCCAGAGGCCACACGGATGTGGAGGTTGAACTGAGTTTCAGGTTGAGATGAGTCGTCTGATCTCAGACAGGATCTACGACAGCGGCCCAAACTTGTCAAACAAGCATAGTAGCATAGCATACTATCATTTTGTACTCTGGTCAACATCACACTCAAACTAAGCCTATCGAGGCCATTCGAAAGATTACTTCCAGATTTGTTGCTGTGCTCGGTTTAGCTTTGCCCAAAGAGTGGTTCGGAGTGAGGCTGTGAGGCCTATTTTCAGGGTCTCGACTAAAATAGACAATCACATCCACTTCTTACTCTGCCAACAGCGTCAGCACAGCCAGTTCCATTTGCTGTTTCTTCATTCCAACTCTTCGACACTTATACTTTCCCTCAACATTCAATCTCCGACTAATAGCAAAGGCATGCTCTGGACGTGATCACATCTCTGGCCACCCAACTTTCGTTTTATCAGTCCACGCGTACTCCTTGGCTTTTTCAAGACTTCTCACCGTCATCAACAACACTAAACACCACACCACTTATAATCATAGATCAAGATGCTTTGCAGACATACCTTGGTCTTGTTAGGCCTACTTGCCTTTGGCACATCAACCTCGACGATCACAACAAGAGTCGATGGTATAAGCTTTGTCAGACGGCAAAATGTGTCGCTAGGTACTGGTTCTTCCGAAACAACATCGCTCGGCAACAATGTTGGAGCTGTTTCGTCCAGTATCACTTCAAACCCACCTGCCACTACTAGTGTCTCATCAGTCACAACTCCTCCTTCTTCGACTTCTGCACCATCAACCACTGCTGTAGCTCCCGCAACAACATCCGCTACACCAGCCTCGATCAGCTCTTCCATCTCCTCACAGTCATCTGTAGCATCAACCCAATCGGCATCTGCGGCGTCCGTGTCGTCTGTCATCTCGCAATCAAGCGCCTCCGTGCAGTCCTCAATTTCATCAGAACAATCAATCGCTTCGACCTTACCACCCTCATCAGCTGCGCAAGCTTCTAGCAGTATCGCTCAAGTATCTTCGAGTCTGTCTTCAGCTGCTAGCCAGGCTGCATCTTCCGTTTCTTCGGTTTCATCAGAGGCATCTGTCTCTTCTGCTGAGGCATCTCGATCCAGTGCCTCTGTTGTATCTAGCACATCTCGCGCTTCAGCCACATCTTCAGCCTTTGGCGCGGGAATTACTTCTGGAGCATCAAGAACAGGTAGTACCGTGCTGCTGACCACAACAAATTCCAAAGGACAGACTGTTACCGTTTCTGGCCAGCAAGAAGCAGACGCAACTTCTGTCGTTATATGGAGTTCTGCTCTGCTTTCAACAGAAAGCCAAGCGTTCACCACTACCTACCTTACCGTCATTAATGGTCAGACTGTATCGGCCACCTCAAGTGGTACTAGACTTGCCACTGTCACCACTGGCTTTGTAACTGCTACAAACCCGGCACAACTCGTTGCTGGAGGCGGCAACGGTAGCTCTTCCAATGGCCTGAGCTCATCCACCAAAGCCATCATCGGTGGTGTCGTCGGCGGTATTGGCGGTGCTATCGTCCTTGGTGCTCTTGCTGTCGTTGCCTGGCGTCTTTGGGGTCGTAAGGGCCATGGCAAGGAGGAGGATGATGATCTCATGTCGAGCCACTACGACAGCAATAGCGAGAAGCCGATGAGCAGTGGCACCATCACCCACAGCGGCATGACCAACAGTGGGTATAGCGGTGGTGAAGTCGACAGGTATAATGCGCCACACCTGAATGTCCCTGCCAATGCTGCTTCAAACTTTTAAGCTGGGAAATGGTCAGAATTCAACAGATAGGAATCGGAGCGAAACGCAAACGAAATTGGAAAGAAGACAGAGGTGTTATGCGACATGAACATTATCAGCATTGGGTCGGTAATAGCGACATCATTACAGGGCTTTGGTTACGGTTTCTTCTCTTTCTTTCTTCTGATTGTATAAAATAGCTTCTTTGTATTCTCTTTTCAACTTCTATCAAGATACACACGCGGTGAAGATCATGCATTTATTCAATTGTGTTTGTTTGTAAATCTGATGTCACCATGTCGAGGAATGTACGCCAAAAACACAGTGCCTAATCCGATATGCTCCACACTCAACCTAGATTCCCGAGCCTAACACCTTCCATTACCCCCCAAACGCCAATAACAATACGAAGAATAACAAAGGTCTATATTTCGTCATTCTAGATGGACATCTCCTTGCCATCAGCCTCTCCCGAATTGACCTTCTTGCCCGTCTTCTTGATCTTCTCAAGCACTGTCTCGTAGTCTAATGAGTCCTCTGTCGTAATGAGCGCAGTTTGTGTGTCCAGAGAGACGTCGTAGGACTTTACACCTGTATACAGTGCGTTAGAATGAGCATAGTCTTGAGTGCTCGAGGCGCAAAGAGAATGATGACTTGGTGACTGGTCGCTGGACGATTATGAGTGATGATATGGAGTATACTAACCATCGAGCTTCTTGAGGACACGCTCGACGGCGCCGGAGCAACCGCCGCAGGTCATTGTGATGTTGAATTTGTAGTTGTGTTCGGACATGTTTGTTGTTGGAATGTCCGTGTTGATCGGCGGCTTATAACGCTGGATGTGGTTGGTGAAGGGACGTCTGTAGGATTGAGAGGTGGTGATGTAGTGTGATGGTCGAGATGAGAAAGAGTGCGGAAGAAGGGATGTGTTTGAGTTGAGAATGAGGGCGAGTCCACCAGCCTTTCGTAATCAGACGAAGAGCACAACCTCTCAAGCACGCGATCGCCCGAAGCCCGGATGCTTGGCAGACTGACCCGTGGTAGATGAGCGAGCTTTGACATGTGTCGCGGAGCATCCTCCGCACTCAATTTCTGGGACTGACGTTGTGGTGAGAGTGAAGCACGAATCTCTTTGTTTACACCTTGCAATAGCTGCAAGCTTCACTGCTTCTACCCAATCTCAGGCCACATTTCCCATCCACTATGGCCTTGCCGACAAGCAACATCCTCAACCTTCCCTTTCGACGAACACAACCAAACTCCCTCTCCACCGCTCTGCACGCCTATATCTCCTCCTCATACAACCAGCATCCTTCCCTCTTCACCGCTGACCTCTCCACAATCGACACACTCCGCCGCGATGCCACCACGATCACAGACGCTCATCCCTCCAACATCCGCAAACTCCATACCTACACCGCCCAACTCGTCTGGCTCACCTCCAAATTCCCCCTCGATGTAGGCGCAGATTTCGTCTGGTATCCCTCACTAGGCTACCACGCCGACGTGGCCGCCAGCGCCAACAATCTCCGCTTCGAACTAGCCAACGTTCTCTTCAATCTCGGTGTGCTATACTGCCAACTCGGCGTCTATGCGAACCGCACCACGCAAGACGGGTTGAAAACGGCGTGCAACTATTTTTGCGCAGCTGCGGGCACGTTTCGACATCTGAAGGACGTGGTCGTGCTGGAGATGCGGGCGGTGGTGCCTGAAGATATGGATACGGCGACGCTGGAATGTGTGGAGGCTGTTATGCTTGCGCAGGCGCAAGAGTGTTTTTGGGCGACGGCAGTGAAGGGGTCGTATAGGGATTCGCTGATTGCCAAGGTGGCCAGTCGAGTTGCGGAGATGTATAAAGTGGCAGAAGAGGCTGGAAGGAGAAGTGATGCGGTAAGTAGTGAGTGGATACATCATCTGAAAGCGAAGCAGGGACATTTTGGTGGTGTAGCACAGTTGAGGGCGGCGAGGGCTGCGTTGGAAAAGAGGGAGTATGGAGAAGAAGTGGCAAGATTGAGAGAGGGATTAGTTTGTGCAAATGAGGGATTGAAGGAGGCAAGATACATCAACAAGACTGTGTTGGCGGATTTGCAGGGACTAAAGGTGAAGCTGGAAGATGATTACAAGAGAGCGGAGAATGACAACGATATCATCTATCTGAAAATCGTGCCGTCGAAGATGGATCTGCCACTTATCGAAGGAGCGACTATGGTATCTGCGAAAACACCAAAAGAAGTCCTTGAGCCAGTACCACTACTACATGAAGGAAGAGAGCTAGGAAAGCCATTGTTCGTCAAACTCGTCTCATACCAAGTCCATCTCGCCGCAAGCGTATACGCAAGTAGACGCGATGAAACGGTTCAGAAGATTGTGTCAGAATTAGAAGGCCTCACTTCAGAGATCCACGCTATACTCCAATCACTCAACCTACCAGGATCACTACAAGCTCTCGAGAAACCACTCGGACTACCTCCCGGACTCGTCTCTCACGCCGAAGAAATCCGCCAGCAACGCGGCATCGTCCGTCTTCAAGCAGCCATGGACGACATCACCAAGCTCAAGCAAAACGATCGCCGAATATACGAAGAAGGCGTCAGCGCGCTACGATCAGAAGCAGAAGACGACGAGAACGCGCGGAAGAAGTACGGCACAGACCGCTGGTGTCGCCCGCCGTCAAATGACGTAGCGCAGCATCTGTACAACAAAATGACTGAAATCGAATCCTACTTCACCGCCGCAGAGACCACGGACGCTAATGTGCTCTCCACCGTCCACAAGAACGAATCTGTAATCCGTCTCCTCGCCAGCAGCGACCGAACCCTCGAAGACGCCGTCCCGTCAGCTCGGCGAACCACAATACCGCCAACAATCGAAGCCTCCGCCAGCAAACTCCGCACCATTGTCAACGACCTCACCCGCCTCGAAAGCCGACGCCGTCGCAAAATCGAAACGCTCAAAACAAAAGGCCAAGACGACGACGTCAACCCCGATCTCTTCAAAGAAGCGGCCCGTCTCGAGCGTGAGAACCCGTCTCAAACAATCGAAGCTGCCCTCTTCGAGCCACTCTTCGACGTCCGCCTCGAGCGCTACGACACCGATTACGCTCTGATAACGTCCGAGCGCGACGAACAATCCACTTTACTGAACACACTAAACGGCGCAAACACCGCTTTCAACGCTGCACGACGTGGCGATACGAGTTCAAAGGATAGAGAACAGGCGCTGCAAACGCTCGAGAATGCGTATTTTGCGTATAAGGAGATTGTGCAGAATTTGGATGTAGGGCGCAAGTTTTATAATGATTTGGCGGGCATTGTGATGAAGTTTAGGGATGAGGCAGGTAAGTGGGCAGGGGAGAGGAGGCGGGAGGCCGGTGTGCTGGAGGGTGAGATTGTTAATGCATTGCCTGTTGGTGGGTTGAGTGTGGGTGGGAGGGATCAGCACACCCAGCAGCAGCAACAACAACAACATAGACAAGCACAACAAACTCAACAACAGCAACAGCCGCAGAGGGAGACGGGACCCAGAACAGCACAAGCGAATGGATCGACGTCAGCTGTGCCTGTTGTTGCTGCACCAGCACCAGCGCCTGTACCACAGAATAGAACATGGACGGAGGATATGCCGATCAATTTTGCTCCGAGGCCGAGCAAGCAGCAGCCAGCAGCAGGTCAGTCTCAAGCTCAAGCTCAAGCTCAAGCTCAAGCGCAGGCTAAGGACGGCAGATGGGATCCGAGTAAAGGGTTGAAGTTTGGATGATATTGAATTGGGCTGGGCGATGATGCCAGGGTGCGAATATTCGTTCCGAACAATGATGGTTCCTGTATGGACTGCACTCAGGGTGTATTCGACTCGAGAGCAGGTTGGCAGGATATTGTTAATCTTACAGGCAGTCAGTTAGTCGTTCCCGCACCTTTCCGACCGGAATCTTGCCCAAGCTGGTGGCTAAGGTCGAGTAAGCAAGTGTGAAGCGTAAAGTCGCATGAGGTGGGGCGAAAGGATGCTTCTCACCAAGTCCTTTGCGGTCATTGCTCACACGTCAAGTGGCAGATTGGCGCCGGCTGAAATCAGATGCGCTCAGTCTTGAGTCGTTATGTCGTAGTTTCTGTGAGATTTGCAGGAGGAAGGAGTGTATGTATACATGAAGCTAGTGTCTGCCAAAGAAAACAGCAAGACCAAGAATGACCACCTCATTGTGCCGTTTTCTTTCCAAATGCCAATCCATGCTGCTTTGCTTTGCTCTCCTCATCGTTTGTATGTAGCGGGTCGTTGCCTAAGACCAAAATACCAACAAGCTCTGGCTGTACAGAAGAACATCAACTAGAGTCAAAAGTAGTGTAGTCTTACGTAGTAAATAAAACCAGCTTTATAACAGGTAGGACAGACGACATTGGTTCTCGGCATAAGACTGAGCTGGTAATCATAAAATCGTAGTCCAAAGATAACAACACAACACAATACTACACGAGGAAAAATGAAGCTCAGCGTTCTCCCTTCGGATCTAAAAAGAAAAGTCTTGTCTAGATACGAAATACAGGCAGCATAGACAGCAAAAATAAATCAAAAGAAGAAATTGTACTCCCCCGCGTGGGCTTGAACCACGAACCTCCTGATTGCTAGCTTGTAACAGTCAAACGCGCTAGCCAATTGCGCCACGGGGGAATTAGGCTTATTGGATGAAAACATATTTTGAAAATGTAGTATATATTCCAACGACTTAACGCTGGGTACATCGGATTGGCAATCGGACGCCTTTTGTGAATTGACTTTAGTGTACGAGTACTTTTAATCAATGAAGACAGGGCAAGGACGTAACGACATCTGAGGAATCAATGCAAAGTACAAGGCAAGGAAAGCATACATATCATATTATCACATTATACCATCCATGCACATCAAGGCCTCATGATAAAAACCACTTCATTTAGTGCTCATGCCATGCCTTTGAGCATTCATCCGTGCTCTCTATATGCTCGTATATATGCTACCTTCGTAGTCTGCAATTATGCACTCCGACCAGCTATGCTATCAGCTCGAAGGCCCATCGCTCAGCGCTCACGAGCAAAGTTCGGAATGTTAACAGTCCCAGATGTTGGATAACATCTCAAGCACCACCATCAATGATGGCCAACTTCTCCTTGACCGACTTTGCCTTTTTACTCACACCCTTCCTCTTCTTCGATGGCGGCTCAATCGGCGTTGCTGCCCCAGAAGGCTCACCTTCTTCGTTAAACTTGCCTTCACCTATAATCTCCTGTTAGCTTTAATTTAATATTCCGCCGTATCAACATTGATTACTCACCCTCATGATACATATCATCCAACGACACCTCCGCCTTCCTCTTGACAGCCTTCTTCTTCTTGCCTCCCACCTCCTTCGCCTCCTTCTCCGCCAACTCCGCCTCTCTCCGTTCGATCATCTCAGCCTGGTCGTCATCTGCCAGCCACATGGCGATATCTTTCGTCCTATTCTCTTTGCTTCTAGCATTAAAGTCGACACCACCAGGCGCACCACCCGTCATAACAACACGCTGAACTTCTTCCTTTTGTAGCGCACGCTTACGAATACGTTCTTCAATGGTACCACGAGTAATCAGACGATAAACGGTGACTTGGCGGGTTTGACCGAGACGATGGGCACGATCCATAGCTTGGCTGTCAATAGTGGGATTCCAGTCAGAGTCGTAGAAGATGACTGTATCTGCCGCAGTAAGGTTGATACCTAGACCACCAGCACGAGTGGAGAGCAAGAAGATGAAAATCGTCGGATCAGATTGAAAGTCGGCGACCATGTCACGACGATCTTCAATTTTCGTGGAACCGTCCAAGCGGCAGTACTTGTAGTTGCGGTAGGTAAGGTACTCTTCCACGAGATCAATCATCTTGGTCATCTGGAAATACAGCAGAACACGGTGGCTTCCTTCCTTGAGCATTGTAAGGAGTTCGTCGAGCTTGGCGAGTTTGCCTGAGTCGGTGACAAAGCGGCGCATCAAAGGCACTTCGATTTTGGTGTAACGTGCTTTTTGTGAGACTGGTGGCGGCAGCATATTGGTTGCGGGGAACATGGTTGGATCGACCTTCTTCTCCAGCATTGCGAGCTCAGTGGCTTGAGAAATGCCGTAAAGTGCTTGTCGCATAGACTGGTTGAAGAAGGTAGTTTGCCGCTCTGTAATAACACCTTGACTGGAAGCATGAATCTCAATTGGTGGAGCAGATGCTTTAGTTCTGGCGCATGGCTCGAGGACACCCAAGCCCTGTCTGTCAAAGGTTGCAGTCGAAATGTTCATCAGCTCATGCAATGGACCACTACCCAAGGCTGTTGCAACATTAACAACGTCTTGCTTCTTCACAATATTCAACATATCAGAAACTGGACGAGTGAACTGCATCTTCTGCTCATCGTCTGAAGAATCATAGAAGTTGAAGTCGGAATCTTTGTGCAGATCCACAGCTCGCTGGAAGAGGTCTTTGCGGGCTAACGTGGACACCTGGCCAGCAGAGTAGCCTGCAAATCTCAACCACGCGAATGCACCGTTACTCCTTGAGCTTCGTGAGACGTTGTAAGGTGACCACACACTCAAAGTTGTGGACAGTAACTGCTTCTTCCAGCCCGCAGTGGAATTATCAGGACCAGCAATGTCCAGACGCCCGCCGTTTCGAGCGAGGAGTCTTGGCAGACGATATTCTATCAAGTTTCTTACTGAGTATCGAACGTCAACAAAGTTACCTTCACGCAGGAACGAAGCTGTTTCTGCAAAGTACGAGAAAGAGACTGGAGAAACAACCGCGGCTCGCTCGAACAGATCCGGATGGTTGCAAACCTTCCTGAACTGCATAACCAAGTTCATCAATGTGGCAGTATCTTCGTCGGCTCCATGGGCAGCTTTCTCAATGAGATCCATGATACTGATCTTATTTCGCAGGTTGGCGTATATGGCACGTTGTCTGTACGTAAGATCGCAGTAAACGTCTTCTTCGATCTTGTCACCAAGTTCCTTCTGAACATGCTTCTTGACACGTCGCAACATGAAAGGTTTCAAGATCATATGAAGACGCTTCAGCTGATCCTCATTGAGCTTCGAGTTACTTTGTGCGTGGTTTTCAATGTCTCTGGAGAACCACTCATTGAACTCGTCATGGGAGTCGAACAGAGATGGCATGATAAAGTGCAGCAAAGCCCACAGTTCCTGCATATTATTCTGAATAGGCGTACCAGTCAAAAGGAGTCTGTTGCGGCAGTGAAAGCCAAGAAGGGACTTCCACCTCGAACTTTGTGAGGACTTGATAGCCTGTGCCTCGTCAAGAATCATATACTGCCACTTGACCTTCTGGAAGTAGATGGCATCCTGGACAACAAGCTGATATGACGTGATGAGAACGTGGAAAGGAGCGTCTTGGGTGTAGACAATATGCTTCCTATCCCAAATCTTGCGAAGAATTTTACGATCCTTTTGACCACCCCAATATGGCAGGACTTTTAGAGTTGGCACGAATCTAGTGATTTCCTGCTGCCAATTGTGAAGAGTAGAGGCAGGAGCAATGACAAGGAAAGGACCCCAGATGTTGTGGTGCTCAGCTAGATATGCCATGACCGAAATTGATTGTACAGTCTTACCAAGACCCATCTCGTCTGCGAGAATACCATTGATACCTTGTTCGTAGAGATTTACCAACCAGTTGAGACCTTTGACTTGATACTCCTTGAGCGTGCAAGAAAGAAGCTTAGGCTGCTCGATGTCCGTTCCTTGCAAACTGGTTGGATTCTGGAAGTTCATCTCGCCATCGTTATCGAATTGCGATGTTCGTTGAGCTTCAGCATCAAAAGCCTTCGCCCGATTCTGCGCTTCCTGTATTGCGTTTTGTGCATTTGCCATGGCAGCTTGTTTCAGAGCAGTGTCGTCCTCGGCGTCAAAGTCCAGGTTTTCGAACTTGGTAACCTTAGCTTGAACAGCTCCGTTAGGGTCAGGCAGATCAACCGTATGCGCACTGTCATGCGCGGGCTTGATGGTTTGAGTCGTTGCAGCGACTCCAGCATCATCAGTCGATCTTTCAATCTCATCCGTCTTGACCTTTTTGCCTATGAAGTGAGAGAAAAGCTCAGTCTGAGATATGAGGAAGTTGAGTTTACGCTTCTGTCGATTGGCTTCACGCTCAGCCTCCGCTCTCTTCGCGTTTTCAAGCTCCGTACGTTCAGCCATCTTGCGCTGGTCGCGTTCGTCGCGTTCGTTGCGCTTCCAGAACGACATCATGTCCTTCATTACACGCTTAGCCCGAGCTTGAGTTTCCTTCAAGGCCTTTGTGGTCTTTGTCTGCCAACGGCGTGCTTCTTTGCCTGCAAGAATAGCAGTTTTCCTTGCATTGGTTTGTCTATTGGTAGTCCCATTGTCCTTGGCTTTGTAGAGCTTTGGAATGTCCTTACGTGCGATATCACGCCAGATTTGCTCATACAATTGGTCGTAAGCTTTCGTTTGATGGATAGCGCGGTCCGTTGGTGTGGACTCGCGAGTGTAGGACTCATCAAACTGAGCGGCCCTCATGGGAGGTCTCAGTGACAGCGTTGCATTAGGATCTTCGCCACGATCGATGGCTGCTTGAGCTGCTGCTGCTGCGTCTTTCTCGGCCTGCTTCTGCTCTTTGCTCTTCTTGAGTCGACCATTGCCTTTGGCCTTCTTCTTTCCTGGTTCAAGGAGGCTAAGGTCTTCTTCACCTCCAAACTGACCCATGACACCACCGTCGAAATTGGGAGCAAGCGGTGTAACCTCCTTCATTGCTTCTTTTGCGGGAAGATCACCATGTATCAGCTTGATGCTCGTTATGGCTGCTCTCTTCTCCGCACGTGCTGCAGCGTTGATGAGCTTCTCTCTTTCCGCACGGTCAGCTGTTTCCTCTGCACGCTGTTTGAGATCAGCAGCTTGCTGCTCAGCTCGAGCTTTCTGGTTCTCGCGACGCCTGTGACGTTGTTGCACCTTCTTGCGCTCTTTGTTTTCTGCATGATCTTGCTGAGCGACGTGTTCGATTGCATTCTGCTCATATAGCGTGAAATAGCGTTCTCGAGCTACATTCGACTGCTCGACAAACTTTTCGGCGTATTGGGTGACTTGAGCTACGCAGCGACGCTTCCGCTTCTTCGCCTCTTCCTCTTCGATATCCCTGACTCTCTTCAACATTCCAGAGGCATATTGCTCTCGGTAGTCCTCGAACCCAAGCTCCTCGATATCGCTCAGTTCAGCGGCGTTGATCTTGGCTAAAGCAGCTTGGTATTCTTTTTCAGATATGATGATCTTTGGTTTGCTCATGCTTCCAGGACGCTTAGTCTCTATAGACACCTTGCTATCATTATCCACAGCCGAATTCAGGGAATGTCGCTTTTCTTGTTTGAAAAGTGGCGGCGCTGGTGTCTGCTTTTGCTGCAGCGGGCTCACCGGCTTCGGGTAATCGTCTCTAGATCGTTCGGGCTCAGTGGAGGAGAGAATGCTGGAAAATGACATTGGATCTGCTTTTCGTGTTTGTGACTGAGCAAAACCAGTCAGCAGGTGATGTGGAATGTGGAATGATACGTTCTTCTTACGACTAACGAGGGCTGACGATCTGATGGAGCAGCAGAAGAACGAGACGGAGGTGCCATGGTCTGATAAAGGGTATGTCTTGACTCGGGCGAATGTTGATATGGAGTCGTGTGAGGTGCAATACCTTGACGTGGTGAATGGGAGTATGCGGATGTAGGCCGAGAATGTGGTTTGGCAGCAGGCGATATGTACCCTCTCTCAAGCGACCTGCGCTCTATGTTGTGTGATTCCTGTAGGCAAAAGTGGTCAGATGTAGTTTAAATAAGACAGCAGTTTCTTCACTACCATGATGGGTGAACGAAGCCGAGCAGCAGGACTCGTCGTAGTTGCACTTCCTCCGCGATGTTCCTTTGTTGGGTCAAAGAAGGTGCCCTGCGGTCTTTCTCGCGGTGGTGGTGCGTACGAAGTGGGCATTGAACCTATTGGTGGTGGTGATCTATGCCCTCGAGACATGGCTGGAGATGATATTATGTGCGAGCGATATGGAGGTTGAGGACTGTAGGCTGAAGGCGACCTCGGTAGTGCCTCTTGTCTCGTGCCGTTTTGCATCGTCTTTCTATTGAGTTTCGTCCAATCTATATATTTCAGATGGCGGTGATGTCTTGCGAGAAGTTGAAGGCGGCGACGACAACGGTTTCGCCTATGTTTGTTCGCGTCTCTGAAACGAGATCTTCGAGAAAGCAGTGGACGATCAATTTGTACAGTGTCGAGGGCGACGTCGGTCTAACACGCACGCGATGACCTCACTGACGCGAAACAACTGCGGTGTAGCGACGGTGAGGTTGGATGATGGTCAAGGTGTCATGAGGATGGATGGACAAATGAAGTTGTGAAGTGCGGCGGGAAGTTAGGTGACGATAAGCCCCGACTGCTGTTTCTCCCCTTTCAACCGAGCCAAACCCAAGAGACACCATCCTCAAAATCTAGTCTACATCTTGTGAAGTCTCGTTGCTTTATAATTACCGCATTCGGCTTTGAAAGGCACATCCAATGGTTTATCTACAATCTCTGTGTCAGGATGCACTGTGCCTTGTGCTATGATCATACATAGAGGATTGCTTGATGAGTTCAATCCTTTTCTAGACCCGTGGCGTTGCGCTTGAGCCTGCTCAAGTTCCCAATCCCCTCGTTTTGTCACATTGCAATCTGCATGAAACTAAAGCTTCTAAACGGTGGTACGACCCACTTTCATATCGAGACACGCTGGAGGGTATGGAGTAGTGAGCTCTTTCTTCATCTGGCTTGCTCAATGCATAATTCAACAAACCCTGTCATCCTTGTTCATGAGTGGGTAGCCATCACGCGCTTGTGGCCTACTATCTCGGCAGCGATGGTGTGCTGTCTGTTGTTAGAGATCGCTAACCTCAAGCTCGACGTCATGTCGTCCGGACCTGCATCCGGCGACCATTCGTCTCCCAGAAGCACTCTCCAGCTCCCTGCTCGGCCCTTGTTTTGCACTGAGCACTTCTTGAGCCTCTCCCGGATCTCAAACCTACCACGATGCCTCCAACCTCACTCCCAACCTACAATACAGCCCAACTCGTAGCCTTCTTCGACCACATCCGTCTGCCTCCATCCCACCGCATCTTCGATCTCAAATCAGCATCCCTTGATCCCATCTCAACCCTGCGCTACCTTGCACTGCTCCAGAAGCTCACTCTAGTATCTGTACCATTCGAGAACCTCAGTCTGCACTACAAAGAAAGCCACAATGTAGATATAGACCCGCAAGTGCTGTGGGACAAGGTGGTTGGACGGGGTCTTCGGGAACAAGCTGCAGACGAGGGCAAGGAGATGCTCGAGCACGTAGTCATACAGCAGGATGAACGAGAAAGTAGGAAACGAAAATGGCAAGCAGGAAGGGGTGGCTACTGTATGGAGAACAACTGCTTTTTCGGCACCATTCTGCGCAGCATAGGATTTGACGTCTACTCAGTCGGCGCGCGAGTGAAGAGCCCAGATGGTTATGGCGGTTGGTCGCATATGGTCAATCTCGTGACAATACATCCACGCATCTACCACGTCGACATTGGTTTCGGTGGCGGCGGCCCAACCCATCCTCTGCCTCTTCTGGACCCCAACCCAGCAACAAACAATCACCTGACAGTCGGCACACAAACAAGCTACCCCTATCTCGCCTCTCCTCATACACCAACAAATACCCACATCCGCCTGGTCCACCGCTCTCTCACCGAAGACGAAGCACCCACCGCACGTAAGCAGGGCGACACAACACAAGCCCTCTGGGTATATGAAATGCGTAAAGGCAATTCCTCCGCCGTATTAAGCGGTGGTGGTGCAGGTACAGAAGGCGCTGCAACGTCAAAAGACCAGGAACAAGAAGGCGTCTGGGAGCCCCAATACGCCTTCAGCACGCTAGAATTCTTGCCACAAGATTTCGAAATCATGAATCTGTATACTTCGACTTCACCACGGATCTGGTTCACGCAGAAGATTGTCTGTACGAGATTTCTGCTTGAGGGAGAGGATGGAAGTTGTCTTCCTGATGAAATAGGGGATAAGGATGAGAAGAGACTGGTCGATGGTAAGATCGTGGGACAGATGATTTTAAACCAGGATGTGGTTAAGAGACGAATAGGCGATCGTAGTGATGTTGTGGAAGAGGGGAAGACGGAGGAAGAGAGGGTACGGGCACTGAGGAAGTGGTTTGGCATTCGATTAACCGAAGGAGAGAAGAAAGGAATAAGAGGGCTGGTGTCGCAACTTAGTGGTTGAAGACCGAACAGCATGAAGCGCCCTTCATTCGCATAAGAGGGGCCAGCATACCAAATTTCAAGTGATACTGGCAGGGCTCATGATCTGATCTTATAATCTGCATGATATTGTCAATTCTCTTGCCACTTAGACGTTCCTTTGTCGCCGTTCATTCTAGCATTTTAGCCACCTCCACCTACCCCAGTTCAGATGTCGATATCCGATTTCGATACTACTCTCCTAAACCCTAGTGCGAGGAGTGCTGGAGAACTTTTATATTAGCTAGAGCCCCTCCACCCTATTGTACTCTCAATAAGGTGGGGCCAGGATAGGTACCTATTGAAGTACGAATCCAGCTATATCCTTAGTTGCGAAGATGACTGGATAGATACTCAATTTTGAAACGGGTAGGCAAACTTTTTGGTAGAACTTTTTCCCCATGACCTTTCTCACGTTCGAAGACTACACAATCTCATCTGCATCATTGGCCTCCACAGCAGCCACCTCCCCACCACCATTCACCCCATCAAGCTCCATCTTCACCTCCTCCTCTTCCTTCACAGGCCCCGGAAACACCTTCGCCGCCTCCCTCAACACCGTCTCCTGCACTGTCAACTTCCTCTGCCAAACCCGCCTCCACCTAACACCCCAGCCCTTCGCAAACTCTAAATCGTTTTTGGCATCCTCGCCCTCCTTACCATCAGCAGTCGTGTCCGCATCTTCCAGCATGCCCTCCCCAGCTCCTTCGGCAATACCAGCCAACGCGTCGTCGATTTCCGCAAAGAGGCCACGCATTCTTTGTACCTCCTCCGACAACGCCGCATCAAGCATAGTGATTTGATCTGCGGGCAAGTCGTCGTGCATGCGTGCTGCGACAATCTGGCCGACTCGGCCGACAACCTTGTTTATCGTGCGCTCCGCCATTTCATACACCCACGACTCGGACAGGGCTCTTCCTCCATCGAGTCTTTGTGCATCTAAAGCCCACTGAACGACACTACTGGGTGTCAAGATGGTGTAGTTGAGCAATTTATCCACAATGTTCAGCGCACTGCCGATTTGGACGTCTTGCCAGTAAGCGACGACAGAGGAGATGATCTGGTAGCGTGAGGCGGGAGAGGACTGGCCGATGGTGGTGAGACGGCCTTTGCAGCGTTCGATGATGGATAGGACGTGGCTGAGTGATTTGGCGCCGATGCTGCAAATCGTGGTGACGTAGGCATCTGTGGCCGCCAGTGTAGGGTCAGAAGCGGTGTTGGAGGTCTCGAGCTCTTCGATCTCGTTGAAGACGGCTTGGAAATCAGAGTCGGGCGCTCTGGCTCTGAGGAGGCTCACGAATTTCTTTGCTGAACTGGCATGTGGTGTGACTGTTGGTGTGGATTAGTATAGATATATTTATGTCAAAGGCTTTTCATCAAACATACGTTCGTCATCATATTTGTACTTTGGTTCATCCAGATCCTTGGCTGCTGGAATCAGAATATGGTAGGGCTCAGGAAGAGTATCTCTGATACGCTTGGCAAAGCTGAGCCGTATTTCTTTGTCAAGTGAACCGATGATGAAAGCCTTTTTGGGATTGAGGTTGCTGAGTCCGATGTCACCACTCCTGTGATACTGTTAGTAAGCAGAATACTCCTGTAATTCGATATTCCGTACCATTCAGCCCACTTCCAACGAAAATCGAAGTTGCTCAAATGATGTGCGAACCACGTTTGAAAGCGATCATGCAATTCTTCATCCATCACACTCGCACTTCTGTAGATGAATCGAATGGCTCTACCAAGACTAGGCGCGATCGAGCCTGGCGCAAGCTTACAGGTTTCGGTAATAATTGAGTGATAGTAAACCAGCTTATGTTCGGGGCTTGGTAAAGTCGCAATTTGTGAAAAGACAGCGTCAATGGCCAAGTCTTCAGGCTTCCAGGTAGACCTGCCGTCTTCTGCTGCGTCTCTGACTTTGTCGAATGGCGTTGCTCGCTTTATGAATGTGTTCGGTGCCCAGTAGCAATCAAGATCTATGAGGAATTTTGCCGTAACATTGCGGTTGATGTGCAGAGTGTTAATGGTATCTACAAGAGCGTCACGAATGACGCAGGCAGCTAACTTAGTTGTCGCAGGAACAGTCTTCCAATCGTTAGCTATATTATCACTTCAAAATTGCTAAGAAGACTCACCTCAACATCCTGATCGGCATACAACGAAAAGTAGACTTCGGGGAAAGGCACTTTTGCTCCAGCGTTCATATCTGCCGGGAGGGTGATAGATGGAAATGCATGTTTTGACGTCGACGCAGCACCTTCAATGTCCATGAGATCAGACTTAGGCTTGAACAGCCTAGGAATGAATACAAGAGGCCACCCTGCATCTGATTCGGCTTGTAGCTGTCTCTGTAGAAGCGCAACGACACTTTGTGTTTGCGGAGCTTCTTGACCGCCGACAGGTACGTAGGGTCCGAAAGTCTCCTCGACAGTCGAAGGCGCCAATGCAATGATCTCTGTCTTGCCTAAGAGCTCATTTGCTTGCTGTTTTGTGTCTTCTGCGGATGTTATAAGTAGATAGGGTATTGTAAGCATGATGATTTTGACGAGTTCAAGACCAAGTGCCTGCAATGATTAGCTTCAGAAGTGCTCACATTCCTTGATGACCTTACATCGTCATTATCCGCGGTCTGTAGGTCTGCGGCCTTGTTGAAGAGGTCATCCAACAAAGGAAGAGCACCAGTACTCTCAAACAGCCCATGCATACAAGCCAGGAAGCGTAGCAATAGCTTAAAGCTGCGCCACTCTCTGGCTTCGAGCGCAGATTGTAGAGCCTCACCAGTCTTGTCGATGAAGACTTTCGCAATATCTGGTTTTTGCTCATTGAGGTATAGGATGATGGCAGAAACGTATGGTGTCTTTAGAGGCTGTTGTGTGACACTAGGAGCGTTAGCGCTGCCATGGAGTTCCATAGATATGCATTGTTACTCACAGCTGCACAACCAGTTCGGTCACAATCTCCCTGAACTTATCGTCCTCCCAAGCATTCTCAATGTTCTTCGCGATGGCAGCACAGTCTTCTATAGGATCTCGGAGGGGCTGCGAGTGGTATTAGAAGAGCGAATGGTGCTGCATATGCACTGTATATGAACTTACTGTCTCAGCAATGGTCAAGATCTGTGTGCGCACTCTTTGTGCAGGTCGCTCTTCCCGCCGTCTTTGTGGTCGGCGATCATCGTATCGTTCCTCGTCATCCTCTGTGAGCAGTCCGTTGTATTAGCCTTCAGCGCCAGTTCAAGCATCTTGCAGCAAAACCCACCTCTGTAACGTCTCTTGTAGCCTCCACCACCACGTCCACGACCTCCATATCTTCCACCACCTCTTCGATCATAATCATCCCTGCGATCAACGTCCGCCATTATGATATCTCCTTCTCTTGCAGCCCACTGGGACTTCAAAAGTTCTGCTTGGACAGCTCTTTCTCGCTCCGCTTCCTTGAATCTTGCTCGTTGTGCAGCAGCAAAGTGATCGATCGGCGCTTTGTGGACTTGGATCAAAGGATTGTCTAATACAGGTCAGTATTACTGCTCTATAGAATGCACACAAAAGCAGGCAGAATTGAGGTCGTACATCGAGCTCTTGGTTGAATCTTTGGACGATCTGAATGTTGTTGCGCGCCCTTGTCTCCGATGCTAACTCCATTGGCCCCTGAAAGTCTTGGCGCTCGGGGAGCACCATCGACTGACAACTTTTGTAATTGAAGACGTGAGATCAAAATATCAGGATCTTCATGTTGAGGTCTCTTCTTTGGCAGGTATGTCTCAATGTGACTGCTCGCATGTCGTGAGATGTGTGGCTCGTCCAAGGCCATTGGCATGGTGCTTGAGAGCAAGGTGGGAGGCATCTTTGTAGCAAGTCAGACGGCGCTGAAAGGTGTAAATCTGGCAACTGAATGTCTTTGGGCATCAATGACCTGGGTTGCTACGATCCTTCCTACACTGTAGACCAGATGCCAAGGACGAAGGTTCGTAAGGAAGCAGCAATAAGTCCTTTGAGTTCCGATTGTGAAGATTCCAGGCAGAGGGGAGATTCCAGGCAAATATAAGCACGGGAAAGAGGAACCAAGGTGAGGGAAGGTACAGCGAATCCAATGCTGGCTGGAGATTGAGCGAAAGGACAGAGAGGATGGGATGAGAAGGAAGAACGAGGAAGAGAAGGACGAGAATGGATGATGTAATGATATAGCTAGAGAGTTTCATCGTAGCCATATGAAGTGAGATGTGATGTGAATGAGAGTGAGAGTACAACTTGCCAAGTGACCCGAGAATGAGATCTAAAGTCACAACGAACACGATGAGATCTTGATATAGAACAATAATGTGATTGAATCTGATATACTCAGAAAGCACCTTCGCCAATAACAAACTGCCTATGCAGGTTTGCAGATTCTTTTGGAAAAGAAGTCGTCACTTTTAGGCGTAACAAGATTGTTATCCACTTTCACTGATCAATTCCCCTATGACGGCGCCAGGCCATTGACATTTATACATGATCAGACTGTTCCTGCATTATTGGCACTTTGAATATTTCGCAGGATTGACAGCGTGGCATCCAGCAGGTTCCGCCGTCCTGCGAGACTGTCCGAAACAGGGTATCGTGTGCAAGTGCAGTAGCAAAGGCATTGGTGACCTTTTTGATGCTTGTTTGGTTTTCAGTGATGGATCAGGATTCTCAATCCAGCTTCGCCATCATCTGCTCCTTCGTCAAGGGCCGGAAATCAGGTGAGTCGATGTCTAAGCCTTGACCGGCAAGCACAGTACGCATATGTGCTGGGACAATTTCGTGGTTCATCTGAGGAGCAATGGACAATTCTACATCAAGTTAGCTGTCTGTACTTCAAGCGAATACTGTTCGACAACATACCATGGTGAGTGAAGTTGAAAAGCTCAGGCAACTCCTTGGTAGGACCATTCGGGTTGCGAGAGTCAGGCAATCTTGTGCCAGGTTCGCGAAGTTCGTTGAAGAAGGGGTGGACCATAGCCTCGATGGCTGACAGACGCTGCGTGGGTGTGTATTCGAGCAGCTTTGAGATAAGGTCAATGGCGTTGGGTTCGGCCTTGCGGAAAACCTGGAATATATAAGCTGATGTTTCGCTGTGTGTGCAGGAGGTGTCGCAAACCTTATTGAAAGGGTGAGGCTTGATTTGAGGGAATCGATGTTCCATGTAGTTTGGGTTCATGGTGCGAATTTGGTCGCGAGTCGGCGTACCAAGCACCTTGATGATCTCCACGAGCTGATCGATACCAGACTCTCCAGGGAATAGTGGTTGGCCAAGCATCAACTCAGCCATAACACATCCAGTTGACCACACATCTAAGCAGATGTTAGTTATCGAGACAGTGATACGTCATAATGTCAACAAACCAATCTTCGTTGTGTAGTTGGTCGCGCCAAAAATCAGTTCTGGTGCACGGTAGTATCGTGAGCAGATGTACGATACATTAGGCTCATGCTCAACGAGGATCTTTGCGCTACCAAAATCACAAAGCTTCAAGATACCACTGGCTGGGTCCAACAGCAGATTTTGAGGCTTGATATCCCTGTGACAAATACCCTGGGAATGGATGTACGCGAGGGATCGGAACAGTTGATAGATGTATAGCTTGACTTCGAGGATAGGCATAGTGGTCTTCATCTTGTTGAAGTAGCGGGAGGCTCGGTATACAGTTTCTGGTACGAATTCCAGAACCAAGTTAAGGTAGACCTCATCTCTCTGCCGTACTGTTAGCTAGTTGACCCGATATCGCAGGAGATTATGGAAAGCTAACCCGGTCGCCGTTCGAATAGTAGAATGCCTTCAGCTGGACAATGTTGGGATGGCGCACTATGCGCATGATCTGCAGCTCACGGTTCTAGCCAAAGTCAGCAAAGTTCTTTCTATCCCTGCTCGAGCTTGACAGACCTTGAATCGCTTGTCTTGAAGCACACGCTTGATTGCCGCATCTTCACCAGTCGGAGCAAGCTTAGTCTGAAACACGACACCGAATGAACCATTGCCAACAATCTTGCATTGAGTGTATTGCATATCCCTTGTTTCTCCTGTCAAGCCATCCTGGACTCGTTCACGAACAACCTCTATGATTGTACTTAGCATGACAGCCTATGAGTCCACAAATGCTTAGAAATGTACATACCGCCCATGCGGAGGCTCGAAAAGGCATTTTGGCGACTAGATGTAGACATGTCTGATTTTACCACTCTTTGGTCGCTCTTTGAAGATCACCGTGAATCTGGGATTGCTGCAGTCTCAAACGTGGGTTGTATAAGGGAGGTCGTTGTGTAGCTATGTCGCTGTATCCGACTAGACGCGTGCTAGGTATGATGTTGGTGGCTGGTGGACGAGGTCACGAGCTTGATGAGCAGTCTCGAGCGTAGTGCTAGGAGGGTGATGGAAAGTAGGCGGTTGCGATGTGATTAGTATCCGGGTTGACCCGCGCTTTGAGGAAATGTCGAGTCCGAGGGCGATATTGCAACACTTGAGGATTTGAGGTTGACGAAGGCTGTCGCTGTAGACAGAGAGAAGAGGAGAGAGTGGGGATTTCAACTGTGGAGAATCTGTACTTCTGCCAATGGCATTGGATACCGTAAGCAAAAGGTTCAATGATGTCGCGCGTGTTTGACAAGAAGAGACAGAGACAGAGGGTGCTATTCAGGGATATTAACAGCTGGATTTGAGCCTTCGAGCGGACGTTGCTAATATAAACGTAGGAAGTTACAGGTCAGAAGGTGGACGGTGGGTGGAGTCAATTGTCAATTGTCACGAGGCCTAGCCTAGAGCAGTGACCTTTCCGAACCGCATCATCTCTCCATAACGTGTCTTATTATTCCCAGCAGTCATATTGATCGACTCCGATGCTTCTAGCTACATAGCACCTACAGGCCTAAGTGATGCCAGTCTTTGCTCGACAACTCATACGATGCACCTGAATCTGCTTCGGAGGTGTTCCTTTGTATGCTGCAAAAGGGGCGCGTCAGATGTCCAGATGCGACCCCACTCGAACCACCATTGCAGCCGCTGCGAGATGATCAGAAGACCAAATCGGACTCTGGCGTTTATGGAGTCCTGATATCTAACAAGTATATGTACGACACGCCGTATCATGTTAGCGAACTACTTTCGGCTCGTCGAGAGTACAACTTGATCTGAAACAGCACTACCCCTCAATTCCTTCGGCAACAAGCTCGCGTTTCAGATTAGCGTGGTCAAGCAAGCATGAAAAGTGGAACCCTGATGTCAGATTGATTTCCGGCCATGCGTGGTGTAGGTATGCCCTTTGAATGTACTACTGTGCAATACTCGGTCGCAGCAAGACGAGGTCGAAGCTTTCTTGATGGTCTCAGAAGGTCTAGAAATAGTACCAAGACACACCACGGTCATCAACCAACAAGTTAGAGACAGTGAGCCAACATGGAGTTAGTAAGAGTGCGATACCTCCAGATTACACCAGCAGTCACCGACGGCAGTCAGATGAGTATTTAAGTCGCGTGTTTGGAGCCGCGTGTACGACCTCCAGTGCTTTCTAGCTGTGCTGCACTGCCTAAGCTACTAATTTATGAGGATGTGGGTAAACTAACTACGCACTACTTTAGCTTCGCAAATATTGAAGTAAGCATAAAGATAAATATGGGAGACGAATGGACCAAGCACAGCACATTATAGAATACACAGCATCGGAGCCAGAGCTGCTAGTTCGGATCACCTGTACTCGAGAAGACTCGTTACACTACTTATACAGTACCACACCGTCAAGAATGCATTGCTGGTAAACTGTCCCAAAATGTCACTCATCAGACTCCAATCGTGACCCAGTATCGAACACAGGGTGCGTCGAGGATTGTTGTATGCAAACGTGCTGACTTCGTGCTATGTGCTCGTTTGTACAATTGGTCAGCACATGAGTGGCAGGAACCATAATCTGTACCCGAAACGTGTTCTTGCTTGTCGATAACGAATCTTGCGTGCTTCAGGTCAGCTCGAGAGGAGGAGTGACTCAAACGACCAAAACTCTTGCTTGTCTTCGAAGCACTGGATAGAATTGTACCTTTCCACGTCACGTTGAGCAATTTGACAGAAGAGCTCTGAAAGGGGCTGTTTCCTCACGACCTCACTGGCGCGCCTTTCACTCCGAGATCGGCGAATGCTTGAGAGGCACACCTTTATCGTCAGCATGAGTCCCTTTCCAGTTTTCGCTCGGCGCCAAAAAATTGAACAATAAAACTGCAATGTAGCCTCGCTGTCTCAGGTAAGGATGGTTGCGTGCGCTGGCTATCGCTCACCGCATATTGCCAGCATACTTTCCATATCTCTCCATTGGACCTTTCACCACGAACCTTATCTCAGCAGATCAATTGCTAACGTCAGATAGAGCTGGCAGATAAGCTGCCTAGCATTTGACTCATATTGCATCTATTGTCCTCGTCTTGGAGTTTGCTATTCTACACAACACTACTTTCAGGTCAACAAGAAGAGCTCTTCTGTATAGTTACTGGAATAACGCCCCAGCTGTCCTAAAACTCAATTGAGCTATCTCACATGCCATCCAGTATGACTGGCCCTGTTCCAGCAACAAAGTCACGCTCGAACCTCAGTCGTACAAACAACAGCAAACCTCAACTCCATCGTCGTCTCACACCCACAAAGCCGAACTCAGCCCACCGAATACACTCCCGCCAAGGAAGCACTCATTCCTTTCCCGCTGATGACGATGACTTTGACGGTATCTCCTTCCAGCAGTATTGCTCTGTCTGTGATAAGATTGTTCCCAGTACATCAACACTATACTGCTCGGATGTATGTCGACAGAAAGATACACACTCTTCGAACTCCATGCCACTCTTCAGACAAGACATATCTCCTTCCATCAGTCCCGTAACAGGAACAACAGCCGCACAAGATATGTCGAACATCAGAGACATTATACCACAACGATCGCCTACAATATACCGCAATCCGTCTGTATCGTACTACGAACACCAACGTCAACTGTCAGACGCCGATCAGTCTGGAGACGACGCACGATCGTACATGGCGAACTCATATACAGAATCATCTTTCTCGCCATTACCACCTCCACTCGCTAGTCCGTCCACCCCAGCAGTACGCCGACCTAACCCACGATGGAGTAGCACATCATTTTCTGCAAAAAGTGTCGATCTGGTCACGCCAATATCGATGTCAGAGTATAATGCTAGCATTGCAGCGTCCGCCGCGTCGTCTCTCGCAACAGTGACCGACCTGCCGTCACATCAATATAGTTTACCAGCCTCGGCAAACAACGGGGCTGGCTCTACAAAACGAGTGAAGTCTCCAGAAGAAAAGCTGTCGTATGAGAGGAAGACTACATTGGGCTCGATGCAGAATGGAAGAGGAACGCTGAAAGACATGTTCAGAGAGAAGGGCAATGGACCAGTAGGCACGCCAGGGCCAAGGAAAAGCAGTTAGGCCAAGGTACATATGGTATCGTGAAGACAGCAATACTCGCGTGAGATGAAGAGATGGTGAGCATTTCAAGATCACTATATAAAGTGGCTCGGAGGCGAAGCTAGGTTGGCAATGGCCACTGTCGAGTGCAACTATAGGGCGCATTATAGATTTCATTTGTGCATAGGATATATTGGGGACAGCTGAAATTATCGCATGGGACCTAATAAGACCACGAAGCATGTCAAGATATACACTGAGGGATATCAATAAAAAAGCCAGACGAGAGTCTACATGTAATATTTCGGTTTATGATAGATCATGACTTAGGTCGCTCGGTTGAGAGTAGAGAAGACGTAGAGACATGTATGATACACCACTCAGCATAGAAGAAACGCATTCGATGGACATATTCAACCTGATACAAAGGTATGGATGCTCAGCTCCGGCCGCTTTTCCAGGACGTTTAATGCAGGAGATGGTATACCTTATCAGGGGCGCGTAAGCTACCTCCATCGTCGCAACCAATCACAAGCGTGACTCAATCGCAGTCAACTATATTTTCTTGGGCCATCTCAGATTTATATATCTAGCATTTCCTTCCATTCCTTGCCATTTCCTTACACAATACACCGTATCTGTTCATTAGTGCAAACATGTCGCCCTCCGCTGTGAATGGTGATAGCCAAAATGGCACGAACCAGCATCTCACAGACACTGCTGTGGCAAAGGCCTTGAACGAGGCGAATACAAAACTTGTTTCAGACAATCTAGCAGAAAAGAAATCGAATGGTCCTTCTCATGCGGGCCTCGATGCTTCTCTTCTTACTGTACAGCGATCTGAGGTTCTGAAAGATATGTCAAAAGCCGCACCTACTGGATGCACAGATCATATGATTACGTGCCAGTGGACACTTTCGAATGGTTGGGCGGCGCCAAAGTTGGTGCCATTCGGTCCATTATCTATCATGCCAAATGCCTCTGTTCTTCACTGTTAGTCTACACACAAGTCACAACGAAACCTGAATCTGACGGACGATAGATGCAACAGAATGCTTCGAGGGTCTGAAGGTCTACCGCGGCCATGACAACAAGCTGCGTATCTTCAGACCAGACCGCAACTGCAAGCGTATGCTTGTCAGCGCCTCACGCATTGCCCTCCCAGTATTCGAAACGACCGAGCTGCTGAAGCTCATCACAAAGTTATGCGCTGTTGATGGCCCAAGGTGGCTGCCAAAGGACACCGCAAAGGGCCAATTCATGTATCTTCGACCTACCATGATCGGCGATTTTGCCAGTCTCGGTGTTCAAAAGCCTGAAAGTGCACTATTGTACATACTGATGAGCAAGTTCCCGGTCATGTCTCAGCCCAAGGGACTCAAGCTTATGGCCAGCAATGAGGATACTATCCGTGCGCATGAAGGAGGATGGGGTTATGCTAAAGTGGGCGCGAATTACGGACCAAGTCTCATGGCTACAGATGAAGCAAAGAAGCGCGGTTATGATCAAGTACTATGGCTACTTCCCAACCACAAAGAGGGCAAGAAATACTTGGAGGTCACAGAGGCAGGTGCTTCTAACTTCTTCGTTGTCATCAAGGATAAACAAGGCCAGAACGAGCTCATCACAGCACCAATTGAGCAGAAAGTCATTCTAGATGGTGTGACTAGACGGAGTATCCTCGATCTGGCTGCAGAAAGGCTGACCTCATCTTCATCTGGACTTGAACCTCTCAAGATCAGCGAGCGCAAGATCGATATGCAAGAGATTGTTGATGCTGTTAAGGATGGTCGCATCGTTGAGGCTTTTGGCGCGGGAACGGCTTACTTCGTCAGCCCTGTCAGTGTCATACACTTCAAGGACGAGGATTTAGAGATACCAATGGCAAAGGGGCATACTGGCGCTTATGCTGAGAAGTTTCACGACTGGCTGGCGGATATTATGTATGGCAATGTGGCACACCCTTGGGGTATGGTTGTCGATGATGAGTAGAAGGCTTTTGAGCTCGCCAGATGGTTGATTGACGCAATATAAGAAATGTTGTAATCCAATGCTCTTTCATGAGGACTTCGAAGTTTGGTTTGCAAGTCATTTCTACTGATAATTCATGTTCTTGTAATGCATGCTTAAAGTCGACTCTGCTCCCTCTATGAGTACTGTCATTCTTCTGCTTTCACACAGCTCGTCCTTTGAAGCAGTCCAAGAGATGCAGCTATAGTCTGAACAACAAACGCCATGCCTTCTGTTATACTCTTGTAAATTTATCACTAGGCAACTACCTAGCAACACCGGCATTCTCGGTCGGGGAGTTGACGTCGAGACTAGGGAACACAAAGTGGAGTTTTCTGCTGAGGTTAGGTTAGCCTAAGCACGTCCAGTTCGCGTCTAACGTGTCTACGCGACTCTACTTATTAACCTTTCCCTCCCCCATTTCCACCTCTTCCATTTTCATACCACCACAAATTTCCACGCTACTACTTTCCTCCTTCACCAACAGCATATTCTCTCCTCCACAGTATTCTAAGGTCTCCTAAGCAAAGCTTTTGTAATCTGTACCTCACTTTTGCCGCCTCAACTCGAAACTCGAGTTTGCAGTCAGACGAGCTGAACGTGAACCCACACCACATCCACAAGGATGTATGTCTACAAGAGAAGTAAGTGAAGACGGCCTACATGATACATCTGTTCCCTACCGGATTCGTCACGTTTTTGATTCGCGAGAAACACGTCTCGTCACGTCAAAACAGCATTGGATGAAACTAATTACTTTTCTCAGATGGACGTAAGGAGCGTGTGCAATTCGACAAGATCACTGCCCGTGTGGCCAGACTATGCTACGGTCTTGACCCAGATCATGTTGACGCTGTCGCTATCACACAAAAAGTCATCTCTGGTGTCTACCAGGGTGTCACAACATACGAGCTAGACAACTTGGTCAGTATATCCGACATCATACATATGGACAGCACGACTAACAATACTAAAGGCCGCAGAAACTGCTGCTTACATGACCGTCACGCATCCTGACTATGCCATCCTCGCTGCTCGTATTGCAGTATCCAACCTTCACAAACAAACAAAAAAGCAGTTCTCTGAAGTCATGACCGAGCTTTACACATACATCGACCCGAAAAACGGCAAGCACTCGCCTATGATCTCACAAGAGACATATGACATCGTCAAGAAGCACGAGGACGAGCTGAATTCAGCGATTGTCTACGACCGTGATTTCAATTACCAATACTTTGGTTTCAAGACGATGGAGAGGTCATATCTGCTCAAGGTCGATGGAAAGACTGCTGAGCGACCACAACACATGATCATGCGTGTCGCCATTGGCATTCACGGTGATGATCTTGAGCACATTCTGGAGACATACAACCTCATGTCAAACAAGTACTTCACACACGCTTCTCCTACCCTTTTCAATGCTGGCACACCCCACCCACAGATGGCCTCATGCTTCTTGATCGATATGAAGTCAGACAGCATTGAAGGTATCTACGACACTCTCAAGATTTGTGCAATGATTTCCAAGACTGCTGGCGGTATTGGGTTCAATGCTCACAAGATCCGTGCTACTGGCTCATACATTGCTGGCACGAACGGAACATCTAATGGACTTGTTCCCATGCTCCGTGTGTTCAACAACACTGCTCGTTATGTCGATCAAGGTGGTAACAAGCGTCCTGGTGCTTTTGCTGTCTACCTCGAGCCATGGCACGCAGATGTCTTTGCTTTCCTCGACCTCCGAAAGAACCACGGAAAGGAGGAGATTCGTGCTCGTGATCTGTTCTATGCGCTGTGGATTCCTGATCTGTTCATGAAGAGAGTCGAAGCAAACACTGAATGGACACTCTTCTGTCCCAACGAGGCTCCTGGCTTGGCGGACTGCTACGGCGATGAGTTTGAAGCACTCTACGAGAAGTACGAGAAGGAAGGTCGTGGACGTGAGACGATCCGTGCTCAGAAACTCTGGTATGCCATTCTCGAGGCACAGACAGAGACCGGAAATCCCTTCATGCTCTACAAGGATGCTGCCAACAGGAAGAGCAATCAGAAGAATCTTGGTACCATCAAGAGCTCCAATCTCTGTACTGAGATTATCGAGTACACAGCACCTGACGAGGTCGCTGTCTGCAACCTTGCGTCTATGGCCTTGCCTACCTACGTTGACATGAACAACGGAGTCTACGATTTCCAAAAGCTGCATGAGACTGTCCAGACTGTTACATACAACTTGAACAGGATCATCGAGCGCAACCACTACCCTATCATTGAAGCCTACAATAGCAACATGAGACATCGTCCCATCGGTCTTGGTGTTCAAGGCCTTGCTGACACTTTCCTCGCCCTCCGCATGCCTTTTGAGTCCGACGAGGCTAAGTTGTTGAACATTCAGATCTTCGAGACTATCTACCACGCTGCTTTAACAGCATCCTGCAGACTTGCAAAGGAGCTCGGACCTTACACGACGTATGAGGGTTCGCCAGCATCACAAGGCATCCTTCAATACGACATGTGGAACAAGGAACCGACTGAACTATGGAACTGGGTTGAGCTGAAGGAGCAGATTGCCGAGCATGGTCTTAGGAACAGTCTTTTGGTTGCACCTATGCCTACTGCCAGTACATCTCAGATTCTCGGTTTCAACGAGTGCTTTGAGCCATATACCTCCAACATCTACTCTCGACGTGTGCTCGCTGGTGAATTCCAGGTTGTCAACCCCTGGCTGCTCAAGGATCTCGTCGACATGGGCTTGTGGTCTGACAACATGAAGAACCGCATCATTGCTGACGGAGGCTCCATTCAACGCATTCCTAACATTCCTGACGACATCAAGAAGCTTTACAAGACTGTCTGGGAAATCTCACAGCGCAGGATCCTCGAGATGGCTGCTGACCGTGGTGCGTTTATCGATCAATCTCAATCACTGAACATTCACATGAAGGAGCCCACCATGGGCAAGATCACTAGTATGCACTTTGCTGGATGGAAGATGGGTCTCAAGACTGGAATGTATTACCTCCGGACAATGGCTGCCAGTGCCCCCATCCAGTTCACTGTCGACCAAGAAGCGCTCAAGGTTACCGACACCAACATTGCTCGTTCTGGTAGTAGCGGCATGTTGAAGAGGAGAACCATGATTGGAGGTGGCCACAATTACAGCATGAACTCTCCTGCCGCACCGAAGCCAATGTACATGACCAAGCAACAACCCACAGAGTCACCGAATGGTGTACCCACTCCTTCAAGCACGCCTCCACCAAGCAAGTCCATCATGGCTCAGATTGCCGCCACAACTACCGATGTCTCACCTGTCTCTCCAACACCTTTATCAGGCAAGCGTGACGCTCTTGCACAGCCACCCTTCAAGGCTGACCTAGAAGATGGTGGAAGTCCTCAACTGCTCGCAGCTGACAGCAAAGTAACACTTCCCATCAGAGAGGAGTCGGCTGATAATAAGACACCACAAGAGGAGGACGATGAGAAGGAGAACGAGGATCGCGAGGGTGACATCTACGCCCAAAAGGTGTTGGCATGCAGTATTGAGAACAAAGAGGCTTGCATCATGTGCAGTGGTTAGAACAAGTGGGTGTACTTGGGGCATGAGGAGAGGCATATTGGCGTTGGACACAGGACAGGCCTGGCACAGCCAGAGATTGAGATTGGGTATACACTTCTGTTCTGCTTCTTCTGCTTTTCTGCATTGTAATGTTTTTCAGGAACGACTTCACGTTCCGTCTTATGAGTTTAGATTTGTATGTTAGCATTAAGATTATTGATATTAGTTACTCTGTCTGCCAGGCGGATTCGCTTTCCAATTCGGTCGTCAGCTTACACGCTTCAGTGATGTGCAATCTGAGACAAGCTCGAGCATTGATAGTTCAAGCTAGTTGATCTTAGTGCATGTCGGGCATAGAGAACAACAAGCACCGAGCCTCTAGAACTATAATCGCGTGGAGCTTTGACGTCAAATTGGACGCGATCAGCTTATCCTGGAACTCAATTGATTTGGTTCAGCTTTCCCCTGTCTCACTGTGCTTATTCTCTTCTGACCTTTTCTGCTTTGCTATCCTCATCTTTGCTACAGTATAACCTGTACGACTTCACACAGACACGTCAAGATGAGCACCACCCAGATGAAGACGGAGCAAATCTACCGTGCAAGCACAACGGCGCCTGTAAACATTGCTGTTGTCAAGTATGCTTGTTTGCAATCAGCACTCAACTGTCAGTTTCCTTAAGCTTACACTTTATCTAGGTACTGGGGAAAGCGTGATGCCTCTCTCAATCTCCCCACCAACTCCTCCCTCTCCGTCACCCTCTCCCAGTCTGATCTCAAGACCCACACCACAGCTTCCTGCTCGCCAACTTTTAAGAGCCCAGACACCCTTCTGCTCAATCACTACCCTCAAGACATCTCCAACCCACGCACACAAGCATGTCTAAAGTCCCTCCGTGCTCTCCGCCGCGACCTCGTCGAATCCAAGGATCCATCCGCGCCAAAACTCTCAGAATACCCCCTCCGCATCGTCTCTGAGAACAACTTCCCCACCGCAGCCGGTCTCGCCTCTTCAGCAGCAGGCTTCGCCGCCCTCGTCCGCGCCGTCGCAGATCTATACCAGCTCCCCTCCAGCCCAGAGGATCTCAGCAAGATTGCCCGACAAGGTTCAGGCTCCGCTTGCCGCAGTCTCTTTGGCGGCTATGTAGCATGGGAAGCAGGAAGTCAGGACGACGGCGAAGACAGTTTGGCTGTGCCCGTCCAGCCCACAAGCCACTGGCCAGGCATGAAAGCTCTCATCCTCGTGGCCTCTGCGAAAAAGAAGGACGTCAGCAGCACCGCGGGCATGCAAGCTACAGTCGCAACATCGGCTCTCTTCTCCGCCCGCATTGACAAGGTCGTGCCCGAGCGCATGAACCAGATGAAAGAAGCCATTGCCAATCGCGACTTTGCTACCTTTGGTGAACTCGCCATGCGCGACAGCAACAGCTTCCACGCTACGTGTGCGGATACCTGGCCGCCAATCTTCTACATGAACGACACTTCCCGTGCTGCTGTCCGTCTCGTCGAAGCCATCAACACCGCCGCAGGCAAAGTCATCTGCGCTTACACCTTCGATGCAGGCCCAAACGCCGTCGTGTTCTACGAAGACACAAATTCCGACTTCGTCGAAAAAGCCTTTCGCAAAGTCCTCGGCCACATTGACGGCTGGAAAGCAGGTGCGGGTGTCGTCGCGCCCAGCGAAGCATTGCCTACACCAAAGAAAGATGCTCCATCATGGCTAAGCCGGTTCTCCGAAGCATTAACCATTGATGCGCCGAATGAGCGGGATCCTCACGTCCCCGAATCCGAAGAACTCACGACGGCTTCGCAACAACCCCTCGCAACACCCCGCCGTGAGCTATCCGCACCAGACTGGCTCCGCCATGCCGCTGAGGGCCTCACCCGCGAAGCCCCCTCCTTCTCGACCAATGACATCCTCGCCGCCGTCAACAACGCCGCCAACACCGTCGCTGCTTCCGCGACCAATACGGCGAATAATGTACAATCAGCCGCCAAATCTGCGTCTTCCGCTGAGCCAAAGCCCTCGCCGGCGTGGCTGAACAAGTTTGCGGAAGCATTGACTGCACATGCACCTAATATGAGGGAAGAAGGTGTTGAGGATGGTGAAGTTGAGACGAATGGGAACGGCAAGAATGATGAGGTGATCAAGGCGGAAGAAGTCAAGGGCGAGACCGGTGCACCGGGTTGGTTGAATAGGTTCGCGGCTGCGCTTACAACGGGGACTGGGACGGCTGGACCGAGGGAGGAGGATGAGGAGGTGGAGGAGAAGGAGAAGGCTGTTGAGGCTGTTCCTGCTAAGGTGAAAGAGGGAGATGCCTCCACTACCGTAGCTGCGACACCAGCTCAATCTGACAACGACAAGACGACTATAAATGGTGAGAAGGCATCTGTATCTGCTACCAAGGAGGAGGAAAACAAAGAGGAGAAAAAGACGGGACTGGAGGCTGTCGTGTATGACGATAGAGTTGTTGCGGCGTTGAAGGAGGGTGTCAGCAGGATTATTATGACGAGTGTTGGTGAGGGACCGAAGAGTACGAGGGATCATTTGATTGATGAGGAGGGTGGTGTGGAGAATAGATATTCTTTTTAGATTGTATGTTTATGACGGCTAAAGATGTAGTAGCTAAGTCGGCAAAGAAAAGGAAATGGGAGATTGATCAAAATTGGCTAGATGCTGCCTGGTACGTAGTAGACGGATCTTAGATGCAAGAATGAGGCAAGTTGGTTGAGTAAAAGCCTTGCTCTCCCTGTTGCATCTCTCGGGACTTTGTGGGTGCCTGTGTGCCCCTTTGCACTAGGGCTTGTATCGTGTCACGTTTGTATTCATTGTTGGCAAAAATAATGTATATTTGTATTCCTCCAGATTTCTGAAATCATCCAACCACGCCTTACCTTGCCCTCATTCACAAAACACCTTACACTCACACCAACAGCGTGAGCGGCGCGACCTATTCCGAATCCTTATCGCCTTGTCATTGAAACGCGAATACTAAGCCCCTCTGCTTCTGCTATGCCGTCCCTTCGAGCACCGCAAGTTTTAATAAAGCCACGTCGTTTGCGCCACGGTCGGATCAAGCGCCCACCAAGAGCGTTTGACAGTGGCCAGGCCAAATCCACCAGTCCGCTGGAGTACGCCTCCCAGGCACGTCCCCCGTCCACCCACCCATGTGAGAATCAACGGAATCACAGCGAGGAGGATATGTAAGATATATCTTATCTATAGCATTCATAGCATACGTATTACAGAACTAAACATTCGGGCAACGATCGCATTGACGAGGCTTCGTTATCCGGTGGGGCCGAGATTAGGCAGAGAGGAAGGGAGGGAGGGTGTTGTGAGTAGGGACTCTTGGTGGCGGGAAGGTGTTGAGTGTGCTATGGTGGGGAGTATTGGGCAGTGTGGTGTGCGTAGTGGGAGGGCGCTGTGGCGTGGTGTGTAATAATGAGAAATCTTGAGGATATGAGACACATTTTTCCCTGATTTTTGCTAAGGCAGTTCTGAAAGTATAATGCTCTGTTGAAAGCAAATGACACCGTGCCTGGCTGAGGGAAGGCGGCGTTCTTTGTATTTACTGTTTTCAGTAACAAGATTCTTTTCGTTCTTGTTCTTCTTCTTCTTCTTCTTTTGTAAACATGTCGGGTCCTTTGATGGCTCTTTTAAGAGTCAGGCTGGGACATCTTGCGTATCATCACGGCCGCGGATGGTGCGCAACAGCTTCTGCTTTGTAACGCCCTTGTATGCGAACCCTTGCTCACCCCAGGATATAAGATCTGATGGCGTAACCCCAGTAGTTTTCGAGAAATCACTAGGCTCCGCTATGATGCATGATGAACTTTTGCTGTGCTTGAGATTGGTTGTGTGGTGTTGATTGAGCAAATAAGCCATGTCAAGCAATTTGCCTAGTTGTCTTGAAGTTGTATAGTGCGGGTTATTGTACGTGTCCTAATTTTCATTGCGAAGTTGTGCAGCTGGGATTGAAGGTTTGCTGCTTTCGTTTCCATTGTTGAAGCTGGGTTTGAAAGCGTTTACGAGTGCTTCATTGTGAAGGTGTGTGGTGTCATGCTTGCCAATCTTCGTCCTCTGTGGATCGTGAGATGCAGTGTTCTCGGGTGTTTGGAGGAGGCATCGTATGAAGCATCGCGGACTGTGCTGAGCCTTGAGAAGTGTCCGGCATAAGAGAAGCTTCGTGGAGCACGCTCGCAACAATCGTCCAGGAAGAATTCCTCTGTATTCCTCTGTATTTCTACATTTCTGGTATCTGCGCGTGGCTGATCTGGGAACGAAGCGTCAATGTAGCGTAGCGGCCGTTACTGGAGAGTGCTCAGCTTCCAATGTCCTCAAAACACTTTGATAGCACCCAGTTGTAGCACCGTTGCGCGTTGCTAGCTCGCCTTTATTCTGTTGACCGTATTCTCTCACGCCCACATACTCTGCTTCCATCGCTCTGCTTTCAGATATGCCCAATACCTGGATACCACGTCCTCCCAATCCTCTCAACCTCACCAATAAACTTCTTACTCTGAATCTCCAACCCTCCTTCCAATCCCGCTACCCCTCCAGCCGCCGCATTCTGCATAGCCAACACCGGATCATGTTCGTCCGGCTCATAAAATGGATTCTTCAATAACGAAACATACGCCTTTTGCACCGCTTTAAACGCCGGTCGCAAATCTGATTCCCGCAGGCCAACCATATAAGCTTCTCGATCTCGCAGAGACTGTGAGGGCGGGGCGTATGTGTCTTCTCCACCGCTACTATCACCTCCCTGAACTGATGTATTCACAGGCCGCCGTCCTTGCATATCAATGATTATGACAATCTTGACACCGGTGTTCATAAGCCAGCCGTGCATACTCAGTCGGTCGTCGAGGGCTTGGAGGAGACCGAAGTCGGATGTGCCGCTGGATTTGTGGGGGAGCAGGGCGGTGAAGATGTCGAGGGAGGTGTGGAGGAGGAGTTGGTATTCGAGGAGGTTGCGCGTGTTGGGCGGGAAGAGGGAGATGTGGAGGGGGTTGTCGTTGCGGCCGATGATGCCTATGCAGGCTATGGCGGGTGTGCCTCTTTGCATTGTAGAAAGGATGTGGAGGGTTGTGTCACGATAAGTTGCCTTTGTTTGTTTTGGCTTTCTTGCAGTCGTATGTCAATGGCCCGCGTGAAGTTGACCCGACTGCCGAGAATGCTGATCATGCAGATATTAATGAGCACTTTCAGTCAGTCTGTCCACCAGCAATAACCTCAACAGTGAGGCATCATGTCACAAAACTTCTCCCTGGCGAGCCGTGTTAAGCTCAACAATGGGAAAACAATGCCCACCATGTAATAATCTCACTTATGATAGACACGAGTAGTGTACTGACATATTTACAAGACATCTTGGTCTGTACCTGATGTCAGGACGTGAAGCATCACAGGCAGTTCAATATGCTTTAGCAGTATGTATATGTCACTGTATGAAAAATGTAGTCTCTGTTCTCACACCACTATCAGGCCGGCTATCGTGGGTAAGCAACCACTTTCTCTCTCGTCTCACCCTCAGTGCAACTTAACATAATTACTTTAGCTTTGACTGCGCACAAATGTATCACAATGAATCGCAAACTGGCACCGCGATCCAGAAGTTCCTCTCGTCGGGCAGTAACAACGCCACAGGCCTCAAACGTGAGGATATTCATTACACTACCAAGCTTGCGTCGAATGGGACGTATGATGCTGCGAGAAAGAGTATTAAGCAGTCAGTGAAGGTACGTAGTGCAGTTTCAGCATACCAGTGGTTGATTGACCAATTCGTGCAGGCATGCGGATTAGGGTATATTGATCTTTTCCTATTGCACAGTCCATATGGTGGTAAGACTGCAAGGCTAGAAAGCTGGAGGGCAGTCGAGGATGCCATTGAAGAAGGAGAGGTGAAGATTGGAGGAGTATCCAATTTCGGCGTCAAACACATCAAAGAGCTTGTAGCATCAAAGCCTCGAATCATGCCAGCTGTCAACCAGATCGAAGTCCACCCATTCAATACAAGGGAGAATATCCGTCAAGTTTGTGAGGAGAACGGTATCCTCGTTGAAGCCTATGCACCTCTAGTCCGGGCATTGAAGATGACACACCCCACGATCAAGTCGCTGGCAAGCAAGTATAACTGTACACCCGGACAGTTGTTGATTAGATGGTCACTTCAGCATGGCATGGTGCCTCTTCCAAAGTCGATCAATAAGGCTAGGATTGAGGAGAATAGCAAGATTGGTCACTTTGACATTGAAGGCAAGGACATGAAGACGATGGATGGATTGGATGAATATTTGGTTACAGGTGAGTTGTATGAGCAAGGAAGGAAGAAAGAGGAATGATATTCTTGGCAGCTAATGCTTCTTTTCGTCTAGATTGGGACCCTGTGGACTGTCCTTGAATTACCCCACCATGAGAGAATGAAGGCTCTGGTTCTTTTTGGTCATTCAAGGCCTACGGAGCGAGGAGATGTCTTGGTGGCGATAGAAGGTGCTAGACGAAGCCATCGGCGTAGCATATGGGTTCAAGCGACTGCGATGTCGGTCTCCCAAAGACGAGATGACAAGCCGGCCCTTGTTGTCGGGTTCAGACGTTTCAGATAAGGAATCAGAATTGGCCAATCATTGCACTCTTCATGTGAATATTATGACCTAACACCCCACGATATCAATGTTTCAATGGAGGGGCACAATGAAAAAGTGTCTGGAGAAACACGCTGGATGCGGGCTCGACTGCTTGCTGGCTAAAGCGGCAGAAATGCTCGAGGATGGACTTTAGTGACCGCGTCCACCATCTGGGGTTTGGAAGAGCGAAAGAAGAGGAGAAATAAGCAGGTTGGATGCCCTGCCATCCAGCAATGATAAGCGCATTTGAAATGCTAGAAGCTAGAAGCTAGAAGCACATCCTCCAAAGATCACCACCAGATCTGCCGAGAAGCGCTGTCGTTGTTTTCTCTTACGCAACGTCATCTCGTCCCAAAAACACAACGGATGATATCGGGCCTGCTAGAGACTACCTTAGCATTACCACCTATTATATCTCTGCTTCCCTCCTCCATTCTCCCTTCTACCTTTCACTCTCTCACCCACACCACTACCTTTTGTTGCTATAACCCCTTCTGCATCTATATCCTTCCACTTACACAATCGCCATCATGTCTAACCTTCCTTCTGAACCTGAGTTCGAGCAAGCCTACAAGGGTATGTCTGATGTCGCTACCAATCTATCTTCCTACATCCTGTCCTGTCTCTACCAAGTCCATGGGCGAAGTACAACACGGACTATGAACTTGCCAGCATGAATCCTTGCACGCCTTCCCTGGGAAATGGAGAAAGAATGAGGTGGTGCACACACCATGGCTACACCATTCCCACCCCTCCTATCACAGAACCATCATACACTTCATACCTCCTACCTCCTACCCACTACTGAAAACTAACGCACTCCTCTCCCACCACCAGAGCTCTCCTCCACCCTCGAAAACTCCACCCTCTTCGAGAAATACCCCGAATACCGCACCGCCCTTAAAGTCGCCGCCATCCCCGAACGCATCATCAACTTCCGTGTAGTCTGGGAAGACGACAAGGGCGAGCTCCAAGTCAACCGCGGCTTCCGTGTCCAGTTCAACTCCGCCCTTGGTCCTTATAAGGGTGGTCTCAGATTGCACCCGACGGTCAACTTGAGTATTCTCAAGTTCTTGGGCTTCGAGCAGATTTTTAAGAATGCTTTGACTGGATGTAAGTTGCATATTGAAAGAGAACAAGAGATGGGAGATGGATATGAGTAAAAAAGTGGACGGGAACACTATAACAGCTTCACAAAGACCATCGACTGACATGCCTCTCCTCATAGTGAACATGGGTGGTGGTAAAGGAGGAGCCGACTTCGACCCCAAGGGCAAATCCGACAACGAAATCCGCCGCTTCTGCCAAGCATTTATGCGCGAACTCTCAAAGCACATTGGCGCCGACACTGACGTCCCTGCTGGCGACATTGGTGTTGGTGGTCGCGAAATCGGTTACTTGTTCGGCGCATACCGTCAAGCAAGGAACAGATGGGAGGGTGTTTTGACTGGAAAGGGTGGTTCTTGGGGTGGATCATTGATCAGACCTGAAGCTACTGGTTATGGATTGGTTTACGTAAGTTGTGATCTTTCTCTTCCATTTCTCCTCGCTCGCTCGCCCATACGTCCGCTTCAATCGCTAACATCTCCCAGTACGTCGAGCACATGATCTCCCACGCGACCGGCGGCAAAGAATCCTTCTCCGGCAAACGCGTCGCCATCTCCGGCTCCGGCAACGTCGCACAATACGCCGCCCTCAAAGTCCTCGAACTCGGGGGCACCGTCATCTCGCTCTCCGACAGCCAAGGCGCCATCATCGCCACCTCGGACAAAGGCTTCCAAGCTGACACCATCCACGAAATCGCCGCTCTGAAGCTCAAGCGCCAACAGCTCAGCATCCTGGGCAAGAACGACGGCTTCAAGTACATTGAGGGGGAGAGACCCTGGAAGCACTGCGGCAAGGTCGACGTCGCGCTGCCGGGCGCCACGCAGAATGAAGTCTCTGGCGAGGAAGCCAAGGCACTGCTTGAAGCTGGCTGCAAGTTTATTGCTGAGGGATCCAATATGGGTTGTTCACAAGACGCGATTGAAGTCTTCGAGGAACACCGCCGTGCTAACAAGGGCGCGGAGGGCATCTGGTACGGACCCGGTAAGGCGGCGAATGCGGGTGGTGTTGCTGTGTCTGGATTGGAGATGGCGCAGAACAGTGCGAGATTGAGCTGGACGAGAGAGGAGGTCGATGCCAAGTTGAAGGATATTATGAAGAACTGCTTTGAGAACTGTTTGTCGACAGCGCAGGAGTATGTGCCGGTTAAGAGCGGTGAGTTGCCTAGCTTGGTTGCTGGTGCCAATATTGCTGGATTCAGAAAGGTTGCGGCTGCTATGCATGACCAGGGAGACTGGTTTTAGATGTTGATGGATGTCAAGATGTAGAGGTGATCTGATATATTTCTTGGATATGTAGCGTAATGAATTGTATGAACACTGATACATTCTCCTTTCTTATCACCTTAGTGGGGGATTTAGCTGAGATGATCTTTCTATATGAAACCTAAGGTAGTAAGGTAGTGAGATGGTGGAACTAGTAGTCAGTTATTTAAGAGTCCTTCAGATGGCTCCTGGGGATGTGTAGACACAGAAGAGTATGCTAATAAGTACGAATATGTGCAGCACTCCGCACGGCCTAGTAAGACAGTGGAATTGGTAATGGTACCGCTCGGTCCCTCTGTTAAGCCCTCTCTGAGGCATGAGGTACGCTCGTGGTTGTGAGGATGTCTACCGTACTGTTACTGCACTCTGGAACATCGGGCTACTGCAAAGTCAGGTACCTGGTACTAAATCTCGCACTTTGATAAGGAGGTTATGCTACTGCTACTGTATACCCCATCTACTATGACTGGCCCTACTGTCACCTCTGCTCGCCTTTGAGCTTGGGGTTGATGGAGATTAGATGACGGACGAATATAGTAATACTAGGTTCTGGTGACCTTTGTCGAAAAAAGCTGAATGGTAATACTATCGTATAATTTAGCACCCTTAGCGATATCATTCATGCTACTAGTACGATCAAAGAAAATGCCTTGCGACTAACCAACCCCGTCCGATACAACGATGAAAATCACTATACAGTAAAAACCATTTGAAAGATATCCTCGAAGAATGTTTTGTTCTTTATTTGTATTTCTCTTGAATAGAGGGACATGGAATGCTCAGTAAGTCCCAGAGGTGACATATCTGCAGTAAAATTGGGACAACGACGGGGGTCTAACAATCGTCGCTGGGGCACATGCTGTCGTGCTTTGAGAGTGATTGGATATCATAAAAGTTTTGTACATGTAATCGTGTCGTAGGTCGGCTGCCATGCTTCCCTCGCCTGTAAACTACACAATATCGTACATTCTTTTATCTTGGCTACAAGTTCAAGTAAGTTTTTGCTTGATGAAGAAGGATCGCAGATGCGTCAGTTGCCATGCACATGTTGCACCGAGGACCACAAGCTGGATGAACGTCCACTTGACCACACGTGCATTTGTTGCCTCTGACTGATCACGGAATTCGGCCTCGCGCTCCTGGATAGTAAATCTCGTTAGTTAAGGTCTGGCATGATGATGCAAGGAGAGGAGATATTTGCGCAGCTTTCAAATTCAACGAATCCATGCCTTCGCCAATTCACATCACTCACCCGCTGAAACACCTGCTCCCTCTTAATATCCTGCAACCGTCCATTCAAATCCCGCACCTTCTGCACAATGTCATCAATCTTGCCCTTGTCCGTACTCTCAATACTACTCGTCTCGCCAATCGCCAGATCCAGCGTGAACTTGATAGCGCCCCTGTCTCCACCTGGCATGCCTGAACTCAACCAACCACTTGTCGGAGCACCAGACGGCGCGAAGCAGATCCGATGGTCGCCGGCGTCTGCAGCCGTGAATGTGAAGCGGCCGGAAGAGGAACCGCGTTGGTTTACGACGCGGTGGTCGTTGTCGAATGTTTCATCGACGGTAATGAGCATGTTGATGTTCGGGGCGGGGACGTAGGTGTTTGTGGAGGGTTCGTATTGTTGGGCTTCGTAGTGACCTGAGAGGTAGGATATTAACAAAGGGAGCTGGTGTATGTGGACACCAAACCACTAACCAACTACGAGGGTGTCTTTTGGTAGCTCTTCCATGAAACATCTAGGCGTTGTTGCGTCCATGTAGAAGTAGAGGGCGTTGGTGGGGAGAATGAGAGCGACCATGGCTGCTGTGGACAGAAGCCATGATGGTGAGGGTGTGCTGAGTCTCATCTCGAAATCTTGAATGTTTCTACTTTCGACGCGCAATCTTTGAATGGTGTTGTCGATGCCTCATGCTTGTCGTCTTTGAAGATCAGGGGGTTCATAAAGTAAATAGCTGGGGTTAGGACCACTGTCGCATTCATCTGGACAACAGCAGTAACAATTTCAGGACGATTGATCACCTTCTACTCGAAATGGCGACAGCCTCTCGAGATGTGCAGGATATCCTGGGTCTGCCTGCTGGTCAGGCCGTGCCAAAATCAAAGTCGAAGAGGAAGTCGAGGGTAACCGTACCGCGACCAGGTCCGTGACGTTTGCGGCCGTGATCAAGAGGAGTAGACTTGCTGATATTCCTCGCAGATGGCATTTCGAGAGAAGTTTATGCGTTGCTTGGTGAGCGAGCGCCGCCAGTACCTATAGAAGATCCCAAGTATAAACAAAGAAGGACGTTACCCACGGAAAGAGTATCATGGCATCGTTCAAGATTTGTGAACCAAGCACGAGATGATGGCTTGCTACTATCGCATTGGCATAAGAAGACTGAACCACTGGGTGCTACTACACCTAATGCGAGCAATACCAGCGACATCAATGGTATTGCGGATGCGAATGTACAGGCAACAACGCCAGCAGAAACAAAGGAAGATGCGCAGATGGTAGAAGACGGAGAGTATAAATTTGCGAAATACAACCTGCAGATTCAGATACCACGGTATGAGGCTTCACTATACGATCAGTACCTTCAGAATCCAGATTGGAGTCGTGAAGAAACGGAATACTTGATTGATCTGCACAAAGAGTACTATGGGAAATGGCCTCTGATAGTAGATCGATATGATTTCAAGCCAGTCACAGCTCACAACGTAGAGCTAGGAGCAGATCCAGCCACTCAAGCAGCACCAATACATCGATCAATGGAAGATCTCAAGCACCGTTTCTATACAGTCTGTTCTTTGTTGATGGCGGCTCACACTCCCTTGACAAACATGACTTCTGCGGAGTTCGAACTACATGAGAAATATGGAAAGTTCGATCCGAAGCGAGAAACAGAACGGAAGCGTCACAAGGAGCTCATCATGACAAGAAGCGACGAGGACAAAAAGGAAGAGGAGCATCTGCTAGCCGAGTTGCGTCGTATCTATCTCCGCCAAAAGCGCAACGAAGAAGAAAGAGCAGAGCTTCGCGACCGTCTCGACCATAGCATCACCGATCCAGCAGCGGATGCAACACTTTACAAGACAAGTGCTGAGATTAACGCATTGTTCCACAAGATGATGGCCAAGGACAAGAGCGCGAAACAGCGTCGCACAACAATGGATGGCGGAATGGCTGGAAGTCCTGCCAATATGCATGGAGCAGGGCATACACCTGGTAGTGCTTCGGTTGCGAAACGTGGCTCCATAGCTGTAGCACCTGGACAAAGCACACCTGGTGCAGGTCGCAAACAACTAACACCACGCGAGGAAGTCCGCTTTGGAGTTACACACCACGATCGACTTACCTCAGGTGTGACCTTTCGCTCAGATAAGATTGCAAAAGTACGACAAGCAAAGTCACAGGTGCAGACGCAGAAGATTGCGGCCATCCTCGCGGAACTGCAAGTACCAGATATGTTTCAAATGCCGTCCAGTGCTGTGGTTAGCGGTATGGAGAAGCTGGTGCAGAAAGTGGGACTGTTGATTGAAGCCAGAAAGGTCAAAGAAAAGGAGGAAAACGACCTCAAGGTGGCACGAGAGAGAAAAAAGATGCGAGAATCGGAACTTGGCCCTCGACCTGCAGACGGTGGCGTCCAAGGTGCAGATGTAGATATGTCCAATGCTCAGGACGCAGCTGTGGAGGAGATCGAAGGTGAAACGAAGGTTGAGGGAGACGAGGAAGAAGAAGAAGAAGCTGAGGAAGAACAAGAAGGCGAAGACGAGGACGAAGACGACGACGAAGGTGCACAGCAGGTCGAAGAAGATGGTGAGGCTGAAGACGACGACGATGAGGATGAAGAAGATGAAGATGGCCAAGAAACTTTCGCTGACGCTGCCGAAACGTTTGGCGATGATCAAGACGAACAGGAAGAGCGGCAAGACTCTGAGGAAGCAGCAGAGGAAGCGGCAGATAGATCAGGTGGAGAAGAGGAAGAGGAAGACGAGGAGGAAGAAGAAGAACCACAAACTGTGCGGAGAGGAAACAAGCGCAGTGCAAGTGTTCTTTCCGTCGGTAGCTCTGCTGTCACTGCGAAGAGGATGAAGGCTGGTTAGGACTTTGTGATATCAAGCTAATCTACCTCAGAATACACGCCATCCAGGTCTCTATCCTTGCTATACTATGTGGCACGTGACTACCGAATTTGCATTCATGTCGTTGCTATGGGCGACATTGCCGGATTAGGCTTCTTCGTCTGTGCAGCTGCACATAATTCCTAGGTCGCAATATGAGATTTCTTGCACAGTCGCATCTAGACGATCTATTGCCTTGTTACTCGAGATGTACTGTGTTGCTCTATTGAGGGCTTTGTGCAAAATTCAATGTCGAGTAGCAGTCCACGACGAAAATGGGTGTCAATAGTCAAGGACATGACAAAGAAATATGAAACACTAACTCTTTGAGGGAACACCGCTCTGCCGTGTCAAGTCCTCAATAACACTTTAGAGCACCAGAAACAGCTGTGACATCTTTGTCTGAAACATCACCAAGTCTTATTGATCACAGCGACAAACACATACATAAATACTTTCCGTCACCCTTTCAATCATGTTACTTCATACGCATCACCGTCCACCACCTTCGTTACAAGCTAACCTCAGACGAGTTATCTTCAACCACTGTCAACACCTCAACTAAACTTACAACCTCAAAATGCTCGCACTCGGCCTCCTCACCCTCGGCCTCGTCGCCGTCGTCACCGCTGGCGCCGTCCCTGAGATGATCGAAGCCCGCAACGCCAAGGGCGAGACGATCCACCTCCCCCTCAAGGATGCCACCGTGATCGGTCCAGTCGTCCCAGGTGGCCCCAACGTAACCTTCACCGGCCAACACTACGAGATCGAAGCACAGATTGCCAAGCTCAACCCTTGGTTCATGCACGAGAACGTCACCGAGCACGGACACCACTCCAACGAGACCCACGCTCTCGAGGCTCGCTCCAACCGCGTCTCCTACGTTTGCAACAACGGTTTCGCTTGGGCCGACTACGGTGCCGTGGCCACCGACCTCAACTATATGGCCAAGTGGCCATCCAACTATTATTGCCAGGCCGGCAGAAACAGCTGCACTCGTTTCGCTTGTTACGACAACGCCGCTGTTCTCATGTGCAATGATACTCCAAACGATGTCATGGTTCTCTGCTCGACATTGAGACAAAACACATTGTTCATCTACAACTCCTGCAGCGACCCTTTCTGGGACAGAAGTGAGGGCCAGGCTTTCTACATCAACCCTAGCTACAATGTTCTTATCAAGCACACTGACAAGGGCAAGGAGTGTGGAACTCAGCAACATTAGGAAGGATTAGACAGGCGGAGGCCTTAGTCTTTTCTTCTTTTTCCTTCTCTTTTCCTACCTTTTGTATCGATATTGGAACGACCATCCACCAGCGGGAGTTTATGAGGCGTATGGGAATTTGGATCAGCTTGATTGAGCAGAATAGATACTAATACTAATTCTAATTCTGTTACGATGAATATTGGGCTTTTAAGTCGTGTACCTTTGATTCTTCTGTGTGCATGCCTGGTGACTTTGTGAAGACTGTATCCTTATCATCTGGTACCATGCTTGTAACAAAGGATGACCTCCTAGATTTCAAGAAGATGACGAGTGACTTAGTACAATTGCATGGATCGAAGAAGTTTGTCCTCAAGTTTTACGTACCGCCTTACGTCCGTCACGTCCCCATGTGCACCAGCTTCTCCCTTTGCAATCTGTGGTAGTAGAAATAAAGCCCACCATGAAAACAAACAGGTGCAACACCACTCTCACCGCACCAGCTCGAGTTGGCACTTCCAAATTGGTATTAGATTCTCGCCGCCCTCATCCAAATAGAGCAAGCCCATGAATATCTACCCCCTCAGATGCAGCACAAGCCTCTTTGACAGAGGAGCTCAACCCACAGACAGCCATATGTATTGACATTCGACGAACTTCGATATCTATCTCTAGGTCGACTTCTTGGCAGGGAAAGCTCGAAAAGTAGCCTAGCTCCATCATACAATGATTGCATTACAGGGTTTCAAGCTCCATTCTCTGTACTTACCTGCATGTCATTTACCCTGTCAACACTACATGCAGCGGGCCTCGATTCGGTTGGTGACTGACAGCACAACTCGCCATCATGGTGCTGAGCATGGGTCATAAGTTAGCTGCAGCATGTTCAGACATGGCGAAGCGGGATCGTCGGTATGACTGCATGACGTGACGATCTTTTTTGGAACCCATAATCATATTTGCACACTTTTGACTTGAAAAGTTCTCCGGCACTCTCCACAATCTTTTCAACCTTTGAGTTAGGAATTGAGATCGTTTGAATTTTTGATGCCAAGGCTTTGGGATATCAGATGGATTTCGTCTTCACGACTTAGAACGAAGCATTGAACAGCGTTTATGAGCAAGACTGTTGGTCTCAATGAGGGATGTAAGGTAGATTCCGTACATCTCTTACTAGGTTGTCCTTGGTAATTGTACTTCTGATCAGTAGCTGATGTAGACTTTCTGATCCTGCAAAAGATCAACTGTGCAGCCACGAAGGCAATATGGTTATTTTGTGCATTGTCAAACAAACAAAGTCTCGCGTCGCATGAGAGGTGGACAAAGAGCTGCCTCTTCGACTTGGGCTTTTAAATAGACGCACTGTCAAGGGTCACCGTTCTCAGCACAAGGTATAATCTAAGCCAATAGATGAAAGTTCAAGTATCATGACCTAAGGAGAAGACAGGGTTGCTTTCAGTAACGCTATTTTAGTTTCCAAGACCAGCAAATTGTCGTTATATACCAAAATAAATTATGCTGACATCATCGAATCAGCCAATTCCCCCGTGGCGCAATTGGCTAGCGCGTTTGACTGTTACAAGCTAGCAATCAGGAGGTTCGTGGTTCAAGCCCACGCGGGGGAGTCTCATCTTCTTCTTTTGCATTCTCTGTCGTCGATCTGTGCTTCAAGAATTTTTTTTCGCGACGTTTTGGCGCTGACACTAATTATTGAGGAATAGCAAGTTGGTGCAGGAAAAGGAATGGGAAGGGAAAAATGGTCGTCTTTTTTGGTGGCAGCTGAAAGGTTTGATCACTCAGGGAATCATTCAAAAGGTATGCAGCAGCTCCTTCATGTTCCAACAGACAAGCATGCCGCGATTACTGCTACATGTACTACTGCTCTTTTGCGGCGCGTTTTCCAAATCGACAGAACGTAACGACAGTGCTTGTATTCGCAATACTAGAGATTGTACAATGCAATTTGACAATAAGTTGGACTTCCTGCTTCTCTTCATGCCTGCTTGGTGCTCAGCACTACACACCCAGATTTTCCCTAGTGGACAAGCTCATGTATAGCATATTTCAACAAGAGTCTGTTTTAGGAGGACTCAAGACTTTCTGACCTGGCTCTACCTTGGATGCCGACAGTACTCTTCATATGGGTTCTTTCCTATATGTGACCTCACCTTTCATTTTTCCAGTGCAAAATACTTGGAACATTAAAAACGCGCAGCAACAAACTTCGAAGCCCAATCGTCCCCGAACTTCTCTTGCACGTAGCGTGTCCACGGCCTGAGAGCTCCGTGAGTAGAACCTTGAAGAGTACGACTACGACGACGACTTTATCGACGATCAAGACGGAAGGTGAGACACGGATTTCATGGCATGAGCACCTTGCGACGAGCCACATGGTGAAAAGCTGAAAGTTGAAGACTCTATGCCCTCAAGACGAGTCCAAGCCGTGTCAGAAGTATGTCGGTTTCAGCGACTGCAACCTCAGTCATCTAACAGTCCGCTGATTATACGAATATCGACTTCTACCGCGCTCAGACAATTGCTGCTATCAATGACGTGAGGGTCTTTGAGCAATATAATATCGACAGGGAGATGAGCAAGGCGTTGCTAGATCTAGGGTTCAATCTCGTCCGAGCCTGACAATGCACCTTCTGAGTTCGACAATTTACCTTCTTGACCGAAATTCACTCCAGTGCCAGGACAAAAAGGCTCAACGCAATATTTCGTCATAAAGATTGAATCACAAAGTCCGGCCACGCTCACCTTCAAACCTAGCCTCCTGGCGAAGGCCTCAAGCAGCTATCGGCTGCCCGGCCGCTCTCGACCAAGTGCTACGGCGACGTTTCTCAGCAAGATTTCTCACGGCGATTGGGTATGCTCCAAGTCAGGATGTATTGGATCTGGACCCATGGAATCCGTTCTAGGAGGCAAGTTGACTTCGGACGGCGACGAGGGGCCCACGAGGTTATGTTGGCGGCCACCCGTACGCTGGCGGGTCTTGCTGGGAAGATCGGACTATGAGGGCGGTGGTGTCGACAGTTTGACGTGCTGGCGTTTCGAGACTCTACTCTTGTATTTTCGATATTAAGGAGATGAGATCCGAATAGCAGAAGTACAAGTGATGGAAAGATACGGCGGCGCTCAGAATGAGCATAAAACTAGGTGTGAAGTGTGCTGATATTCTCCCACTTCTCCAGCGTAGTCCATTCACAGTCGCAATCCTATCCAAGTTAGCATGGGATTCCAGTATCCAAGGCGATCAGAACAAGCATAGACACCAGGTGTGAAGCGTACTAATACTCTCTAGATCTTCCAGCTTCACCAATTCACACTTACATCCCAACCATGGTATACATTGGACCACATGGTGCTTGAAATCAAGGGTAGGGTATTGCTGAGGAGCTTCTGAAACATGGCCAGCAACAAACACACGCCCATTTTCAGGGTTTGGCCTTGTTTCAGATTTCTCACTTTCCTTTCGCCATCTTTTCGATATCCTGCATTCCACAACGATGTTTGTGTTTCTCAGGATCCCCGTTGCATTCGCCACACTGTGCACTCAGGTGTCATTGAGCTTGGACGTCCTTGCGCTGAGATGTCTTCGTGCTTAGATGTTCTGGTGCACTCAGATATTATTGAGCTTAGACGTTCTTGCGCCGTCGTGACTTCCTCATAAGAAACTCAAACATTCTACTGATCGCAAAATGTCATCAACAGCTTCGACATGCAGCATCAACATCATCATCATCATCTTTCACTAACTCCAGATTGTCAGCCATCATTATTCACTACGACATACTCAGACGTAAAATCACTTAGCAAACTGTACACGCCAAAGACCTCCTGTAAAGCAAGACATCTCCACCGTCATCTCAATCAAATACAAACTGTAAGTACCTTCAAGCTCTGCCATACCTCGCTCGCTCTAACAACGACAGCAGCACCATATCGACATGCGTTTCAGCAAAGCTATTGCCGCCACACTCGCCACTGGCACCCATATCCTACCAGTCCAAGCTAGCGCTTCGGATGTATTCAGCATATATCCCGTCATCGCCGGTGCCTTCGAGCACGTCTTTCAAACCATCCCCACAACGGCACCGCGGACCTAAACACAACAGACACCCTGGTACATCTGGTGGACCTGCCTGGCAGCGGGCTCACCAACTCATTGGCCGATGTGGCCAAATCTCAAGCATACTTCGCATCAATGGCGCAAGTGTATGAGGAGGCAGGGAAGAAGTTGGGGTCGGAGACGATGATTACGATGGCCATGTTGTATGCTGAGACGGCGGAGGCGCTGGAAGAGGATGGAGATGGGGACTTGTCGGAGTCTGCGCAAGGGCTGAGCCGGAGGAAGATCAAGAAGTGTGCCGGTTGGTGGTGTATCGTCCCACCGGTGTGTGCAGGTCTGTGCGTGATCAAGGCACTTGGTGGTTGAGCCATCAGTTTGCGGCTGGATGAGAGGAATGCTGCCAGCATCGCGATAGGAGGAATAGAAGTGCTAAGTGCATCTACCTTGGTATGGAGTTTCATGATACACGAAGTAACGATCATAATGTCTTTCAGTCTTCACTGTTCTTTTTGAAGTATCCATCATAATGAGGCATCTTGGGGACCTCTGGGCTCCCGTTTCTACCTATTTAGCTTCAAGGGCCTTCACTCACCTCATCCCCAGCCCATTATTCACAATATCAAATCAAACCAATATCCCCAGCATTCCGCACTCGGAGACCCAAAAGCAAACCCAAAAGACCAGCAAATCGGAAAAGCCAGGGCAATCTACCCCAACCAGAACCAGAAACAAAATACCAGAAACAAAATACCAGCAACAAAATACCAGAAACAAAACGCCAGAAACAAAACATCAAAAACGAACCGAACATTCCAGCTCGTCCCCTGTGACAACCGACGGCCACCACTCACACATCCCAATAGGTTCTCGGTGTGAGTGGTGCCTGGAGACCATGAGACCATGTTTGTAGGAAGATGAGATGTGAGGAAATGAGTGATCAAGACTTGCGGTGGTAGTGCTTGCGCGTCATCATCATCGTCGAGAATGATAACTTCAACCTGCTGTGTCGTTGTCTTCATCTTGAAATGGTATGACCGAGGACGAGGAGAGTTAAGGACTGTACTATCGAGGATGTTAGAGGAGGAGACTGGAGGAGACTAGGGAGACTAACATAAGACGCGACGGTCGAATTCCAGCAAAGGCCTAGCAGTGTGATTGAGACGAAGGTTAAGGTGGTGAGTGTGCTAGTGATGAGAGCTGGATGATACACGACAAGGCGCGTCAAAAGTGCTGCTTAAGAGCAGGAAGTTGAATTCGTGACGGGCATGCCGCAGTAATGAAGAAGAGAGTGTGATTTAAGTCAACATTCTTGCAATCAATCTGCAATCACCAAACCATGGTGAAGAAGGGATCGTGTTGATGAAGGGATCATGCTGATGAAAAGAAGGTGCTGACGAAGAGACCATTGTGATGAAGAGACCATGCTGATAAAAAGACCATGCTGATGAAGAGACAATGTTGATGAAGAGATCACCTGAAGACTTTGGCATGATCAAGCAGTATGAGATGCCCACATCAAAGGTCGGATACGGCCGACTTGCTTGATTGCGAATCTTCCTCTGGTGATGTCTCGGAAGCCCCAATGTCTGTAAAATGGCGAGCGATGGAAGCGCCGTGTGAAGGATGCCGAGCTGGTACCGCAGACGATTCCCCTGATGCTGTAGACCACACCATCAGCACTATGCGAAGATTCTGTGTGAAGATTCTGTCCTTGACCAAATGCTACATCAATGCAGATCAGGATCATGTCATTAAGCTGGTGTGGTCTGAGCTGTCGTGGTCTTCGAGATGTAGGTCTGTCGGCATGGTCCTGCCGCCATGGCTTGATGGTGAGCTTTGCAGCAAGCATACAACCTGACGATCGCTGGCGTGTGATGAGCCGCAATGCAGAACGGAACGACTGGGCACGCCCCTGCCTCAGAAGAGGCAGGCTCCCCGGCACCCAGTGAACTGTCAAGACCAAAACCAAAAAGAATACCAGAAGAAGCCTTATGTGTGAAGAATATCAGGTATAAAAATAGGCCAGGACTCCTAGTGAGAAGCTCTGCCACTAGCGTCAAGGTGGTCCTGTGTCGGCAGAGTCTCCTTTCTTTTATGCATCTTCACCCAGCTTGTCGCTGACTACCGACACTCGTTGTCGCCTGCCATGCGACCAATACTCCACCTCAGCCGCGAAATCTTCTCCAAACCCAATTGTCACGCCCGGGTGGTCTGACACACGCATGTTCTCCTCCGAGTAACGGGGAGGAGGCATGGCGTCCACAGACAGCGGCGCTGGGTCCAGCGAATATGCTGGGGGGTCTGAGTGGTGAAGAGAGGAGTATGAAGGCGGTGGTGAGGTGGGCGTAAATGGTGCAGGCGCCTCCGACATTTCGACGTGGTGTGAGTGATTCCGGAGGTATTTCAGCCTGGTGCCAAAGTCTTTGGTTTCTGATATCTCATTCATGGTGATGTGAGATGCGATGGGCATACTGCAGGTGCACTCCACTGCTAGACGTGGTGTGAGTGATTTCGGAGGTATTTCAGCATGCTTCTGAAGTCTTTCATCTCTAATATCTCATTCATAGCCTCAATCGGATATCTATCCATAAGCTACAACTATTGTAGCCTCAGCAACCTCGAGAACATACCCAGGCCCTATTCATACCTTCATCACAGCGATATGGAAACAACATTCTGACAGGAGTTCTGAGATGAGGTTCTACAAAGATATTGATTGTATAGGCGAAGAAGTCGTATGAGCGATTTTAGAGGTGTTTCAGGGCCGTTTCATAGCCATTGTTTTGGTGTATCCTATTCATAGCCGCTGCTGGCATATCTATCCATTGGCTGTAACCATAGTGCTAGCCTAGCGCTCTGAGGCGCACACGCAGAAACCCTTCAAGACTTTATTGTGGCAATATATAGAAGAAGTCATCCCAGAGGCCATATCACCAAGATCTTAAGCCGAAACACAAATATCCTAAAGCCAGGAGCGCTGGCGTGTGGTCCTTCTATAACGCGTAGGCAATCCAAAAAAGACAACGAGCTATGTTTCGCATGAAATCTGCAAATGGCAAATGGCATTCATTGGCGAGTGGATCCCTCCAAACCTTTACCCACATGGCGATCGAGTCGAATCGCACTTGAGACTTATCTGAAACCACAACAAATCTCTCAATAATTGTCAAGATACTCATCATGGTTGGACTTCATCCCCTGTTTCATGGACGTACACATAGAGTGTAGACGCCGCCAGGGCACACCGACTGCCTTGTGTCCTGCATATACCAATGTGTCACCAAAGCTCTGTCATGTTTCTGGTGACCTTATCCACGTGCACTGTAGTCGTCTCGCCGAGGCGAATCTGCCCAATTCCTTGGTGGACAGACCGCCAGCGATCTGAGTGTTCATAGCCCCGACTAGGCGTGTTTGCGTGGAAGGATAGTGTCCGTATGGCTAATGGTGTTGAGGCTGTTGATGTTGAGGAACTGGTGGATATGGTAGAAGTGAGGCTGCTGGGCAGCTTGCTGTGGCTGGTTGGACTGGTACGTGTATGCTGTCAGATATGGCAGAAGTCTTCTGGAATAGGTTATAACAGATGTGTGGACGTGCAGGGAACAAGCTGTGTGAGTGATTTCGGAATGTCACTATGGCTGTCCTTAGCGAACAACAAGAAGAAATGGTCTGCAGAACACGAGACACAAGGTCGAAGAGAGTGGCGATATACGTCGACATCTTGATCGGCACACAACTGTAGCATTCGTCTCCACGACATACACAGAGTAAAGAGGGCTACGATGCATGTTTCCATGTCGCACAATAATAGGAGAAGAAAACCATAAATAAACAAACGTAGGTGTAAAAAGTACGTTACAAAGGTCGCCCCAGCATGCCCGTGTTCCCAACCCAAATC